>Ga0210405_10000239_pt1 | contig 77708 bp, 87 predicted proteins | sample IncBWH11MmetaG_FD_155492 | JGI IMG/M metagenome (GOLD analysis project Ga0210405, IMG submission 155492) | Forest soil microbial communities from Barre Woods Harvard Forest LTER site, Petersham, Massachusetts, United States - Inc-BW-H-11-M | ecosystem: Environmental > Terrestrial > Soil >... | reverse complement strand
TTCAGACCAACGCGATGCCCACGACCATTGACGATCTCAACGATATTCCGGTCAAGGTCGTGAACGGGGCTACCGTATTCGTGAAGGACGTCGGCCAGGTTCACGACGGCTGGCTGGTGCAGCAGAACGTCGTGAGGGAGAACGGCCGGCGATCGGTTCTGCTCAGCATAATCAAGAACGGTAACGCTTCGACCTTAAGCGTCGTCAACGCGGTCCATAAGGCTTTACAGGTATCGCGCGCCGCCGCACCTCCCGGCATGCGGATCAATGAATTGTTCGATCAGTCCGTGTTCGTGAAGCAATCGGTGATCGGTGTGCTACGCGAGGGCGCGATCGCCGCCGCGCTGACCGCGCTAATGATCCTTCTGTTCCTCGGGTCGTGGCGATCGACGCTGGTCGTCATGATTTCGATCCCGCTTTCGATCCTGAGCTCGCTGATCGCGCTATATTTCCTCGGCGATACGATTAATACCATGACGCTGGGTGGACTTGCGCTCGCGGTCGGAATCCTAGTCGATGATTCGACGGTCACGATAGAGAACACTCACCGCCTGCTTACGGAAGAAAGGCAACCGCTTCCGCAAGCCACGCTCCATGGAGCGGCCGGCATCGCCATGCCGACACTCGTTTCGACGCTTGCCATCAGCTGCGTCTTTACCTCGGTGGTGTTCCTCGATGGCCCGGCAAAATATTTGTTCACGCCGCTGGGATTGGCGGTCGTGTTCGCAATGCTGGCCTCCTATGGCCTGTCACGCACCCTGACGCCGATCACTATCGGTCTGTTGCTCAAGAATGAACACCATGGTCCTGTCGAGGGAATTCCGCGAGGCCTGTTCGCCCGTTTTCATGAAGGGTTTGAGCGCCGCTTCGAGTCGATGCGTCATGCCTATTCGGGTTCGCTCAAAGAATTGCTCAAGAACCGGTTCATTATTCCCTCGGCGATGGTTCTGCTGCTGATCCTGGGCGGGACGATGTTCCCGTTGGTCGGCCGCGATTTCTTTCCGGCCATCGACGGCGGACAGATCCAGCTTCACGTTCGTGCACCGGCCGGAACTCGGATCGAAACGACCGAGCGCAACTTTCAGGAGGTCGAAAACAAGATCCGCGAGGTCATTCCCGAGAGCGATCGCGAACTAGTGGTCGACAATATCGGGCTTCCGGCGCGACCCTACAACCTAGCGTTCACCGATGGCTCGTCCATCGGCGTCAACGACGGCTTTATTCTGGTTTCCCTAAAGGAGGGGCATGCGCCGACCGATGAATACGTCCGCAAGCTGCGAACGGTGCTGCCCAGGACATTTCCCGAAGATACATTCTACTTTCAGGCGGCCGACATCGTCACCCAGATCCTCAATTTCGGGCTTCCAGCGCAGATCGATGTACGCACCGTCGGCTATGACAGAGCCAATAATCTGCGCGTTGCCCGGGAGTTGCGCCGGCGCATCGCGGCGATACCGGGAATTGCGGATGCGCATCTGCAGCAGGAAGTCGATGCGCCAGCATTCTATGCCACCATCGACCGTACGCGGGCGGCGCAGCTCGGGCTGAATGCGAATACCATTGCAGCCAACGTCAATGTCAGCCTGAGCTCATCCGAGCAGGTCACGCCGAATTTCTGGACCGATCCGAAATCGGGTATCCCATATTATCTTGCGGTCCAGACACCGGAGAACAGGATTGGTTCGCTGAGCGATCTCGGGAATACGCCGGTTTCTACTTCACTATCTTCGTCCCTGGCCGATGTCCCGATACCCGGTTTGCTGAGTAACGTTGCGACATTCAAGCGAGCGAACATCCCAACCAACGCCAACCAAGCCAACATACAGCCGGTCTATGAGGTGTACGCCAGCACGCAGGGCCGTGATCTCGGCAGCGTCTCCAGCGACATCAGCAATATCGTGACCGACCTGCAGAAGCAGCTCAAGCCCGGAAATACCATTGAGGTGATCGGGCAGATCGAGAGCATGAACGGGGCATTCCTCAATCTCGGCATTGGCCTGCTGTTTGCCGCAGTGTTTGTCTATCTGCTGATGGTCGTGAACTATCAGAATTTCGGCGACCCCTTCGTTGTCATCCTGGCCTTGCCGGCGACACTGTGTGGCATCCTCACCATGCTGTTCGTAACTGGCACAACGCTGAATGTGCCTTCGCTGATGGGCGCAATCATGGCAGTCGGGGTCGCTTCGGCGAACTCGATTCTTCTAGTGACATTCGCTCGAGAACAGCAACTAGCGGGAAAGACTGCATTCCAGGCTGCCATCGAGGCCGGGCACACGCGGATCCGCCCCGTACTGATGACCGCGGCTGCCATGATCGTCGGCATGATTCCGATGGCTATTGGCGGCGCCGGCGAAGAGCAAAATGCGGCCCTGGCACGGGCGGTTATCGGTGGCCTGCTGTTCGCCACGCCGACCACGCTGTTTCTGGTGCCGTATCTGTTCGCGTTACTGCGCAAAGGAAACGACGGCAAACCACATCACGGCGTATTTGACGAGGTACTGGAATGAATTTGAACAAGCCGCTAAATTTTAAACGCGCGCTGGAAACGGACTACAAAGCTGGCGCCGCGCAGCGCCGCGCCGATCGCCGCCGTTGGACAGGCCGGTTGCCTGTTCTCGGGGTGGTGCTACTTCTAGTGACAACGCTGGCTTTCGGGGCATGGAGCCACTATGAGCAGCACCGACAGGTGATCGCCACCGCGGAGCAAAGCCGCGATCTCGTCCCGCAGGTTCGCGTGGCGTCGGTACAGCCCGGCGGCAGCATCCAAATCGTCAGTCTGCCCGCCTCCACGTCGGCGTTCGCTGCCGCAAACGTGTTCGCTCGCGCCAGCGGCTATCTCGCTAAGCGCGAAGTAGACATTGGCGACAGGGTGGTGGAGGGACAATTGCTGGCCGAGATCGTGGCTCCCGAACTCGATCACCAGATATCGCAGGCCGAGGCCACGCTGGGACAGCTCAAGGCGGCACTGCAGCAGGCGGAAGCCAACCGGCAGCTTGCGCAGGTGACGTGGGATCGCGATAGCCCGCTGGTCAGCAAAGGCTGGCTCACCGCCCAGCAAGGGACCGTCGACACCCAGACGCTCAAGGCAAGGGAGGCGGCGGTCGACGTTGCGCAGGCCAACGTGGTCGCGGAAGAAGCCCAGGTGCAGGTCCTGCATCAGCAGAAAATCTATCAGCGCGTGGTAGCGCCGTTCGAGGGTGTCATTACCCAGCGCAATGTGGATGTTGGCAGCCTGGTGCAAGCCGACGCGACCAGCGGTACGTTCATGTTCACGATCATGCAAGGCAACGTGATCAGAACCCAGGTGTTCGTGCCGCAGGACCAAGCGTTCGGATTGCAGCCGGGCATCGAAGCCGTGGTGCACGTGCCCGAAATCCCGAATCGCACCTTTCCAGGTAAGGTGACGCGGATCGCCAATGCGTTGCAGCCGGGGTCCCGCACCCTGCTGACGGAAATCGATATCCCGAATCCCGACGGAACTCTCAGCCCCGGGATCTATTGCACCATCGAGCTCCATATTCCGCGCAAGACTCCAAGCTTCAGGGTGTCCGCGGATGCGATCATCTTCAATGAAGCCGGGCTGCAGGTCGCAGTGGTGGAGAATGGCGTGGTGCATCTGCGCAATGTCACGATCGTGCGCGACCTTGGGAAAGAAGTCGAGATCAACAGCGGCGTCGAGGGGGGCGATCAGGTGATCCTCAATCCGGCCGTCGATCTGCCCGACGGCAGCAAGGTACGCCCGGGGCAAAGCACGTCGTAGATCTTCTCAGGCCACGGCGATGCCGCAGACAGTCCTTGGGCGGGCACCAAATCATCGGCTGAGCTCGGGAATTCGACTATACGCTCATCGATAACGGCCGCCACACTTGCATCATGCAGAGATGAGCGACCCGTCATCGGCCGCCGCCTGCGGTGGCGCGTATCCTGGTCACGGGCGCTTAGGTCTCAGACGGCTCTCGGATAGGGTCCTCTGCCAAAGCAAACCGGGATCGTCGTGCACGCGGGTGTGCCACAGAATCGAACTAACGCAGGCTTGAGTAGCAGGCGGAACCAGCGCGACCATGTCCGTCACGGCCGTGACGACAAATACCTGTGGTTATGGATCCCGGCGTCCGCCGGGATGACTGGGGAGAGTTTTAGGACCATTTACCGGCGCCACCGCTGCGGCTGTCACTAAATTGAGCGATTTCAGTTCGTCCGTCTTGAAGACGAACAGTCTGTCGTGCGGCGTCTCCATGGCGTGCACCCACACCCGCAGGCTGACGCCCATGTCACCAAGATAGCGCTGGCAGCGCGCGGAGATATTTTGCGCAACGCTCATCTCATCGCGGGGAGGGCCGTTCGCGGCCGAGCGCACCGCTGTCATCTGATGCACGCCGATCGTGGCCTGTTCGCCGGCGCGTCGATCGACGCCACCGGCAAACACCAGGGGACACGATGACACACAATATTTTCCCGCTTCAACTTCAGTCGCGAATCTTTTTTCACGAATAAGCCGCCCCATCGCCAGCGCGTCGGCCACCGAGCCGCCGGGCGAATTCAGCACCACGGTCCTGATGTATTCGCTGTGCCGTTCGGCCTCAGCCGCAAAGCTTTGCGAAACTCCCGGAGTGATGGTGCCACTTGCCATCAATCGGCCACCGCCGACCAGCTCGAACGTCATCGGTTTTGTCAAGGCGCCCTCCGGCTGCGGCAGCGGCACGAGGTGCTTGCCGCCGTCCGGCAACAAAGGTGCGAAGATCGACGGCACTAGCCTGGGAAGAGTCAGCGTGGGTGAATCTTCTCTAATCTCCGCCGGTGCCACCGCCGGGTCGGGATAGATGATCCATCCGTTGATGCTGGCGAGGTCGACGGCGAGCATGCCGAGCGCGACCAAAACCGCGCTGCGGAAAATCCAGCGCAATATTGTTTCTTCCGCATGCTCCGACAGCCAGCCATGAAAACGTTGCTGTATGGTGAAGGATGACCGCAAGCGAATTGGTCGCGGCGTTGCAAATGGCACGCAAGGTCGGAGAAGCGCAGCAGACGGCGCCGGGCGATGTAAAGCCGCAGCCCGAAAGCGTTGCCGAGCCGGCGGCAGCAGACGAAAACGTTACCACGCTGCCGGCGGCGCGCCACACCAAACAAGTGCGATGGAGCAGCGCTGACTGAGCTTTGCTGTTATCCTGAACTTCGTCCACGAAGAGCAACGGAAATCTGTATCTCAGGGCGTCTGCTATCCGGGGGTAAATGTCCAGAAGTTCGTTCGCCCAGATAAACATCTCCTCATAGCAGAGGAAGCCTTGTTCCGTTGTAGATCGACAAACTTGCTGCATAGCCTTGTACAGCGACGTATCTCGGCCGAGCGTCCCTCCGCGACCCCACGATAGATCCCCGACCGAAAAATCCCGCTCTTTCACGCGAAGAACATTGCGATCTCGGCCGGCGCTCTCCAGGCTGCCGCGCAGCGCAGGCGAGAGTGCTGCCCAGCCTGCACGTTCCATCATCCGAATTGTACGCAATCGCGGCCGAAATTACGCCGACTGGTTTTCGGATGTTGCCGCGCGCGCTTGTTTCGGCTCTAGCAACCGAGTCCGTATGTCTTCGACGGAAGTCATCCGCAGCCGCGCGCGATCAAACCGTAGTGGATCGGAAGAGCAGGGTACTTTTGACCTACCGCTAGTGAAGCGAGACCAATGAGGATGGCGAAACGCGAATCGCTGCTCCGACCTACGATGGAAAAGCTGGGTCTCACTGTTCCGGAGGCTGCGGCACTTTCGTCGCTCGGCCAGACGTCCATCTACAAGGCGGTCAGGGAAGGGCGCTTGCGGATTCGCAAGTACGGTATGCGAACCATCATCACCCGTGCCGATCTGGCATCGTTCTTGGAAAATCTGCCCGACGAGCTCGATAGGTCAGTGGGGTAATATGCGCGCCGGCTGAGATGGACGTCCGGAGCCGTCAGGCGGCCCTCATCGGCGTTACATTGCTTTTCGGTCGTCGCGTCGCGAAGTCGGCGAATGTCTGCATGACAAGCAGACGCTTCTTCAGAGCCTCGCCGCGCTTGTAGGCCTTTTCGGCATCATCGCCCGTGATGTGGTGCAGGCAATGCTCGACGATCTCCTCCTCGAAGTCGGTTTCTTCTTGCGCCCAAGTTCGGAACGTTGTGCGGAAGCCGTGGACAGTCAGTGATTCGTCTCCTGTCAGTTCCTTCAGATACTTGAGCATGGTCATGTTGCTCATCGGCTTTTTCAGACTGCGGCCGGGGAACACGCACTCGTCACTCACGCGGCTCTGGTAGGCCTCGCGCAAATAGTTCAACGTCTGCCGGGGCAGTGGCGTGCGCTTGCGCCGCTCGTTCTTTGTGCCAAGGAAGCCCAGATCCCAAAAACCGTTGTCGAGATCGAGCTGCGTCCAGCGCATGCTCTGCACTTCGGCGGTTCGTGCCAACGTCAGGATGGTGACCTCAAGTGCCCGCGCGCTTTGCGTCGGGATAGAGGTAAGCTTGTGCATGAACGCCGGCAGGTCTTTGTAGTGCATGGCCTTGTGGCCGCCCCGCGTGGTCCCGCGCCGCCGCTGCTTGGGCATGATCGGTTGGAGCCGGCTGACCCAATCGGCGGGGTTATCCTTCGCTCGCAGATTGTGGGCAACCGCGGCATCCAGAATCTTCTTGATGATCTGGCGTGTGGTGCGCGACGTCTCGCGCTGGTGCCAAACCGTCATAAGCACGCTAACGACATGCGACGTCTCAATGTCGTCGAGCCAATGCTTGTGAAGCGGTTCGCAAATGACCTGCACGATGCGCTTGAGCTTCGCTCGCGCGGCCTTGTGCCTCATGCCGGTCTCATAGGTCTGCCGCCATTCCTCGGCGAACTCGCCGAACAAGCGCGATCCTTGAGTGCGACGCTTCTCCTCGTTGCGGTGCTCTCTCGGATCCGTCCCCTTCGACAGCAGCCGCAAGGCGTCAATCGCCTTGTCCTTGGCCTCGGAGAGCTTCAAGCCGGTCGCCTTGGCCGAACCAAAGCCCATCTTCTTGACAATGCCGTTGCGCTGGTAACGGAACGCCCAGCGACGGCCACCGCTTGGCGTGACGATCAGATAAAGGTTGTTGCCGCACGGGTATTCGCCGGGGCCAACGGAGAGATAGTTTTTTGCGGTAATCTCGGGTTTTTCCGTTCTAAGCTGCATGCGGGATTCGAACTCCCGACCCTCGCGGGTCACGACGCTTGTGAGGTAAGGGGGATTCTAACTGAAATCGAGGGACAGTCAAAGGGACGTTCTGGCGGAGTTCGCCGATCACCGCCGGCTGCCGCCCGCAGCCGCCGATAGTACGAGAAAACCTTATTTTGCAAGGCCTTCTTGAACGCTTTGGCGACGACCGGCGATGGCGGGTGAAGGGTGGCGAAGGTGGGGTTGGCGCGCTCGGAGAGATTCGAACTCCCGACCCTCGGATTCGAAGTCCGATATCTTAGCGGACATTAGAGACCAGAGCCGGCCATAGCATCCACTAAGTCACGGTTTCTGTGCGTAGACCTTCTGTCTTTCTGGACACAGGAGTCCAAATCAGGCCAGAAGGACTCTTCCCATGATCTTCCCAAGGGGGCAGGAACCATGAAGCTGACGGTCAAGAATATCCCGACGCTCGCCATCGAGTCTGGCAAGAGCGACCAGATCATTTTCGATGATAGCCTGGCTGGGTTTGGCCTTCGGCTTCGTGAAGGAGGTCGCCGGACGCTGATCTTCCAATACAAGAACGCGGCGGGCAAAAATCGACGCATCAATCTCGGCTCCGCCGATCCTGAAAACCTCGCCAAGGCACGTCAAAAGGCGGAGGAATTCAAGGCGCTGGTCGTTCTAAATAAGGATCCCGCCGCTGAGATCAGGGACGCAGGACGACGGGCCAGCGAGACATTTGAAGCTGCCGCCAAGCTGTTCCTTGCCAAGCAGCGCGTCAGGTTGCGGCCTCGGTCCTATGTCGATGTGGAGCGGCATATCAACGTGCTCGCCAAACCCCTGCATGACATGGAACTGGCTAAGATCGAGCGGCGCCACATCGCGGCTCGCCTCGCCGAAACTGAGCAGAATAGCGGCGCAATCACGGCCAACCGGCTAAGAGCATCCCTGTCGAAACTGTTTAGCTGGGCGATCGGCGAAGGCCTTGCTGAGGTCAATCCCGTCAGTGGCACCAACCGGAACGAAGAGGCCAGCCGCGACCGGGTACTTTCCCCAGCCGAGTTGCGCGCGATTTGGTTGGCTCTGCCGGCGAATGACTACGGCGCGGTTGTGAAACTTCTAATGCTGACCGGCCAGCGTGCCGGTGAATTCGCTGATCTTCGCCGATCGGAAATAGTTGGGGAGGAACTGCGGCTACCTGGCGAGCGAACCAAGAACCACCGGCCGCATACTGTTCCGCTCTCGGCGCCGGCGCTGGCGATCCTGGCGGACCAACCAGTCCGAAGCAAGGCTGACGGCTCAGTTCGTGAACTAATTTTCGGCAGCGGGGAGGGCGGTTTCTCCGGTTGGAGCAAGGCCAAGGAACAGCTCGACAGTCGCATTGCCAAGATGCATGGCGCGCCTATCCCGCCCTGGCGAATTCACGATTTGCGCCGGAGCTTCGCTACCCACGCCGCCGAAATGGGGATTCAGCCGCACATCATTGAAGCCGTCCTAAACCATGTCAGCGGATCCAAGGCTGGCGTGGCTGGCATTTACAACCGGGCGACCCATGAACCGGAGAAGCGCGCTGCGCTTGTGCGATGGGCCGATCTGCTCACGGCATGGATCGAAAAGCGCGAGAGTAACGTCGCTGCGCTGAAGCGGGCTTGAGCGATGAGGGTACCACCGGAAGATGTCATTTTCGATGGCTCAGAGGATGCACTCGCCCAATTGAGACGCGAGGGTTATCTGCCAAGCGAAGAACAGGGGCCACACGTCCGATCTGATGAACAGAAGAAGGCAGACGAAGCTGCAAGCATTCGCCTGCTATCCGGCTATGATGTGGACAAGTCTGATAACTTCACATTCCCAGATCATTTCAGTGACGAGGAAAAAGAACTCCGGGCCGCTCTTGCGCGAACCATACGCGATCAGATGAAGGGCCATTCTGGCGAACTACTCGCGTTGGCAATTGATCCTTTCACGCCCTCGAAGTTGCCGAACATGCGGCCGACGCGAAAAGTGAAATTCTTTTGGCAGGGTCAACAGTCAACCCTGTTCCTCGAGCAGCAGATCATCGCGTTTATTCGCAAAAAGCGTTCGCGCGAGACAAGGCGAGATGTTCCGGTCGACTCTTACGTCAAAGATGCTGAGGAAGAATTTGGCCTGCGGCGTAGTCGCATCTTCGAAATCTGGAAGGCCTACGAGAACCTGATGGCGGCGAAGGCGTCCGGGAAATAGCCGACTATTTCTGGACGGCATTTGCTTCGTTTCGATAACGCCACGATGTACCTCTTGGACATTGGATCATTTGTCCATCGAGGCACTAAATGGCACCGACCTATTTCGACATCCTGAAGAACGCGGCAGATCTTCCCGACAGTGCGCTTGTCACTCGGGAGATCGGCGCAATCCTCATGAACCGCTCAACACGGTCGCTCAGGCGCAAGTCGCCCGTACCGTGGATCAAGACCGGAGAGCGCACCGGGGGCTATCGGATGGGTGATATCCGAGCCCTCCAGATCAGTCTCGCCAAATAGAGAACGACCCGCGCGGCGGTTGCCGAACGGGCCGGGATTATCGAAACAGGGCTGAGCACCCTTCCGATAATCCTTCTCTCCCGAAAAAGCAACATCCGCGCGGCGCTTCTCACTGAAGAAGAGAACGCCACCATGATGAATGCGGCCGTCAAAATCGCCGATGCCGAACCGATTGCCTCGCTACTCGAAGATTTCCGCGAGTGCGCGATGGACTATGCCCGGTTCTATCGGAGCGGAGTGCTCGAAAAAGCCGTCGCTGTTGATTGCGCGCAGCGACATGCCGAACTCTGGGGCGCGGTCGATCTGTATGGGCAAGATGCAGTTCAGGCCGAGATGGCTGCGGCTTTTACCGACGCCCCTCCAATCCTGCCAGAGCCTGAGAAACTCGCCTACAGGACGCCGCCGCCGACGATCGCCGCGTTCTGGCACGCGGTCCACAACGAGAGTGCCGAATACCTGGCGAAATGGCTTGAGCGGCATCCGCTCGATGCGCCGTATCTTCATACAATTTGGGAAAAGAAATGCTTAGCCCCAGCGAAGTAGCAGGCGCGTTTGCCCTAAATGGAATCGGGGTGTCTGAGCCTGAGCCACCTCGGCCGTTTGTCCTGTATTCCGAGCTCGACGCGAGCGCGAGCAAATCCTGGCTGGTTGGCAAGATGCTTGGAGTAGCCGAAATGTCGGCCTGGTACGGCCCTCCCGGCTGCGGCAAGGGTGTGATCATCGAGGACATGGCCCTGCATATCGCTGCCGGGATTCCCTGGCATGGCCGGCAAGTCAGCAACGGGGCTGTGGTCTACATCGCCCTGGAACGCAAGAAGCTGGTTGAGCGCCGGGCAATTGCCTTCCGTACCAAGTATGGCCTGCAGGATCTGCCGTTTGCGATCGTCGGCGGCGTCTATGATTTCCGCGATCGCGCCACAGCAGATCAGATTGCCGGCATCTGCACCCAGGTTCACCAGGCGACAGGTAAGAACGTCGTGCTGATCATCATCGACACGGTAAGTCGCGCCTTGGCTGGCGGTGATGAAAACTCGCCAAAGGATATGGGCGCCCTGGTCCTGACTGCCGGCATGATCCAGCAGAAATGCCCTACAGCGCATTTTCTGTGGGTGCATCATGTACCACACGACACCGATCGACTACGCGGCCACGGAGCTTTGCTGGGCGCGGTAGACACATCCGTAAGCGTGTCCAATGGCGGTACCATGCGCTCGGCAAAGGTTGTCAAGGCTAACGACAGCGAGGAGGGCGAAAGCGTCGGCTTCACGGTCGAAAGCATGACAATTCACTCCGATGGCACTACGGCGCCGATCGTGGTCCCCGTTGAAGGGGAAAGACCTGGCCCGAGGGCAACCACAACAAAACGCAAATTATCAGCCAACGCGAAAGTTGGATTGGATGCTCTGACGGAAACTCTAATCAACTACGGCACGCCAGCGGCCAAACACCTTGAGCTGCCGCTCGGCACCAGCACCGTCACGCTTGAGCAATGGGAAGATGAACTACTGAGGCGCAGCGTGCTCGACCAAAAGGACAGTAACCGCTGGCGCGATTTCAAGCGGATCAGAGATCAGCTGGCAGCTAAATCGATCATTGGCATTCGTGACAATTATGTCTGGACCACATCCAGCTGACCTTCCACTTCCACTCCCTATGAATAGGGGAGTGGAGGGGATGTGGAAGGTAAGTCAGCCACCAAACTGGAAGGGATGTGGAAGGTGGAAGGTGTGCTGAAGGTAGTCGAGGAATGATCTCTATCCTGGCGCATGAGTATTGAACTTGAAAATCCGAAGGACTGCCGAGCAGATCTTTCTATTTTGCCCTCCGCCAGGATTGCAGGTGCTGGCTCAGGATTGCAGGTGCCTGACTTCTTCCCATGATCTTCCCAAGCCTATCCGATCGGCTAAATACTGATCGCACATCGCTGATATTGCTAGCGAAATGCCTAAGCGGGCATCTGACAACAGAACCGATGCTATCGAGCGATGCCTGGCGAAGCGGCTTGAAACCTCGCAGGGCCAATCGTTTCTGCAGGCATCAAGGGGGGGTATGGGCGTGGGGGTACCCCGGAAAGCCGACTCTCTGGAGATTTTTAACCTCATCATCCACTAACGCGGCCGTCTTTTCAGAAACTCAGGTCGGCCTTAGGGCCATGTTGCCTTCCCAAATTTAGCGGCGTGGTTGTTCTGAAAATCCGGTCGGCCTTTGCTTGAAAATCATTAGTCCAGAAATACTGGCGTTATTGCTGGACGGCATTTTGCTGCGGTTGGCGATTTTATGAGCGATGTTCGTTGGCATGAAAGGAGTTTCCTTGATGTCCAACGAACGCAAACAGGTGACGGTCAAATTTGAACCGGACTTGCATCAGCGATTGCAGGAAGCGGCTGCTCGCGAGCAGAGGTCTTTGGCGAACTTCATCAGGAAAACCTGCGCAGAAGCCACGGCGAGGCAGGACGTGAACCATGCAGCCTAGATCACCAGCCATTGCAGCAAAGCTCGCCCAGGCTGAAGCTGTTCTGAAGGAGCTTGAGCAGGAAACGGCGATCCTGAGCCTGGAGGAATTCGAGCAGCGTCCTGGCGCCGCGAAGGCTTTGAGCCAGCACCGCGCGAAGTTAGAAATGGCTGAGCGCCAGGTCTCGGAATTGCGGGCTGCTGTCACTCTGGCCGAACGTCTTGACAGGGAAGCCGGTGCCAGCGCGGCTGCTGTATCTCTTGGCGAACAGGCAAAAGTGTTTCGCGCCGATATGGAAGCCCGAGAAGGTGATTTCGTTTCTGCCTTGGATCACATCGGAAAGGCCGCCAAGCATCTGATTTCGTATGCGAGAAAAACACTAAAGGCTGGTGGCTCGGTTCCTGGTGGTTGCACGGTTCCAGGGATGATGGTCGGGAACCAGAAGCAGGAACATGCCTTCGGCTTTTGCAAGGCTCTCTTGGATGCGGAGTGGTATCGGCACATCCCGCCTGCCGGTGAAGGCCAGCTCCCGCTCGGCCTTCCTTATGGGGAGCATCCCAAGTTTGGACACACGGATCCTTCCAGCATTAGGCCGAGTGCCGAAGAATTCCACGATGCCAACGAGGCAATCGTCAGGTCGATAGAAGCACAGGTTTCTGCGATTTGCGCCCGTCAAATGCAGGTAGCTTCAACAACGAAGGCTGCATGAGCATGACCGACCAGGCACAAACCGAATCCGCGCCGACCGATCCGTGGCTCTTTCCGCGTGACAAGGCAAACGCGATGGCAACGGACAAACTGGCCCAGATGACGAAGGAATATCTCGAAGCGAACCGGCCCAAGTTTGATCCGGTTGCCGACCGATACCAAAGCAAAGGCCATAGGATTGACCGGCTAGTAAGTGGGGATCCGAAGGAGCGCGCCCATTTTGAAGAAGCCCTGAAGGCGAAGGCCGAGGCGGATCCTGTTGAGGTTGGCATGTCCGGCGATCTTCCCGAAGTCCCTTCTTCAGAGCTCCGACAAATGGCGGTCGGCGCCGGTTGGTTACGTGACATTGGAGTTTCCGAAGGCGCGATCAAGGAAATGCTTTCCGGTCGGCAGGCTCCTCACGAGGAATACGAGGCTGTGAAGCGATGGAAGGCCGATGCGCTCCGCAACAGCGAATGGACGAAGCGGCTTTTGAGCGGCGATCAGGAAGCGCAGCGCCAACTGGTGCTTGCGAACATTGTCCTCACTAACGGCGTACTGGAGGCAGCATAATGACCTTTGACATCATAAACCCGAAGACTAACGATCGCCGGCAAATCGAGCTAGACCTGAGCGCCGAAGTAATGAGCGCGGCAAAAATAGACATCGCGGTTGCGGAATTTGTAACAGACTTGGTGCGCGATAAATTGCCGTACGGTTTTCTGCTTCTCGGCACCGATCTGAGGACGCCCTAGCCATGTCTGAATTGAAAGATTTTGCCGTCGAGCTCTGGTCCGTCGATGCAGAGGCTGCGAAATTATTCGAGTCGATGGTGAAGCAAATCAACGCCGAAGCCATCCTGAACAAGAACGCTCGCAACCTTCTCAAGGCATTGCGATGGATTGCCCGCAGGACCGACAAGCCCTTGCTGGAGCGATTGGCAAAGATGCAGCAGCTCGGAGAGCTAAAAACTCCCGCAATACTCAATATGACTTTATTCACCGGATGGAGCTAAGACAATGGCAATCGAGAGAATCGCACACACCAACTTAAAAACAGACTCGCCACCATTTTTGGCCCAGAATGGAGGTTCATATCTGGTCACCGTTTCCGGCCTCGTTGCCGGTGGCGATCAGATCGAACTTCAAATGTTCAATGCCGCAGGTCAGCCGACCGGCCTGCCGGACGGCATTAGGTTCAGCTCTTTCGAAAACGGAGCAACCAAGCGTTTTACTGTGCCTGCAGGAACGCAACTGAAGTGGAAAGTGCCGAGCGGTCTTGGCGCGCCTATTCACTCGATGACCAGCAACATCGTATCGGCCGCCTAGCAGGTTGCCGTGAATTCGCTACAGGAAACTTCGCCCGGTCAAGCCTTCTCAGCTTTAACCCAAAAACAACAGCGATATGTGATCGCGTTGTTCGAGGCGCCTCGATCGCACGGGGCAATGACTTTCGCCGCGAGGAAAGCTGGATACGGGAATGCGAATTCGTCCCGTCAGTCACTTTCCCAGATGGCCTATCAGTTGAACGTTGATCCGAAGGTGCAGGCCGCCATTGCGGAGGTTTCGCGGCAATACATCACGGTTATGGGTCCGCACGCTGTTAGGGCGATCAAGAAAATATTGGACGATCCAAAGCATCGTGATTTCGGACGCGCTATAGGCATCGTTATGGACAGAGTTGCGCCGCAGAGCTCGACGCTGGCAGTGAAGGTTGAAGGCAAAATTGAGCTTAGCGCACGCGAGACCGCGCAAGTGCTGGAACGGATGGAGCAGCTGGCCGCAAAGTTTTCTGTTCGGTTGCCTGCGCCAAAAGTAATCGAGGGCGAATTGGCATGACCGAAGCGGAATGCGATCTCTTAAAGCATTGCTCCAGGGGGCACAAATTCACGATGGTTTGCGCCAGCATAACAAAGTGGGCGCTGCGGGGTGAAATGCCGATCGAAATGCGCCTGGAGTTTTTGCAGCATCTCGAGAAGATGGCTGACCAATTTCTGACGGACGAAGTCATAGCGATCATCGAGCCTCTCTCGAAAGACTCATTCGAGATCGTTCAGGAGGCTAGAAAGCTCGGTCCGGGTAAAGCGTTGGACGTATATGCCGACAAGTTTGACGTGTTCGCCGCACTCAACCCGAGTTTCATTGAGGCATTGAAGCGAGCAAATCGGGGTAGGGGGTACGCACGCGACTACGTTCAGGAATTATCCGATGCACGAACGCTTTGAACAGTTTTTCGATCAGATCCGAAGTTCGCCGCGGCAGGCAGGATAGGAGTGGATAAAACAAAGCTGGTGATAATCTGAAGCATGCAGTGGACTGTTGCGAATAAGCAACGTTAATATTGTTCCGTTAGTCCGAACTGCGTTTTTGACTCCACAATTATGGTGGGCTCGGCCACATTTGCGGCATAGGCGCGACTTTTGTGGGTGGGCGTATGAGTAACCACACTGAGCTTTATGATCGTCGTCTTCTTTATCTTCGGGTAAAGATGCTGACCCAACAATTTGAAGAACTTCAGCAACTTCGAGACCGGGTACGCAGGGCCGAAGCGAAAGCAAAAGGCGCGGGGCGGCGCCAGCGGTCATGGCGCAGCAAACGACCGACTGGCTGCGGCCCCGTGCGGCGCGGCGGCCGGAGGGCGGCCTAGGTGCCCAGCGGGCGTAAACTAACTTAGTTGTGCGACCGCTGTTTCGAGAATGCACGGCCAAAATTCCGCCTCGCCGGGACTGCAAGGCTTTTTCCATTGTTCCGAATGGTAGCTGGTTATGTTATATCTCCTCCTGCGCCAGGGGAACTTCCGCTTGCGTCGGAGGGCGCCTTGGCCTGGGGGGAATAGCACCGGAGGGTCCAGCCCATGGAAGGCGATGCTTTCAAATCCATGTCCGCAGATGAGCTGTGGCGTTTGCACGAACAGATGACTTCGATTCTGGCTCGCAGGATAGCGGAGGAGAAGGCCAAGCTCGAAGAACGTCTTCGCAGGCTTGCAAACGCTAATAGCGCGATTGGGCCCAATCGGCCGCCGCACCGTGCCTATCCGAAGGTTCTTCCGAAATACCAGAACCCAAAAAATAATGCCGAGACATGGTCCGGCCGAGGAAAGCAACCGCATTGGGTACAGGGGCAGCTCAGGGCGGGCAAAAAGCTTGAGCATTTTCTTATTGCTCGACCATCAATCGTCAGATCTTGAAGATGGCCAGGACGAGCGCTTAGCCCCGCCGACCGGCTTCGCATTCCAGCTGAAATCCGGCCGCACATCGGCGCCTCGCTTGCCGCAAGCGCTGCAGACAAACCGCGGCTCAATATCCGATAACCGCACGTCGTCGCTCCATTGGTCTGCCGTGATCGCGACATGATGGCTGCACCGGTAATCCGAGCAATAGATCAGGAATCCCGCGAACGCCTGACGAGCGCATCTCGGCGAAGGTGATCTTTTGCGGGCGGTTGATGGCAGGCGGCATATCCCATGATTCCGCCGATCTGGTCGGGAGGGAAGCCGCTAGGGATTGCGGTTTGCTCGCTGCGCGACACAACGGAAGCTTATCTTCGGAAAATTGATTTAAGCCAGCCTAGCAGCCGCCTTGTTTTCGCATGGAGGCAAATGTTTTACTGCGCTCCAGTCCGCTGGCAAGAACTTCGGTATCCCCAATCGAAATTTGAATCTATTTCGCGATCGCAGCTTGTTGCCGTAAAGCACCAATTCGTCTGTCAGCGCCATGCTGAAGAAGATACAATCGTCAGTGAGGACATGTAAGGCTTTGATGTTGTCTGCAAACCGCACATCGGTTTGGCCAGCTCTTCGCGCACCTACATAGACCTCTATCCTTTCCCGATCAGTCAACGAATTGTTTATTTCACGGAAGTCGGAGACCAATTTCTTCCTGTAGTCGATTGCGTTTTTGAGATCCTCGATTGCTGCCGAAAGCGTGACCGTTAACGCCATCGCTCTTGTTCCGACGTTGCATTTCTCGAAGATCACCCGCTCAAGCACATTATCTGGGAACTTGACTTGAGCCAGATCGTTCATATCCAAAAGAATTTCCAGCACACCCCCTTTGTGTTTTTGAAAAGTGGCGACGGCTTGGTCAAATCGTTGTTTCAGCGGCACAACGTGTTGACGCTTTAACCCGATCGCGCGATTTGTTATTGAGAAACAGAGAGCCCGCGCTGCACCGATTGCCCTTAATTCATCGATTACGCGGCGTTTCGTCTGAGATCGACTGGAAATCCAAGCACCAACGATCGTGCCAACACCAGCAACTATGATGGTCTTCACCGCGCCCGGGGTATTGCTCCAAGTCTCTCCGATGACCGACCATAAAGACCGCCACCACAACATCATTTGCTCGCCCCTCAACCCCGGCTCGACCAGGCGGCCTGCCCATTGTCGGAAACTTCCGACTGGCAGAAACTCTGTCAACGTCTTATGAGTGCCCGCGGTGGGCAGCTAGGGCGAACCGGCAACTCTCCACAGGCCCTTAACACAGAAAGTTTAAGCCATGACCGAGGCTGACAGTGCTTAGCACGCCACGGATTGACTCGTCCTTAAATAGCAACGTCGTCAAATTTCCCTGTAGCGTCTCCCGGCTCGTCCATTCCCGTAAGCCGCGCCGATCAAGGAAAGCCGCGGGCGCCGCTGTAAATGAGCCGCCTCGCCAAACCAGTCAGGTGCGGTTGCTGACAGGCGAAAAATGGGAGGAGATCACAGCTTGTTTCACACCAGAACAGCAGCAGGCACTCATGGCTGATGTCTGGAAACTCCTAAACCGTCATTTCCGAAAGTTATGAAGCGCCGGCGCCGATCGGCTTAGTCGCAACCCGGCGGGCTTTTCCTTTGCTGAACGCGGGATTTTGATCGGTGCCTCTCAAGACAATGCTTTTGGGTGTGGCCGACACAACCCGCGGGGCAAATCTAGCGGCCCACCGCTGCTCGAACCTTCTTTGAAGGTGAAGAGGAATAATGCTCATGGCCAAAGCTCCACGTTCAAGGTCGCCCCGGTCTTGCGCGTGCTCCCTTAAAGGTCCGCCTCGATCGCGCAGTGTCAAAGAAAACGGCCCCAGCGCGGGGGTACATGCTGGGGCCATCTTCATCAGATGCTAAGTGCGGTATTAGCATCCGGTCGTACCTACCAAGTCACCCTGGGTGACTTTGGTGATGAAACCACCATGGGACCACGCCTGTCCTGGCCGATGGTCCATTTTGCTCACTTTAGAAAAGTTAATGTATCAGCGAGGCGCCGGCTCAGGTCTGCGCTCCAGAAGGCTGGTCGCTGAGCAAGCTATGTGCGTTTCTGCGCGCGCGACTTCGCTACCAACCGTGATTGCGGGCGTTAAGAGGGAATGGGCTGGCAGGTGTATTCGTTACGATCGTCCCAGCCGCCCACCCTTCGCCAATCGCTCCATTCCAAGAACTCGTATTTCTTGCTGAACGGATTTCCCGGGTCCCTGGGATCGCAAACGGTCGCGGGGGCTGGATGGCTGGTCTTTGCTTTCTTCGCCATCACAGGCCCCGCAAGCAAAGAAGAAACAACCAGCGCGGTGCCAAGAAGCCAGAGTTTCGTCATGCGACCCTCCTTTTGGTTCCGGTAACGCAAAGGACCAAGTGTGGGCGCAAACGGAGGTTCCGGTTCCTAAAGATAATTGATTCAGCCGGGCCCGCTGGCCAACCATGCGCTGGCCCGCGCGGGGCTTCGGTCCCACTGCGACAACTTAGAACAATGACGGCCGACATGGCCGAGCGTAAGTTGAACTGATCGGCTGACTCCAGGCCGACACCTCTAGAGCCCCAGCCGCTTCGCTCGCCTTGGCTGGGGTTTTCTTTTGCGGGGCGCGGGGCTGGCAACGGTCCCGCGCTTCCTTGTGAATAACCCCATTTCCTTGGATGGGATTGATTTATTGTTGGGCGTACCGTGTCAGCACCAAAGGATCAGGGAGTCCAACATGTCCCAAGAGAACACCGTGGAGCGAATGACGACGGAGCAAGTCCGCAAGTTCTTGTGGGACGCTTTTCGCGATTTCGATGCCGGAAAGATAACTGCGGTAGAAAGAGGGGCGCTTGTGAAGGCTGCAAACAAACGGCTCAGCGACATTCGAAAAGAGCGCAGCGCAGATCCTCAGAAAGGTCCGCGAATTAATCGGCGACTGAAGAGGAGAGAGGAAGCAAAATTGAAATTACAATCCCACAACCCTGATCGGTAGATGGACGAAGAGTTGGAGAACGACCCCAGCCCCTGACAAGGCTGGGGTTTTTCTTTTGAAGGGCGCGGGGCTGGTAACGGTCGCGCGCTTTTCATTGCCGCGGCCGCACAGAAGCGTAGACTTTGAAATAAGCGAGCTGGTCTCCGATGATGATGCGGATTATCCCTGTCTTCCTACTGCTTTGCATGCCCGCGCTCGCCCACGATCCCAGCCATCCGGAACTGAACGAATGGTTCAACAGGCTCGCATCTGGCAAGGGGCTATGTTGTTCGTTCGCGGACGGCTTTGTTGTAAGTGATGTCGACTGGGAGAAGGACGGCCATTACCGCGTCCGTCTCGAGGGCCGATGGATTGATGTCCCCGACGATGCCGTAATCACCGAGCCAAACCGTGCTGGCAGAACTATGGTTTGCAAGTACATGGCCGTTGGCGGGCCCGATTCTCCGCGTACTGAAATTCGGTGCTTTATGCCCGGCAGCATGGGCTAGGGCGACGGGGCTTCGGTGCTGCGCTCAGCTTTTCTCAGAACCCTTGCTATCCACGCGCCGACGAATGCGGCGCCGAGGCCGCTCGCGCGTCTTGACGAGTGTCCGCACTGCGGCACGCAACTTCGATCTGCTGCTCGCCATTGCCATCCCTTCGACTAGCGTCCCCAGCTTTAGTCGAGGCTGCAATGATTCCGATAGTGCGTGGCGGCAACAGGGCGGACCTTTGTTCTAACCTCGACCGCGGCGCCTGGCCCGAGGACTGCGACAAATTAGAACAATGACGGCCGACACCTCTGGACCCCCAGCCCGAACGCATCCGGGTTGGGGTTTTCTTTTGGAGGGCGCGGGCTTCGGTCCCGCGTTTTTTCTATTGCTACGACGCCACGTGATATCCAAGAGGCCGGAGCAACGACTTCAGGGCTCAAGTTTGAACGATAATTTGACCTTCGCGCGGTATGCTTCCACCTGTCCCTTTGCGTCCAGTTGCATATCGAGTTCACCGATTTCTGCAACGCGAAGACCGTGGAGAGATTTGGAGGCTTGTTCGACCGCGTTGGCGGCGGCCTTCTCCCAGGATTCCTTGCTGGTACCGATCAGTTGAATCACGTCGTAGGTGCTCTCAGGCATCTCGTCCTCCCGTTCGGAAACTAGCTGCTCCTCGCCGCTAGGGAAGCTAACATCATCATATCGGCCCTGCCTGCATGATGGAAGGAGTCCAGATGGCTGGCCTAGCCGCCCCGGCTTTTCATTTGTCGGCCGCGTGCCGCATTTCTTTCCCGGCGCGATACCTTTCTTGCTCGACCCGATACCTTGCACGGCGCGCGCGGGAAATACGATCCCACCAAAAATATCCGACAAGAAAACCGAAGGGGAAACCAATCAAAAACCGCGATCGCCAAGTCGAACATTCTGACCCCGGAACTCTTTTAGGATGGGTCGTTATTCATACTCCAGGTTGCTGTGTTGCGGGCGATTGGCTGCCAGCGCCTTATTGCCGCGCAAGCCCGCGCGGGGCTTCGGTCCCGCTGAGACAAATTAGAACAATGACGGCCAACATGGCCCTGGGGTTAGCGTGGACAACAACTCACCACGACAAATCGGGACGTGACGGGCAACACGGCCAACTGTAGCTTTAATGTATCGGCCGCCCCCAGCACGAGGTTGCCGATACCTCTGAAAGCCCCAGCCGGAATGCCTCCTGGCTGGGGTTTTCTTTTGGAGGGCGCGGGCTTCGGTTATCCAGGAAAAATGAAAGAGGCCGCCGGATGAGAGCGGCCCCTCCTTTGCGACGGGGGAAGAGGCCCCGCCACCGAGCGTTGTCGCCCAGCGCCAAACAACATAGCGGAGTCCAGCCCCGAATGCGGATCAAGTTTCGGCGCGACCGGCGCCGATCGCATAGGAAGCGCAACCGCCAGCGGCTGGCGAGCCACGCCAGAAGGCTGAGGCGGTAGTTTTCCACAACCCCGCGGCGTTGGCGTCTTGTTTCGGCGCCGCCGGGGATCAGGATCAGATCAAAGGAATCGGGGGCAACATGCCGAGTGAGAAGGCCGGGGCTGAATTCACGACGCAAGCGATTGAAGTCTATCTGTCGGATTTGATGAAACAGGGCTTCACCAAGGAACAAGCGATCGCAAGAGCCCACGAGCGAATCACGGCCGCACAAAAGGCTGTAGTCCAAGAGCGGCGGGCCGGCTTTAGGATCGTCGAATAGCGAGATCAGGCGCGGGGGGCTGACAACGGTCCCGCGCTCTTACGCGATAGATAATTCGAAGGTGTTGCAGTTCCGCATGTTCTCAGAATCGCCCGTCACTGCCACCATTGATCCCAACCAGTTCACTTCACCAGCGCGCTGGCCAGGCTCGGCACGCTTCGGCGGGGGTATGTGCGCCGAGCCGCCGAACTAGATCCCGAGCTCACTGCCCAAAGGTTGGCCTTGTGAAAACCTCTTTAGAGGGATTTGATCCTCAAGTGGATCCTTGGCGCGACACCTAGGCTCTTGCCCCTAGCCTCGAACCATCCATCCACACAGTGGGAATGAGCCCCTGCCGTGATCAGCTCCGGCGGGGGTTTTGCTTTGTGTCCTCGGCGAGCTCACCCTCGGTCAATTGTGAGGGGCCCACTCAAGCCGCGCCTTCGTTTCCCTGGGATTTGGAGGGCGCAGGGCTTCGGTCCCGCGACGATGCCCGCCAGGCGTCAACCGGCGGCTTTTAAATGAACTTGTGCAATGAGGTGGCTGGTTGAAGTTCAGGACGGTCCTGCCAATGTCCAAGAGCAGCATAAAAATCTGAATCACCCGAATCTGGATTTACGTATATATCCGGATTTACGTAACGGTCCTGTTGTCCGGCATAGTCATTTATTGCGTCTGTTAAAAAGTCACGCGCCGCGGCCTCTGAAATTTCCGCTGGCCTGTTCCACCCAGACTCCAGTGGTTCAGCGTACAACGCTTTCATTCGCCGTTCGTGACGGTTGCCGGGGGTTCGCTTTTTTTGCGACTCAGTGATTTTGTCAATCTCTTCGCTGAGATTTTGCCATTCGGAACCTCCAGGTGCCACACTCGATCGAGCCCGCAATAGCTGACCCAACGCGGTATTAGAGTCGGGTCGCTGAACGATGCTGAACATCCCCTCCCGTTGCTTCTCGACATGATCCTCGCACCGTTTGCGAATCTGTTTAACGCTAAAGCTTTCCCCTGCCACTGTACGCTGCCAAAGCCGACGCAAGATTCTGTAGCGCCCGAGTTCTTCACGCGCAAAGGCCGCCAACACGACCGCGCTGGCATAAGATCCGGCTTCACAGAGGATGCGAGCGTCGCGAAGAAGCAAGCCGCATTGCTCGAGTGCGAACACCGCCCCCTGTAACAGGTAATTCATGCTCGCGCTTACGGTCTTCACCAGTGGCCTTCCTAGAGTCATGGCGGGGCTTCGGTTACACAGGAAAATGAAAGAGGCCGCCGGATGAGAGCGGCTCCTTCTGACGGGGGAAGAGGCCCCGCCACCGAGCGCCATGCCTGCCGCCCAGCGCCAAGCAACTTAGCGAAATCCATCTCCACTGTTTTGATTGTAATCAAGTTTCGGTCGGATGCCTTGAGGGGGCTGGCAACGGTCCCGCGCTTCTGTCATTTTGAAAGGCGCTAAGCGGGGGGGGCGACCATGACAAGCCGCTATTTCCCAGGTCACAGTCGGTTGTTGATCTTGTTCGTTGGAGCGATGCTTCTCACGCAGGCGAAGGCGGATGATGTGACCGTGGCCGCGCTCAATAGGGCAGCGGTTAAAGCCAACTGTCCCGAGGTGGATTCGCGCCAGAATGCGGTTCGCGCAACCATGTGCCGCATGAACGCAATCAGGCCAGTGCTGGCGGAACGTGCGCCAGCGTCGCTGCCTGCATTCGACAAGATGGCGGCGCGCAACATCGCATCGGCTAAGAAGTTCGCGGCCGGGCAGATCACGGGCGAGCAGTACTTGGCCGAGGGAAAAGCCCGTGCGGCTGAGTTCTTGGAAGAGACTGAGCCGAGGCGGCAAGCCTTGGAGCGGCAACGGCTGCAAGAACAATGCAATGGCATGGCGAACCCGATCACGCCGGGCCTGCAAGCTGCCGCGCTAGAGAAGCTGCGCAACCTCGGGTGCCTGCGCTAAGGAGCGGGGCTGGCGACGGTCCCGCTCCAATCTTCCCGGGCTCTTCCCAGCGTGAATTTTTGGGAAGAAAGAACGGAAAGCAAACTACAGAAACTGTGATTTTGTTTGGGGTTAGCTGGCGCGCTCGGAGAGATTCGAACTCCCGACCCTCGGATTCGAAGTCCGATGCTCTATCCAGCTGAGCTACGAGCGCGTGCCTTGCGTCCGATTAGATCATGGATGCGATTAAGTGGAATCGCATCATGATCTCATCTCTTTGTTTGAGCATGATCTCCGCGCAAACGCGGTTCCGCGTTTGTCGCGAGGGAAAACCGGTATCCACTTTCCGGATCATGCTCTAGCAGACTTGGCCGGGCAGGGCCAGCGATCACGACTACACCAAAGCCGCAAACGCCCTTTTGAAATCGCCGCGACGCGCACGGCCAAACAAGCGTGCGGAATCGATGGTTTCAGATGATCGACTCAGAAGCAGGGATAGCGTCCGCCCTGCGCGCGATATACTGCCGACCCCTGATAGCAATAATTGTTAGAGGGCCCGTCATAATAGGCGAAGGTGCCGGGCACCGGACCGGGTCCGTAGTTATGCTTGTAGCTGATCGGGTAGGGCAGTCCATAACCATAGCCGTGGTGGTGATAACGACGCGCCTGCGCCTGGTCGGAGATCGCCGCCAGCGCAACCAGGAGGGTTGCGGCCGAGGTGAGCTTCAGTAGGGTCATCGGGTCCTCCGGAAGAAAACAGGAACATTCTAGGCGAATTCGCCTTCCCATCCAGAGGGAATCGTCGCAAAAATTGCGGAAAATCGGCCACACACACCGGTTTTTTGGCGCTGCCGCCATGCTTAACGAAATTCAAACACAGTCTGGCCAGAGTTGTGCCGTTTGGTCCGCTTAAGCACCAAGCTTGCAAAGGTTTCCGCTACCTGGGGTTTCGGCTACCGACGGCTCATGCGCATCACGCCTCTTGCCCTGTTATCGCTCTTTTGCGTGGCCGCAGGTCCGGTGCGGGCCGACCTGCACATCACGCGTGACCATGGCGGATATGTCGAGGAATATAAGGCCAGGTATGCGCGTATTCGCGATCGCCACGAGCGCGTCATCATCGACGGCATCTGCAATTCGGCCTGCACGCTGGTGTTCGGTATCGTGCCGATGAACAAGATTTGCGTGACGCCACGCGCCAGCGTCGGCTTCCACCAGGCCTACTATGACAAGGCCTTTACTTTCGGGATCAAGGTCACCAGCGCCGAGGGGACGTCGGACCTGATGTCCTATTATCCGGATGCGGTGAAGGACTGGATCCGCCGCAACGGCGGACTGACCACCGAAATGAAGAAGCTCAAGAACGGCGAAGAACTCTGGAAGATCGTCGATCCATGTCCGGATGAGTGGTGAGCCGCTTTAGTTCGTTGATTGCGCATGATCTCCGCGCAAACGCGTTCCGCGTTTGTTGCGAGAAAAACCGCTGCACACTTTTTCGGTTCATGCAGCTAGGCGAGTTCGATTATCCCCGACATCACCGGCACGCAACGGCCGCCGATATAGGTGGAGGTCACCGTGCCGCCCTCCTTTTCGGCTTCGGCCTGCAAAAGACTTGGCCGTCCCATCTCCACGCCTTGCGCGATTGTCCTTGAAATCCGCACATCCGATTCCGGCCGCAACCTGGCCAATAGTCCGATGAGGGCGACATTCGCGCTACCGGTTGCGGGATCTTCGGGAATTCCATGATGCGGGGCAAACATGCGCGCCCTTATGTCAAGGCCATCTTCTGCAACATTCGCGTAGATGAAAATGCTCGTGACCGGAAGCCTCGAGATTTCACGCGCGAAGACGTCGGCGCGCGCGGCCGCCGCCGCCAGTCTCGCGCGATCCTTCAGTTCGGCCAGGATGAACGGCGCACCGCAAGAGGCGATGATCGGAGAGTGATTTCCGGTTTCGATGTCGTCGACCGCCAATCCGCAAGCCGAAGCGATCAGTTCAGTCGAAATTTCGGCGCCTAACGTCAGCAATTGAGGGGAGGCGAGCCGCGCTCCCGTGACGGTGCCGGCATCCTTCAGAAGTGAAATCGGAACGATCCCCGCCTTTTCCTCGAAGCTGACGCTCTCGCCATCGACAGCGCGGCCGTAGCTTGCACCGGCGCGCGACAGCGCAAAGGCGGTGCCGACATTTGGATGGCCGGCAAACGGCATTTCGTAGCGCGGGGTGAAGATTCTCACCTCGGCGGTATTTGCGGGATCTTTCGGTGGCAGCACAAAGGTCGTTTCCGCCAGGTTGAATTCGGCGGCGATCGCCTGCATCTGTCCGCCCGTCAGGCCTTTCGCGTTGAGCACGACGGCGAGCGGATTCCCGGCAAACTGCGTGCCTGTGAAGACATCGACCGTTACAAAATCCAGCTTCATCGGAGTCCTTGCCCAGCTTTGAAGGTCAAGGCGGCGCGAACTTCCATGGCGGTTCCTCGTCTCGAATGCCCGGCGGCTCGACGAACTGGCGATCACAGGGATGGTCGCTTGCGCCGCGGCCGTGTTTCTGGCCATCCGGCGCAACGCGCACGGACGAATGGACGCATAGGCAAAGGCCCCGGCTCCAATGGATTTGGGCCGGAGGCCTAGTGCGGCGAATTTGAAGATCCTATCGGTATCGCGGCAAGTTCGTGATAGGAACTTCAAATTCAAGGCCGCTACTCAAATCAACAAGCTGCTAGAGCCCCTTTAATTCCGAAGTTCGCATGAGAGGTCGCCGCGACAACTCGCGAACCTCGGAATCGGAGCTCTAGTCGGGAGGAGCGTCAGCGCCTCGATTTTTTGGCCTTCTTCTTCTTGGCAGCCTTCTTCTTGACGGCCTTTTTGGCGGATTTCTTTGCCGATGATTTCTTGGCGGCCTTCTTGGATTTCCTTGCAGCCTTCTTTTTCTTCGCCACTGCCTTCCTGGCGGTTCTCTTCCTCGCCTTTTTGACCGTCGGCGTGGCGGCGGTTTTCGGCGGCTCGGCCGGAGGGCTCATCGCTTCCGGCATCGGTTCGCTACTGATGGGTTTTTCGTCGTCCATGTCATCCCCCAGGTTTTATCGACGTGCCAACGATAGCGGGATTCTTGGTGCTGTCAAAGCGACGACGACGTTGGCTCAATCCGCGCGAAGCTCTGCATAGGCTTTCAGCGCGCGGCCGCGAGCCTTGCCGTGATCGATGATCGGTCCCGGATAGGTCTTGCCCAGATCGACGCCTGCACTTTTGAGCTCGATCGGCGCCGCGCTCCACGGGTGGTGGATCAGGCCTGCCGGCAATTGCGCAAGTTCAGGAACCCAGCGCCGCACATAGGCACCCTGGGGGTCGAACTTCTCGCCCTGGAGGATGGGATTGAAGACGCGGAAATAGGGTGCAGCGTCGGCGCCGCATCCCGCGACCCACTGCCAATTGGCGGGATTGGAGGCAGGGTCCGCATCGACCAGCGTGTCCCAGAACCAGCTTTCACCCTCGCGCCAGTCGATCAGGAGATGCTTGACCGCAAAGGAGGCGACCACCATCCGCACGCGGTTGTGCATGGTTCCTGTGTGCCACAACTCGCGCATGCCGGCATCGACGATGGGATAGCCGGTTTGACCGCGGCGCCACGCGTCAAGCGCGGCATCGTCGTGCCTCCACGGGAACGCGTCGAAGGAAGGTTGCAGATTGCGTGTCGCCAGATCCGGCGCGTCAAACAACAAATGATGACAGAATTCCCGCCAGCCCAGTTCGCTCAAGAACTTGTCGACGCCGACCGAAAGGGCGGGGTGCTCGGCCGCGGCAAAACGAGCGGCATGCCAGACCTGTCGCGGTGAAACCTCGCCAAAGCGCAAATGCGGCGAGAGACTTGAGGTGTTGTCCCGGTCGGGCCGATCGCGCCCATCGACATAGCCCTCGACGGCGGTCTTCAGGAAGGCCTCAAGCCGCCGCTGGCCGGCTGATTCACCCGGCGTCCAGGTGTCGCGCAAGCCACCGGCCCAGTCCGGCCGCACAGGTTCAAGACGCCAATCCTCAACTTTGGCGCCTTGAAGGTCAGGACCCGGACGTAGCGTCTCGGGTGCCGCCAGTGGCTTTGGGGGATCGCCAAGCGCCCGAACCCGCCGCCAGAATGGCGTGAACACCCGCAGGCCCCGGCCTTCCTTGTTGCGGATACCGGTGGGATCAGCCAGAAGGTCGCCCGCGAAGCTTCGCGATGCGACACCGATCTCCGCAAGCGCGGCGGCGACCTCGCCGGCCTCGGTCTGGCGCGGCGCGTGCGCGATCTCGTTCCAGAAAACAAGATTTGCACCGGTTGTGCGTGCGGCCTCAGCGATGATCCTCGCCGCAGAGCCTTTGCGCAGCACGAGCCTGGAGCCTCCCGCACCGAGGCGTTTTTGCAGGGCCCGCAGCGACTGCGCTAGCCACCAGCGTGACGCGCTGCCTAGCGGGCGCGCATGAGGCGATCGCAACATCTCATCGAAGACGTAGAGGCAAATGACAGGCAACCCGGTGCTCGCGGCGGCGTGCAGGGCGGGATGATCGGAAAGCCTGAGATCGTCGCGAAACCAGACGATGCAGGGCGGGGCGGTTGGCTTGCGCATCAGGTGGCAAATTCGAAATGGGCGCAAAAAGTCTGCGCACGGACAAAAAACTTGCAACGACCCCGCGCCTGATCCGTACTACACGAAAGGCGCGCGAAAAGCGTCGGAGATGGTCTTGAAAAGGTATGTTGTTCTTTATCTTGCGACGCTGATCGTCCTGATCCCGATCGATTTTCTGTTCCTGAGGACGGTCGCCAAGGATCTCTTCACCTCACAGGTCGGCGAGATGCTGGGTGAAATCAGGCTTGCGCCTGCCGTCCTGTTCTATCTGCTTTACGTGGCGGGCATCCTGGTCTTCGTCAGCGCGCCACCTGGGGCGACGTGGCGATCGACGCTGCTTTACGGGGCCTTGTTCGGACTATTCTGCTACGCGACGTTCGAGCTCACCGCGCTCGCGCTTTTGAAACAATGGACCTGGCGGGTGGTTGTGGTCGATGTGTCATGGGGGATGTTCATGACGGCGTTGTCGTCGACATTGGGCCTCTTGATCGCCGACCATATCGCACCGCGGGCGTGACCCGCAAAGCGCGAAATGCGCGAGGATCGGAGACCAAGGTGCCGTAGTCTGCGCAAGGCAGACTACCATGGCCAGCGTATTCGCTGATTGATCGCTTCGAGCCTGAGCACCCTTACTTCGGCTGCGGCACGATCCGGATGTAGGGCTTGGGCGCCTTCCAGCCGCCAGGATAAATGGTCTTTGCCTCGTCGTCGGACACCGAACCGGCGATGATCACGTCCTCGCCCTGCTTCCAGTCGGCCGGCGTGGCGACGCGGTGCTTGGCGGTCATCTGCAACGAATCGATCGCGCGCAGGATTTCCTGGAAATTGCGTCCGGTGGTCATCGGATAGACCAGCACAAGCTTGATCTTCTTGTCCGGACCGATGACGAAAACATTGCGAACGGTCTGGTTGTCTGCGGGGGTGCGCGTGGTGGGATCGCCTGAGGTCGAGGCCGGCAGCATCTCATAGAGCTTGGAGACGTTGTAATCGGTATCGCCGATCATCGGATAATTCGGGGCTGCGCCTTGTGTCTCCCGGATATCCTCGGACCATTTTGCATGCCGATCGACGGGGTCGACGCTGAGCCCCATCAGTTTAACGCCACGCTTGTCGAATTCCGGCTTCAGTTTGGCCAGCGCACCGAGTTCGGTGGTGCAGACCGGGGTGAAATCCTTTGGATGCGAGAACAAGAGCGCCCAGCTGTTGCCAATCCAGTCGTGGAATTTGATCCTGCCTTGGGTGGTTTCGGCCTCGAAATCCGGGGCCACAGCGCCAATTGGGAGAGCCATAATCGACCTCATTCCGATCAGGTGGGGGGAGATATCGCTGCTTTCAGTATAAGAGCCGAAGAACCTCAAGTGAACGGCAGTGGGCAAAAAGGTAGATTCTTCTCCGTTGCCGCCAGGTTCCAGTATCTTTGTCTTTGATTTACACAGCTGCCGCGAAAAAGCCACATCGAGTTTGGTAAGGCGAGCGCCCCATCTCGGTATGACCCGCCCGCGTGGACCCGACGGCGGTATAATCGCGAACCGTGACAGGCACCACGACGACAAACCCGAAACTCTAAATCGTCAAAAACCAAGTTTCGAATCATTAACCACTCGTTTACGCCTGCACGCGAATGCTGGCCCAGAAGAAGAAACTGGAAGAGTAAATTCCGATGTCTGCCCCATTGGCTACCGCTACCGAACCTGCCGCCCTCGAACCCTCCAGGATTTCCTGCAAAGACACAGCCGCCTTTGCACTGGCCGTCGTACGCGATGGCGTGATCACGGGCGAGGGGCCCACCACCAGGGGCCGCGTTCATTTCTCCCGCACGCTGGATGCCGCTGACGCCGCCTGGTGCGTGCGTATCCTGACGGCAGCGGCGGTCGATCATGAGCCGATCAGCCGGGCGGAAGCCGAGGCGCTGTTTGAGATCGACGAAGCGGCAGCCGAGCGCAGTGACAACGGTCGTTTCGAGGATCTCCTGGCCAAGGCCGTGGTGCATCACGCCGCCTCGGTATCCGGCTTCGCAGTCCCTCCACGCACGGTGGCGCTGTCGGTCGAAACTTCGATCGAAAGCTGGGCGCCGACCCAGGCGGCAAATGTCGACACCGAAGTGCTGGAGTGGATCGCAAGCCAGATGCGCGGCAGCCGACGCCGCAACCACACCCTGATGCGGCTGGTCGCAACCCTCGTGGGGGCGACACTGCCGTTCGCGCAGCTGCCGAACGCATTCGATATCGGGATGTGAGGCAGGCCGAGATTCTGGACAGCAGGACGGCGGGTTATTGCCCTGCCGTCTTTTGTTTGCCGGCTTGCGGATCGAGCCCGACCGTGCGGCCCGGAAAACCTGCGACGTCGAAATAGCGCTGCGACAACACGCGCTGGAATTTCACCACCGTCTTCAGACCGTTCGTGGCGGCCTTGGATTCGACGGTGCCGTCGAAGGCCCTCGGGATTATTCCGTTCGGCAGGGCCTCCGATATCACCCGGCCTGTCAGCCCGCCCGCATTTACCTGGTTCAGGCCCATCAGCCGGGCGATGGTCATCCCGACATCCGCATTGTTTACCGGCAAGGGATCGGTGTAGCCGGCCTTGAAATCGGGCCCGATCGCGGCCATGAAATTCAGCGTGTCGCCGCGGCTGAAACTGCCGTGCATGCCCTGGCCCTGGCGCAGCACGGTGTCGGCGATTTCGACCGAGCAGTTGACGGGCTCGTCGCATCCACTCGCATAAGAGCGGAAACTGACCACAATCGATGGCGTGGGTGTCACCGCCTTGCCCTTCAGGCCGATTTGCGACAATGGCAGCGTGCCGGCAAAACGACCGAGGCTGTCATCGACAAATAATCCACTGACGTAATCCTGCTCAAGCAACGCGGCGATGGTGCGTTGCGCCAGCTTCTTGTCCCGGTTCGGCAGGTAGATCAGGTCCGATCCGCCATTGGTGGCCACCACGAGATCAGGTTTTGCCGGATCTTTTCCAAGTAGCGCGTTTCCGGCCTTGGGATGAGCATCGGGCCCGACCGGCGCATTTCTGTCATTCGGATCGAACAGCGGCAGATCGAGCGCCCTGGCGAGGTCGATCGCGACAAAGCCGAGCGGCAAAAAATCCTTCGGCGTGTCGTCGTAGCTCATTTTGGCCGACGGGCTGGTCTTGCTTTCCTTTGAGATGGTGGAAAAGCCGTGATCGGAAGCGATGATGATGTTGGTACTGGTAGCCAGACCAAGCTCATCGAGCGCATCGCGGAGCTGCGCCAGATTGTTGTCGGCGTTTCTGATGCCGGCGAGCGAGGTCGGGCCGTTAATGCCCGGTGTCACGGTGTTGAGGCTGTCGCCGTTGTTGTGCTGGCTGCCGTCGGGATCGCGCGACCAGAACACGAGCAGAAACGGCTTGTTGCGTGCCTTGAACATCGGCAGCAGGACCTTGGTTGCCACATCGGCGAAGTAAGCCTGTTGAGCGGTGTTGGGCGCGGTCGTGCCGGGGGTTTTCGCGTCGCCCGACTTGCCATTCTCGCCCCGCGGCGGCGTGGCGAGCGGAAGGCCGGCCTTGGCAAGGGCTGCCTTGATTTCGTCTGAAAGCGGAACGCCGGTCTTGCTGCCGGTGGCGTCGTCGATCACGATCGAATGCGGACCATCGGCGCCGAGCTTGTCGGTGTGGTCGAAAATCAGGGTGGGTCCGACCTTGCCGAGCGCAGCCGTGCTAAAACCCCTGGCACGGGCCATCTTCAGCACGGTCTCCTCGTTGAGGTAATCGCCGCCGAAATGCTCATCGGCGTCGATAATCACGGGATTGATTTCCAGAAATGGCGTAACCGTACCATCCGCAGGCCCGACCGGATAACCGGTGTAAATCGTGTTGGAGAAATCGCCGGTATCGCCGAGATAGTGGCCGGTCGCCATGGCGGAGGCGTTCGCCGTAGTGAAGGTCGGAAACAGCGAGTGCGGATTCTTGAAATTGACGCCCTTGTCGCGGAGGGCGGCCATTGCCGGTGCGGTCTGGTTCGTCACGATTCGCGCGCGCAACCCATCGGGCACGAACAGGATCAGGTTATGCGGCATGGCGTTTTGGGCGGACGCGGTAGCCCCGCATCCCAGCAAAAGGCCGATGCACGACATCACCATTGAACGGCGCATTTGAATTTCCCTTGGGTAGAACCGGATGACGGAGGCGTTGGTCGAATGTCTAGGTTTGCGGTGCGACAGAAATGTTACGACCGGCTGGAAGATACCGGCAAAGCCATTCAGCCGAACGTCTTGTTCGTCGCCCTCAGCCGCTTGGCCAGCACGCGCATGACCTTGAGGGCGAAATAAGGGGTCTGGCTGACCAGAAACAAAAACTGCTTTTCGGACACCGGCACCAGCTCGACGTCGGTGACCGCCGTCGCGGTCGCGCTGCGCGGCTCATTATCGATCAGCGCCATCTCGCCGAAGATGCTGTCCGGTCCAAGTTCGGTGACCGTCCGGTTGCCGATCTGGATTCGAACCTGACCGCTCTTGATCACGAAAAGGTCGCGCGCCTCGTCGCCCTTCCGAAAGATGACGCTTCCGGCCTTGAAGAGGAGAGCGTCGATATTGTTGCCAGTCAGGACGCTAAAGCTCGCATCCACCTTCATTGTCGCCATGGTCGGCCCCATTGAGTGAGAAACGACATTAGGCGCGCTCGGGTTGTGGAGCAAGAATCTGCGGGCCTGGCGGCCTCGCACGGGTCGGCCCCCGACCGGGTGCTTTCCGAAGGCTGTAGGCCGTTAGATCCGCGGCCGGGTGATGGGCCGGCAATTATACGCCTTGCGAAATCCGGCGGCCTTGGCGTCGTCTTCCGAACAGAACCACCGGTCCGGTCTGGTGAGCGCCGGGTAACTGCGGCATGCCTGGATGTGGTAGATGCCGATATTGCCGGTGACCCGCGCGCGCAAGGCATACTTGCCCTTCACGCTGCAACCTGACGGCATCGTGGGTTCGTAAGGGAACAGCACTTCGCGTATTTCGCGGTCCTTGTCGCCCCGGCAGGCGCCGCCGAGCAGAGGGGCGTCCTTTTGCCAGCCACGGAATTCCTGTGGCGCGATAAAGCAACCCTTCCAGAGGCCTCTTCGTTTGTCCTTCGCATCCGCCTCGTCTTCCCTGAAGCGACCCTGCGCGGAGGATTGCTGGTTCACCGCAAATCCCTGGCGTACGAGAAGCTGGCTCAGACTGCTGGTTTCGCCTTCGACCGTGCAGTTCCCGACATGCCACTTTTTGTAGGTGGAATCCGGACCGAGATCCTCGCAGCGAACGTCGTGGCCACCGACAAGCTTGGCGAGCTCGTCGCGCGCGTCGACGCCGCACGCCCAGGAATCGGCATGGTGGTCGATGCAGACCTGGTCGAATGCGGGTGCGTCGATGCCGGCGAGCCGATACGTCACTTCGCCAATATCAATGGTCCCGCCGTCCCTGACCACCGGGCTGGCGGCGAAGCTCTGGCTGGCTGCGAAAATGGCCAGGATCGGAATGAACCAACGCATCGAAAATAAGGCTTTCGGCAACAGGCGAAAATGATAACCGCATTTTATGGCGGGGGTGAAGGCCGGACCGATTATCGTTAACGGGTCCTAATGGTGTGAACCCGGACACTAGGCGCGCCGCGATCAAGCCCCGGAAATCGGTTTTCGTTCATATCAGCCGTTGCCTCCGCTCGGTTTTGCTGTACGACGGAATTGTTACGCCAGTCCCCGCATGCCAGATTGGCCGTCCCAGAGGTTTCACGCAAGTCCGCAAATGTTCAAACGAATTCTGATCGCAAATCGCGGCGAGATCGCATGCCGGGTCATCAAGACCGCACGCCGGATGGGTATCGAGACGGTCGCGGTCTATTCCGAGGCCGACCGCGACGCCCTTCACGTCGAGATGGCTGATCAAGCTGTCCTGATCGGTCCGCCGGCCGCCGCCGACAGCTATCTGGCGATCGACAAGATCATCGAGGCGTGCCGCAAGACGGCAGCCGAGGCCGTGCATCCCGGTTACGGCTTTCTGTCCGAGCGCGCAGCCTTTCCGCGGGCGCTTGGCAAGGCGGGCATCGTCTTCATCGGCCCCAACCCGGACGCCATCGCCGCGATGGGCGACAAGATCGAGTCGAAGAAAGCGGCGGCCAAGGCCAATGTCTCGACCGTGCCCGGGCACCTTGGCGTGATCGAGGACGCCAGCCATGCCGTGAAGATCGCCGACGCGATCGGCTATCCTGTCATGATCAAGGCTTCGGCCGGCGGCGGCGGCAAGGGCATGCGGATCGCAAATTCGAAGGCCGAAGTCGCCGAGGGTTTTGGCCTCGCCCGGGCCGAGGCCAAGGCCGCGTTCGGGGACGACCGGGTGTTCATCGAGAAATTCATCGTCGATCCCCGTCACATCGAAATCCAGGTGCTCGGCGACAGGCACGGCAACGTGATCCATCTCGGCGAGCGCGAATGCTCGATCCAGCGCCGCAATCAAAAGGTGATCGAGGAGGCGCCCTCGCCACTGCTCGACGAAACCACGCGTCGCAAGATGGGCGAGCAGGCGGTCGCGCTCGCCAACGCCGTGAAATATGACTCTGCCGGTACCGTCGAATTCGTCGCCGGGCAGGACAAGAGCTTCTATTTCCTGGAGATGAATACCCGCCTGCAGGTTGAGCATCCCGTCACCGAGTTGGTCACCGGCATCGATCTGGTCGAGCAGATGATCCGCGTCGCCGCTGGCGAAAAACTGAAATTATCCCAGAAGGACGTGACCATGACGGGGTGGGCCGTGGAATCCCGCCTCTATGCGGAAGATCCGTTCCGCAACTTCCTCCCCTCGGTCGGACGATTGGTCAAATTCCGGCCGCCGGCCGAGAGCCGCATCGACGGGATCACGGTGCGCAACGACACCGGCGTGCAAGAGGGCGGGGAGATCTCGATCTATTACGATCCGATGATCGCCAAGCTCGTCACGCACGCCCCCTCGCGCGCGGCTGCGATCGAAGCGCAATCCACCGCGCTCGATTCATTCTATATCGATGGCATTCGCCACAATATTCGCTTCCTCTCCGCATTGATGAACCATCCGCGCTGGCGCGAGGGCAAGCTCTCCACCGGCTTCATCCCGGAAGAGTTTCCGCGCGGGTTTTCGGCTCGTGCGCCGGAAGGTGAGATCGCGCGGCGCCTGGCGGCGGTGGGGGCTGCGATCGATCACGTGCTCGGCGAACGCAAGCGGCAGATTTCCGGCCAGTTGAACCATCGGCGGGTGTACCGCGAGCGGCGCCGCGCGGTGTGGCTGGGACGCGACGAAATTCCGCTTGAGATCGTGCGCGAGTCGGATGGTGTTGCCGTGCGCTTCATCGGCGCCGATGGCGCGCTCGGTCCGGCGCGTCGGCTGATCTCGCCCTGGAAAGCCGGCGATCCGGTCTGGCAGGGCACGATCGATGGCCAATTGGCCGCGATGCAGGTGCGGCCGGTTCTCAACGGCTTCCGCCTGGCCCATCAGGGGTTCGAGGTCGAAGTTCAGGTCTTCACCGAGGCCGAGGCGGCCGCGGCGCGCCTGATGCCGGTGATCGCGGCCTCCGATAGCGGCAAGAAGCTCCTGTGCCCGATGCCGGGGCTGGTGGTGTCGATTGCGGTGAGCGAAGGCCAGGAGGTCAAGGCCGGCGAGACGCTGGCGGTGGTGGAGGCAATGAAGATGCAGAACGTGCTGCGGGCCGAACGCGACGGCACCGTGAAGAAAATTCATGCCGCCCCCGGCGCCACCCTGGCGGTCGACGCGCTCATTCTCGAATTTGCCTGAGAACAATGCTGCCGTCATTGCGAGCGAAGCGAAGCAATCCAGAACCCAACCGCGGCGAAAAGTTCAGATTGCTTCGTCGCGGAGTTTATCATCGGGCCGGCCGAAGGCCGGACCCGCAATGACGATCCTAACTGCCAGCCGTCGCGATGAGGGTCGATGACTTTGCATCAACGCAGAGAAAAATTGCGTTCGATCCTGTCGGGATCGGCATGCGTGCGGCCGGGCTCGGTCTATGATGCGATTTCGATCCGCATTGCCGAAGATCTCGGGTTCGAGGTCGGCATGTTCGGCGGATCGGTGGCCTCCCTTGCAGTCCTCGGTGATCCCGATATCGCGCTGATCACGCTCACTGAACTCGCCGAGCAGGTGCGGCGGATGTCGCGAGCTTCCGCTCTGCCGGTTCTGGTCGATGCCGACCACGGCTACGGCAACGCGCTCAACGTGCGCCGCACGGTTTCCGAACTGGAAGCGGCTGGCGCCGCCGGTCTTACCATCGAGGACACCCTGTTGCCGCAGGTCCATGGCGAGGCACGAACGCAGCTGATCAGTCTGGAGGAAGGCGTCGGCAAGATGAAGGCGGCGCTTGATGGACGTGGCGATCCATCGCTGGTCGTAATCGGGCGTACCGGTGCTGCTTCCGTCACTTCGCTCGACGACGCGATCGCGCGCGCAAGAGCCTATGAGGCGAGCGGCGTCGACGCCTTGTTCTTCACCGGCATCAGGACGAAAGCGGAACTCGAAGCGATCGCAGGCGCGACTACGCTACCGATCGTGCTGGGCGGCGCGCCGGAGGCCATGTCCGACCTCGCTTATCTCAGGGGGCAAAGGGTGCGGATGGCGCTCCAGGGACACGCTCCCTTTGCCGCAGCGACCAACGCCGTCTACGAGACGCTTAAAGCGCTGCGTGAGGGATCGCCGCCAAAAGCCCTGAAAGGGCTTGCCTCTGCCGAACTGATGGATCGGCTCACGCGAGAGGCCGATATGAAGGTTCGCGCCAACGAATTTCTGGGGCTCAAGAAATAGATGAGCAACACGATCCTTCGGGTCACGATCGGCGGCAGGGTGCAGGGCGTGGGCTACAGGGCCTGGGTCGAGTACGAGGCGATGCTGCGTGGCCTGGAAGGGTGGGTACGCAACCGAAGAGACGGCAGCGTCGAAGCGGTATTTGCGGGGCCTGATGACGTCGTGACCGACATGGTCTCGTCCTGCCAGCGTGGACCGGTATCGGCGCGGGTCGATCGTCTGGTGCACGAGGCCGCCGGCCCCGATGTGCTGCGCCTGCGGCATCCGGGCGAGGAGTTTTCGGTGCTGCCGACGATATAACTGACGAAGCGGGGAGGATGAAAGTGAAGTTCAGGACGCAAGCACCGAGGGACGCTATCAAGGCACTCGCGCGGCTGACCGCAACCGCAATGGTCGCGCTGCTGGCCGGGTTCCTCGAAACATCCGCGCAAGCCCAGCCTGCGTCGATGGCCGGCGTCGATGCCGCGCTTCTCGAAGATATGGTGGTCGGCAGCCGTATCCTGGCTGATTTCGGCGTGCTCGACGGCTTCGGCCACGTCAGCGCGCGCCATCCGACCAATCCCAACCACTTCCTGATGTCCCGCTCGCTGGCGCCCGCGCTCGTCACCGCCGACGACATCATGGAATTCGATCTCGACGGCAACGCGGTGGACGCAAGCGGCCGCAGCCTGTTCCTTGAACGCTTCATCCATGCCGAAATCTACCGGGCGCGGCCGGACGTGATGTCGGTGGTTCACACCCATTCACCCGGCGTCATCCCGTTCTCGGTGACCAAGGTGCCGCTGCAGGCGATGTTTCACAATCCGTCTTTCCTCGCCGCCGGTGTGCCGGTCTGGGATATCCGAAAGGATTTTGGCGAGACCAACATGCTCGTCAGCAATTCCGCCATCGGCAAATCGCTGGCACAGGCGCTCGGCGACAAGCCGGTGGTGCTGATGCGTGGCCATGGCGACGTGACGGTCGCGCCCTCAGTGAAGATGGCCGTGTTCCGCGCCTACTACACCGACGTCAACGCAAAACTTCAGTCGCAGGCGATCGCACTTGGGGGAGCGGTGAATTATCTGACGCCGGGTGAGGGCGAGAAGGCCGACAAGACCAATTTCGCGGTGATCGATCGCATCTGGAACCTGTGGAAGATGCGCATACTGCCAACGCTCGCGAAGTAGACGACGCCGCGCCAATAGCTGTGAGGCGGGGCTCGCGGTCGCGCCGCAAAGCGTTGCGGCCCAGGCGACTGTTCGGGTTCGATGGACTGACGGACGGGGCACCTGTCTCACCCACGGTCTGCAACGACCTTGGGGTCTGCGGACTCCCGTCCGTCACCGCACCGTCTACAATACCAGACGAACGGACTTTCGACTTACAAGGGGTTAGGGTCTTCGTAAGAGCTGTGACCCTCACCCGGCGCTACGCGCCGACCTCTCCCCGCCGGGGAGAGGTGAACTGCTCTGCTGACAAAGCGATTCAACCGAAAATCATCACACTCTGGCGACGCTACCGGACGACCTCCGGCAGGCGCGGCATCACGGCGCCGAACACCTCCTCAAAAGCCTGCCGGAGCGCGATATCGACATCCGCCGTGGTCGCGAGATGGCCGAGATCGGCGAGGCTGGTCACGCCGCAGCGCTTGTCCACGACGCCGCACGGGACGATGGCCGCGAAGTGGCTCAGCTCGGGATCTATGTTGATCGAGATGCCGTGGAACGAGACCCAGCGCCGCAGCCGCACGCCGATCGCCGCGATCTTGTCTTCGAATCCGGCGCCCTTGTCGGGCCGGGCCACCCAAACGCCGACGCGATCTTCGCGGCGCTCGCCCCGTACGTTGAAGGCCGAAAGTGTGCGGATGATCCACTGCTCCAGGCCCGCGACATAGGCCCGCACGTCGGGGCGCCGCCGCTTCAGGTCGAGCATGACATAGGCGACCCGCTGGCCGGGACCGTGATAGGTAAGCTGTCCGCCACGCCCGGTCTCAAACAGCGGGAAACGGGGATCGAGCAGATCGGCGGCCTTGCCGCTGGTGCCTGACGTGTAGAGCGGGGGGTGCTCGAGCAGCCAGACCAGCTCCGGCGCCCGGCGGGCGGCGATTTCCGACACCCGCCTTTCCATCGTCTCGACCGCCTCCGGGTACGGCACCGGGCCATCCGAGACCCGCCACTCCACCGCACTGCCGTCAGAGGGGCGCGCGAAGGTCGTCAAATCGAGGCTTTGGCGGTCGTTAACCATTGGCTAACCATAACGTGGTGATCTCTAGGCACGCAATTTTGCGTTGTCAGTTCGGGTCGTTTTTTCCGGTGTCAACCCTCGATAAAGTCAGTGTCGACCTCATGGTGGTGCTCGGAACCACGACGATGCCGATTCATCAGGTAATGCGGCTGAGCCGGGGCGCCATCATCGAACTCGACGCCACCGAAGCCGACGAGGTCAAGATCCACGCCAACACCCTGCCGATTGCCTCCGGGGTCGTGCTGGTGGATCGCAACCGGATCGCGGTCGAGGTCAAGCAAATGCTGCCGAAAGCGGTGGGTAGCCGCTGAGCCCGTCCGCATTCCCCCACCCCGATAGGCCTCAAAATCATGCCGAGGGCGGGTCTTGTCCCCCCAACTGCGATTTGTTACATCGGCGCCGATGACGCGGTCCGGCGCAAATCCCGTGCCGGTCTTCTTTAGCGCTCGTGGCGGAATTGGTAGACGCGCTGCCTTGAGGTGGCAGTGAGTAACATCGTGGGGGTTCGAGTCCCTCCGAGCGCACCATACCCACGCGCAACCCCCTGAAATTACAGCCTCTTTTTTTCAAAGTTACTGCGCAAAGTCACTACTTTGTTCGCCCCCGGCGTTCCCGCGGTGTTCGCTTCGGCCACGGGCATGAAGCCATCGAGCGACTGGTTCTGATCGAACGCCACGACCTTATCCATGCCGCTCATGCCGAGCTTCTCGCGGTTGGCTTGTGCGTGCGATGTAATGCGCCGGCATTTTGGATCGGTCCAGCCGAACATTGCCATCATCTGGCTCTCGGTACAGTCGGCGTAAGCAGCGGCCTCCGCGCGCGCTTTACGAACCCCATGACAGCTCTTCTTCGGCTCGTTGACGCCGGCTAGGACGAACTGGTCAGCGCCGTGCAGCGGATCGCCGGCAATGGCACCGGCGACACGCGCTGGAAGGTGCCTGGCGTTCTCGACTGGTCGACGGGCGTCTATAATCCACTGGTCGACGTGACGAAAAACACAACCACGCTCTACGCATCGGACAGAGACGTGTTCGTGTTCCTCGTCGACGAGGGCAGTGCGTCCAAATAAGAGGCACCGCCTTGAGCATCGCTCGGCGCGGCACACCTCTAGGCGAACGCAACGCAACGGCACAGGCCGTTGGTGGAAACCTTGGCGACTTTTGCGCGTGGTCGTGGCGAAGGCAGCTTGGCTCAAATGAAAAAGCCGCCAGACTGAGGCGGCTTCTTCCAGAATGATTACCGCTAGGTAGTGAGGTTTCACCAATGGTGATGATGACGCCATCCATAGTGATGACCTCGACCCCATCCATAGTGATGACCTCGGCCACCGTGATGGCCCCAGCCATGGACTTGGATGATTGCGCTATCATCGCCGGCAAGTGTATTCGGGTGGGCAACCGGCATTGCCGACGCGGACAGAATTGGAGCGAGCGCAAAAGTGCAGGCTGCAAATCCGATCAATAAGAGCCGTTTCATGATGTGGCTACTCCTTGGGTCGCGTTATCGTGATGGTTGACAATGCATCGGCCCACGGTTTGTTCCGTCGATGGAACCCGTATTCTTCAGGGTGACACGCGCAAGGGAAACGGCCGCAGTCGTTCCGTCGTTGATTTATCGCAATTTTGAGAGTCGCATCGAGTCTAAGACAGGATCATCAAGGGGCGTAGGGCTTGCTAGCTTTTCGGGGGTTCTGATGGTCAGAGTGTTATGCTTATTATTAGCAATGATGCTGTCCGGCACATGTTCGGCTTTGGAGATTCAGCGCGTCGCTGCTTGCTCGGGTGTTGTCTTGCGATTGCGGGGTGACTTCAGGGACGGCGACTACGCTCGCTTCAAGTCTCAATTCCGCAAAACGGATGTCGTCATCGGACTTGATCTCAGCTCAGCCGGCGGTGACATTGAAGAGGGCGTACAGATCGCAAACCTAGCCCATGAAAAAAAGCTCAGTGTCTTTGTTGCCGAAGAATGTATTTCCGTTTGCGCCTTTGTCTTTTTCGCGGCGACCAAACGCTATCTTGGCCCAGATTCGAGAATTGGCGTCCATTCGATATCCAATAGTCGGGAAATCGAAGACCTCAGTTCCATGCGGCTGACACTTAAGCTAGCGAGGCTCTCGGCAAAGCTAGGTGTTCCCACATCGGCCATCGGCAAACTGGTCACCACTCGACCTTCGAATATCACCTATTTGGACGCGGCGGACCTGTCGGGTCTCGTGACCTCTGTAGGAAACCCGTTTCACTATCAGCGCCCTGAGAAGTCGAGCGGAGCAGCCGAAGAGCAGCAAAAAAGCTGTTCAGGATGAACTCACCCGCGCGGATCGCACGATGCCGACCTCATTCATACCAATCTTTGCGATCACGCGGCAGCGCACTGGTGGTCTCAAACAGCGAGGCCAGTGAGCAAGTCCCGTTCGGGTCCCGGAGGTCTCGTCTCTGCTTCGTCTCGGAAGCGCTTGGCCTCTTTGGCTAGCCGATCGGGAAAGCTCAGCGTGTTGTTGAAACGGCGACGCTGCATGGTGCTGCTCCGCATCAGTTGATGGACTAGTATGTCACTACCAACGTGGAAAGCAGTTCAAAATTGAACACCACCTGGGTCATCCCATTTGCGCACGCTCACCAGCCGCCAATCGCCAGATCATCCCCGGCAATGCTGCTTTGCAGCCATTCGCGTTCGGCGCGGTGCTTTATTGCCAGAAGCGCCCTCGACGCCAATTATGAGAGGGGCGACGGCCGCCGTTTCAGACTCGGGCCTTCGAAACCGGTTGAGCGTTCGTAGGCCGCTCAACTCCACGGCTGCGCTCGGTCCGAGACGCAATATCTTCAGAGAGGAAGTCGCTCGAGCTGCAGAGCGGCAGTCGTGATTTTTTCGCCCAATTGACCTGGAGAGGCGTGCCGCTGGCGGCGACTGCCACCACGATTCCCTCGAGGGCGATAGTAGCCATCGATACGACATCAGGCTGGCGAACGAACGACGCTTCCGCCGAAGAAAACGCGTGATGTCTGGAGGTGGCATCGCGTTCAGGACGTGGTTCTGCGGCACGCCGCCCAAGCGCGCCATTTCGACGCCCCAATGCAAGTGGTCGAGTTGGCGGATCGAATGCGCCTCAATCGAAAATGAGGACGCTGTCAGGAACGTGCCGAAATGGGGCGTTGAATGAACTCACGCGATCAGCCCCGTTATGTTTTCAGCGCAGCGGGGCTTCTCTCTCGGAGACGGGGCGCACCTGCGTTCACTTTTGGCGCCGGCGCCGATCGAACCCGGAACCTGCTCGGACGTTGACTACCTAGATCGACCTCTCCGCGGCGGGATGTCATGACGCCCCAGGACGCTGACCGTGGGGAGACGAGGATCGGCGAATGGATGCGGCCATCGAACCGAAGGTGCAGAAGCGAGGCGTCTTCCGGTTTCGAAATCTCCTTTCTGCGCTCGGGCCCGGTCTGATTACCGGCGCCGCGGACGACGATCCTTCCGGCATCGGCACCTACAGCCAGGCGGGAGCGCAGCTTGGTTTCGGCGTAGGCTGGACGATGCTGCTATCGTACCCGCTTATGACGGCGATCCAGGATATTTCGGCGCGCATCGGACGCGTGACCGGCCATGGGATCGCCGGCAACGTCTGCCGCAACTTCGGTCCTGTCTACATCTGGAGCCTCGTGCTTCTGCTATTCGTGGCAAACACGATCAACATCGCCGCCGACCTGGGCGCAATGGCCGACGCCCTCAAGCTCCTCATCGGCGGTCCCGCCATCGCCTATGTGGTGTTGTTCGGGGCCGTCTCGGTCCTCGCTCAGATCTTCTTCAATTACGACGGTTACGTAGCCGTCTTGAAGTGGCTGACGCTCAGCCTGTTTGCCTATGTAATCGCGCTCGCGACCGTGAAAGTACCCTGGGCTGAAGCGCTCAATGGCATTCTCATTCCACACGTGAGCTGGAACGCCGCATTCCTCACCACGCTCGTCGCCATCCTGGGCACGACGATATCGCCCTATCTTTTCATCTGGCAATCGGCGCAGGAAGCCGAGGAGCAGCGGATCGATGCGAATAAAAGGCCACTCAAGCAGAGCGCGTCGGACGCCCGAAAAGAATTCCGCCGGATCCGGCTCGACACGCTAATCGGCATGGCGTTCTCCAATCTGATTGCGCTGTCGATCATCCTCACGACCGCCGCGACCCTTCACGCGCAAGGCAAAACCGACATCCAGAGTTCCGCTCAAGCCGCAGAGGCGCTGAAGCCGATCGCCGGCCCACTTGCCGAACTCGTCTTTGCTCTAGGGATCATCGGCACCGGACTTCTCGCCATTCCCGTGCTCGCCGGCTCGACCGCGTACGCCGTCGGCGAGGGGCGACGCTGGAAGGTTGGCCTGTCCCGGAAGCCCAAGGAGGCGATAGCTTTCTATGCGGTGCTGGGTCTCTCCGGCCTTTGCGGTATCGGCTTGAACTTTACGCCGATCGATCCGATCAAGGCACTCTACTGGAGCGCAGTGGTTAACGGCGTCCTCGCGGCACCCGTCATGGTCATCCTGATGGTGCTGGTCCGGCGCCCGAAGGTCATGGGCAAGCTGGTCGTCACCGGCCCGCTCTACTGGTTGGGTTGGGCTTCGACCATCGCGATGGCCCTCTGCATCGTCGGCATGGTCGCCACGATGTTCATGGGCTCTTCTTCCTAAGATCCTGGCAGGGGAGCTCGCCAAGAGCGGCCGGTGGCCAACCGACCAGGCAGACACGGCGAGGAACCCAACGAGCGCCACACGCAAACGTGCCTGCGGTTCGACAGTAGCCGACCGACAATCCGGCGGCGCAACGGACAAGCGCGGCTCGATCCTGACATCGGCTTTAGCGCAGTCACTTTGCCCAGATCGAAGCCGAATGGCTTTCGTGACGACTCCACCAGGGAACCTAGCAGCGGGCTGGCGGTTTAGATCGATGGGCTAGTGCTGAGGAGATAAAAATGCGAAAAATTGTTGTTGCGGGCTGCGCGGTTGCCGCTCTGGCGATCACGAGCGCCTACGCCGCCACGATGACTATGAAGGCGGCCCCGAGCGAGAGCTGGACCGTGACCAACTATTACAAGCAGGCGGTCTATGATCCGAAAGAGAACAAGATCGGCGATATCGATGATGTTCTCATCGACAAATCCGGCAAGATCACAGGCCTCGTGGTCGGGGTCGGCGGCTTCCTGGGCGTCGGAGAGAAGGACGTCATCGTGCCTTTCAGCGCAGTGAAGACCACCAAGAAGAACGACAAATGGTGGCTAACGGCGGACGAAACCAAGGACGATCTCAAGAACGCTCCCGGGTTCAAGTACGACAAGGCGAGCACGGCCTGGGTGCCGGAGAAGAAGTAACTGCTGCCAAGAGGGATCAAAAAAGCCCCGATTGATGTCGGGGCTTTTCTTGTGCTGGCCTGGCCGAGTGCCTTCCGTATCATCATTTCATTTAGACAAGCTGGATAGACGACAGATTCGGCGTCCGACAAATGGATGCCCAACGCCAACCATCAAACGCTGGATGCGGCGCAAATCGCATCGGAATGATGCAGCGCTGGCGTGCACACAGCCGGCCGTTCAGAATGCCGGCCGCTGATCCCAGTGGATCACCGATGTCTCTTTCTTATCCTGACCATTCATTTCTCCTTGTCCGATTTTTCGCAATACCTCGCCGGTGTTCACTGGTTCAAGAGCTCGGTTTACTTTGGTGGCGGAGACGAGATTGGCACCATTTGTAAATTCCAGTTGCACCTTCAACCAGTCTATGTCCCAGAGATCCTGTCCATTCGAATCAATAAAAAAGTAAGAATCGAATCCTTGGCATTGCTGGTAGGTTGCGCTTGGCGTGTCGACGGTAACCGAGATTGCTTGGCTCTCGCCGGCCTGCATCTGGCAGTTTTCCCTGCACAACTGGCCTCTCTGCAGCGAGGCCAGTTGCGTCTGGTGGTCTCGGGTGAATACAACTAGGTTCAGCGACGGGCTTTCGCCCTTTGTGTCACTACCTGATCCGATCCATAACGTTGCTTTGCTGAGTTGGGTATTTGGATCCTGTCCTGTCAGCTTGGGGTTGCTATCTTCAGCCCACGCCGCAAACCCGAAATAAAGAAATGTCCAGATGATAACGATCGCTTTTCCGACTGACATCTCATTCTCCCTTGCATTTCCGCTGCAAGAGCTCAAACCAGAATATGTTGGAATCGTTCCTGGCTTACGGCTCGAGACGTCCACAGGGTTCGCTCCAGTGGCTTACCAGCCTACGCGTGATGGCGCCGCGGAATGCGAACAAGGTCAACCCCAGTAGCCGTGGAATAACGGTGCAGTGGAACGGCTGATGATCCCAGTCGTTGACGTGGATCATTTCAAGGAGCGCCCTCGTGCGACGATTGGCAACTATTGCGTGTACGGCGATGCTGTTGGCTTCCGGGTCCGCCTTTGCCCAAACCGATCATTCCACCGAACGAACGCCGCCCGAGGACAAGGGCCAGTTGCAGCCGCAGGGTTGGACTGGTCCGATCGATACGAAATCGGGCGGCGCGCCCGCCGAAAGTCCTCAGGGGCAAAGCCCTCCCGGAATGCAATCGGCACCCGAAGGGTCTACCAAGACAGTCGTGGCACCTGACAAATAGAATGATGCCGGGCACGCTCCAACGTGGAGCAAAGACCCGGAGCGGGACGCCTTGTTGGGCGCGCCGTCCGGCCAGCGCAACGGCAATTACCGGCACGGGTTCTATACGGCGGAACCAATCGCTGAGCGGAAAGCCACTCCTTCTTGCTCCTGGCCGGTCCGATGATTTTGGCGTTGCCGACCCTTCCTACTCCAGTGGAACGTCATAGTAGTCGTTCACAGCGCGAGCTCTTGCAGGATCTGACCAATTCCAATCATTGTCATTGCTGTACCTGGGCGCTCCCTTAAGCTGGTTTTCGGTCACACCAGTCACGTAACCACCAAGCTTGGTGTCGTATTTCAGAGATTGCCAAGGCAGCGGATAGTGATCTCCGCCAAGGCCGAACAATCCGCCGAAACTTAGCACCGCATAGGAAACCTTGCCGCTAAGCTTGTCGATCATGACCCGTTCGATCGACCCGATCTTCTGACTATCTGCGCCGTATACGGCGGTGCCTTCAACCTTGTCACTGCCGATCAGATTTGCTGTCTCCCGCGCTTCCATTGCCATATGAATCTCCACTGGATTGAACTTGCAATCCAACCTGTGGCGACTAGCAGCGTTCCTGAGTGGAAGTATTTTTATATCCTTGCACTGAGTTACAAAGTGTACACGGCGACTTTTAATCAAGGGATTGAGGTGTCTCTAAGCATTGACGGAACTTACGCCTCGACGATCACGTTATCTCCAAAACACAATATGGGAGAAAAACATGGGTCGAGGCATATTGCTGTGGTTGCTGGGCGTGCCGATTCCGGTGATCATCATTCTTTGGCTGTTCTTCGGACACTGAGGCGGTGATAGGCGATACCTTAGTGCGCCGTGTCGCTTCGGCTCATGAGCAGGATTGGCTTGATGGAAAAATAGGTCCAATCCAGGGATATGTGCTGCCTACGTCTTCTGGATGATCCAATCCGAGGTTGCGGGCCATGGAAGGCAAAGGAAACATTCAAGCAGGCGACCTGCTCGATCCAACGCCGGAATTGCCTGACGATACGCCGTTAGATCGCGTTCAATTTCCAACGAGTGTTCACGCGGCATTGGCAGCATCAGGCCTTAGAACGGTCGGAGAAATTAGGGAAAGCCCGAATAAGATGTTACTTGACCTTCAGGATCTCGGATCCGGTTCAGTCTTCTATCTTCGTGAAGCTCTGGGACTGCCATCGTGTGATGGAGTTAGGCCATCAGGAAGAAAGCCGCAGTAACCGGGCAGGAAATAGCCTTCACCATCCTTCGCGACTTTGAGCAGGCGCGGGGCGACCTCGTTGGCAAGGCGGTGGTGTTATCGGACGGGAAGGCTGGGACGATCAAGAGAGTCTTCCTGGATGAGCTGCACGGCTTGCGGATCTCAATCGCGGGCCATAAAGGCAGATGGCCTATCTCTACAGTCAAATTCTCGGAGGGCTAACGGCATGATGCATTCCTTGATGATGTTGGCGCTGGAAACCAACCATGTGGTTGGGCTCCGTTTGATGAAGCTGATGCGGGGCGGCAAAAAAGCACGGCGAGAAAGCCAGCTAATGATCAACGAAAAAATAGATGCAGCGTTCAAGGCAGGCGCAAGCATTATGGCTGGCGCATCGGCAGACAAAGTTGTTCAGGGATATCGGCGTCGAGTGGCTGCAAATGCGAAGAGGCTGAGCCCGCGCTGGGCTGTGCCGAGGCGAAAGCGGCGCAAACGCAAATAGCGTCGATTAGTGGCGTGGCTTAGGGGCTGACGGCTAGCCAAAAAAACCAACGCGCACGCAAGAACCTAGCCAAAAACTGGGCGTAAGTGCAACCTGGAGCAGGCGGATGATCCCGGTTATGACGATCTGCGGGCGCACCGACAGTTGTGACGATCCCGCGATGAAATGGGCTGTGAAGATTGGTTGTCGTGTCATCTGATACGTGCAGTAGAACGGCCCCGGCACGGGGGCACCGAGGCCGTCAACCTCTGGGAGGGAGGTTTACTCCCCGGAGCCTGGATTGTTTGTGGCAATCCGGAAAGCAAAGAGTCTAGCTTGCTCGGCCAGTATCGTTCCCTTCAAAGCACCAACTTAATGTGAGCTACCGTCTGCGCACTGGTGTAAGGGACGTGGCCCATGTTCTTGCATTGAACTGGCGCACGGCCCCGCTGAACGTTACTGGCACAGCAGGCGGGGCCGTGACTGAGCCACCGGGCAATATGGTGGCCTTGCCGTCCAACACCGACGTTTGTAGATGGTTCCTATTAGTAGCCGAGCGACCTCTTTCCCCAGCCGGGATGCGTGCCACCGACTGGGCAATCATTAATGGTGCTTGTCCAGAATTGCGGGGGACTGAGTGGGAAAGCAAACCGGAGTTTTGTCCTACGCTTTCGCACGTCGTTCAGCCTGAAATCGTATTGCCCGGCACGGAAGGCTTGAACCGGACGATCATGAGAGCTGAAACGGGGCCGCTGATACACCAAACGCAACTACGAACCAGACAATCAGAGTTGCATCGTCGCGGTCCGCGAGGGTCGCCTGAACGCTCCCGGCCTAACGAGTCGAGCGTGTGACCCGCACGTAGTGGCCTCCTACGAGCTGCCTTGCCAGCTATTTGGCCAAGGACAAGCTAATCCTTGTCACGACAGTGTCCCATTGGCGGTCTTCCTCCGACGGATAATTGATCAGCACACAGTTCATAAAACCTCGTGCCTGGTTGCAGCGATTGTACCAGGTCCGACCATTTCGAATGCTGGAAACGGCGAAGAACTTGGGAGTGATCCTTTTGTACTGTATGCGAGCCGGCGGTTGCATCTTCTCCAGGAAGACTGCAGGCGTATCATTCTCAGGATTAGGCACAGACTTGATCGTCAAATCTGCTCGATGATCACGAGTAAAGAATTTGCGGCCGCTTCCTTCATCGGTTGCACCGGCGTCCTTGGTGAAGATTGACACTGGAACATCGACACTGAGCTCCGTGTCAGGGATAGTGAATTTTCGCCATTCCTCGCCGTGGGCCGAAGTGCTTCCGGCAGGCATTGCGTAAGAAAGTATGATGGCGAGAGTCAAAGCAGCCTTAAAGTGCGATCTGATCATCGAGACCTTCATCTCTGCTCCCACGTCAAGGAGCGTAGCGACTGATGCCTAGTTTCCAAAGAAGCCACCCGGCCGACGGTGATCTTCATCGAAATCAAGGGCCATGATCCCCGGCTGCCGCTCCTGCGGACGGGCCTCTTGCTGTTGTTGGTCTCGCTGCTGTTTGAGACGAGCCGCATCGCGCCCCGCCTTTCTCTCAGCGAAGCGTCTACCGCTCTCACGGTCCGCGTATTCAGCCCTTCGCCGTTCTGCGCGTTCAGACTGTTCAGCTTTCGCAGCCGCGGCTTGCATCTCCTTGGCCGGCAGGTTTTGCGCCTGTGCCGGCTGCTTCGAAGTCGCTGCAGGCTCTGGAGCCGCCGCGGGCTGCACAGGTGCGGGCGCAGCTTCCGTTGTCGTAGGCAGAACAACCCTGGCAGGCTGCAAACGATCGGCGGCGGTTGCTTTGTTCTGTGGAAGGGAATCGATCGCCGTGCTCGCCAACATCAGCCCACCACTAAAGCCGGCGCCCAGAAGCAGAACGGTTGTTCCCATTCCTGCGAAAAATATGCGTGCGTCAGACATTGGCCGCTCTCCCACTGAGGAATGAACGCTGGATATCGTGTTTAGTTTCGAATGGTGAAAAACAGGCTGCATCATGCCCGGGGAGGGACTTCAGATGAGCGCAGAACACGCCTAAGCGTTCCATCCGTCTGCCGGTACTGCCGCTTTGGCGCTCCCAGCAGCAAGGCCGCCGCTACCTCCTGTGTATGCGTACGCCGGTCTGGTTTGGCGTCCCGGATGGGTTCATCGACACTTCCACGGCGGTTGGTAAGAGCCAAGGAACGGCCCAACTAGGACGTTGCTCAAATCTCTCAGTTGAGGAGGAGGAGGCTCGCTATGGATCGCGAGCACGTGAAGGGAGCCGCAGACAGAGCCAAGGGCGCCGTAAAACAGGGCGCTGGCAAGCTCACCGGCGACAAGAAAATGGAACGCGAAGCCGACAAGGCAAAAGGTGGCGCGCACAAGGCGGCTGGCAACGTCAAAGATGCCGCGCGCAATGCCGCCGATAGCCTCAAAAGTAAGTGCGGAATGGATCGAGCCTGTCGAGCTGACTCTAAGCCTCGCAGGTAATTCGTCTCCCCCGACAGATGCTCGCAATCTTTCACCGATCTCTCCGGGTGATTGCACGGCTGAACGCAGCGACCGTCTCCCGGACCACAGGGCTTGGGACCCCGCCGGCGCGCTGTCGGGTTTCAATGTCCGCGTGTAAGCATGTTTTTCGGGATAGAGTAGGTCGTCCCGCCTGAACCGATCAGCTTGAACAACGCTCTCTCGCCTTCCTGCTTAGCCACGTTACGGCTTCTTTGCCAACCTATCCTTAAGGGCTGACCGGCGGCGTCGCAGACGCGCCATTCCCATTCAGTGGGACTACCGCCACATTCCGTGATGATCAGTTTCGACATGATTGTGTTTTTCGAGCGTAAAAGATGAACAATCCAACTGAGATCGCATTTTATGACGCTTCGGTGAATCAGCCTTGATTTGACGCAAGGCGAGTGGAACAGCCGCCTTCGGAGGGATCGCCACACCATGAGAAGAGCGATGTTATCTGTCCCGATCGCAAGCCCGGTTATCGACGGATCTAACTGGTATCAAAGATCGGCGACCGAGGCGGCTACCGCTAAACCGTTTCCCGCTCAAGCCGCTCTCAAACACCCGGCCGCAAAAACGCACCGGGTGACTCTCCTAAGCCCTGCTAAAGCGGCTCGACTAAGCTGCCCCCTAGCGGTGGATATCTTGGAAAACTTTAGCGTTTCAAAAAAAATCAATTGACTTTCCTCTAGGGGAGGCGGTGGGCTTGTCCATGACCCAACGACCGAGCGAACTCGCAGAGCGCATTTCCAACCTGCGCAAGCCGACCGACAGAATCATGCGTGAAACGTTCAGGCTGCCGGTCGAAGCGGCTCGCGTTATGGCTCGCGAGATTATCAGACAGGCTCCGCGTGACGGTTACATAGCCGTTGTCGAGCAATGGCGGCCATTACCCAACGGGCAAATTGAACTCACGACGCGCCGTTTGCGCGCGGCAGAGTAAACTTGATCACTGATCCCGCGGCAGCTTGCCGTTTCACTCGATGGTGCTTTAGCTGGTCAGCCGCTCTGCGATGCACACGATATCTGAGCTCGGCCTCTGTATTCGACAACGACGGATATTCGATATTGACGGCCAAGGCCGCGATCGTGCGCTCCTCCGGTGATCAATCGAAATTGGGGCATTTAGCGTCGATGCCGGCCGTGGGCGCACCGAACCCCAAATTCAGTCGCGTGGAAATGGTTCCCGCAAGCGATTGTTTTGAATTGTAATCTCCCGGATAGCCCGCTCTCCATTCAGGAACTTTGGGTGATCCATGCTGTTCTTTGAGGTGTGGGCGCGGGTTTCATCAGCTTAGGAACGGATCATGAAGTACCTATTAGCAATAGCCGCGGCGGCAAGCATATGCGCCGCAATGCCCGCAAGCGCGGAAGACGTCGGTGTCGGCGTTGGAGTTGGCCCGGCCGGAGCTGGGGTGACGGTGGGTCAGGATCACCGCGACCGAGATCGCGATCGAACCGTGATCAAGGAGCGCGAGCGCGAACCACGCGATACAACGATCATCAAGGAGCGAGAGAGGGAACCTGATCACAAGGTCATCATCGACCGCGACCGCAACTAATAGCGATCAAGCTTTCATCTCAAGATGACCCGCTCGATATAAATATCGGGCGGGTTGTCGCTGGCTAAATCATGATTCGATTAAGTGGAATCGCATCATGTCTCATCCCTTGTTTGAGCAATGATCTCCGCGCAAGCGCGTTTTGTCGCGCGAGGCAAAACCGGCATCGCAAGCCGCTGCCGGGGAACCAGACATCCCCTCTTGCATTCAATTCACATGGGCTTTTGACGGAGGCAACAATGGGAGGAGGACTTCTGCCCATTCCGATAATCATTCTGTTGTGGCTGTTCTTCGGGCACTGAACGGTTGATGGCCGTTGAGGTACCAACTGATTTTCCACAGTTCACAAGAGCGACTGCGTAGTCATCGATCATCATCGTCACCGAGATGTGGGCCCCGACTTCAGGTCTGATCTTGCGCACAGATAACATTCGACGGCTGCAGGAAGAGACACGGCCTTCAATATATTCACCCGTCGCGGCAACGAAATCCGACAGCTAACTCCAAAAGGACAGCGGCCACGTGGTCCATCAACGCGGACGGATTTCGGAGGACGAGGTCGTGGTTCTCGCGGGCTATTTCCGACTTCTGACCCAAGTAGAGCGGTGTCCCACGACGGCGGCCGAAGAGCGCGCCGCATCCGTGCGCGGGCAAGGATGGCCGGAGGCGATCTCGTAGTTGCCTCCGGTTGCGGATGCGAGCGGAACGCAATTACTTTGCGCACGTTGTTCACACGGACGCACGATCTCGCGCGATTCGAATGCATGTTATCGAAGTTATGCGAGGCATCTTGGACGCTCCAGTTCTTGATCGCGCGGCGCGGTACCCAATCTGGCAGTTGCACTCGTACTTTCTTCGTTCGTGAGCCCCCGAGTGGTCAGAATTGCGCAAAAGGACGATGACTTGGTGGACGCCGGCGCTGCCCTGAAGCTGGGAGCAACTTCTGCGCCCGATGACTCGGCACCCGAGCAGGTCGAGATGCCGCTTCCGTCCGATCTCCGCACTGCCTTCGAGGGTGGCCTGTTTCTCCTTGCCTTGCTCGCGGCCCTCTACGCAACGCGAGAGATCGTCTTGCCGGTGGTTCTTGCCTTCGTCCTCAGGCTTGTGCTGCAGCCGGCCGTCCGGTTGCTCGAGCGGCTTCGTGTGCCGGGAGTCCTCAGCGCGCTTCTGCTGATCGCCATATTGCTTGGCGCTGTGGTTACCCTCGGGACGGCATTGTACGGGCCGGCTGCCTCATGGGCAGCAAAACTGCCGGAGGGCATCCCCCGCTTGCAGGAACATCTTCGATTCCTGCGGGCGCCGATCGAAGCAGTTCACAACTTTCTGCAGCTGGCTGAGGGCTACGTCACGGGCCAACCGCAGCCCGCTGGCTCAGGCACGCAGCCAGCGACCGACGGTAGTGTGTGGATCGCCTTGTTCGCAGGATCGCGCACCCTTGTCGCCGGCCTTCTCGAGATGGTTCTGGTGTTATTTTTTCTCCTTATTGCGGGCGACACGTTCTTGCGCCGCCTGGTGGAGATTTTGCCGCGCTTCAGCGACAAGCGTCAGGCAATTGAAATGTTGCTCCATATCGAACAGGACATCTCCGCCTATCTCGTTACAGTAACGATCATGAATGCGTGCGTGGGGCTCGCGACGGCCCTCGTCATGTGGCTCTGCGGAGTCGGCGATCCCATCTTGTGGGGAGCAGTCGCATTCCTGCTCAATTATATTCCAATCCTTGGGCCAATGCTCGGAATAGTGATATTTGCGCTCGCCGGCTTGCTGACGTCACAGACTTTCTGGCTCGCCTTGCTCCCGGCGGTGCAATATTTGGCAATCCATCTTGTTGAAGGCGAGACGATTACGCCCATGTTGTTGTCGCGGCGCTTTACGCTCAATCCCGTGCTCGTCGTCCTGTCGCTCATTTTTTGGTACTGGATGTGGGGCGCCCTGGGCGCAATTCTGGCCGTCCCCATGCTCGCGGTGACGAAGATCATTTGCGACCGGATCCAGATGCTGGCAGCCGTAGGCCACTTCCTGGAGGGATGAATTCCAGCTGTTTCCTCCTTCTTGGCGTTGAGGCCGGTAGGACGCGGCATCACCAGCGACAATCGCTCATCTGGTCGCCATTTCCGGCCGTGCAGCGCCGACTGACTGGTGTCTCCTGTATCGGGGCGGAATTGGAAGTTTTTCGTGGCCGATCCGTACCAGATGAATTCCAAAATCGCGAGGGCGATATGCGAGGCCCGTGGAGATCATCCAGACCAGCGGATGGACCCCGAGGAAGCTAAGCAGATTGCAAAATGCATTGTCTTGGCGCAACGGATGCCGGCCTTAAGATCGTGCCCGCGGATAAGAGATGACCAGTGCGTAGTGACCGCGGCACGAGGCCGCCCCGAAAAATTTCCTGCTTTACCCGCTCGCGACGGAAGTGCGACCCACATGCCGTGATGCAGAGCGTCGATGATAACTGCTTTGCGCGAAGCGAGAAACGACGGGTCGTTCCGACTTCGTGACGTACCGCTGTCCCGTCTGCAAGCGGTCCGAAAGGTTCATGGTCGAGAGCCGTAACAGACGGCCGGCCAACATCGTCGATAACTGCAATTCTTGCTCGGCTGCGCGTTCGTGAAAAGGGCCGCGGGGCTAAAATCCACGCCAGGCGGGCTCAAAATTTTTACGAAATGAACATAGCGCCGCCCCGGCGGATCACGACGCTAGACCGCGCCGTTAGCGATGTGGAATCTAAAAGCGCCGTTCCAACTTGAGGAACAGCAGTAGATGTTGCGAGGTCAACACTAGTTTCTCGGTTCACTTTGTAACACGGCCAGGGGAATTTAAGTCGGAACGCTGATAGTCGTCGCACGTTGTCCTATTCACAAGAAGTGAACGAGTGAGCGATGGATCGAGAACACGTAAAAGGATTTGCGGAGAAAACCAAGGGCGCCATTAAAGAAGGTGCCGGCAAGATCAGCGGCGACAAGGAAATGCAGCGCGAAGGCAAGGCCGACAAGGCCAAGGGTGATGTACACGAGGCCGCGGGCGATGTGAAGGATGCCGCCCGCAACGTAGCCGACAGCATGAAGAAGTAGAGAACGCAAGAGCGAAACGTAGACTGGCCGCCCGAAGGGGCGGTCTTTTCTTTGGCTGTCGGGCGCACCAAGAAACATCGCCCCTGGCGATTGATTAAACGGGGTTAGCGGAACCCTGCGAACAAGTGGATCTTAGAAAGCGAACAGAGAGATGCGGCGATCGTTTCTGACAAGCGGCTGGTCCGACCTTGGCTCACGCGCGAACCTGGCAAGGTTGGGTCGCGCGCGTCCGTTTGCACTTTTCCCGTCCGGCAAAGGAACGGATGTCTTTTCGAGGTGTTCGCCCAAGACAGTCATCCGACAAAACATCCCTGGAGGTAGTATGGCTAAGGATAAGGAACTCAAGGACCTCTTTCTCGACACTCTGAAAGACATCTATTTTGCGGAGAAGAAGATTCTTTCCTCGCTTCCGAAGATGGCCAAGGCGGCTCAATCGGACAAGCTTCGGGCGGCCTTCGAAAAGCACGAGGGCGAGACAGACGGGCAGGTCGAACGCCTGGAGCAAGTTTTCGCTTCGATCGGCGAAAGTCCGAAAGGAAAGACTTGCGATGCCATCGTGGGCATTCTCGACGAGGGCAAGGAAATCATGGACGAGTACAAGGGCATGCCCGCCCTCGACGCTGGCCTGCTCGCAGCGGCGCAGGCGGTGGAACATTATGAGATTTCGCGATACGGCACGTTGAAATGCTGGGCCAAAGAACTCGGCTATAACGAAGCCGTCAAGCTTCTCGACGCGACACTCAAGGAAGAGAAGAACACCGACAGTACGCTGAGCCAGCTCGCCGAGTCCGATGTAAATGTCCACGCGGAATCCGCCCAGGCTGCATAGAACGGAAAGATCGCTTGCAACGGCCCCGGATCCCGTTCCGGGGCCGCTGTTTCTAGATCTAATCCGGACTTCCAACCTCACTGGCGCATGGTGATGTGCTGCGCTCGTTGTCAGCCTATTCAAACCGGTTCAGCGTTGGCATTCACTATCAGCGACTCATCCTATTTTCTCGTCCCGCTTGAACCCCGTGCATATTAAGGTCAGGGCCCGGTCGATCATCTGCTCGGCATAGGCGACAACGTGCCGCTCGAGGCTCTGCATGACGTTATGTTCGATGCCGCAGTGGCCGCCAACGGTTGGGACGTCCCTCAAACCGGTTACTATGACCGTTGACGCCGTCGCCCGATCTTCCTTCGGGCAACGATCTTGAATGCCCTCGTCGGGCAATTCCCAGCGGCGCAGCCCTGCCGTCGCTGGTAATGAGTTGGGAGCTAAGCCTGTTTGCGGGTCGCCGCCGCCGACTTCGTTGGATTGGACGGCACCTGCGCGTCGTAGACAAGGCCGCAAGACGCGCATCGCAGGGTGAGGTATTCGATGCCGGGCCGAAGTACGATAGTGTTCTGTAGCGTTGATCGTGATCGACAGCGCGGACAGCGCACGCGGCTCGGGGCAATCTTGCTCAAGTCTGCCATCATTTAACCTGATTACTTTCTGCCGCTGATTCTCGCCGAGTTGGACTTCTTGCTTTCGAATAAATGCTCAAGCGGCTCCTTAGAGAGATTGATCGGCGATACGTCCTGTGGCTTTTGTAGTCCAACTTTCCGCTTCTGGTCCCGCTACAGCAATTCAACGTGGTGACCGTGGGATGGTTTCGTTGCCCGGGGCGAGTACGACGGAATTAGAAACGGATCCTGTCCTGGTCAGGACAGCTGGGTTGACGAACCAAGGCTGCCCGCTTGGACAGCTTCGGCCGCGGCAACTCAGGGAAGGTCTCACGGATGTCTGCCCACGCTCGACATCCGTGGAATGGCGGGCCGCCCGCGCGCGGTTTTCCCTCGCGACAAACGCGAAAACGCGTTTGTGCAGAGATCATGCTCAGACAAAGAGATGAGATCATGATGCCATTCCACTTATCGAATCATGATCTAGAGGGCTATTGCTACGAACACGAATGTCCCAATAAGGACAATCACTCCCACGACAATGACAGTAAGGAAAAATCTCGCCATTCCAGCCAACACCGGCATGGCTCATTTGTTTCGTTGCGCGGGCGGCTGCAGACCTGGCGATCATAGCCACCGATCGATGGTAGAAGCGGTCAGTGTCGACGGCCGGTCGCTCGTCGCTGAACTTCCGCAGGATTTCGACGATGCGTCGACTTAAGCCGGCCGCAACGGAAGTGAATGCTCAAGGAAGAATCGCATCATTTCCCTCGTGGCATCCGGTCCCTGCGGATCAGTGTAAGAACCGGCAGGGCTACCTCCGGACCAAGCGTGTCCAGCTCCATGGATATTCCAGTGCTCAAATATTCCGCGCCCGGTTGCGTCGGTAAGGATCGTACGGGTGTAGGCATGCCCTCCGGGTACCCACCCTCGATGCACTTTCTTTTGCGTGCTCGTCATTCTCACAGCCTGCCCGAGAACGTCGTCGCCGTTGCTCGGATGCACCGTCATGTCGCGATCGCCATGAAAAACAATGGTCGGGACAGTCGGCCGTTCGGTCAGATTTAGCCTGTTACGATCCGCCAAACTTCCTTGTCGCATCGCGACAAACGCAGAGGGAAGGTCATTGGCGGCACCACAGGCGAGACCGGAGTGTACGCCGATTGCCGCGTAAAGATCGGGGTACGTTGCGCCCATGATAGCAGCCGCGGCCGCTCCGGCCGACAATCCACCAACGTAGACGCGGTTCGGGTCAACCGAATAGTCGCGCATGATCTGGCGGGTAATGCCCGCGATAAGCGAAGGCTCGCCCGCGCCCCTATGCTGGTCAGCTGTGCGAAACCAGTTCCAGCATTTCGCCTGGTTTGCCTCGCTGCGCTGGGCGGGATAGACCACAAAGCAGGTTTGTTCTTCTGCGATAAAGTTCATCCTCGTGCCGGCGGCGAAATCGTCGGGCGACTGTGTGCAGCCGTGTAGCATGACGACCAAAGGAAGCGGTTGCTGCTGATAACGGCTGGGAATGAACAGCCTGTAGGTGCGGCTTCCCGCCGGATTGCTGTAGGTACTCGCAGTGAACTTTGTGCCCTCGGGCATGATGTCCGAGGTGGACGGCGGCGCGCGCTTAATCAGACCACGGTGTCCGAACCCAAAGCGTTCATTTTTGCGATTGAGCAACGAACGATGGATGCGTGGTTGAGCGGATGTTGTCCGCGCCAAGTGCGAACTGTCTGTCTCCTCAACAGTAGTGGCCTTCGCGTCAATGGTTGGCGGCTCGCGTCCTGTAAGAGCGGGGCGGCCGGCACGCAGTGCCGCGTCTGGCGCGCTCTCCCCGCGAAGCATGCGCTGAAGGAGTGCCGTTGCCTCGACGAGTTGGCCAGCGCGCGTGAGGCGTGTGGCTTCGCGAACGATGTCCTGTTTCAGCATCACCTGTCACCTCATCCTGTCTGCTAGAGCGGCCTTGACCGCCGGGCTGGCATGCAAAGCTCCCAGCACGGCGACTGAGGCAATTGTGGCGCGAGCAAGCGCGGGCGTGACGTCTTCGGCGATACTGGCAAGGCCGAGAACGTTGATGTGCAGCATCTCACCGGCGCGCCGCACCGCTTCGAGATCCTTGCGGCTATAGTTCCGGAGTCCGAGATCCAGGCTTTTTCGGGCCGTGGATTGCTTGACTACGTCCACGTGACGCTCGAGTTGGTTACGGATTGCGGTTCGGATGAAATCGGTTCGGTTCGAGTAGAACCCTTCCTGCACCATTAGATCGATGTGACCGAGATCGACGAAACCGAGATTGATCGTGATCTTCTCCGTCTCGGGAGGCTTTGGTCGGAATTCGCGAATATTGTCTGCCAATGCTTTTACCATCCATGCACCATCCGTCTGGATGGCATATGGATGTCAAAGGAGGTTTGTCAAGGAGGTGCCCGAGTCAGCGACCGCAAGTGCGCGGCCCACTGCAATTCAATTTCCGGCTCGCCGAATAAAAAGAAGGCCGCAGATCATCTGCGGCCTTTCAGAATTATCTTTGAACCTTCTTCGCTATCCAGCTTGAGAATCACCAGCCCGGACCGGCTCCAAACCCGATGCCCACGCCACCCGGTCCGACACCAATTCCGACGCTGGGTCCACCGTTGTAATACCCCCCGTCGTAGTATCCGCGGCGTTCGATGTAACGCTCTCGCGGCGCATAATTATAACCTTCGCCGTATCCCTCCCGAATGATGACGCGGCCACCGCCACTGCGGTAGCAGCGGCCAAATTCGTCGCAGACCAATCGAACATTTTCGATACCGTTGTTCGGAAGCAGCAATGGGCCGGTCGAAAGCGGCGCGGCGCCTGCTGCGGACGCGAACATTGCGCCAGCGCCGATAGCGAGGGAGATAACTGCATTTCTCATGGCTCAACTCCTTCAGGTGTGAAGTCTACCAATCCGACCGATCTCCTAATGTTCCCGACTGATAAGATGAAGCACTCTGGGAAGCGGAACTCTGCAGGCATGGTCCCGGGCAGTTCTGCAACCGCCGCAACCTCGACCTCACCTTCCAAAGTCTCCTTCACCGACAACGACCGCGACGTCGTGCGCAAGCGATCATGATGCGATTAAGTGGAATCGCATTATGATCTCATCTCTTTGTTTGAGCATGATCTCCGCGCAAACGCGTTTTCGCGTTTGTCGCGAGGCAAAACCGGTTTCCACTTTGCGCTAACGCCGCCTCCGGGTCCGGATCATGCTCTAGCAGCTTCCCTTCAGTCTGCGACCTCGCGCCGGGCGCATTTGTCACAGCGATGCTCTTCACCGTCGGAAAGTCGCTCATCGGAACATATCTCGGTCGCGCCTCGCCCAGTCGCCCTGCGGCGCCACCGGCGCGCTGATAGTTCTAATGTTCCGCTACTACTCCGCGCAAATCTTCCTGTTCGGTACCGAGCTTGCAAAAGCCATCGCCAACCAGCTCGCACCCGCCGATACCCAAGGCCGCGAGGAACGATTCACCAAAGCATGAGTTCGTTCTCATACAAGTATCGATAGGGTGACGACCATGGCGCGATCCGTTGAGGAATTGAGACGAGAGTCCGAACAGAGCCGCGCGCAGCTATCGGCGACCGTCGATCAGCTGAAGGAGCGGATCACCGATACCGCGGAAGACATTCGCTACAAGGTCTCGCCGGAAGGCATCAAGTCGGAAGTGTCCGATTTCGTCAGTCGCAAAACCCAGGGCTGGCTTGAGGCCCTAAAGCAACAAGCCATGGAAAACCCGATGCAGGCGATCGCCGCGGGAACCGCCGTCGCGGTGCCCGCGCTGCGGTTGGCACGGGGCTTTCCTCTCCCCGTCCTGATGATCGGCGCCGGCCTCGCTCTGAGTTCGAAGACCGTGCGCACCCGCGCGGCGGATGCGGCTGCTCCGACCATCGAAAAGGCCCAGGAAATGGCAGGGCAAGCCGCGGAGCGCGTCCAATCCTTCGGCGAGGATGCGGCAGATGCGGTGGCCGCGACCGGGCGCCGGGCCGCCGACATGGCGAACAAAGCGCAAGCCAGGGCGACCGGAATTGCGGCCGACCTGACGGAACGGGCGGCCCAGACCACCGACAAGGTCAAGGCCGGCATGGATGCAGCCTCGGGAACCGCGAAAGACACGATCGAGCATGCCCGTTCAACCGTACGCGACAAGGCAGCTGGCGCACCGGAAACCGCACGTCAGATGATCCGAGATAATGCCGCGCTGATCGGTGGTTTGGGGGTCGCGATCGGCGCGATCATCGCAGCTTCGCTTCCCGACACCAGGGCGGAAGGCGCCCTTATGGGCAACGCGAGCGATGGTGTGAGGCGCGCAGCGGGCAAAGCAGCCCAGTCCGGATTCGAGACGGCCAAGGACGCAGTACTGTCTGCCACCGATGCCGGCGCGAAAAGCGTTTCCGATGCGGATCTCGGCAAACACGCCAGCCGCATGACTCAGGAAATGGCGGACAGACTCCAAGAAGCTGCCGACGACGTCGTGGCGACGGCCTTCGAGCCTTCGCGAAATCCGAATAGCTGAGAGAGGCCGTTATGACCGACTTTGACCCGCATACCCAGAACAAGAGTTCTTCTCAATACCAAGATCCGAACCGGTCTCAGAACCTGAAAGAACAGGTGGCCGATGCCGGCGCAGAAGTAAAGCAGCGCGCGGGCGATGCGCTGCGGGCATCTGCGGATGTCGCACGTGATAAACTCAAGGAGGCGGCCGACGCCGCCAAGGACGTGGCAACGGGAGCCGCCGATCATTTCCAGGATAAGGCCCGCGAACAACAGCGCTCCGGAGCGGATTTCGTAAGCCGCTTTGCCGGCGACATCCGGGACGCGGCCCGTGCGTTCGAAAGCGACGCGCCTTTTGCTGCCCGCGGCATCAAGTCCGCCGCTGAATATGTGGAAGATTCGGCCGAGAAGATCCGCAACGGAACCTTCCGTGACCTCGTCGACGGCGCAACGGACTTTGCAAAGCGGCAGCCCGCGGCTTTCCTCGGACTGTCAGTGCTTGCCGGTTTCGCGGCGGTCCGTTTCCTGAAGGCGTCGGGAAATCAGGCTTCATCCTCACAAGGTAATGATGCGCTATGAGCACCCAATCCGATCTTCGGGCCATCTCGGGCCTTTTGGGCGACGCGCTGTCGCAGTTCGCTAAGCTCTTTCAGAATGAGGTCGATCTCGCCAAGGCTGAGCTGGGCGACAAGGTTCAGCAGGTCGGCGGAGCCATGGGCTTCATCGCGGCCGCCGGTGTCTTGCTAATCCCGGCGCTCGTCATGGCGCTGTTTGCACTGTCGGCCGCCTTGATCGCGGCGGGATGGTCGCAGCCGATTTCCTATCTTGCCTCCGCGGTCGTTGCCGCGGTGCTTGCCAGCGTGCTGTTTGCGGTCGGCATCAACCGGCTGGACGCGCGCAACCTGGCGCCCCGTGAAACGATGCGCCAGCTCGGAAAGGACAAGGACACCGTAAAGGAAATGGTGCGATGAACGGCACACAAGGCAATTTTCTGGAAAATCTGCGAGAAGCGATTCGTGAGAATCCCCTGGCGGCTGCCCTTATCGGAGGGGGTGCGCTGTGGCTGCTGATAGGCAATGAGAAGCTTAAGAGCGCGGCGAGCAAAGCGAATGCAGCTGCCGCACCGCTTGCAGATATCGGCGCGCGCAACTTCCGATCAGCCGCGCCCAAATTCGCAAACAGTCCGCCGACCGCGCCGGACCAAGACCTGGACAACGAATCATCGCAGCACGTGAAAGAAAGCCTGCGAGACGCCAAGAGTGCGGTTTCTGATGCCGCGTCGGACGCGGCTGGTGCGACAAGGGACCGGTTGGAAGAAGGCATCACTCTCGCGCGGGAAAAACTTGGCAAGTTGGGTGATGCACTGCCTAGGAAAGAGACCCTTGCGCAAGTACAATCTTCTGTTTCCGGTGTACTCGAGAGACAACCACTACTGCTCGGCGCCATAGGCGTGGCCGTCGGTGCTGTCCTCGCGGGTGCATTCAGCGCCTCGGATCTCGAAAACGAATGGGTTGGCGAGCTTAGCGACAATGTCAAAGAGGACCTGAATGCTCGCGCCGGGGCCGTGTCCCGGAGCGTGCGCGAAGCCTCCGACACGCTGAAGGCCGAAATTGATAACATGAGTGCCGAATCCCAGGAGCGGCTGCAACGGGCAGGCCGAAGCGGGATGGACGCGGTCCGAGAAAGCCTGAAAGCGCGTTAAGAATGGCGCATTTACGCTCTTACCCACCTCGCTATGCTGGATCACGCGAGTGCATTCATTGCTCGGTCACCTTGCATGCGTTAATGTTTCACCCAAGGCAGACCACCCGGCTTCGTTCGCGTGCTGGACGTCCGCACTATCGCGATCCCCCAACGCCCCGGTAAGCGACGCGCCGATAGTTTTCGGATTATTCTGCAAAATCCTAAGGCTGGGTTGGTATTTTTGGTACCGAACAAGGGCGAAACGCTCGGGATAAGTGGCACTGCGCGCATCATACGCGATGCGCGCAAGGCGCGGGACCCGGCTTTTCGCCGCGAATCATCTCTCCGGCCGACCCAGCCATTTCGTGGACATGGGGAATGGTGAGCGACGTGTGTAGTCAGGACTCGTCGCGTCGGACAGCTAAACCTTTTCACGCTGTACCGGAACCATATGAGCCAGCTTTGATCGATGGAGCAGCACAATTTTTCGACGGAGCTGTCCTCCTCGCACGCTCACGAGTCCCTTACGTTGGAAGTCCGAAAAGGTTCGCGATACGGTTTCGATGGTCAGACCGAGATAATCGGCGATGTCGCGACGTGTCATCGGCAGGATCATTACGCTCGGTGATTGCAGCCGAATTTTCGCCCGTGGTTCCAGCGCTAGGTGACTAGCAACTGCGCGCAGCCGTAGTTTGATGTCTACGATCCCCAGTGTTGCTCGCCTTCTTTCTTCGCTTTCGTCAGTTCATCTTCTAGCTCGGCAATGGCATCGCCGATAAGCCGCGCGGCGAGAGGGTCGGTCGTATCCGCAGCGAGGGTCCGAAGCTGATCTATCTGCAGCTGCAACTTAGCTATTAGGTCCATTTTCGGTCTCGCCCTAGGCCCCAAGAGACAAGGCGACGCCGATCATTTGGTTGCAAGGAGAGAGCGGAACCTCACGAATGCCCTAGGGTGGAGCGTCAGCTCGGGCGATTGATACAAGAAAAAAGCCCGGCGGGAGTTACCGCCGGGCAAGCGCACTTGTAGTGGGAGGAAAACTCAAGCAGGTCGTAGCGTGGGCTGTCTGTCCAAAAAGTAACATTCGCGGAGTGCGGTCTGGCGAAAGGTACCGATCCTTCAGCGGGAGTTGGCAATAAGAACTCAAGTCCTGCCGTTTGATATCTGAGAAGAAGTAGACCTCGGCTTACTTGAGTAATGTGCGAATTGGCAAAGAGAGAACTTTGGTCAGCAGGAAGAGTTACACCTAAACGACCTCGATTCGGACCCTTGGGAGATCGGACGGTGAATGACGAAGCGCCGCAAAAAATCGCAGTTGATAGAGCGTGGAGTCTTTATCTCGCGATCCATACTGACGTGGACCCCGCAGATGCGCGTCGATGCACACTGGATCGCCACTTGCAGCAGCGATGGGACTTCGGAGAAAAGGATTTGGAAGAATTGACGTGCTGCGGCTTGGCTTATTTGTCGCGACTTCCCTGCGATGATTCGTGAAGACCGAGGACGACGTCTTAGCGCCGGATCATATGCTCCGCAACGAAGTCCACGATTGCCTCCGGAACCGTGTCTCGCTGCGCGCAGAGCAGTGCAAGTTCGTCGGCAATATCATTGGTAACGTCGCGCAACCAGCCTTCTGCGAGGTTGAAGGCGATAATGCGAACCGGAGAACGGTAGTGGCCCTCCAGCAAATCGCGGATCACTGTCACACGATCTGTTCTGCCCTCTTGGGTTTCTCGCCAAGCCCGGCCCAGGCAGCCGCCCAAATTGTCGAACACCAGATAGATATCCCGATCTAAGGCCTCAGGCACGAGGGACGGTGCTCGGGACATCTAATGTAATTCCTTCTGGTTCCTTCTCCGGCCTCAATCGGCCAGGTGGCAGTCTGGTTCCAAAGGCGCGTTGTCTGGCCGCAGGAGCATCGGCTCGCGAGAAGAAGCCCGCCGAAAGGGGTCCATTGGGCATGGGCAGTTCTTGAACCTGTGCACTCGTCGGGCCGCACCGTTGGTGCTGCCGACCATAGCCGCTGTCGAAAAGGGGCAGGGCGATTTGAAGTGGTCGGCGCGGGCCGTTCTAGCTGCAGTGCACGGGGCGGCCCCACGATCTCAGCGCCGGTTCGCCTGCATGAACTAGAGAACCGACTCCGGAACTTCGCCGAATTCAGTGTAGCGTCGCCGCAGTTCATCGGCGATATCCACGGTTGCATCTCGGCACCAGCCTTCAGCGCTGTTGAAGGCGACGATGCGGATGGGGTTGTTGAACTCGCCCTCGACCAGATTACGGATCAGCGTCTCGCGATCAGTGGCGTTTTCGACGGTCTCGCGCCACGCTCGTCCGAGCTGACCAAAGTCGTCCAGCACGAGGTAAGTATCTTGCCCCGGCGCATGGAGAGCGAGGGGTGGCGAGGTACGCATGACGAACTCCGCAAGCCAACCGAGATGAGCCAGCTCACGATGGTGGGCCGCGGTGGGCCGCCCAAGGCAAGTACCAGGGGGACCTGGCTCTTCGCCGAGAGCGGCCCGTGGCCAACCGTTCAGCCGACTGACGCGGCCAGCCGACGACCCCAACGCGTACACATTCACACGCAAACGTATGACGCCAAAAGTGGCTCCGGCCTGCGTCGCACCGGAGCCATTAGTGCCCTGAGCAGGAGGCTCGTGGGTAGAAACAAGCCAAGCAGGTTGAGGCTCAGATTGTCTGTCCGAAAGGTAACCATTCGCGGAATGGCGGCTGTAAGACTTGCCGCACGTTTAATAAAAAGGCCCCGACCCAGCGGGGGCTTAAGGGCCGGGGCCGTCAACCTCGACGGAGGTTTTCTCCCCCCAAAGGGGGAGTCCGGGGGGAGCACAGAGTCTTACCCCGAGCGACCGATCTTGTTCCGTCAGAAACCCTTGGTTAGCGTCGTTTTCTGTCCGAGTGGAAATCCGGTCGCACATCTTCGCTTGCCACGAGCACTGCCCACGAATCTGGGCTCGATATCGGATAGCCTGACGTCATCAGCCCATCGGTCCGCCATGGCGGTGATGTAGTGGCTGCAGTTGTAATCAGCGCAGTAAATCAGCACGCCACGCACGCCGGCGGAGCGCATCTCGAAGCTGAACAAATCCGCTCCTCGGCCGTCTTATTAGGCAGCAACCTGCTAACGCGCGAATGCGGATACGGACATGTGTGACAAGTGTGTCGAACTCGATGGCAGGATCGCGCGCTAGATGGATAGCGTCCATGATCACGGATCAACTTACGCTTGATCGGATCAAGGTACTAATCGCAAATTTGAATCTCGGAAAGCATCACTTCATTCTGCACAAGAGTAAGTCAGTCTCAGTTGGCGGCCCTGGAACTATTGCTTTTTGGGCTAGGACCTCTTGGTTCCCTCAATTTCCCCGACTCGAAAAGATTTAACCCTGCGCAATCGGCATCGCCCTGCGTTGTCTCAGGCGACGTCTGTTTACAAGATCGTACAAAACACCCCGGCCGCCAACTCGTACAGTTCGACGATCTCCCGCGCGCCAGCAAAATTTGCCTTGATTTGCGATAGAGCGCAGAGCGGAACAATTTGCGCGCTTGGAGCTTAGCTTTCCAGTTTGAGCCGAGGCAGCGATGTTGGTACGTTCAATTGTTCTAATTGTATCATTAGGCTGCGTCACGGCCACCGTGCCTCGAGCCGCATTTGCGCAAACTGAGTCGAAGTCCCTGGCCCTCAAAAGTCCGTCGGATTTTGAATCAATCGGAGACCAGGCAGAGCGCTCGCGCGCGATTTTTGTTGAGATCGGAAAATTGTTGACGCATCCGCGGTGCATGAACTGTCATCCTGCAGGCAATCACCCGCTCCAGGGCGCCGATCATCATGAGCACATGCCACCAGTCTGGCGCAGCGACGCTGAACACCTCGGCACCCATTGCTCAGAGTGTCACACCGACAACAATGTCACATTACACGAGGCCGCCACTTATCAGAGCATTCCCGGCCATCCTCGCTGGGGTCTCGCGCCACTGTCGATGGCTTGGGAAGGCCAAACTGTAGGTGATATCTGTCGCCGATTGAAAGATGCCAGTCGCAATGGCGGGCGCGATCTAGCGATGTTGCAGCAGCACGTCGCCAAGGACGATCTGGTGGCTTGGGGGTGGACTCCCGGCGTAGGGCGCGAACCCGCTCCTGGAAGTCAGGAATCCGCCGGGGAATTGGTCCAGGCCTGGATCAACACTGGAGGGCAATGCCCGTAGCCCGGCGGTGCCCGACCGGCGGCTTGGTATCGACGCCAGCAGGTCAAGTTACCTGACGATGTCCGCTCCGGGTTGGGGAAAAGTAGTCGACGTGCGGTCTCTTGCTCGGACTTTTATGCGATGCGGGGTCCCGCAGTCACTGGGCGCACGGACGGCTTGTTCGGGTTACATGTTTTTCAGGCAGATTTAGCGGTTCCATCGACCGGATGAAGAGAAGTTCCCATGCTCTTTTCGACATGGCATGTGCTAACAAGCGATATGAGTTCAACAGCCGACGGCGAACCCCTCGTTGAGGGAAAGCCTGTTAAAGAACCCGAGGATTTGACCGGACGTGTACTTCGTCTGCGCATTCGCCAGCAGGAGCTGCTTGCCGAACTCGGAGTCCTTGCTCTCCAGCGCACGAGCTTCACGGATATGCTCGATCACACCGCGCGGATGACGGCCGAGGGACTGGGCGCTGAATTCTGCAAAATCATGGAGTACCTTCCGGCAGAAAAACGCCTACTCGTTCGCGCGGGAGTCGGGTGGGGCGAAGGTGTAGTTGGCAAAGCCACCATCGGCGCCGATTTGGGTTCTCCGGCCGGCTACGCCCTCCAAACGGGCAAGCCCGTGATTTCCAATCATCTCGAAAACGAAGAGCGGTTCCGAACTCCGGAATTGCTCGTCGAACATGGAATCCGTCGTGCAATGAACGTCATTTTGCAAGGCGACGGCTTGCCATTCGGTGTGCTCGAAGTTGACAGCCGATCTGAGGGTGAGTTTGGCGAGCATGATATCACATTTCTGCAGGGTGCCGCGAATATCCTCGGCATGGCTATTGAGCAGCAGCAGTACCAGCGAAAGCTGCAGGCCGCACTTGACCGTCATCAAATTTTGCTCAAGGAGGTCAACCATCGAGTCAAAAACAGCCTTCAAGTAGTATCGAGCATGCTTCACCTGCAGGCGAACACCGTCGGCGATCCCGCATTGAGCGAACGGCTCACGGAAGCATCTACCCGAATCTCAGCAGTCGGCAGAGCGTACAATCGTCTCGCGTACAATGCCGACTACGAGAACATAGATTTGGTCACCTATTTGCGGGAAGTCATCGGCGATTTGGAACCCGCGGTTGCGCCGTGCAAGATCCAGCTTGATGCACCCAAAGCAATTCAGTTCGCCGCAGACCGCGCCATTCTTGTCGCGCTGATTATCAACGAGCTTGTCTTGAACGCCGGAAGACATGCCTACCCTGATTGCCTGGATGGACTGATCCGCCTGCAACTCCTTCTACCCAACGACGAGGCGGTCTCGATTTCGATCAGCGACGATGGAGTCGGGCTTCCGACCGACTTTAACCCGGCTCGCAGCAAACGGCTCGGCACTCGCATCGTTCAAGCATTGGCAGGTCAGCTGGGGGCTGAATTGACGAGGCAAGAGTTCACTAGAGGCACTCATTACACGCTTGTCGTGCCGTTGCGCGTGGCGGCTGACAATTGAACTTCGCATCTCGCGGCAGAGCTGTTCAAGCACGCCGCTGGGATCAATCTGCAGCAGCGGCTTGATTACAAACAATCAACAATCGATACCGCGCGGCCAGCATGGTCGTTCGGACTAAGCGGCATGTCGCCAAACCAAGGGAATGCACCATGATCAAAAGGAGCGCCACCGAACAGAAGTGGCGCGAGGAATCTGAGGCCGCTAAAATCAAGGCGGCCAAGCTGCCCCCGGGAAGACTGAAGAACCAACTATTGCGAGAGGCCCGTCAGCTAGAGACCGCCTCCCAAATTGGCAAGTGGCTATCATCCTCGGGTTTACAACCGCCCATATAGCCGATTGAACAAAACTCGATTCTTTGGGTTGATCCTCCTTTAGAGGAGGCGGAAAAGGCGAGAGCGTTGCGCGCCGCTGCACATGGCGAACATGCGAGGAACCCAATCTTAGTCAGATGTGTGTAACTCCCATAACCCAGCGGTTGGAACGTTACACTTCACAGCATGTTGTCTCTGCAGGAATGACCCTTGTGGTCGACCATCCCTTGGAGCTGCAGATGAGCAAACGCAAGCCGGCAACGACGTCAAAGCACGCCCGCAGCCCGAAAACAGCCGCGAAGGCCCAACGCGCCGCTCAGGCCATTATTAGAAGTCCGAAAGTCCGCCGTCTGCGCTCGGCTGAGCCTGGCGCAACTGAATCGCCCCCAAAGCGTCCTGACGACTCACAACATGAGGCTCCTGTTGCGGAGAAACTGGTCAAAGCCTCGCAAGACGACTGCAAACAGACGATGACGGATAGCGATACAAAGAGAGGGCCGAATTTTTTCTCAGCCACGGCAAACGTGCGGGCTTATCAAGCAAAGCTGCTGGAAATGGCACAAGCCAACATGCAATTTGCTTTTGAATTCGCTCAAAGGCTTGCGACGGTTAGGTCGCCCTTTGAATTTCCCAGTGTCATTGCAGAATTCACAAGCAAGCGGATGGCTATGTTCCGGAAGTATTCGAAAGAAATGGCTGAATTAACGACCAAGCGGTGGACACCGTAATGGCCCCGCACTGACCTAATAGCGTTGTCAGAGGGACGCATGGGGTCGTCCGTCAATTTTGGTCTCCTCCCGGCTTGCCGTCGGCGCGGATTCTTTCCCGAGTAACGACATTTCGCTAATGCGCCAGCGCCACTTCGCCCGATGATTGCTCTCGCTTCGCGTCAATACGCAGGCTCACGGCGACAGCTGCGCCAATTACAGCGCACCCGGCGAGCAGGAGCAGCCCGGCTGTGAAGCTGCCGGTTAGATCTTTTAGATAACCCATCGCAAATGGACCGGCGAAACCGGACAAATTGCCCAGCGAGTTGATTGCCGCGATGCCGGCTGCGGCCGACGCTCCGGTCAGGAAACTCGCTGGCAGCGGCCAGAACATCGGTGGCACCGCCGAGACGCCGATCTGTGCAAAGCAGAGCAGCGCCATAACAATGATCGGATTGGAAATGAGTCCGGACAATCCTATCCCAATCGCTGCCATCAGCAGCGCCACAGCGACGTGTCCTTTTCGCTCCATTGTGCGGTCGGAGTGACGACCGAGCAATACCATGCCTATGCCGCCGAAGATAAAAGGCAAAGCGGCCAGCAATCCCGTCTGGGCATCGCTCACGCCAAAGTTTTTTATGATTGTTGGCAAGAAAAACGCAACTCCGTAACTCGCCGCATTCAGGCAGAAATACACAAGAGCGCAAAACAAAATGCGGGCATCCGTGAGCGCCTGGAATAGAGAAAGATGTTCGACCTTCTCCTTGTTCCTCTTCTCCGTTGCTTGCACGTTCTCCAGCCAAGCAATTTCGTCTGCCTGCAGCCAGCGGGCCTGGCGCGGAAAATCGGTCAGATAGAACAGTACGCAAAGTCCTACCAGAACCGATGGCAGCGCCTCCAGAATGAACAGCCATTGCCAACCTTCCAACCCCCAGCCTGTAAGGTTCAGCAACATCCCGGAGATCGGGCTCCCAACGATAGATGAAATCGGGATGGCCAGCATGAAGAAGCTAACTACCCGAGCGCGATACACGGCCGGAAACCACAAAGTCAGATAAAAGATGATGCCAGGAAAGAAGCCGGCCTCGCACGCGCCGAGTAATAAACGAAGGGTATAGAAAACCACTTCGTTCGAAGTGCCAGTCGCTCCTGCTATTGAAGGGATAAAGGCGAACGCAGCCGAAACGATCCCCCAGGAGATCATGATGCGCGCGATCCAAACCCGCGCTCCGACCCGCTCCAGAAAGATGTTGGAAGGCACCTCAAACAGAAAATAAGCAATGAAGAATAGTCCGGCTCCTAGTCCAAAAGCCGCCTCGCTGAAACCAAGCGCCTGGTTCATGTGGAGCTTGGCGAAGCTGACATTAACGCGATCGAGGTAGGCAACGAAGTAACATAAGATCAAAAACGGTATCAGTCGCCGCGTCACCTTTCCGATTGCACGCCTTTCTAGATCAAGCATGGGCGTCTCGTTTTTCCTTACGTTTGGCACTCCGGTGACTTTGGACGAGTTCTAAGCGTAACGTTCTCTGGTCCAGAGCGCTGTGGCCTTTTTCCGGAGGCCCATACCAAAGCGTTGCGCCGCACCTGTATCCCGGGAAGCCGCCAGCATCTTGCAACCGGATCGGGAAGGTCGCTGACCTCCGTCATGCATACTAAGCGCGCGGCGCCCAGACAGTTCCGATTGCTTTGGCTGATCGGCGTGGCGGGCAAGGTTGCAGGCCGCTTTGCGAATGACAAGCAGCAGACCGGGCCTGAACTACTTCGAACACGACATGGGCGGAACAGACTCGGCAGGCTCTTCATTGATCTCTGCGCCAATCGGCTCGTCGGATGGGCTTTTGGCCACGGATCACAACAGCATGCGGATTGCACAGATCGCTCCTTTGGCCGAAAGGGTCCCACCAAAACTCTACGGGGGTACAGAGCGGGTGGTGGCGTGGCTGATCGATGAACTAGTCGAGCTCGGACACGACGTGACCCTGTTCGCCAGCGGGGATTCCCGAACGCGCGGCAAGCTCCAGCCGGTCTGGCCCCGCGCGCTTCGCCTCGGCAGGCCGCGCTCGGATCCTGCAGCGGCGATGACGGCTCTGCTGGAGACGGTGGCTCAGCAGGCGGACAAATTCGACGTGGTACACGCCCATATCGATTGGCTGCACCTGCCGCTACTTTCCCGGCTTGGAGTGCCGTTTGTCACGACGATGCACGGACGGCTGGATCTACCGGGCCTTTCGGACGTGCTCCGCAATTTTCCCGGTGCGCCCTTTGTTTCCATTTCCGACAACCAGCGTTTGCCGCTGCGCTCAGCCAACTGGTTGGGGACGGTTTATCATGGTTTGCCGGCCGAAATGTTTCGCCCGAACTTCAGGAGAGGCTCTCATCTCGCTTTTCTTGGAAGGCTGACATCGGAGAAGGGGCCGGAAGCAGCAATCCGTATCGCAGAAGCGGCGGGAATGCCACTTCGCATCGCCGCAAAAGTACCGCGTGGCGAACGAGGGTATTTTAGCGAGCGTCTGCAGCCCCGGATCGACGGCACGCACATCCAGTTGAGCGGCGAAGTCGATGACGCGACCAAGGAGGGATTTCTGGGCGAAGCTGCGGCTTTGCTGTTTCCGATCAACTGGCCCGAGCCGTTTGGCCTTGTCATGATCGAAGCTATGGCGTGCGGGACGCCGGTCATCGCCTTTCGCTCCGGCTCGGTGCCAGAAGTGATAGATGACGGGGTGACGGGCTTTATCGTCGAAGGAGAAGAGGGGGCGGTCGAGGCAGTCAAACGCCTGGGCGCACTCGACCGGCGCAAGGTCCGCGCGCGTTTCGAACAGCGATTCACGGCAAAGCGGATGGCGCAGGACTATGTGCGGCTTTACCAGCAGCTATCGTGCGCCAGAACCGCGCCGCAATCGGCGTTGGCGGATTAGAAGGCTCGTCGCGTTTGTTTCTGGACTGCCCGAAATCAAGCCAAGCCGCATGTGCAGGCAGGCACCGCGCCTGTGGCGCCCCTGTAGGATGCGGCTTGGCTGCTCGCCAATACTCTTCAGCTAGCGAGGCGGCTTATTTGCGGGTGGACCGCTTTTGTTGCCGGGCATGCCCGGCATTTTGGCTGCATCCTGCACCGTGGAATTTTGCTGACCCGCTGATGTGCTCGAACCGACGGTGCCCTTCGCAGCAGGACCATTCTTGTTCCCTGGATATCCCGATACTCCCGCGCCGGAATTCTGTCCGCTCGGGGTCGAAACATTCGGGCTGTTGTTCGTCTGCGCCAGCGCAGGCAACGCTGTCACGGCCAGCGAGAACGCGATCGTACTTACAATTCTCTTCATTGCGCCAACCTCATCTTGTGACTCCCATGTAGCGAACGTCGCTCTGTCGACGAAGTTCCGGAGCGCCAGTCATGGCCTTCGCCCAAACTGAGCCCGAAGAACCAGAATCCGCTACTAAGCATGCGGTACGGCATCACAAAATGAGATCCCGTCATATGAGGGCAGGTACAACTATCGGAATGAGTTCCGGTGAAGGGCAGGGCGGGGGCCTGGCGGTCAGTCAGTTTCGCGCAAGCCTGCCGGAGGCCGAAGCCAGGGACATCCGCGACAAGGCCGCCGCGGCCCCCTCGCTATACCGACGGCGACGAAGCAGTTAAGCGGCCGATCATGGTTTGGACACGCTGTAGGTCCGCGCGATGTGCAACAGGCTGCCAGCGGGGAAACGCGCGTGCTGTTGCGGGCGCCGCAGTCCGGTGCTGCCGTATTCAGGCCCGCGTGTCCCAATTGGAATCCGCGAGTGTCCTAATTCGCCTTCATTAACTTTTCAATGTGTTCAATATTGACCAGCAACTTCCGATCCAGGAAAGCATACTGCCCCTGATCGATGCGTCCCATTTTCAGTCAGGTTCAAATGAGCAACTCACAACAGCGCCTCGCAATCGCCACCGCAGCGCGCCTTGCAGCCATCACCGACATGGAAGCTAATCTAGAAGCTCAATCAAGCGAATTAAACAGGCTACGTGACCAGCTCAGGAAAGCACAACTATCGGCCCGAGGATCGCGGCGCGCATATCCCACAGAAATTGCAAAGACGGCGAGTGGGATGAACGCACGGTTCCTGTAGCCTGGGCGAGGTAGCGGCCCCGCATCCCGTGGCGAAATCCCGGGCGATCGGCGACGCCAGCCTTGAGATCATCGAAACGTCGACAGCTTAGCTCTTGGCGATCTCGGTAGGGTTTCGCGAGCGGCGCGGCGGGACGGGCTGGGCATTGGGGGTAGGAGGTTGCCGGCCGGGCCGAGGCCCACCCCGACGGACAACGGGGCCCAAGATTGGCCTTGCGCATCGAGAGTGGGAGCTTGCGGAGATCATCCCCATCCATTGCCAGCACGTCAAAGGTACAAGGCTGGACTCCATCGTTGTGCTTGCCGGAATGCAGGGCGTTGAAATCGGAATAGCGTCAACCCAAGGATGACTGCCTCGCCGTCGATGACGAAATGCTTCTGGCGGTTCTTCAGCGCAGCTTCAACGATCCAGGGAAGCGCTTTGTCCAATCGTATCCGCGGCGCGTGATCAGCCGTACGCGATCGCCGTTGCGCTCAACACGCAAGCAATAGCCGTCGAACTCCAGCAGGAACCCTGGTTCCGGCAGTGGGAATGCAAAACTCAGAAGATTTAAGCACACAGCACAAATAGTGAGGCGTGCCGGAAGTTGCGAATAAAAGGGGCCGCGGCCTTGGCGCCCGGGGCCCTCAGTTTGTATCCAAGTAGGAAGCTTCGTTTGTGCCCCAATGTGCCGGTTTAATGTCCGGCTGTCTGTCCGATAAGTAACAGTCAGGCGGCATGCTGTTCTCGCTCAACGGATGATCGCTGTTTTTCGGTTCCCTGTTCGTAGTTCTGTGCGTACTTGTCGATAGCGTCGGCCCAAAGTCTCAGAAGCGAAGCCTGTTGCTGCAGCATCCTGCTTCCTGCATTCAGCCAAAAGTTGGTAGCAACGGCGAAACCTTTCTCGCGAACGTCTTCCATGGGTTGTTCTCCTTTTTTTGTCGCTCAGGGGCAACACAACGTGCCAAGACTTGTTTCATGAAATCGAACCAGCATGGGAGAGATGGTCCAGTGTCGGCAATGTTGTTCCGATTGCGGCCTCTCGTTGGGGGCGGCGCAAACGCATTGATCTGGATGTTACTTAATAACCCCTAGTGAGCGCGGCTTTCCTGTCCCAGTGGAAATCCGGTCGCACACCGGCGCCTCGCTTGCCGCAAGCTGTGCAGACAGGCCGCGGCTCGATATCCGAAAGCCGCAAGTCATCACCCCATCGGTCCGCCATGGCGGTGATGGTGTGACACACTTGTAATCAGCGCAATAAATCAGCACGCCATGCACGCCGGCGGAGCGCATTTCGGCAAACGTGATCTTCTGTGGCCGCTCCTGCATGCCACATGATCGCAGCGAGACTCTTGCGTCGCATCCTATTCTTCAAACTTTGTCACCGCTGTCTTCAATGTACGTCCAGCGTTTGCTTCTATGGTCCTCGCAGCTCTATTTGATCGTGGATGTTTTTCTGGTGACAGTTGGTCCGCTCGCGAAGCGTAATCCATGGGCGCGACAACGCACATTGGAGCAAAACTTTCCAAACATTGGTTGCGCCCGAGCAGTTGGAATATGTTTCTAAACATATTCTGGATAGCGAAACGATCGTCACAACAACGTAATCAACCGTATGGAGGGATGTGGCCCTTACTCAAGTAGGGCTGCGCCGCGCGAGGGGCTCGCGCAACGCAGCTTCCATCAACGTGGGGGGCAGAGTGATGGGCTTTTGGGTCAATGGATTCGCGCGCCGACGACAAGAACAAGAAGGAGCAAGTCGCCGACACGCCGGTGATGTTTGAGACACTCGAGCCGCGCATTCTGATGAGCGCGACCCCGGTCGTCTTGTTGCCCTCAACCCCGCCTGCAACGACAACAGTTGAAGCCAGCAGTTCCCACCCCGCCATCGTGCAAGAAACCAACGGGGCGCAGTTGTCGGTTTCGCTCCACGGCCAGGGCGCCTGGCAGATTACCGATGGTCCGAGCGGTTTGCAGCTCACGGTCACCGGCACCAATGCGAACTCGCAGCTCACCTTGTCGACCGGTTCGGGCGCCCCGCACTTCCTGCTTAACGGCATCGATATTCAGGCGGCGATCGGGTCGGTGTCCGGCCAAAGCGTCGACGTGCAGGGCAACTTCACCGCCGAAGGTGCGATCAGCAGCGTGTCGCTAGGCGATTTCAAGCCGAATTCGCAATTTCATTTGCAGAGCCTTTCCCCGACCGCCGACGTCGACCTCGGCAACATCACCGATCTGAACCTGACCGCGGCGGGTGCGATCGGCAGCCTGGCGGTCAACAGCTGGATCGCCGACGGCAACGCGCCGAGTCAGATCACCGGCACCAGCATCGGCCAATTGTCGAGCCAGGGTAATTTCGGCGCGTCGCTGTCGTTGTCCGGGGCGCTGGTGCACACATCGCTCAATTCGGTATCGGTGGGCGGCGCGATCACCGGCGGGCTGTGGTACGTCGTCGGCGATACGGGCAAGATCGCGGCCGGCTCCGTCGCGCAGGATTGGGACGGCGACTTCACCAACTCGGTGCAGGAACTGTCGACCTCCGGCGACTTCGACGGCCAGATCGCCACGCCGCGTCTCACCGAGCTTGACGTCGGCGGCAATCTCTCGCACGCGCTGCTCTTGATCGGCGCGGACCTTGGGGCTGACGGCAAGATCGGTGGCACTGGCGCCAATGCCGATCAATTCGGGCAGGGGGAAATCGACCAGTTCTCCGTGGGCGGCTCGGTGATCGGCTCGCGTATCCGCGTCGGCGTCGATCCGGTCGACGGCGTGCTCGACGACGGCAGCAACACGCTGATCGGCGGTACGGCAAGCAAGATCGGAAAGTTGACGGTCGAGGGGACGATCGACGCCGCGAGTACGTTCGTCGCCGGCGCGTTCCCGCGCCAGGTGTCGATCGACGATATCAACGTCGATCCGCTTCAGGACGGCCACTTTCACACCACGCCTATCGACCTGCGGCCCACCCTCAGCGCTCTGCTTGCCGGCGACACCGGCGTAAGCGCGACCGACGCCATCACCAGCAACGATACCGTCGCCGGCAAGATCGCCGCGGTCGACGGTGTCGGCAAGCTCGTCGCCGGCTTCGACGCCGAGGCGCCGTCGGCATTTGCCGATCTCACCAAGCAGATCAATGCAGACAGCACCTTCACGCTGACCCCGGCGTTGTTGGCACAGCTCGCCGGCGGAACGCTCGCCGACGGCCCACACACGCTGCACCTCATCGCGACCGACATCTTCGGCAATGCGCGCGCGTTCAATGTGCAGTTCACGCTTGCGACCAAGGCGCCATCGATCACCGCTGGCCTCGCGCACGATACCGGCTCAAGCGCAACCGATGGTGTCACCAGTGACGACACCATCAGCGGCACGGTGGCAGCGTTCACCGACGCGATCGTCAGGTTCAGCGGCGGATTCGATTCCGCCCCGGCATCGAGCTTTGTCGATTTGTCCAAGGCGATTAACGCCAATGGATCGTTTACGCTCACTGCTGCGCAGCTTGCCAATATCGCCGGCGGCACGCTCGCCGACGGCAAGCACACGCTGCACCTGACTGCGGTCGATCAGGCCGGCAACGCCACGTCTTTTGCCGTCAGCTTCACGCTGGATACCGCGGCTCCCGTGGTGACGGTCACCAGCGCACCCAATAGCGTCACCAACAATGCCAACCTCACCATCAGCGGTACGGCGACGACACCCGATGCGGCATTCGGCGACACCCTCAGCCTGACCGCGCAGCTTGCGGGCGCGACCGGCAAGCCCTTGAACGTGGCCTTGGGCAGTGGCGGGGTGTTCACGCTGACGGCGCAGCAATTGGCCGGGCTCTCGGGCGCCACCAAGCTCGCGGATGGGTCCTACGCGGTGCAATTGACCGCAACCGATGCCGCCGGCAACGCCAGCACCACGACCGTCAGCTTCACGCTGGACACGGCGGCTCCCGTGGTGAAGGTCACCAGCGCACCCAATAGCGTCACCAACAATGCCAACCTCACCATCAGCGGCACGGCGACGACACCCGATGCGGTATTCGGCGACACGCTCAGCCTGACCGCGCAGATTGCGGGTGCGACCAGCAAACCCTTGAACGTGGCCTTGGGCAGTGGCGGCGCGTTCACGCTGACGGCGCAGCAATTGGCCGGGCTCTTGGGCGCCACCAAGCTCGCGGATGGGTCCTACGCGGTGCAGTTGACCGCAACCGATACCGCCGGCAACGTCACCACCACCACCGTCAGCTTCACGCTGGATACCGCGGACCCCGTGCAGCAGTGGGATCAAATCACGCTCAGCGCCATTCAGGCGGCCGCGCTCGATCCGGCATCGGCGTCGCGCGTCCTGGCGATCGAGAGCGTCGCCGTGCTCGACACCATCAACGCGATCGACGGCACGCCTGCCTTCATGGTCCAGGCGACCGCTCTCGCCGGGACCTCGGCGGACGCGGCCATTGCAACCGCGGCGCATGAGGTGCTGGTAAATCTGTTCCCCGGCCAGGCGACCTCGCTCGACGCGCAGTACCGGGCGGCGCTCGCGAATATCGGCGACGGCTCGACCGATCAAGGTAAGGCCAACGGAATTGCACTCGGGCTTTCGGTGGCAGACCAGGTCTTGGCATTGCGCGCCAATGACGGCTCGCAGGTGATTGGTCAATTCGACGACAGCACCCAGGACGGACAATGGCGCTCGACCGGGCCGACCTTTGGACTCGCAATCCGTCCGGAATTCGCCAACGTCACGCCCTTCGTTTTGTCGAGCCCGAACCAGTTCCTGTCGACGATTGCACCGCCGCCCGGGCTCACCAGCGCCGAATATCTGGCGAGCCTCTCGGAGGTTCAGTCGCTCGGCAGCGCCGGCAGCACCACGCGCACCGCCGATCAGACACAGAGCGCACAATTCTGGGGCGATAATGGTGGCACGCTGACGGAGGCCGGGCAGTGGAACCAGATCGCGGAGCAGGTCGCGCTAAAGCAAGGCAGCAGCCTTGCCGACGAGGCGCGGCTGTTTGGCGAGCTCAATGTCGGCTTGGCCGACTCGGCGATCGCCACATGGAATGCCAAGTATAATTTTGATCTTTGGAGCCCGGTTAGCGCGGTCCAAAAGACCTCCGATCCGAACTTCACCCCGCTCTTGAACACG
>Ga0210405_10000238_pt1 | contig 77716 bp, 62 predicted proteins | sample IncBWH11MmetaG_FD_155492 | JGI IMG/M metagenome (GOLD analysis project Ga0210405, IMG submission 155492) | Forest soil microbial communities from Barre Woods Harvard Forest LTER site, Petersham, Massachusetts, United States - Inc-BW-H-11-M | ecosystem: Environmental > Terrestrial > Soil >... | reverse complement strand
CCTGCTGGCACCGGTACCGCGATGCTCGTCCCGCTCCAGCTCGTCGGCGACCCTGCCGTCCCGTTGAACTTCACCGTGCTCGTCCCCTGTGGCGAACCAAAGTTCGTCCCCGTGATCGTTACCGATGCTCCAACCGCTCCGGATGTCGGGCTTACGCTGCTGATCGTCGCCGCCGGCACTACCGTAAAGCTCACTCCGTTGCTCGCTACTCCTCCCACCGTCACTACCACGTTCCCCGTCGTCGCTCCTGCTGGCACCGGTACCGCGATGCTCGTCGCACCCCAGCTCGTTGGTGACCCAGCCGTACCGTTGAACGTCACCGTACTCGTTCCCTGCGTCCCGCCAAAGTTCGTCCCCGTAATCGTCACCGATACCCCAACTGTCCCGGAAGTGGGAGAAACGCTTGAGATGCTCGGAGGTGTCGAATTCCTGCTGAGCACAAGGTACATGGAGTAGCAAGATGGAGTTCCCGTGAACGAACCAAAAGGAGTAGTTAGCAAGGGACTCCCCAATTGCGTACTCGCATAACCGCTGTTCAGGGAAGTTCCCGGGCACACTCCGCTAACTTGACCCTGCTGGATGCTGTTTGAGTCCGTGATGTAGCCGATCCAGTATCGAGTACTTGCGCTAAGAGCCGGACAGCCCTGGCCTGAAAGCAAGAGGTTGTTCCAGCCTGCTGTTGGTGTAATTGTCGTTGTCCCGGTATGGCAAAGCAATGCGCCCGGGAAACCTGAACTGTCCGCATAAATTCCTAGATCGAAATTCGCAGATGCGGGAGCACCAATCCAGTGCTGAATCGAAACTGGCGTATAAGAGCTCGCATCATTCCCGGTAACACAAGGAGTTGCAAACGGCCAGTCTCCATTCTGATTGTCGACACCGGTCTGTCCGGTCTCCCCGCAAATTGCATTCACCGTAAAGCCCACACCGTTGCTCGCTACTCCCCCCACCGTCACCACCACGTTCCCGGTCGTCGCTCCTGCTGGTACCGCCGCTCCAATGCCTGTCGCGCTCCAGCTGGTCGGAGTAGCTGCCGTTCCATTGAATGTGACCGTGCTCGATCCTTGGGTTGATCCGAAGTTTGTTCCGGCGATCGTAACGGCAGTGCCCGCTACGCCCGAATTGGGATTGAGGTTGGTAATCGCGGGACCAGAGCCCGACCCCGACACCGTGAAGCTCACACCGTTGCTCGCCACTCCTCCCACCGTCACTACCACGTTCCCTGTCGTCGCCCCTGCTGGCACCGGCACCGCGATGCTCGTCCCACTCCAGCTTGTCGGCGACCCAACCGTACCGTTGAACGTCACCGTGCTTGTTCCCTGCGTCCCGCCGAAGTTCGTCCCTGTAATCGTCACCGACGTCCCGACTGGCCCAGACGTCGGACTCACGCTGGAGATCGCCGGTGGCGGAGGGGTAACCGTGAAGTTGACTCCGTTACTCGCATTACTCGGGGACCCGCCGATGCTCACGACTACGTTTCCAGTGGTGGCGCCGCTCGGCACGGGCACAACGATGCTTGTCGCACTCCAACTGGTTGGGGTCGCGGCCACTCCGTTGAAAGTGACAGTACTTGTGCTCTGGGTGGAGCCGAAGTTCGCCCCCGTGATCGTCACGGGCGTGCCGACTTGCCCAGACGTCGGACTGAGGCTCGAAATTGTTGGCCCACTGCCGCTGGCAAACGTCCAATTGAGGATTTGTTGAACGGCTGTTTGAGCGCCAGTGCCAGCAGTGAATCCCACATAGGCCCCATTTCCACCAACAATACTGGGAATATTCACGGCCCAGCTGGTGGTAAATTTCGCGTTTGTGACGGTATCGGTGATGGTCATGGTCAAGGTTGTACCGTCGTAACTCATCTGGACCTGGAACACATCGCCGCTATGAAGATTGACACCCGAACTGGTCATGTCCACGGCAGGAATGGTCGGGGCAGCCCCATTCGTATAGAGACCCGTGGAATCGTTCCCTTCGCCTTGGTTACTTGCGAGGTCGAACTTCACCGCGACACTGCTGGCGATCCCGGGAGTCCCGGTAGTCGATTGCGGTCCGTACCCCAGGCCTCCCCCCGGAGGACCGATTGCAGAGGCATTATTTCCCTGAATCGTGAAGGTGAACCCGTCTGCTGTCGAAGTTGAGGCAGGCGTGATTTGGAACTTGAATGCGGTGGTGAACGACTGCACATTCACTTGAAATTGATACCAGGCGGCGGCAGCTTCCATTCCGCCCCCATCCGTCAATTGCAGAGCCGATCCATTCAATTTCGCACTTCCAAGCAATTCCATCGAACCAGGAGTGAAGCCTGCACCGAGATTGATCGAGGATCCTCCACTAATATCGATGGTATAGAGGCCGCTCGCCACAGGACTGTTGCTCAAAACTCCCGAATTGTCGACCGCGATCGCCGATAGAGTTTCCGTGACTCCAACGGAAACTGGGCCTGTGTATTTCGTACTGTTCTTGGTTGGAGTGGTTCCATCGAGAGTGTAGTAGATGGTGCAGTTCGACGTAGTCGTAGAAATAGTTACGCTTTGCGCGGCAGTATAATATCCAGGCGGTGGGTTAAAGGTGGGGATGGAAACCTGTGATTGGAGAGTGTAGGTGACGGAGGCCACTGGACTCGCCAACAATCCAGTACCCGCTGCGATCGCGTTTACCGTGGTTGTAGTGGTGACATTAAAAGGACTCGTGTACTGGGTGGAGGCGGTGGTGGGTGTACTGCCATCGGTCGTGTAGTAGATAGTTGCACCGGTCGTGGTATCGGAAATCGTAACTTGCAAACTACCGGTAAACGATTTGCCGGCGGGGCTAATGCTTGGGGTGGCCGCCTGGGTTGAGCCAGAAAGCAAGCCATACACGCTCAATAAAGCTTCCGTGCCGACGTACACTTTGCCGTTGATGACCGTTGGAACGACGAACTTAACGGAATTCCCGGGATTGTCCCTAGAGACGTTGCTCTCGCTCGAGTAGAGAAGATTTGCCACATTTGTTGCGTTGTGAGCGTACAAAACCGCCCGGCCCTGGGTTGGATAGTTGTCCGTCTTCAATGACCAAACGATACCGTTGGTGTTTCCGTTCGCCGAGACAATGGGACTGGGGCTGTATTGCCCAGCTGTTTCCACGGATGTCGAGGTCGGGTTCGAGGAGAGCACCCCGTTCGCAAAAGAGAATCCCATTAAGTAATTGTTTACAGACCAAATGTAGACGTTACCGTTCCAATAAGATGGAGAGCCCCAAACTCCTTCGACCTTTGCTGCTTGCTGTGGATCACTTGTATTATTGGGATTATAGCCTCCTAGATTTTCGCGGTTCACAACATAAACCCATCCTGACTTCCCCACCTGCACCAATTGGTGTTGTCCGTTACCCCCGCCCACGGAGTCTGGCAAGAGGACAACGCCCCCGGAGGCGACATCCGCGTCTGTGTTATTCAGGACTGCTTGATTGTAAGGAGTAAAGTCGTCACCGACTGTCGTCCCATTCGCGATCATAGTGGGAACACCATTGTTCAGGTCCAGTTTGATAATCGAATCGCCATAATCCATGGCGTTTGAGTAGTTAGGAGCGGTGGCATCAAATGTTCCGTTGCCTGTAGCAGTGAACATACGCCCATAGGGTTTCCCGGCTGGGACATCTGCTGCCAAGCCTGTTCCACCCAGCCAGGTCCCGCCAGCTGCAGAATTGGGAGTCGAGCACCACACGCCTGTTTGTTTCAAAGTTGCAGCATTGTAGGCGAGGATCCACCCGTGCCACGGGCCAAGGTCCCCGTGAGAGCCAAACCCGATATAAATGATTCCATTCAAAAGAAGCAAGCCCGCCCTGTTGCTTTGCCATAGTGGATCCCAATTCAATATCCCGCCCGAACTTCCGTTTCCATTGCCCGGTACTGAAGCTGAGAGTTGAGACGGACCACCGAACTTCTCCAGTCCAGTGGTAATGTCCAGGGCGTGCAGGCGCTGGATGAAGGTGACATCGGAAACGGTCGATTTTGCGACAACATAAAGAGTGTTTGTCGAGGGATCGATCACAGGCGTACTTGTAATTCCGATTTCCGGAACGATGTCGCCATTACGAACATCCGTGTTGGGGACCGGTTTTTCCGTATTAACGCCTGTGCCTCCTCCATGTGCAGTATCGATCAGTGAAACATGCCAAAGAGGATTCGCGTTGGCCCCGGAGCTGCTGTCCGCATCGAATGCGTATACGCTGTCGTGTTCGGTTGCGACGAAAACAACGTTGTGCACAGTGCCGGCTTGAGGCGTACCTGCTCCCATAGTCAAGCCGGGCAAATACAAGGGCTGCGCGTATACGTAGCCATCCACCGGTTGTGAAAACAGCTTCCCAAAAGAGCTTGTATTTACATTAGAAGGAGTAAGGATAGTTTCGTTGGTGTTTGCGCCGGTCCGTGAAATATCGTAGTGCTGAGTCGTCACAGCCGTTTGTGCAACGGTGGTGCAAGCGGCACTGAGTAAACCAGCAGCCACCAAGAAGATCTTTGCCGGGACTCCGCGGTAGGCCCAGTTCCTAACACTGCACAAAATCAAGGCATAGCTGTAGTTAGATTGAAGACCCATCTAGCGTTCACTCTTTCCGACTACTCTAGGTTCAGTCATGCTCACAGCGTTTGCGGGGATGAAACTACACGGAATGCAAGAGGTAGATCCAGAATTGCCTCTTTTAAAAACAGAAACTTGCTGAATCTGGACGTCGACCCTCTGCTCCGTGCAATTTTCGCAAATATACACTCGGCTTCCGATCTCCTGCAATACCTAAAGCGTTCCAGTACTTATAGTTCGAAACTCATTACGCACGTAGCGTTCTTATGCAAGTCGTTTCGCCCCACACTACTTCCGTTCCCGCGTGCTCGAAGGGCTAAGGCGGAATCGGGAGAGTGCTTCACCAAGGTTTTGGAGGAAAGCTTCCGAGTTGTACACATCTGTGTCAATTTTGCTTCCTCCCAGAGGGGCGATGGGTTCGACCTCGTCCAGTTGAAACTCGTGGGCTACTTCTTCGACGATTTTGGGCAGAATTGGCCGCTGTTGCTCGACGAAAGCGTTGACGAGGGAATGCTCGCAGAGGAGATTAATCACACGCGGTATTCCCAAGGAATAGACATGGATCGTCTCGATGGCCTTTGGGCCAAAAATGGGTTCACCAGAGGCACCGGCAATCCGCAAACGCTCGTTGATGTACTCCTGGGTCTGTTCCTGGGAAAGTGGAGCCGTGCGACAGCGAAGCATGATCCGCTGACGGAGTTGGCGGAGTTGAGGAAGCTTCAATTTTTCCTCCAGCTCCGGTTGGCCGGATAGGACAATCTGCAGAAGCTTTTCCGTGGAGGTTTCCAGATTCGTGAGAAGGCGGATTTCCTCAAGAACCGGATAAGTAAGATTCTGAGCTTCGTCGATGATCAGGACAACGGTCTCGCCCATGCGATAGCGCTCGAGAAGCCAGTGATTCAGTTTCAAAAGCTGCTGGCTCTTAGACTTGGATTCACAGGGAATATCGAACTCTGCCAGAATGAAATCGAAGAGCTGATTGGAATTCATTCGGGAGTTGAATAGGAAGGCCGTGCGGGCCTTGCGGTGATGTAGCCACTCCAAGAGGCGGTTGATTAATGTAGTTTTGCCGGTTCCCACTTCACCAGTCAGAGTAATGAACCCCTTGCGGGTCTGTATCCCATACATCAGTCCGGTCAGCGCCTCTTCGATCTGCTTGGTGAGATAAAGGAAGCGCGGATCGGGGTTGACGTTGAACGGATTCTCTTTAAGACCGTAGAAGCTCTTATACATTTTTCGCTAGTGCTCGCCTTTTAGAAAATACCTGTATCTACCTCTGATCGAAGCTACGGCAAAACAAAAGGCCGCGTGTGCCACTGGAAATTGATCGTGATGAAATGAAATGTCTGACTGGAACTGCAGGCACTGCCGACACATCCGGGCTGAATCGCTTTGTTGATCGTAGCGTTGTAGGCGATTGCCAAGGTTGCATTTCTGCCCGCTGCACGGCTAACTCCGCCTCCCGCGGTCCAGTCGTTATAGCTTTGGTTGTTGGCCTGCCCAATAGTCGTCACCGGAGAATTGTGTGCGTATCCGAAGTTGAGTTGCCCCGTCCAAATACGTCCGAGATTGTGAGTTGCACTGGAGTTGACTTGATCGACCGAAGAACCGGTAAGTACGCCGCTGCCTCCGGAAAGACCATGAATATAGCCGACAGAAACTCCACCCTTCTTGAAACCGTAACGCAGGTTGGCGCCCGCGTTGACGCCATAGGTTAACGAGCCCGGATTCAGGGATGTGCGACGGCTAGAAGTGAATTCGGGACCACCATATAGTTGCAAAGCGAGGCGGCCCGTGAGCTTTCGACTGTAGGCGAAGTTGACCGATTGGTCTCCAAAGGCCTCCGGCTGGCCATTAAAATGATAAGCACTGAAGCGGTAAAAGGCGCCGATGGAATCTGCACGGGTGAGCGTGTAGTTATAACCGACGGTCGCGATAGTCGTGTTGTTGTCCACGTTTCCCGCTTCAACGAAATTGAGCAAAGCGTATGTTCCGCTAAGAGTGATGGAACCACGCGGAGAAGTCGAGTAGGTAATCTGCACAGTCGAGGCATCGCTGTAACGGCTGCCATTGGAGCTGACAATACTTTGACTGGGGACGTAGCCATTGCCCATACCGGGAATTGTTGGGCCGGTGGACCCACCCGCTCCGGGAAGGCCCAAACCGGTTCCGCCACCGAAGCCAAAGGCAGATTGTGGTAGATAGGAAAACTGATCCAGGAATTGCACTAACCAGCGATTCCACTGGAAAGTCTGAGAGAATGCGAGTTGGTGGTAAGTGCCATTGCCTTGAGAGCTGTCGGATGAAAAAAACCCGCCACCAGAGTAATTGATGGCAAGTTGGGAGCCGCTCCAGACCTTCAGCAAGCTAAGATTCCCGATAAAATAATTGTTCATCACCCAACTAGAGTTTGCCGTCTGGTTGTAGGAATTGGATTGGATTGAACCTGACCACTGGATACCAGGCACCCAATAGCTATGCAGAATCTCCGGGGAACCGAGCGTCGGGGTTTGCACACCCGTTAGCGGGTTCGTGTCGGGCGTTAGATTGCCATTCGATCCGGAATTTTGATCCTGTTGATCTCCGGCAGTAACTGGAGGGAGTGGAAACGAGGATCCTGCTGGCTTGGGCTTGTCCTCCGTCGGAGATTGAGGCGGATCTTGTGCGCGAACAGGAATCGTCCCAGTCGCCAGAAAGAACAAGACAAGCAAGAGCACCAACCGAAGTTTTCGCGCAACCGTCTTCACGTAGTTGTCCTAGGGAACCACAATGACATCGCCGGGCTGGAGCGATATATTCTGCTCCGACAGCTTTCCCTTAACCACTTCCTTGTAATTGAAAGGATGTTTCACCTGTTTGCCATCTTCGGTGCGAAGCACATAGATGTCCTTTGTTTTGGCGAACTGGGTGAATCCTCCCCCGCTGGAGAGAGCTTGAAGCACGGTCATGTTGGGAAGAAGCGGCAAGGCGCCTCCATGATTGACTTCGCCGGTGAGATAGACGCGGCGGCTGTTGATTTCTGTGACGGTCACGGTCACTTGAGGATTGGTTAAATATTTCGACAGGCTGTCGCGGAGAGATGCAGCGAGTTGCATGGCGGTAAGGCCTGCAGCCTGGACATCGCTTAACAAGGGGAGCGAGATTTTACCGTCGGGGCGAACCGGGATGGTGCGCGAGATATCTGGCTCCTTCCATACATCAATGCGGATCAAGTCTTGCGGTCCAATTTTGTATTCGGAATCGAGCGGGACAGCCGCTTTGGCGGATTCGCCGGGTTTCTTGGCAGTCGTTTCCTGGGCGCCGGCGAACGGAACAATGAGAACGGCAACCAGGAATGACAGTAATCGAAGATACGAGGTCATGCGTCCTCCATCAGCCCTCAAGCTTACTGCTTGGCACACCGATCTGCTTAATCTTGTATAACAGTGATTTATAGCTGATTTGCAAGTCGCGAGCAGCCTTTTTGCGGTTCCAACGGGTTCTCTCGAGCGCCTGAAGTATTAATTGGCGCTCCGCCTTCTTGGAAGCGGCCTTAGCAGCAACTTTGAGCGAAGACGCGTTGCGGAAGGCACCGGTTGGAGCCGAGCCCAGCGTTGCTGTCCGGATCTCTTCCATTGCTGACTGGGCATTACCCAGAACCACAATCTTCCGCACCAAGTTCTCCAGTTGACGGATGTTTCCAGGCCAATCGTATGCCATCAGGACATCAAGCGTCTCTTGGGCTAAATAGGGAGCCGGCCGTTTCAATTCCTGAGAATGCTTTCTGAGGAAATAATCGAGAAAAGTGCCGATGTCTTCTTTTCTTTCTCGGAGTGGAGGGAGCTTGAAACAAATCCCGTTGATTCGAAAATAAAGTTCCTTGCGAAGGCTCCCGGATGCCACAGTATCTTCGAGGTCTACGCAACTAGAGGAAATCAGCCGAGCGCAAGAATTGGCATTTTCTTTTTGACCATGGCCGTCTGGAAGAGCCGAAAGTAGCACTCGCTGGCAGGATTGGTCCAAATCGTCGATGCCATCCAGGAACCAAGTCCCTGCTGGCCTGTTCAGCGGATTCGCCGGTGAGTTGGAGTGGAGCTGTTCGAGGAGCTGCTCCGGGTGGAGGACGGAGCAGCAGAGTTTCCGGAACTCCCCCTCGGATGAGCTGGAAAGTCGATGGATAAGGCGGGCATAGGCATCCTTACCGGTTCCGCTTTCGCCCAGAATCAAAATGGGGATGTCTGTGGAGGCGATTTCGGCAACAGTACGGTTGAGAAGGTCGAGAGGTTGACCCTGTCCGAGCACGAGCTCGGCGAAGTTCTCCAATTCCGATGCTTGAGTAAGGCTTTTCATCTGTGAAGTTGCTAAATCATTGCCCTTAAACGAGTTAGAAAAGTGCTTCTTACGAGAATGCTTCTCCCCGATTGAGATTGCAACCAGCCTACCAAAAAATGGCCGGAAGAGAGATCATTGAGGACCGCAACATCTATTCTTTTCAAGGAGATAAGGGGACTATCCGCCCAGAGAATGTCCGGTGGAGGCCCAGTATTCCAACTCAAGTTCCCTAAAGTGGCAAAAATCCACCACCTCCCAGGTAAAAAGGACTTTGTGCAACCGTAGGGATGGATTCGCCATTTTCTGATTCGGGTCCGTTTGCGTTCCCCGGCTGCATGCCCCCGCCAGCGAATAGAATCACTGTCATGGCACATTACTCAGGACCGGGTGGCGAGTTGAACTGGACTCGTTGCCCTTATCGTTCACTGGGCGTTGGACTCGGAAGTTAAGAAGCGGCCGGTGGTGGGTAGCTGGCCTCGTGGACCTAGAACTCCCGTTGTTGCCCTGGTTGAGTGGACGGGCCGTTAGCCGGCACTTTAGGTAAGCGCGCCAAGGAATGCCTTAAGTCTCGCACAGTGTGGAGTACTTTCGGCAGGCGGCGAGTTACGCTCACACTTGGGCACCGTTTTTCGAGAATCTGTACCGGAACCTCTTCAATCCTGCTCCCCAGCTTCCAAGCTAGAAGGACAATCTCCGTTTGAAAAACCTCATCCGTGGTGATTGCCATTTCACACAATTTCTTGGCAAGGGTCGCTTCAATGCATTTCAGGCCATGTGTGTCACTGCCTGGATATCCGATCAAAAATCGCAGGAAAATGAGATTGTAAAGCATCGTCAAAACCCGGCGTTTGAACGGGCGTAGATCAATCGACTGTGGATGCCGCTTGGAGCCAATTACAAATTCTGCCTGGTGCTCCAGAAATATCGGCACCGAGGCAGAAAGAAAACGCGAGTCCAAGAAGTCGCACTCTAGAATGACCACATGTGTGCCCAGGGCTTCCAACATGCCCTTTTTTATGGCTTCTCCGTAACTGCCGCGTGAAATCGTGCAGACTCGAATTAGTTTCGGAAAATTTGCATTGAGCCGATTGCAGGCATCCATCGTGCCATCGGTCGAGCCATTCTCAACGAGGATGATTTCCTTGATGATGGCGGCAAGAGCATTCGGTAGCGTTTCGATGAACTGGGCAATGGATTTCTTCAAGCCGGCAGCCTCATTGTGAACCGGAACAATGATACTGAGATCCATTAAATAATCTCCAAAGCAGCGGATCGGGCGGACTCCATCGAATCTTCCATGCTGGTGTAGTCCCAGAGGCCATAACGTCCAATCGGGACAATCTCAACCTCGCGCAAGCGTGACAGAATCGAACCCACTACGCGATCACGTTCCAGGGTGTGATGCACATATGCGTGGCGCATCACGTGAGTTACCACACAAACCACGTCCCGGGTCTCAACCCAACCAAGCTGCTCCAGGGATTTCATAACTTTTGGCTGCAAATCCTGAATCAGGTTGGTACGGTCTACTTCCTCCGACGGCACACCAACTTCGACGTAGATTGCGCTATAGCCAGGTGAGCAAAGTCCGTTTCCTATATTCGAATAGAAGCCGACCCGATAAAAAGGAATCGAGCGGTCCGGTACATATAACCAGTGAAGCCCAGCAAATTTAGCGGGTAGCGGGCCACGAATTCCAAAGTTGAAGCTAATCGTCGAACTGTGGGACAACACCTTCGAGGCTCTCACCAGTTCCACATCGTCAGTCATCTGGCACAGAGAATTCAGCGGGATGCTCGACAACATATCGTCCCAACGAATCGTGTCGCCACTATCGGTGCGAACGGTCTTTTCGCGTAGATTTACGGACGCAACATTCTGGTTTAGCGAATAACTCTTAATTCCTGCGCGCAAACCCTGGACAAGAAGTTCAATGCCGCCAACTTCGGGATACCAGAATGTGGAATTGTAGCCGCTGGCTCGTTCCCCATGATTTCTTGTCATTCCGAGTCTGACCAGGTTTTCGTCAGGGGCCGGAAAGAATCTCCGCACCGCATTTCTCGAAAGGCGGTCGAGAGATATCGCCATCGTCTTTTCGTTTTGCGGGATCAGAAAGAGGTCGGCCAACGCTTGTCCGAAACCGCTTACTATGTAATCGCGAAAGGTCGCGTTTTCGTTGTTTAGAAGGATTTGCCTGTTGTTATAAGACTCTACACACGCCGAGAACAGATCCGAAGACAACTCTGCGAGATTGTATTGAATCGGAGCGGGGACTAACGCGTCTCCGACAAAACAGCAAGAACGCCTTTCAACCCGTCTCCATTCCTTGTTATCCAGATTGGCGTAGGGTATGTCTGCGGGCGTCGAGTATCGGCTCAAATGGAGGAAGTGTCCGGTATAGTCGAAACAGAATTCACCTACTTCCACGGTGCGAGTGAGCCCTCCGACGGTCGGGCACCTTTCCAAGAGCAAGTAGTCGTGTTTTTTCTCCTGGAGCACGCGAGCGGCCATCAATCCGGAAATTCCTCCTCCAAGAATCAGTGTCGTCATTATCGAAGTTGACCCCGAGTGAGATTCGTACGGGTGCACGGAAAACTGAGACCGGGATGCTCCTCAGCGAACAGGGCGAGTTGAGTTGCGGAGGCTCCAATTCAGGAAGGAGTCATCCGCATGGGTCAACGTGGAGGAAGTTACAGGCCTAGTGCCGTTCTTTGGAGCGGCGAGGTACAAAGCAGAGGCTTTGGCCGCAATTATTTGTCGGACATCCCAATCCCGGCGGAGATCCTGGAGTATGCGAGTGTCTTCGTCTTGATAAACGTGGCTTAAAACGAGCCAAACTCTAGTGGTCCCGGGATGCAGGCCAGCCGTCAACTCTGACAGATATTTGCCGGGCGACTCCCGATGAAAATCGCCGTAAATAAAACGTGGGTCATGCCCTTGAAAATAGAAATCGATCGCCGGCACCGCACCAGAATAGACGTAGACTTGGTCTTGCGGCTGGAGTTGAGCCCGCAACGGAACCAGAATGGCTTGCACATCTTCGACTTCGGCATAAGGCAGATACGAGTGGACCTGCCTGGTACCGGAGACAATAACGATGCCGACAACGAGGGCAAGCAGTGTGCCGCTTACGACCGGGGTAAATCGCCTTGTAAGGCGGAACACACTTTCCGAGGCGAACAAACATAAAACGGGGGCCAGAAACAGGCACTGCCGGATCGGACCATAAGGATACAGATGAAGCAGCGAACAAGCGAGAACGGTGGCGAATGAACAGAGGAAGAGAAGCGAAATGGGAGAGAGTGCCTCTCTTAGTAAATTCAAGAAGAGATAGACAAGCATCGCAAAGATCGCGATCACGGCTGTCGCCCGGCCTGGCAGAAGGAAAATAAACAAACTGTAGGAGTTGCCCAAAATAAAATGAAGCAAGCCGAAACCGGGAGCGGGATAGCTACCTTGCAGATACCAGGTATTGTCGCCCCATTGAAATCGGAGCGTCATAAAATAGGACAATAGGCAACCCAAACCAAGAAAGGCGCCGCCGGTCGCAGCTTGCCGGATTCGAGCAAGGCGAGCGTTGCTGGTGAGGGCGAGAATGAATAGGCCGGCCAGAACTCCCGCGCTGAATAAAATCAGTCCATATTGAATTAGTGGTGCACTGAACAAAGCCAGGTAAAGAGCGACAGGCTCGCGGGGTTTCCCGTTCGCCGACGCGGTCGCCAGAAACAAGTAAATGAGCAGCGCGGCGAACAAAACACCAAGAGAATATTCGCGAACCTCCTGCGCATAACGGATCTGAGAGGCGGATAGCCCAAGCATGAGAGCAGAGAGCGCCGCGGTTCCCTGATCGATTGAAGGAATTTTGACGAAGCAAAGCATGAGGCCGACGGCGAGGAGGCTCGCGACGAACGAAAGGAGACGAACGGAAAACGGCTTAACCGACACCATTTCGATCGCATGGAGCAGCACAGGGTGGGTCATTGGGGCGCTGTGCAAGGCGCGAGTGAGATTCAAGGTATCGGTGAGAGTGCCCCGCGAAATGTTTGCTGCTATCGCCTCATCCAGCCAAAGGCTCCGTTTTGAGAGATGGTAAATCCGCAGTGACCCAGCCAAAAGAAGGATGAAAACACAAAAGAGCAGAAAAATGCGATCTGGCCTGGAGCGGAAGCCACTCGGATTCACTCGTGCTTCCACAAGTGACGATTCGGACAGGTTGGTGGACATGGTGGGCAATTCAGTCAAAATGAATTACAGCCAACAGCCTAACGCGGAGCTGCCTGGGAATAGCGGAACCGGTGATGAGCCGATCGAATGAGGCGCGACTCCCAGATTTGCCAGGAGATAGAAGCCAGCGCAATAACGGTAAGCAAGGAGGCTACGGTCACGAAAACTTCCGGCCATGTGTCCAAGGACGGCTCCCTGCCAAACACTGCGCCGTGCCACAGATAATTGACTCCCGCATGGATGATGTAAACCGCATAGGAAATGGTCCCGAGCCAGACGAGGGGCTTCCAGTGAAAGAACAATTTCGCTAGGCGGCCGGGATGGGCAACCAATAGAGCGATTGAAGCGGCATAGAAACCAGAAAGTAAACTGAAGCCGAGAGCAACGAAAATAGGCTTTGAGAACGGATCCCGAACAAAGAGCAACGAGAAAACTCCTGCGGCCAACATGCCGAAAACCACATACATCTCTTTTTGGTGGGACTGAAGCCAGTCCCAAGCTGCGCGGCTGCGAAATACAATTGCGATCAAGACTCCGAAACCCAGCGAATCTGCGCGGCATGGCAGCAGGGTGTAGGAGGGAAGAGATCCACTTCCGTGGCGCATCAGGAAGAAACGAAGCGCTGGAGAGCAGACAATGGCCAGACACGAAAGCCGAAAAAGCGTCTTCGTGTTCAACTGCCGTACGAGACACGGCAAAAGGAGGTAGAACTGCTCCTCAACGGCGAGGGACCATGTAGCTCCCAGCCAGATCGGGCCGATGCTGTTCTGCGAGGACATGACGAAATTCTGAAGACAAACGACATAGGTCCAGAAGGGGATATTCTGCCTGAAAAGAGCTGTAACAAAGCTCCCTTGCACTCCGGCCGACCAATAGACGCCTACCAGAAAAAGAGTTAGCCAAATATAATAGATCGGGAGAATCCGATAAAGCCGGCGACCGTAGAACGTGGAGTAGTAGTTCTCAGATGGCTTCATTTTGAGAAGAATGCCGCCAATCAGAAAGCCTGAAAGTACGAAAAACAGATCGACTCCACTCCAAGCGAGACGAAGTGAAACCAACAGGTGTGCTCTCCGGTCAACAGGGGCAAGGTGGACGGCGTCACACACATAATGTTGAACTACGATCATCAAAACAGCGATTCCTCTTAGTCCATCAAGTTCCTTTATTCGGCTGACAAGTCTGGGGTTGTACCAGCCTTCCTTCATGAAACCTCGCTTGTGGGGGTGATCTCCTCAGTATCCATTCATCCGTATGGAAAACATCGTTCCGCTTAACGTTCTAAATCTCGCTCACCCGGGGCGGGGAGACTCGCATCTAGACTATCGATGACCAATACCCAGTCCTGGGAATCTGGAGCTATGAATTTTCGTGAGCCGCTTGTGGCAAAGATCCCAGGTGATTGGCTAGAGCCGTCACGCGGATTGAACCACCATGCTCTGGCGCGCGACCCGCGATCTCGAATCTGATCCATTTCGATGGTGATAGTCGTTGCGTTCCCTTTTGGCAAATAAGCGATGATGGTTTGCCCATCTGACGTTCTGGCTGCTGCCGGTGAGCCACTCTGCACTCGATACGGAACTTGATAGAGGAAACTTCGCAATGATTCCTTTGCCGTGATGAACCACGAGCGGGAGTCATAGCCACCGATCAACACTCTGTGAGTCGTGTCCGGGATGAGCTTCCAATATTCGCGGGAACGAAATAATCTGCCGAGCCACATCTGGCCAACCGACCCTGGGGAATTGAGCTGACTTTTCCAGGGAGGAGATGGTTGGGAGGGCCAATTGAAATTCCAGATCGCGACGTTGCCAAAAAGACGTCCGAGGACACAACCGTTGAGAACTGCTTCATAGCCCTCTTCCCGAATTCCTCGATCATCTAGCCCCGGCGCGCCTTCGTACCAATCTTCGAAGAGGAACACCGGGTGGCTGCCGATGTGGTAATCCCATTCGGACTTGGCAGCAATTTCCTCTGGGTGAACGTAAAGGGCATCGAGATCTAGCCAGGAAGCTTGCGACCAAATGTCGATTGAAGAGTTGCCACGATCGTTTTCCGTGGTGATCAGATGGATCGGATCGGCAGACCGGATGGCGCGCGCAAGGCCGTGGAGTTTCAACTGGACGTCCGCATCCAAGGGATTGGCATCGCCGCCAATGAGCCACACGATGTTAGGAAAGCCGCGATAACGTTTGCCGAGGAATTCGCCATAGGCAACGATCACCTCGAGGGAACTGCTGCGATAGCTCCAGCAGTAGCCGCCTTTGCATTCGGCGCCGACAAAGGCGGGAGAGGCGAAAACCGCGATTCCCCGTGCTGCCGCTTCTTGTAGAATTCGGTCAACGCGAGCCCAATAGATGGGGTTCTCGTTTGTAAAATCCGGTCCATTGAATGGCGAGTTCCCGTAGAAGTCGAGTGGGGGTTGATTGGAATACGTATTGTCGACAAGTGCGACCCAAAGCGAATTAAAGCCACGCGAGGCCCGGTCGTCAAGATAGTAGCTGATATCCTGATCCGAAAGCTGGAGCAGGAGGGACCAGGCGTCGTCCCCAGTGATGAACACGGGCTTATTTGAAACTGTGCTTACAAGAAATTTCCCGGAAGGGTCCAGAGTCATCAACTGGCCACGGGGAGAGAGGTTCCTGGGTTGTTGTGGAGCCAAAGTGCCAATTCCCTGCTCTGCCGGTGCAACCTGGAATTGCAGGTCGTGTCTTACGAGATGCTGCCTGCGGTTACGGACAAATGCTGCAGCGGCAAAACAGAACGCAGCCACGATCAACAATGCCCACGTTAGCAGCGATATGCCTTTGTGATGCGTCCCAATCACTTTGGAAGCTCAGCTTCGCGGACGACTCGGAAACCTACAAGGTGTCGACCGCTGCTTCGGCCCTCATCCACGAACTGAACTTGCCGCATCTTTTGCGCCGTGGGCCATCCGGAAACATTCTCTAATTTGGCCGGCATTCATCCACACTGCTAGCTTGTAAGAAAATCGCCTGGGAGAATCGATGGAGGTGAGCCAGCGAATAGTCCAAACCGCAAGCCGGCGAAACAGGAAGAGCGGAATCCCAAGGAAGTAGAATTTTGTCCCGGGGGGAAGCCCAAATTCGCGGATATCGGCGCGGGCTTTGTCGAACCACCAATCCAAAAAATATTGTTTTCGAAGCCGGTTCTCGGTCACCTGGTGATGGACGATCGCAGAAGGCTCATAGCGCAACGGCTCTCCGGCCATCAATAGGCGACGACCGAACTCTGTATCCTCACTCCGAATTTCGCTGCCAGGGCGAGGGCCCAAGTCCGTTCGAAAATCGTCGTATTTTTGAAAGAGGCATTTGTAAAAGGCCATGTTGGTGCCGAATGGGGGTTCTTTCAGGAGACCCGTTTCGTCACCTAGATCGAACATCACCAGGGGAGCCAAAATGCGTTGCTGGTTGAGCGGAAGCCATCGGGGGGGCGGGCAATTCCATTGGGGAAGGATGCGTCCTCCGGCACCGACACATCGCCCGGGGGCAAAGTTGGCGGTCAGGTTCCAGAGCCAGTCGGGCTCAACGGTAACATCATCATCGATGAAGGCGAGAATGTCGCCTTTGGCCTCGCGAATTCCCATATTGAGGGCATAGGACTTGCCTGGCCGTGATTCAAAGAGGTAACGGAAGCGGCCCGGAAATCTAAGAGAGAAATCTTCGACAACCGCGTGGGTCTGATCGTTGGAGTTATTGTCGACAACGAGAACTTCCCAGTCCACCGAGTCTGGAAGTTTCAGAGATGCCACACTCTCCAGCGCGTTGACGAGGATTTTGCAGCGATTAAATGTGCACAAGAGAACGGTAATATTCATACTGAAAGTGGTCCTAATAAAATCAGGTACCTGATGGCCCGCCACTTTTCCCCTGGTCGCTCCAAACCCATTAGACTTCACTCAAAATTATGTTTTTAATCTCGGCCATGCGGTCCTCGATGTTAAATTTCTGTTGTGCTCTTGCCCGGGCTGCCTTGGACATCTCTGCCAGTTCACGCGGGTGCGCTATGAGGTATGAAATAGCAGTAGCGAGATCGTCCGGTGATCCCGCAGGAACGACCATGCCGTGTACCCGATCGGTGATTGCTTCGGCATTGCCGCCCACATTGGTCACGATACAAGGCAACCCAAATGACATCGCTTCCAGCATGGCAATTGGGAGACCCTCCCGGTCCGAAGAAAGAATAAATGCGTTGCTGGCCTGCAAGTAGGATTGTGTTTCTTGTTGGAATCCTTCGAAAAACACCCGCCCAGTCAAACCCAGTTCGAGAGCTTGTTGTGATAATCCATCCCGCAGGGGACCGTCACCTACGATGACGCACTTGCAAGGCACACCATCACGCATCTGTTTTGCAAGAGCCCGAAGTAATATGTCGATTCTCTTCTGCTCGCTCAATCGAGCAACGCAGACGAGAAGGAACTCGTCTCGACCGATGCCGAGCTTATCCCTAACTGCCGTTCCATCATTTTGACATTTTTGCAAATCAGGGGAGCCAACGCCATTATGCACAGTGATTGTCTTGCTAGCGGGGAAATGATAATTCCTAATGAGGGCATCTCTGACACCATTGCTCACAGAAATAATTGTGCTATTAAAATGCCCGGACACCTGCCTCTTCAGGAGCCGGTACGCATGCCGACCTTTGTCGAACAACTTGGCCGCCCGTTTGTTATCCGGGCACGCATCCGGTGGTGGTGGAGTAAGCTGGGCAATTGAAATGCGTTTCGGTATCCCTGCCAACCACGCAGCCACGGGAACATACCATTCGAAGCACCAAAGGTAAGCCCAGACGAAAAACACAACATCCGGACGGAGTTCGCGAAATGCTGCGTGCCAGTCCCAGAAAGAGTTCAGTTGTTTGTCCCAACGGACGACCAGCACTTGTGAGCAATGATCCCGATCGAGATGCTCACTATAAAAGTCTGTCTTCAAGCAGAGAATAATTAGCTCAAGTTCGGGTGCAATGAGTCTCCGAACCAGTTCGAGAAGATGTTTTTCAGCGCCACCAAACTCAAAAGTGTTGGTAACAAACAGTATTTTCTTGCGATTTGATCGTGGTGAAAGACTCGCATCCAAACTCGAGTTCGCGCCGGCGCTACTACTACAATCCTTGCGACCAGAGACAGTCGCTAGCAACGATTTCATCTGATCTCCAGAAATGAGTGGATAGTCTACGATTCAGCGCGCCGATCGCTGAGCAATTGAAGGTGAGTTAGCAATTTCCGTAAGGGTCGTCCGACCAGCACGGGACGAATCACAACTGCGCGTATAAAGGCCAAAAGGCTGCTCGCGAGCTTTTTCTGCTTCCAATTGATCCGGGCAATCGCGAGATGAAGCTCAGCGATTTGCCAACGGTCAACAAATGGCAACTTGGAACTCAACAATTGATTGGCTGAGTCGAGGGCGGCGGCGTAACCACCCATTGCTGTCATATTGCGCACCCAATTCCAGCAATCAATGGCCAAGGTTTTTTGCAGCTCTGTTTCGCTGATTCCCAATCTCGCAAGCAGTGCGGCCGTAATCTCCTGAACTGAGTCAAGAGGGTCTAGCTCATGGTTTTTTCTCAAATTCGCGGAAGCTCGAGCAGCGAGCCTGCAAACCGTTTGCTCTAATCGCTTATGAAAAGTTATTTGGTTCGGGTGAACCCTATACTTGAGAATTACCTGCTCAAGATTGGCGCACTTGAAGTGGTCCGCCAATCTCAACTCTAAATCGTAATCGTGCGCGAAGATAAACGGTGCCCTATATCCGCCCAACGCGACGAAAGCCTCTCTTCGAATAAGAATCGTTGGATGCCAGAACGGACAGCGCATGACAAGTTCGGCTCTGATTTTGGCGTCATCGCTCGGAGGAGTATAAATACCGAAGGATCGCCCAGTCTCATCGAACCATTCCACTGCACCTCCCAGGAGGACGACCTCTGGGTTTTTCTGCATGAAATCGACCTCGGCCGTCAATCGGTGAGGCAAAGCGACATCATCCGCATCCATAACAGCGATGTATTCACCTTGCGCAAGAGCACAGCCCGAATTGCGGGCCAATGGAAGCGTGCATGTGGCAATTTCGTGGAATTTTATGCGGGCATCTCTCGCTGCATAGCGCGAGATGATTGACTTCGAGTTGTCCGAAGAGCCAAAGTCGACGATGATGAACTCAAAGTCACAAAAGGTCTGCCCCAGAATGCTCTCTATTGACTCGGGAAGGAACCGATCCACATTCTGGACCACCATTACCACAGAAACCAATGGCAGGTTCATTAAGTTCTGCTCCCGTCCGAGAGAGCCGCTCCTGTGCCGCTCGAATCGGCCACTTGCGCGCTTTCGATTGGATCCACCGGCGCTTTGTTTTGGGGACCCGACAAATTTAGCTTTGTATCCCGCGCTCGACCTTTCTTCATGCGACGCAAGACACGAATCGCAGTAGAACCCGGATTTACCACCATCCCTAGAATCGTTTCGAAAACATTGAAAAAGAGGAAGCCACGATCAAAATCTTCCTTCAGAGTCTTCAACCCCTGGGAGTGATAGCTCCAAAAAGAGCGCTCGCGAAACCGAATCGCCTGCTCCGCAAGGAAAAGGTAATATTCCTTTCTCACGCGTTTTTTCAGCGCGGCCGCTTCGCCGGGCTCTAGAAACCTTGCGGCATAACGCTGAACGATGATGTATCTGTCCAACTTGTCGGGCTCAAACCCATGTACCACGGACGAGATCGACTCGTTGTCGGCGCGGAGAAACGAGAGAACCTGGGGGACAAAGGCAAAGTCCCACGATTCGAGTATCTGCATGCATTTTTCCGTGTCCTCGTGCAAAAGAGACTCTTCGTAAAACGGTTTCTGGCTTCGCACGAGCGAGGAACGATACATAACCGTCGTCGGCGAGCCAAACGGAAATACGCTGTTTCGCAGATATAACCTGGCGATTTCCTTTCCCGGAAATGGCGCACACTGATAAGGAATTCCCGAGCCACGGACCTTGCCTGCCTTCAGGTCATACGAGCTGACCAGGCCGATGGCATCGGACTGCTCGAATGCGCGGACCATCAGACTTAGGCATTCCGGGAAGATAAAATCATCCGCTTGCACGACCTTGCAATACCTGCTCTCCGGGGAGATCTCAGTTAGGGCTGCATTGTAATTCTGGACTTGTGAAAGCAAAGTCGTGCGGCGAACAAAGCGGATACGAGAATCCCGGCGGGCATATTCCTGCGCAATCTCTCCCGAGCCATCGGAGCTACAGTTGTCCACTAAGGTGTACTCGAAGTGCTCATAGGACTGCCGCAGCACACTTTCGATGCACTGAGCAAGGTACGGGGCCGTATTATGAAATGGGGTGACGACGCTAACCAGGGGTTGGCTCACTTTAGGTTCCAGGCAGAAGGTGCGGTTTGTTCCTTGTTCAGCGCGATTCGCGGAACACCGGAGCGTGCGCAAGGTTACTTGCGGCGGGCGATCGGAGTCGCGTCACTCACGGGTCAGCGGGGGCTTGAGGTCTGCTCGAACTCAAGCGTCTGCTGCTTTTCGGCTTCCGGAGAAACGGCGGAGGGAGAAGGCTCAACACGTTCGAGCCAGATTTCGCGCCAGTAGGAGTAAATGCTGCGGGGACAGAAAAGTCGGCACTCGCTATAGCGGGACTGGCAGATGACGGAATCCAGAATGAGGCATGGGCTCTTCATTTCGCGCATTTTACCGGTGCGCTCATTCACAATTCTGGTGACGCGCTTAAGCACGCGGTAGGTGTTGCCACAATAGGGCACCTCTTCGGCATCGAAGAAGAGGCCGCGGTTCTTATTTCTGGTGTCGAGGGTGTTGAGAATTTCAGGGTACGGCTTGATACGCACCAACTCGCCAGTCTGCAAGTTGAGAGTCTGTGTCGGGGTCGGCTGGCCATCCGGGATTGTTCCGCGTTTGCGCGGAAAGGGTGCGCCACCCCAGAGTGGGTAAAACTTGTCGTAAAACCAACGCATGGGACGGCCAACTTTAAGGCCTGCATTGCTGGTAGCCAAGTAAAGGAAATAGACCGCGCCGCAGAGAATCCTCCATAGACCGACGTTACCGGATCTGTAATCTTCGACATACTGACCAAAATTCCACCAATTGAGATCGCTGGTAGCATACGGGAGCCGCGTTGCCTGGCAAACATAGGTGGGATCCGTCTCTGAACTCCCAAGCGCCGTGGTACAGGCCCGGATCCTGGCTTCGGTGCATCCCACGCCGGGGAAGGAAGTACACGTGGAGTTTGCGGCGTCTTTGGGCACGGAGACCGGAATTTCGGAAAAATCCCTCGTGGCAGGCTTCAGCCAAGCCTCTTTCCAGAAAAGCAGGCAACTCGCATGACAACCCCCATGAGCGGAACCGTCACACCGGGTGTCCAGATGCACCGCGCTCGATACACGACGGCCACGGACGGGGAACACGGTATCGCAGGTTTTGTGCGCCCGCTTGTAGACCTGGAATCGCTTCCCGCAGAAGGCAAACATCTCGGGCATGAAGGGCATGCCATCCAGTTGCCCGTCAGCGTCGAGTGTGCGAAGGATTTCCTCCTTGCTTCGCACCTCTACCCAATCGCCTACGGTTAGTTTTGTAGATTGAAATTTACCGATCATGGTTAGTCTTCGGAGATTATCCCGGGACTACTCGGAAGGGCGCTCGCCATTTCCGATTGCGCCGCGAACCTTCTCCGTCATTGTGTCGTCAGAGGCTTTCTGAATTTCATGCTGGATCACCCGGGGGAAACACTGGACGATGCCGCGGACATTTCGCTCGGAGCTGACGTAAATGGTCGCGGCGGGTTCCCAAGTGTCGTAAGTCGCTTGAATGTCGTAGCGGTAGATAAGAATTGAAGGATAGAAAGTGCCATCGGCTAGATTAAGGTCGAGTTCAAAAGTGCAGCGGTAATTATCGCCCTGATCCAGATCAACGGCGTCGTAGCCCAACCGATCCGTGGAAGTCTCGAAAACTTCGACGAAGCTATCGCTGAGCATATAGAGGGTAATCGAGACATTCTTACAATGGGCGTGAGCAATCAGCTCAACATCAACCCATGCCTTTTGGCCGCTTTGAAAATGGATGCACTCACCTTCTTCGTTGCGGATCTTCACACTTGAGATTACGACCGGACCTGGATTCGCTTCCCGCCCCTGGACACTTGAATCCTGTTGAAGATATTTGGAAATCACTTGCTGGGAAGGGCCGACGGCGAGGGTTCGCCCTTTTTCGAGCAGCAAGCAACGGTGACAGAATTCGGCGACGATTTTGAGATTATGCGAAACAAAGAGGACTGCGGCGCCGTTTCGAAGCACTTCCTGCATTCGTTCAATGCATTTTCTTTGAAACAACGAGTCTCCAACGCTCAAGACCTCGTCGACGATGAGAACGTCAGGGTCCACATGGGCAGCCACGGAGAAGCCGAGCCGCGCATACATGCCCGAGGAATATCGTTTGACAGGGGTGTCAATGAACTCGTCGATCCCCGAGAAAGCGATGATCTGATCCAGTTTTGACTGGATCTCGCGTTTGTTCATTCCCAGTATGGTGCCGTTGAGAAAGATGTTCTCGCGGCCCGTAAGGTCCTGGTGAAAGCCGGCCGACACTTCGATGAGCGCCGAAAGGCGGCCATTGACAGAAGTCCTTCCCTTCGTCGGCTTCATGATCCGGCTGAGAATTTTCAGTACGGTACTTTTCCCTGCGCCATTGTGACCGATGATGCCGAAACATTCCCCGGCTTTTACTTCGAAGGACAGATCCTGCAAGGCCCAGAATTCGCGCTCATCCCCCTGGCGGAGTTCCTGCTGGCGGAACATCTGCCCGGTAAGAGCTGGCACCAGATCGCGCAAGGAACTGTAGACTTCACCCTTCCGGAATTTCTTGTAGACGTGTTCTGCGCGTATGACGCTGTCCAACATGGGCCTCACCCGTTAGATGCTTTCCGCAAAGCCAGGTTCAAGATGCTTGAAAAAGAAGTAGCCGCCCACAAGCAGTAGCAGTGCACACACCAAGCTGTAGGCAAGCCAGGGGAGATTGGGAGACTGCTGACGCGCGATGCAGGCGCTCAACCCCTCCAATATAGGGCCAACGGGATTCAGCAAGAGCCACTTGCCTTTGTTACCGAACATTTCCGAATCATAGAAAACCGGAGTGAAGAAAATTCCGAAGGTAAGGAACACTTCCACGATAAATTTTACGTCACGGAAATAAAGGCTGGCGGAAGCAACGATCATTCCGACCCCGACAGCGAACGCCACCATGATGAACAGGAGCAGAGGTGTCCAGAGCAGGGCAAAGCTCCAACCGATGTGAATTACGAATAGAAAGACAACAAGGGCACAAGCCGCCACAAAGAGATCAAATAGACTTGCAAGCACGGCGGCAATCGGAAAAATTTCCTTGGGAAAATAAATCTTCGTTACCAGGTCCTTATTGTTAATCAAACTGAGACATGAAAACCGAATACTGGAAACCAGGAATGCCCAGGGCAGAGATTTCACCGCGACAGCGGCCACGTCGGCGAGCCTAAGCGAGCTGTGTCCCGCGAACGCGTATGCGTAACGGACTACCACGCCCGAGAAAACTATGAGGATGGGCATCAAAATAGCCCAGAGAACTCCCATAATCGATTGCTTGTATCGCACTTTAATGTCGCGATAGGCAATCATGTAAAGCAATTCCTTGTACTTGTATAACTCTTTGAGTTCGTCTTTCACTATTTGTTTCGATTCTGTTCGGGGAGCGACCTGCAAATTGGATCAGGGTCAGAATCCCATCGTCTACAGGATGCGAAGGCAAGCAAGATGAAGCGCGGTCATTGGCTGAGTCGATTTCTTGCTACGATCACGCGGTACTGACCCAGCCCTATTTGTTCCTTAACGCTCCTGAGGAATGCGGTGGATTTTGGACCAAAAAGTCCGTTCAACCTCGGAGAATTTATCAGTCGAAGAATGCCCTTGTTTCCCCGGGGCATGACCGTGTAGGAACATTCCGTGATAAGCCCGGCTGAGGAGACTAATTCATGCAACTCCCTGCGTGTAAGCCAGTGGCTGATGGAACCCTCCTTGAGAGGGCTTTGGGCAGTTCGACGAATTCTATTGTAGACAAACGGGTTTATGGTCGTCAGGACCAACCGTCCACGCGGTGCCAGGCTTTCCGCCATCTTTTTCAACGCGAGGCGTTGATCGTAAAAGTAGGCAACAGCGTCAACGCAAACGACGATATCGAATGCGCCACGCGGTAGAGTGCATATGTGGACGTCGGCAACCTCGTAAGTGGGGGGATTCGAGCCTCTAGAGCTGGCAATCAGCGCTGCCTTTTTACGGGCAACTTCTACGGCTGCAGGGGAAAAGTCCAACCCGCGATAACTGGAGAATTCGAGTTGCCGTGAAAGAGTCCCCGTGCCACATCCAACCTCCAGAATGCGTTTTCCCGATCCGGTATCCAGACTCCTGACGATCGCGGCAACCAGCGCAAAAAGTTCAGTACAGGTTGGATCACGGCCGTCTTCCGATCGGTGGGAAGTGTTCCAGAGGTTCCACCAATTCGTCTCGTCTGCAAGTAAATCTTGACCGCTTTTGTTTTCCTGGATGTGCGGCATCTATAACCGTTTCGTGGAGTTATCTCGAGTGCTTGGAATTGCGACCACAGTCGAATAAGTCGTTCGGGTGTGAAGTTAGTTGAAGCGTCTGTTCACGGGCTTCACAGGACGCCCTTGCAGAAACTTTTCGATACCGCTATCGAGTGCCTGCCGATAGATTCGATGCGCTTCAAAGACTGCGTCGGCCGTCTGTTTGATGTCAGTCTCGCTGTGCGAATAACTGACGACAAAAGACGGGGCAATCACGCCTCGTTGTATCAGGGAGTCGATGAACAGTGTCCGAAATTCCTGGGATGACTGACATTTTTCGTCAAGAGTCGCGAAAACGAGATTACACGGTCGCCCCAGAAGGCCGAAATGTTCAGACAGGTGATTCTCCGAGATTGAAAGACTGACAAGCTTCCGGAGAAGCTCACCCCGCGTCCAAAGCTGTTCGACCACTTCATGGTTCCGGTAGAAGCGAATCGTTTCCATAGCGGCAGCCAAGGCATGCGTTTCGGCACCGTGGGTGGTCGAGAGAAGGAAAACGCGCGGATCATCGTGATCGATGCCTCCCAGGCGCATGATTTCGCGCTTTCCCGCCAATGCCGAGATGGCGAAGCCATTCCCCAAGGCCTTTCCGAACGTGGACAAATGCGGAACAACACCGTGGAACTTTTGGGCGCCGCCGAGATGCCACCTGAAACCGGTAATCATTTCGTCGAAGATGAGGACAATTCCGGATTCTTCGCAGAGCCGCTTGACGCCTTCCAAATAACCCTCGGCAGGAAGCACTGCCGCTTCAGCTTCCATAATCACACATGCAATTTGGCTGGGATGCTCAGCGATCAAATCCCGCAGGCTTTCCAGGTTGTTGTATCGGAACTTGAGTGTCAAATCGCTGATTACCTGCGGGATGCCCGCATTCATTTCCGTCGAACCAATGAACCAATCGTCCGTCGAAAAGAATGGCTGGTCGCCGCAAACGGCAATCAGATCTCTTCCAGTGTATGCGCGAGCCAGCTTCACGGCGGCTGTCGTTACGTCGGAACCATTCTTGGCAAACTTCACCATATCGGCGCCATCGATGAGTTCGAGAACCGATTCGGCCAAATCCACCTCTAGCTTGGCGGGACGGGAGAAATTTGTTCCTAGCTGCATCTGCTTATAGGAAGCTTCAACCACTGGCTCAAATGCGTGCCCTAGGGTGACCGCTCGAAGGCCCATGCCGTATTCGATGAACTCGTTACCATCCAGATCCCAGACGTGGCAGCCCTTTCCCCGAACAATGAATCCAGGAGCACTTTCCGGAAACTGATCGTCCCCTTTTGCATAGGTGTGGGCACCTCCTGGAATGAGGCGATGAGCTTTCGGTTGAAGTTCGCGCGAAAGCGAAAAATCTTTGGGGTCAATGGATTTTTCTTTTGGCATTTCACCCGGATCTACGGGAACTGGTTTCACAGTCCACCGCCTAGACAGAATTTTCGCACATGGAAAGCTTCAGCGTAGCCGCTCTGGGCGTTTGATTCCATGCCACGCAAGCGCATGAGGCCAAGAAAGGTTTCGCGTGCAAACCAGGGCTTGGAACTTTGCGACTTGAATGCATCGAAAAGATGATCGACCTTTTGATCATGAATTGAAGCATCCAGAGGGGAAAATGCGTTGGGCCTGCCTAGATCGCCATCATATTTGGGAACTTCGTATTCGAAGATGAGATGGCTGCGAAAGGTGTTCCAAGTCAACTCCGAAACCAGGCGGTGGTCCTGGTGAGCGTCGCCATACCAGTGGGTAAAAATCAGGTCCGGATTTGCAAGGCCTTTCAAGGATTCGAAAAATTCCTTAATGCTTCCACCGGAATATGGAAGAAAACCGTCCCGAAACTCCTTCAGCATCACCTGCTTTGAAGCACCTGAAGTAAACAATTCCGCGCCCTTGACCGCTTCCTGGCCCCGGTCGCCGGTGGCGCTCAAAACCACCCAATGAAAGTTAAGTGGGCCGTAGGTACGCCCAAGCTGCAGCAAGGTCCCTCCGCAGCCGATTTCAATATCATCGGAATGGGCTCCCAAGCAGAGAATCCGTAAGGGCTCGGCGGTTGTTTTAGAGAACGTCAAACGCATCATGGAGCTTGTCCGGCTTGCGATTTGCCGTTTTTCCAGACGCACCACGGAGCAGAACCTGTCGCTTCAAGTTCATCAAGGATTTGTTTGTCCTTGAAAGTGTCCATGCATTGCCAGAATCCCTCATACCGGTGGGACCATACGCGTCGCTCGCCGATCATTCGCTGCATCGGCTCGTAGACAAATTCTTCATCAGGTTTCAAGTAGCGAAATACTTCCTTGCGAAGGATAAAGTAGCCGCCGTTCACCCACACGTTCGAGTCCTTCATGCTTCGGATTGCCTGAACCGATCCGTCTTCACCGAGATGCACGGTATCGAGGCTGCTCGACCGTGGCTGTACGGCCAGAAAGGTTGCGTAAGCGTCGCGACGCGAGAATTCATCGATGAGCAAGGGGAGCGGGAAATCCGTCAGGCCGTCGCTGTAATTGGCAAGGAATACGTCTTCTCCCTTCAAGTAGGGCTCCACCAGGCGCAGGCGGTCACCGATCGTGGAACGTTGCCCGGTATCTACAAACGTGATCCGCCAATCGTCGATATCACGCTGCATGAAGTCCAATTGCCGGCCACCTTGGGACAGAACGAAATCATTGGAAACCGATTCCTCGTATTGAAGGAAATAGTCCTTGATTACGCTAGCTTTGTAGCCGAGGCACAGGACGAAGTCCTTGTGTCCAAAGTGGGCGTAATATTTCATCACATGCCACAGCACGGGCCGAGAGCCAATCGTGACCATAGGCTTCGGCACGTCTTCGGAGTAGCCGCGGAGCCTCATACCGGCTCCGCCGCAGAACAGCACAACCTTCATTTGCTGGCCCTCCTGAATAGCATCATTTCCGGGATTCCTTGCAACAAACACTCAAGCCTTGGCGTACTGGACTTCGGTGCCGTCCTGATATATCGATATTGCCTCTTCCGGGAGATGGGAAAAGTCCGTACCCCGCAAATAATCACCCATCGTAGTTCCTGTGCAGTTCGAATCGATGTTTCGAGCACCAATTCGGCCAAGGACATCCGCAAGATGAACTGTGCGAAAGTCAATGCTGTATCGGACGAAATCGGAAGTATTTGGAACCGTGGAGTGCAAGCAGGCAGCGGAGAACTGGTAGGCGCCACCAACTTTGCACACCATGCGCACCTGGGGATCAAGCTGGAGAGGTTCTTCCGCGCGGGGCTGCACACGCGTGTCCGTCTTAATATGTTGAGATGCGGTCTGCCGGCTCTCCAGGTTCCATTTGTGGTAGTTGTAGCCGGCAGAACTGTTCTTGATGGGCCGGTCGAAATAATGGGGGTGCAGGGCCATGCAGTTCTCGCTATTCAAGTCGTAAATTGGCATCCACCAATTGATCTGGCAATACGGTGCTGAATACCAAGTGTCTCGATGCGGGTGAAAGGCATAGGCGATGCCGGATTTGAGGTAGTCCCCCGGGAAGGCGGTTCTCATGCGCGGAACGTCAAAATAGGTTTGGGAAAGATCACAACCAAGCTCGGACAGCATGCCCTGAATGCATTTCTTCGATTCCGGATGATGAATGAATCGGGGCTTCAGCATAGCAAGAATCTCCGCACATTTTTCCGGGGAGATGTGCTTGTGAACCATGAGGGGATCAAATGGATGGAAGGCCTCTTCGATCATGCCTTGCGCCAAGCGACAAAGCTTTAGGGAATTCGGCGACGGCGAATGAACAAACATTGAACCGCCATAAAGTTCCGCACGGCGCGCGTCGTCGGTCAAGGATGAATCAACATAAATGTTCATAGCGTCTCCGTCTCCTGTTAGCAAATGCTAACCTGGGGGATTGGAATCACAAACTGGCCGCCCCATTCGCGAATAAATTGGAGCTGCTGAATAATTTCATCTTTCAAATTCCAGGGAAGAATGACTACATAGTCCGGACGGGTTTCATGGATGCGATCGGGATGATAGATCGGAATATGCGAGCCGGGGAGGAACCTGCCCTGTTTGTGCGGACTCCGGTCGACAGTGAACTTTATCAAGTCTTTGCCGATGCCACAGTAATGGAGCAGCGTGGCGCTTTTTCCCGGAGCCCCATAGCCAACGACGGTCTTTCCATCCCGCGCGGCCGCGAGCAGAAAATGGACAAGAGCTAGTTTGGTCGATTTGACCTGCTTTGAAAATCTGGCGTAGCCTTCGATGGAGCCCAGACCAAATTCGGCTTCGCCGCGCAGTATGGCTTCGCAAGCCGGTTGCTCCGGATGAGTGGTGTCCTCGGCGCGGGAAGCAAAGATTCGGAGCGAACCCCCATGAGTCGGGAGTTCCTCAACATCGAAGACTTTCAGTCCGTGGGCGCGCAGAATTCGAATTGTGGTGAGCAGCGAAAAATAAGAGAAGTGCTCGTGATAGATGGTGTCAAATTCATTCTTCTCGATCAGCCGGAGTAAATGCGGAAATTCCAATGTGATTACTCCGTGTGGCTTGAGCAAGATCTTCAGGCCATCGACAAAGTCATTCAGGTCGGGCACTTGAGCCAGAACATTGTTGGCGGCAATTAAGTCCGCTGTCTTGCCCTCCGCCGCCAGTTCCAAGGCTAATTGAGCACCAAAAAAGCGATTTAGAGTTGGTACGCCCTTGGCCACGGCAACTCTTGCCACGTTGGCTGCCGGCTCGATCCCGAGAACCGGTACCCCACGCTGGACGAAATATTGAAGAAGATAACCGTCATTGCTGGCTACTTCCACCACAAAACTTTCGGATCCGTATCCAAATCGCTCCACCATCTGCGACGTATATGTTTCGCAATGCTTAAGCCAGGAATCAGAATAAGAGGAAAAATAGAGATATTCGCTGAAGATATTTTCAGGGCTCTCGAACTCCTCGAGCTGAACCAGAAAGCAGTTCTCACAAACGAAGGCATGGAGTGGATAATAGACTTCCCCGCGACGGAAATCCTCGGCCGAAGGATAGGTCTCGCAAAGAGGGGACATCCCAAGGTCGACAAAAGTGTGAGTCAGAAGTGCGCCACAGAATCTGCATTTGGCGTTGGAGTTTTGCTGGTGAACTTCCGTGCTAAGTATTCTGGTAGCCATAGCTTTGTGGGAGGGGTGCGAGACCATGATGAAGCGGCAAGTCTAGATTTGGAAGTGGTTTACGAAGCCCCGTGGGGAATGAGCGAAGAACCGGACCAGTCGGACGCGCTACCGCCATTTGGGCCCCAATTTAGCGGTTCCGTTACCTTGGGAGGGGCAATCAGGATGCCAAAAGCAGCTAGCTGAGGGGGACCTTACGCTCGGATCGAAAATTGTAGGTGATTATAAATAAAAGCCTTAGCTGAACTTGTGGACTGAGATAGTCGATCTTACTCTTCAGCGGCGGCTGGCGGACTCGAAGGTGGGAAAGGAATTTCCACTAAGTGGCATTTTCCAACGAAGGGATCCATCGATGAGGCCAGATTTCTGCAGCTGCCGGATGCGCCCAAGACGGACAAAACGACCGTTCTCCAGGTCTTCCCTTGTAAGTCCGGCTGCCTGATAGGCTTGATAAAGTTCCTGGGCACCTTGTAGGGCGGTCCATCGGGGCACGAAATTGGGCAATGCCTTGCGAATTTTATCGCAATTGATGCGGTAGCAGCGTTTATCCGGGCCGCCTCCGGGAGCGTACTCAATGCTGGACCCGGGGACCGTCTGGCAGACGATATCGGCCAATTCCCGGATGCGGTAATTCTCCTGCGTGCTTCCAACATTGAAAATCTCGTTATGGATCGAGCTTCGAGGAGCTTCCAGAACAGCGAGAATAGCTGAGGCAATATCGCGAATGTGAATGATTGGCCGCCAAGGAGTGCCGTCACTTTTCACGTAGATCAGACCGGTCGTATAGGCCGATGCGACCAAATCGTTCAAGACGATATCCAGGCGCAGGCGAGAAGAAACCCCATAGGCGGTCGCGTTCCGGAGTGATGTCGGGCTGAACTTATCGTCGGCCAGCTTCGAAAGATCACGTTCAACGAAAACCTTTGATTCCCCGTATGGGGTTACCGGGCTGAGCCGAGCCTGTTCGTCATGAAAATCATCTCCCGCCTCGCCATACGTGCTGCACGACGACGAGAATACAAAACGCTGCACCCCGGCGGCTTTCGCCAGTTCGGCGAGCAGAATCGAGGCTTGGTGATTGATTTCGTAGGTGAGACGAGTGTCGAGGTCGCCGAGCGGATCGTTGGACAACGCGGCAAGATGCACAACGGCATCGAAACCATACAAATCATCGGCTGAAAGGTCCCGCAAATCCTTGCGGATTTCGGGGATCTGGGGAGTCGGCGTCGCAAAATCGCAACCTGCAAAGAGATCCGAGTCCAGACCGGTCACTTCATGGCCGGCTGACAACAAGATTGGCCCTGTTACGGCGCCGATGTAGCCCTTATGGCCTGTTAATAAAATTTTCATAAGCCTCCCACAAAAGTTCCGCTTGTTTAAAGCACTGCGGTTAAGTGTGGAACCATCCACGCAAAACGAATCGTGCGCGCTACCCTCTTATGCTGGTTATGCTGGATCCTCTTCAAGATCTCTTCCTTAATGAGAAATCGGGACATCGCCATCCGGGACGACCGCCAAAAGGCCATTTTCTCTCAATCGCGTTGCAGCCTCAAATACAGTGGAGAATGGGAGATCGGCCCTTTCGGCTATATCCAACAAGGAGTGCTCTCCATCGGAAAGGTTTAAAACCCACAGCAGCGCGTTTATATCGTAAGCGATCGTATTGCCGCCCACGGAATTGTACAGACCACGCCGCCCGAGTTGAGGCTCGCAATGCGGATTCAGATTACGGTAACGCTGATTGCATTCAAGCACGTCCAAGATGGCAATACAAATGCGAAGCGATTCTGCCAGTTGTTCGGCGTGGATAAAGTCAAGATTGTCAGCGGAGGTGTGATATTCAGGAAAAGTGCCCCAGACACTTCGCATGAGGCAACCGACAGGAAGATTAAAGCCGGGAGAGCAATATTGACGCTCATCGTAGCCATAGGGCGAAAAGGGCAATATTTGAGCGGCCTTGCTGTGGTGTTTCAGAACATGGGAGGCCGCCCTATCAATGCCGGCAGCCTCCTGACGACTCCTTTTATAATGAAAATCGCCTTTGTCCCCGAGGCATGTCAGAACGAGGCCATGGCGGATGCGTGACACTGAGTCTCGATTTCGCGCTAACCAGGTGATCGCGCCGATCGTGCCGGGAATAAAAAGAAATCGGTACGAGTAGCGAAGGTCCCTCTTGGACAGAAACTGCGCCAGTGACGCCGCAACGGTGAGGCCAGACAAATTGTCGTTTGCCAGCGAAGGATGGCAGACGTGGCAGGAAATCAGCACTTCTTCAGTTGATCTGCCGGGTAAATGAAACTCACCATAACTCAAGTGTCCTTCAGTGAGGCTCGAATCGATACACACTTCATACTGTGTATCCTCGAATGCGATCAATTGGTTGTGAGTGAGACAAAAACCCCACTGCTCTTTGTAGTATGACGTTCGATAAGGAATCCAGTCGGGATGCTCTGGAATTGAAAACAGGTGCGAACGAAGCTCCTCGAGCGACATAGTGGAATTTACCGGCGCACTGTAGTTCAGCACGTGCAGATTGCTTTTCTGAAAGTCAATGACACGATGGCCGCCGGGCACTCTCACATAGGCGTCACGAATATTCCACTCTTTGGGCACAGTCCAATCAAATACTGAAGTGCCCGTGGGTATCTGAGGGGTGAGCAAGGGAATTCGTTCCCGGATCTTTTCCAGCGTGAGCCGGATTCCACCACCCGTGATGCTTCGACAAATTGGAAATATATCTGCCGCGAACCGGAGCATTTCCTGCCCGATTTTTCCCTGGTCCATTTGGTCGAATTCTTTGAGCAGATTCATCGATTCACTTGAAATCGGGATAATCCCGATCTCGATCAGATATCACCGCCACGGGCTCCGGCCAGGAAATGCAGAATGCGGGATCATTCCATCGAACTCCGCGGGCAGATCTTGCGTCATAGAACTCCGACATCTGATAGAAAAGTTCACTATGATCTTCAAGCGTCAGAAAACCGTGCGCGCATCCTTCGGGGATAAAAACCATTTGCCTGTTTTCGGCCGTTAGAACCAAGGAGATCCAGTCTTTAAATGTCGGTGACTCAGGCCGCAGGTCGACCACCACATCGTAGACCGCCCCGCGTGTGCAGCGAACCAGTTTACTCTCCGCAAAAGGAGCCGCTTGATAGTGCAAACCTCGAAGAGTTGCCTTGCAGGTATTGTAAGAGATGCTGCACTGGACAAGTTTCGCGTTTAATCCGCAGGCATCGAATTCTTTTTGACACCAGGTACGCGCAAAGAAGCCACGTTCGTCGATCTTGCGCTCCAGACTAATCTCAAACACTCCAGAAATTTTGGTTTTCTTAAATATCATTGGTCAAAGGGTCGCCGCGAATCGCACGTTCCAATACGAATCGACAAAGATCAGATTCTGGCAGAACGCCTCGGCTAATCTCACGCGCAAGCTGCAATGGAATCATACGCTGGAAATCTTGCCTGTGCCGGGATCAGATGTTCGGCTCCAATCCAACTGCAAGCCGCCCATCCGAACGATTTGACGCTGAGAACAATCCCGTCATCCGAAATGCCGGTAGATGAAATCCGCCGTAAACCTCAACAAACTTGCCGGCATATTGGAAAACGTACGTTTAGCCATTTTCGATTTCCAACCATCCATAGATGAAAAGGGACGGCAATCCGGAAATCTCCAATAAACTATCCGTTGGGCCTGTGGCACCCAGTTGTTTTTGAACTTTAGAAGGCCGACATTCTCCGCTTCCGTCCGCCCCAGGTCGAATCTCCTTGCACCTCTCAACTTCGCCGATTTTATGGCGCTCCATAACAACCACGGCGTTGGACCGTACTTTTTGAATCGCGCATCGGAACATCCATATTTGTAGTAAAGGGTGTCCTTGAACCGAAGGGTAAGAATGGCCGAAACCGGGATATTCTCCCTATAAGCCAGCCGAATTTCGAGAGCCTCACCCAGGTACTGAATCAAATTTTGGAACCAGGCATAGGGAATCGGCGGCAAACCGTGCCGGCTTCGAGTGATCACGAATAGCTTATAGAACTGCTTGAGAAGAGTTTCCGATCTTCCGCATTCCTCAACTAGTCCTCCGCGTTGCGCCCGCTGAATCCGACGCTGAACGCAATCCTTGTCCAAGTCCGCATAGATGGAGTCTATGTCCCGCGAGAGATCGAGCAGATGAATGAAGAAGGTTTCCTCGGCCGTGAAGCCTTGACCGTTGCCTGACGAAACGAGACCTTGACGGACCGGCCGCAATTCCACATATTTCCATGATTCGTCCCGCTGGATATTCTGCAAACAATGAATGAGAAAGTTAGTTTCTTCCTTGGATTCGGCCAGTAGCTCGCAATGATCGGAATACGGAAGGGAGACAAGGCGTCTGCCCGTGAGCCAGCTTTGGATCTTGCAGAAAGCTAAACCATTCTTTAGTTCATCCCCCGGGGCCGCAGTGGTGTAGACAACCGGTGTGTACCCATAGGTGCATTTCAAAGCCTGAAGCCAAGCAGTGGTGTGGAAGACGGATGCGTAAGGGTGTCCTTGGACGAACTCTCCCCATCGCTGGTCCGCTAACGGATCGATCTGGTAGATTTTCACTCCCGGTTCCTAGCTGACCACAAAAGGTCCGACTACCCATTGCGTATTGTGCCCTTTTTACCAGCATGCGTGCTTTTCAGTCGAATTTCTTCCCCTTGGAGCCCAGATGGTAACGGATGGATCGTCGGAGTGCACCGGGCAAAGCGCGGAAGAGCGTCCTAGGGGTAGTGAGCTCGAGTTTCCTGGCCAGATCATACAGCTGCGGGTGAATCAGGCTATGCGCCCCGGGAAATCCTTCACCCAACAAGGGGTGCTTTGGCGCAACAAACATTACGATGTTCCGCTGGTAGAACCATTCGACCGATGCGTTTCCCGCAATCCAGGGGCGGATAGGGTCAATTCCCTCGAAGTTATGTTTGGAAAAAAGGTCAGTCCAATAAGACAAGTATTGCTCGTTGAGGTGGTGAGTTCCGCCTTGCCCGGGAAGGGCAGCTGAAATAGCACAGCGGGGGCAAGGGTGGATTTTATTCACGCCCTTCAGAAACAGCCCGGATCGATTATTGAGCAACCGGCGAAACCGTTGGGCGCCGTGAGATACCCAACGCACCCAATGAGTCCCGGAGAGACATGATCTCCTCCCGGACCGCAGGTATGAATGCCGATAGGGAATAGGCCGCGACGAATGCGAAAACGACAACGAGCAACTGAGAGGGGATGTGCGTCGGGCCAAGGAAGTACAGTGAAAGATGAGCAAGAAAAATCCCAAAAAGAGAAATCGAGACTGGATAGACGATGGCCCGCCCAAGCCGTGCTAAGGTCAACCTGGTACCTCGAAAAGTGTAGTTCAGTATCCACGGCAGGATAAGCAACAGAACCGATGAGCCAGACAAGGCCACCCCTTTTATGCCATAGGGTAGGCCTACGGCAAAACTACAGGCAATAACCGGGGAAATCAACAGCAAGAGCTTCAAAAGCCGTGCCGACTGCCCTCGACTGATGAGCAACCATATGGTTGAATCAATTAACATCTGCCCAAGCGCAGAAATCACCAGTAATTGGAAAACGGGTGTGGCTTCTACCCATTTGGCACCCAGGACCAGAACAATTATCGATTTTGCTGTAACAAAAAGAAATGCGAAGATGGGAGCAGTAATCCAAATAATCAAACCCATAGTTCGCAGATAGTATCGCGCGAAGCGATCCGGATCATCCTGTAACCTGCTGAAGGCTGGAATCGCCACGTTACCAGCAGGGGTGCTGAGCTGGCGTATCGGTAGCATGAGGAGATTGTAGGCTCTGGAATATAACCCTAGCGGAGCAGCTCCCCAATACCATCCAATCAAGATGCTATCGAAACTGCGGTTCAGGCTAAAAATAAGATACGATACCGAAACGTTACCCCCAAAGGTAACCATGGCACGAACTTGTGAGTCGCGCCGAGGTAGCCCGGGTCTCCATCGGACCATCAACCAAGAAAGCACCATCTGAACAGAATTCAGAATCAGTGGCATGGCAACTAGGGACCAATAACCCGCCCCTCGCCAAGCCATCAGAATCGTAATTGGAACGGCGGTCGAGTATGCTGCTATGTCGCGAAATGCAAGGGCCGAAAATCGCATTTGACGTTTGAGAAGCGCGCTGGGCTGCACTCGTAAGCCCCCAAGAAAGAATGTCAAAGATAGCAACAGTGCGATGCGAATGAGCCGCGGCTCACGATAAAACATTGCCAGTGCAGGCCCTAGGGCTGCAGTAAAAAGCGTGAGACCAAGCCCGATCGCAAAATTGATCCAAAACAGTGTGCTGACTTGCCCATGGGTGATCTCTTTCCGCTGAATAGTTGCCTCAGAAAGGCCAAAATCAGCGAACGAGGTAGCCAATCCCGTAATAACAGTAACCATTGCGACGATCCCGAAATCTGCCGGTGTCAATAATCGCGCCAGCACGATTGTTGCGATGGACTGCATTATGAACTGCACACCCTGTGACGTGAGTGTAACCAATCCGCCGCGAACGGACCGGCCCTTCAGGTCTGCATGCAGGTGATCAGTGCGGAGAGCTTCGACGATTTGTTGCTGGGCAACCATTTAGGATCCTTAGCTGTTATATCAGCCAGAAAAATTGGCTCGTGAAAATTATGCGGCCCAAGTATGTAACAAGGATTTTAGAATGGGCGTTTGACGTCCAGAGAGTTTCTTGATGCTTCCGGACCTTGCATTTCTGCCCGAAGGCGGGATCCCAGCATTTCTGCGTATACATCGAGCGTCGCTTGGCCGACAATCTCCCATGAATGCTGCCTCTCGGCGTAGCTGCGAATTTGTGATCGCATGGTGTGCAAATTGTCGTACAGATCGCTCGCGAAATACCGTTCGATGACCTCAGCCAAGTGAACGGGGTCATTTGGCCTACACAGGTACCCAGTTTCCCCCTCTACAACCTCGTCCCTGATCGATCCAACGTCAGTAGCGATGACCGGTAAACCAAAACTGTACCCGAGGAACAGAACTCCGCTTTGGTAAATGTGTCGGTAGGGCAAGACGAGCACGTCTGCTGCTTTGAAATAAATCTCGATCTCAATGTCCGGGATGTAGTCCTCCCGAAGTATTACTCGTCCTCTCTGAACGTCTGCGCTAATCATCTCTCGAACTTCGGTCCAATATTCCTCACAGTTTTTCGGCCGTCCGGCAATGATTAATCTGTGATGCTCACTTCGCTGTGATATCCGCTTAAATGCGTCGACCAGATAATCGATCCCTTTGTATCGCGCTATGTTGCCAAAAAACAGAATTGTCTTCTCATCTTCTCCTATTCCTAACCGGAGTCTTGCTTCTCTAGGAGTAAGCGCGGTATTGGGCACGGAGTTGTTAATCCCAAAAGGAATTATGGTCACGCGCTCGCCTTGCACACCGAAACTTTCAACAAGTTCTTGCTTCATTTTTTCGGTGTGGGCGAAGAGATGGTCAGCAAGCCGATATTGAATGCGGAGGGTCAATCGATTTAATACGGTATCGTTTGAGTCTCTTATCCCCATGTTGACATTGTGAACGGTTAAGACAATTCGTTTCCCCAGTATCTTATAGTAAAACATGAGCAGTGTGCGGTCGAAGAGTTGAAATTTATTATTCCACAGAATGTGAAAAATTCTTGCCCTAGCAGATGAGGCATACAGAATTAACCTGAGATAGTACACCAGGACTCTGAAAATCTTAGCTGCTAACCCGGCTTCTGGCCGCTGGTCGCCTCGCAAGTTCAGAAAGTTTACTCGTGGCCTTTCGTGAAAATCGAGGCAATCCAAGTCGTCGCTACCAATAATATCGAGTACGATCCCTGTCTTGGCGAGTTCATTTGCTAGACCAAGTGCATAAGGTTTGTCGCCCCCTCCTGTCAGCAAAGCAACTGAGATTTCGTCACGCGTTTTGCTTAGCTTAAGTGAGGTTATTCGCGCTATTTTTTGTGGTTTTTTGTTTAAGTTTTGCATCAGTTCTAGACGTTGTAACAAGCGCCGTCCTTCACGAATCTATACTCAGGAAAGTGCTGAAAATGCAACAAGGATAATCGTTCTCGTGCTGGCACGCAGGGCACAATCTGTCACGAAATCTACCTCATTTTATTTTTCCGCGAGTCTCTCTTCTAACAACTCACAGATTGCGTGGCCGATCGTAATATGCATCTCTTGAATTCGAGCTGTCGATTTGGATGGAATGCAGAGACAAAGATCACACGCCATTCGCATTTTTCCTCCCGATTCTCCTGTCAATCCAATGATTTTGATCTTAAGTTGGCGCGCCGCCTCAATGGCCTTCAATATATTGGGGCTGTTCCCGCTAGTAGAAATAGCCATCAGAACATCTCCGGGCCTTGCATGAGCTGCAAGCTCCCGAGCAAACACGAGTTCGTACGCATAATCGTTACCGATGGCTGTAAGCGCCGATGTGTTTGTATGCAGCGCTAATGCCCGGATCGGTTGCCGCTCGCGCTTGAATCTACCGGTAAGCTCTGCTGCAATATGCTGCGCATCAGCGGCTGAACCCCCATTTCCCGCTAGGAGTAACTGACCTCCTTCGGACAAGGAAGAATGGATCAAATCAATAGCGCGAGATACGTCGACTGCAAGGCGAGGTAAAGTTCCTGCTACTTCCAAGTGTTCTTTCCAAATTCCTTTGACCCTATCTACTTGTTGTATGCTCTCGACCATTGTTGTGCGTTTCCTGTTCCAGTTCGTTGAGGGATCTCTAATTATCTACCTGCTAGCTTCCCGACCTTCCAACTTAAACATTGCTTTGTCCCAGGTTCTGATCACGGCTGCTTTTGTTTCCGGCATGGCCCTTTGCATCCAATTAGCGCCATTCCATCCAAGTATGGTTTTCATCCATGAATATTTCCCTCGCAATTCAGGTTCCTTCAGTCTGCCCCCGAGCTCCGCGGCAATTTTCTGGAGTTCCGCGATGCAGTCTTGCCGATCTGGATAGAAATTGTCAGACCACGTTTGCAGGTACTTCAGACAAGCTGTGCGCACTCTTTCGCTCTCCTCAAGTGAACGGAGATATTGAATGTGCAACTTCATCGATCGAAGTAGTGAGTTTCTTTTCACATCGGATTTGCCAATGAAGCTTATACGATTTGCCCCCGAAGCCCGGTAGAAGACTTTTGCTTCAGGTACGAAACGGGTACCTTCCGAAGCTAACAAAACACGGCAAAAATATTCTCCATCCTGGTCGTATCTCAAATGAGAATCCCATGGACCCGCTCGTTCGGCTAATTCCCGGCTTACCAGCCAGGTTGCGTTTTGCATGTGGAGGTTTTCTCCCATCTTCCCCAGCAGCCACTCAACTGGCGTGAGGTCCTGCCACAGAGAGTTGCGTATGAATTTGGCATGCTGAATGCGGTAGTGAAAGTAAGCCCAGGGCGAAGAAAGAAGAATTTGTTTGCTGTCACCTTCCTTCAGTGCCAGCAGCTGCTTTTCAATTTTATCGGGTGCTAATATATCATCCGAATCAAGCTCCTGGATGTAATCTCCCTGACATTTCCTATAGGCCGTATTTACGGCCCCCGAGAGCCCCTGGTTGGATGTGGAAATAACGGAAACGGCTTTTGACGCAAATCGCCGTGCCACCTCAGCCGTCCGGTCGGTGGATCCATCGTCCACGACAATGATCTCTTTGCGCGGCCAAGTTTGCGCGACAGCGGATTGAAGAGTGTAAGCGATCAATGCCTCGGCGTTATAGGCTGGAATAAGAATCGATACTAGTGGTTTCATTGCTAGACACTCCTTGGTCGGTCAACTGAAGTAGCCCAGATCATTTTGAATTAGACTCATCCGTGATCCATTGGAATGATGCAAGGGGACCGTAATAAGCAGTAAATTCTGTCTGAACCAAGGACATTGATACGCCAGGAAGTAAACCCATATAACCTAACGTCCGTAAGGAAGAAAATTTCGTAAGACACGGAGAGAGCGTCTCGTCGATGATGCTTAGTACCAAAAGGGATGCTCTTTCGTTCAATAGAGCAAATCATTTCGATAATCACGCCTAAAGCCCTTCGTTCGCCTCGCAGGGGCAAAGGCCATGACTAGCAGCTATGAAAACGTCCACCCCTTAAAGTGGTTTACCTCGAAGTATCCCCAGATGGTAACGAATTGCGCGAAAGACGGCTACGGGGAAAGCCCGGAAAAGCATTCGAAGCGTCGGTTGATAATTTCTCGTCCGATCATACAGATGTTCATGAATGATGCTTTGGGCCTTGGGAAAATTCTTGGCAAGGATTGGATGATCAGCCGCAACAAAGAGAACTATATTCTGCTGGTACCACCATTCCACCGAATGATTACCGAGGATCCAAGGACGAATTGGGTCTATCCCTTCGAACCCGTGTCTCCGAAATAAATCAATCCAGTAGGGCAGATACTGTTCGTTAATATGATGGGTGCCCCCTGCTCCTGGGACAGCTGCGGAAAAGAGCACGCAAGGAGCTAAAGATGTCAAATCACCGACCAGACTACTGGCTCTCGATTGTGGAAGGTGTTCGGCAACTTCCAAGCAAACTGCTAGGTCAAATTTCCGATCGAGCTTGAGTGGTTGCGTCAAATCATGGACGATAAACAAGTCGGCGGGGATCCGCAAGAGCGAACGGTCAACGTAATCGCCATCGACAGCCGACACGTCTGAAACGCCATTTGCCAAAAAACTTGCCGCCCAAGTACCTACACCACACCCTACGTCGATAACACTTTTTACCGGCACCAGCGTCAGTACGAGCGGCACGACGACTGATGCAGAGTCTGCAGACCCCACAGCATGTGCCCGGTAAAATTGACTTGAATAGGTCTGAGACTGTTGACTCATGCGTTTATCTGATGAATAAAAATGGTACTATTTTAACTTGCAAGCTTCAATCACTATGGTCTCGAATTGATTAATCTCCTCGCTTATCTCCCGACCGTGGGATTCTATGTTTCTTAGTGCCGGATCCTCACTCTCGCCCGGCTTGTAGAACTTGATGTCGCGGAATCCTGATGTAAAGAGGGCATGACGCAGCGTCTCTTGGTCATACAAGAAGAGATGTCCCCATGCGCGAAAGAAATTGTTTATTACAAATACCTCTTTGCAGGCTTGAACATCCGGCATTAGCCGTGTAATAGCCCAATCGATATAATTCCTTTGATCGCGAGTTTTTTCTTTAGAGTGCAATGCTAACAAAACCGTGAGATCCGGGGTGGCGAATCGGACACGTCCCCCTGGTTTAAGCACCCGGTACGACTCGCGCAGCATTCGTTGAGTTCCTTGATACTCGAGATGTTCGATCATGTGCTCGGACATGATGTAGTCGAAAGTATTGTCATAAAAAGGAAAGTACTTTGTGGCGTCAAGATAGACTACTGAACTATCATTCAGGAAAACGTCAGTATTCAGCCATCCACCAAGAACATTGTTGCTGGTCCCGAGTTGAAGCTTTTTTACCTGATGAGATCTAAGGTAATTTGCGATTCTTGCTTTTCGTTGCACAAGCCAAATAAGCACCCGCACGTCAATCGTCAGTCCCCGAAAGGCTCTAACCAGCCCGACAATGAACAGCGAATTCTTAAGGTAGTTAAACCTTTTCATTTTGTGCTCTCGTTTACGGCAGTTTTCATTCCGTGGCGCGAGTTCTCAGCCTCATTGTGTTCGCTAATTTGCTGATAGAGACTCTTGCGCGCGGAAAATTAGACAGACAGGCGTGCCAGTGAACCTGTCTTGGAGCCTTTCCCTATCCACTCCCTAGCAAGGTAGAAAACTCAAGATTTCGATTGTCGCCGGATAATTCCTGGCAAAACCTGCGCGTAGGAGTGCTTGCTATGCCTCCAACTTTCCGCAACAGGTTTCCGCGACTGAATCAAGGGCTAAATAGCAAGGAGAAGTGCAACCTCACGCAAAATGGGGGCCATCAAGTACTATGTCCCAAGACTGTCCGCCGGTACAGTGGATTTGGCAATCCGTTCTAGAGCACTATATCCTTAGATGGAGAGATTCGTAATACTGTATTTTTTGAATGGAATGGCGCCTCTAAACTACACAAATCGTGAGCTTGCGCTTTCCAGTTGGCATTAGTTTTTGACTTTAATGTGAAGGCTATAGACGATCGACTCCGCATGTTGCTCGCTTTTTTGAGGCTGGGGCGGTTAATTATGCAGTCCACTCATTCTAGGTAGCTGGAACCCGTTTGCAGGAGCATTGAAATGAAACTCGGTCTGATTTATCTGAGTATTTTTATGTTGTCTATGCTGGTTGTAACTACTGCCCAGGGGCAAAATTGCACATCGGCAACCTGCAATGCTACCAATGCAACTGAACCGAGTGTTCTTGCCGCTTTACCGTCAAGTTCGAATTCCCATTCTACCGTTATAGTGAACATTCCCTCGGGAACTACCACTTGGACCAGCGGACAATGCTTAAATTACACCGTTCCGTCGAACGTGACGAGCCTGACCATCATTGGGGCTGGCAGCCAAACAACCGTAGGCGGCGGCGACGCAACTGTTATTATCGATCATACAGGCTGCCAGTCGGCCATAAACATTTCCATCACCTCGTCGGCTACCCTGCTCCGTTTCAGTGGCATCACCGTAAAGGAAGATAGCGGGAGCACATCGACGACAAACTGCGTGGTAGGCATCGGCGGCAAGGGCCAGCTTCGCGTGGATCACTCCCATTTCTGGAATGCAGGAGTCTCTGGCTCCGGGGAGTGCTTGGGAGTCGTATACGGTTCGGTAACGGGTGTTTACGACCACAATCTGTGGGACATGCCTGTGGGTGGTGTGAACAACGGTGTCCGAGTCAGCAACGGCCAAACAATGTTCGGAGATACTTCTGGCAACGCGAACCTTTCTTGGTCAAATCCGACGAATCCGGGCAACTCCGCGTATGTCTTTTTCGAGGACAACATTTATAATGGCAGCATCTCAAATGACTGCAATGGTGGCGGACGCCAGGTATTCCGGCACAACACGTTCAACCAGTCTTCGGTGCAGACACATGAAATGGAGGGAGACCTGCGTGGCTGCCGCGCGACGGAAGTTTACCAGAACACGTTTAACGGTGCGGTCGGAGACACCATCACAAGTTTCACTGCCGTCGGATGCCGAATGGGAACTTGCCTCATTTGGGGCAATGTCGTGAATCTCTATGAGAACGTAGTCAGTTTGCAGCATGACAGGACCAACGGGCATCCGTTCGACATTCCGGCGAACGGATTTGGATATTGCGGCACGCTCGGCGTAACTCCAGGGTTCAGTAACTGGGATGGAAACAGCACGACGATTGTCGGATACCCATGTATGGACCAACCAGCTAGAGGGCAAAGTGATGTGGTCTCTGGCAATTTCCCAAACAAGTGCAATATGACGACATTTCCAGGAGGCTGTTCCGTTTTCACTGGGTCGTGGCCGCACAACAAGTTGGAGCCAATCTATGAGTGGCTAAATCAGTTTCAGGTTGGTGCTGGTGGGGGATGGAACCACACGGTTTATAATCCAGATATCAGCCCGGCAGGACTTCAGATATTCCAAGCCAACCGGGACTACTACGCCTACACCTTGTCTTGGAACGGCTCTGCGTTCACGGGAACCGCGTTCAACGGCACTGTTGGCACGGGCAGCGGCTTACTTTCGGCTCGTCCATCTACGTGTACGGCAGGTCCGGGAGGGACTTTCGGAGCCAGTCCAACCGGAAGTTACGGCGTAGCTTACTGGGCGACAGATGCCAATTCGGGCAACGGTCAGCTTTCCATTTGTACTGCGACGAACACGTGGACCGCAGTCTACACTCCGTTCACCTATCCGCACCCGATCATTGCAGCGTCCCTATCGGGAGGCGGAGGAACTAACGTCGCCGCGCCCACGAGCCTAACGGCGACTGTTCAATAATTGCCCCGAGGTGCAACGAACGCTGCCATCACACTTTGATGACTCGTGCTCGCGGCTTTTGCATCCAGGAACAGGCGATGCAGAAGCTCTAGGGTCAACACTTTGTGAATTTCGTTGGTATAGTTCCCGTCACCCTTTAGATGACCGCGTACTACTTCCTCCAAGCGCTTTCTTTTGATGTATGGTCTGCTGAGACTCAATGGGTCGAGCAGCATTTCCCGAAGATATCCGGCGAGAGCATCTCGATACCAGATCCGAAAATGAAAAACTTTGTGTCTGCCGAGGAACAGGCGTTCCAGGTGCAAGCGGGAAAAAGCGTGGTCAACACGGGCCACCCATTGAGGCATGCCCATGTCGTAGGCGTACTCCGCTTTGAACTGAAATTCGAGGAAAGCCTTGTAGATCATACTGGCGAGTCCTGCGCGCTGAGCCGATAATCCCCGGTCGGTTGGGATGGCCATGAGTTCCTTATTTCCTTCAGAAATTATCCGTAGAGAGGCTTCATTTTCAAGAAGCGCCGAATGCGGCGCTCGAATAGCGGTTCGCACCAGATCGTTATCCAAAAAGGGAGACCGCAGAGAAAGGTGAGCCTCTTCCAAAGCGAGTATTCCGTAGTGATTCCAAGGGTTTTGTTTGAAAGCTGCGAATGAAACAGGGTGCCCTTGCTTAAGCCTCGACAACGTTTTCCCTGCCTCATGCACGTTTTCTACCAGATGTGAATCGAAAAGTCCTGGCAGTGGCTCAACAGGCTTAAGCGTCCGAACCTGGCGTAGTAATTCCCCACCGTAATTACCCGTCATGCGCACCGGAGCGATTTCGCGGGCCTTCTCATTCAAATAGACGTCCGGAGAACGGCTGACATCGGTGCATCCGTCAGAAAGATAGATGGCTCGCTCCGCGTAGTGCGGAAAGTGGGCCAAGAAATCCCGCCCGGCGGCAATCACTTGGAACGGCTGTTTGCAAGCTTTGGCCACCTGCCGCGCGACACGGACATCGTGATTCTCGCGAAACATACTGCCAAACGTGTAACAAGGAAGGGATGCGGGTTGGCATCTCTGCCAGGCCATGATCATTCGAGTGTCCAATCCACCTGTCAAGGACATGGCGATCTGCTCGTGGCCGCTGAAATAGCGCGGAAGGTTTCGCCCGAATACATCCGTGAGTTCTCGACAAAAAGAGGTAGGGTCGAGCCCCTCAAGGTCCTCCCACTCCTTCGGGTGGAAATAATTGGATTTACGCTCAAGAGACCCGTTTCGAAAAGTCCATGCTGAAGCTTGGGGTAGCAGTTCGATGCCATCAAAAAGTGTCCTATTCTCCAGGACGGCGCCACATGCGACGAATTCCCCCAAACCGCGCGGATTCAAACTTCTGAGTTGGGGACGGACTGCAAGAATCGCTTTGGCCTCGGCGGCGAAATAGAAGGCGTCTTTGGACTCGTGAACGTATATTCTGTGCATGCCGTACCTATCATTGAAGAGGAGGGCCGATTGACGGTTGCGATCGATCAGGAGGCCGTGAAATCTGCCATTGAGGCCTGCCGGAAAAGACGAATCTTCTTCGTAACTGTGCACCAGGTAAGAGGATGCAGGATGATCGAGTTGGTGTCCGTGCGCTCTGAGACGCTGGTGCGTACCAGGCTCCGGGAACTCCTCTCCTGAGAATACAAGCACGACCTGTCTATCTTCGTTCAGGAGAGGCATTCCGTCGCTAAAAGAGTTTCTCCTAACTACCCAGCCTACATAAATTCCGAGTGAATCCTCTTCCCACACACCTCGAACGTAGAAGTCCTCGTGAAACAGAGCATCTACCATTTGGGTAAGCTCTTCCCTCGCGCGCTCTCCCCGCATCTTTGTGATTAGTCCTACGATTCCCGGCATTGAAATTCTGCTCGCATCCGCTCAGGCACGATAACTAAATGGCTCGTAACTATGCATTTTCCAAACGTTGAAATCTTTTCGCATACCATCGGCGGCGGACGCTGCGATACTTCTCAATTAGAGCCTCGGGAACCCAATGGAAAATGCCGTGGTGCAGTCCAGTCCAGAGCGCCAGCCGACCCACCAACGTAAGCGGAACATAATATCTGGGCACATCTACCTTCACGAACCCGTTATGTCGCTTGAAATCGGCCAAGCCATCTGTCTGCTTTTTGCCGTAAGACATGTTTGCGTACCAAAGATATGGGATCCCACGATCGGCACAAGAACGGACGGCTTGAGCGATCAACGCGTTCGTAGGAGCTTTATCCTGGTGCCCAATCATAGAAACGATCTGCATCAAGCCTGCCTGAGTTCTATTTTCGTCGAAGACGAGTTTGACAAAACCTATAAGGTTACCCTCAAAGTAAGCACCGATGAAAATACTGCGGTCCATAAAAGTTGCATTCATCTTTTTTACCGTCTCAAGGTCTTTGCCATAATGCCAGAACGGCTTGCCTTGACGAACGGGTGATTCGTTGTAAATTGAGTGTATTCCTCGAACGTAGGCATCGTCGAACGGCACTTCCTGAACGACTACACCGTTTTTTGTAGCCTTCCTGACTTTGTTTCTAACCTTGAAATCGATCTGTTTGGCCATCCACTCGTCGAAAGTGGTAACCGGGAGCACAGCCATATTGTCCCATTCCATCGGGTAATTGTACTTTGGCGTGGTTTCCGAAAGCTTCTGAATGAAAGTAAAGATATCTACTCGTGGCCCGGACTTCCTCAACTGGCTCAGTGCTGATTCCGGATCTTCGAGAAACTGGTAGCCCTCTCCGTCGATGAAACCAATTCGGATCAGTTTTCCATCAATACGGAGTTCTCTGTTACAGACTTCCACATTTCACCTGTCTTTCCTCATGAGCGGGCACGCAGCCGAAACCGGAATAATTTCGGTCCGAAGACGGAAGAGTTCTTGGATTCAACATCAGTTGGCCTTCACTGTAACTACGAGCTCTGCCGGTGGCCGAACGAAAGACTCGGTACGGCGGCCTGACGGTGTAGGTGACTCCGGAAAAGCCACCTGCGGTGTTCGCTAAAGACATAGATTCTTGCCCTAGTCCAAAGAGTTTTTGATCCAAACCGTGGCGTTCCCGGCATATCGGCCCTTTAATTCAAGGACGGGCCTCGAGTTCGGTACGACCGAGTCTCCAAACGTTATGGTCGCTATCTCAGGAGCCGAGTTCGTTCCCCGCTTCGCCCGGCATTTCAGACACGTGTCCCAGAACAGCCGCACGTCTTTAATCCAGGCGGGAGGCCGATTCCGTCTGGTAATGGCACTCTGTACGTCAAAAATAGGACTGCTAGCACTGTCAATAAAGTCAATCTCATAGGCGCAATAGTCCGAATTCCGCAGCCAGGAGAGAACGTTCTCCAGTTGATAGGTTCGCTCTCGTTCGGTGAGGATCGGGTTGGCAACCTTCGTGACGACGGGTACTTGCACTCCAGCCCTCACGAGCAAGAGAATGATCGCCGCAGTCGCAATAATCCCCGCGACGTATCGAGGCTCGAAAAACGAAAGCGCCCGCTCGGCCCGCGACCACCCTAAAGCTGTCGCATATACACTCATGATAACCGCAAAGAGCGCGTAAGCAGGGGATCCAATGCCACCACCTAGAGGGAGCATAGCCGCAGCAAACGCCAGAAAGAAAAGCCGCCAGCAACCCAGGCGAGCTAATTTGATCAAGGCGGCGCCAACCCAAAGGAGTAAAAGGGGCAAACCCATCCACAAGAATACTACGCTGAGGACAACGACGACGAAGAGCGCCAGTCCTCTCACTCGGGGAGAAAGGCCCATGCTGAAGACAACGAGCGTGCTCATCAGGAAGGCCGCGAAGGATGCGACTCGATTGACCTCATTGGTCTGGTAGCTCACCAGAAACCCCAGCAATTTGGTGTCCAGTGGCATGTGAGCCCGAGGAAACACAACAACCAGCGCAGCGACGACAGCCGAGCAGAGCAACAGGATTGCGATCGCCTGTATATGTTGCCACCGATTCCGTTGCCCAAAGGTGTCGAGGTAATAGCCGAAATAGAAACCTGCAAATAGGCCGGTGGCAAACGGGTGCCAAAAGGCCAGAAGTAAGGCAACAATGAAAAACCACAATTGCTGTCTATCGAAATTACCGGAATCATGAAAATAAAGCAGAGCTCCAAGAGTCAAGACAACCGGAACATAGAACATCCCATAGATATGGAAGATGTGTATGTAGCCAGAGAAAAAAACACCTCCTGAAACGCAAGCAAGCACCGCAAGTAGGCGCTGAAGGGGCGCTTTCGAATAGATCAGCCACCACCCAAGGACGAACATCGAGTAAACGAAGAGTTGGAGGACGGTCTGGCGCAGGATGCTGGTCGGGAAAATATGGGGATCGAGAATGACAAATCCGGCCCAGGTAACGATCTGGGCGAGCGGACGATAGGTGGAGGAAAGCCCAAACGAAAACTGTTGCGCAAAGGTCTGCGTCTCAATCCCGGCAAGCCACGAATAGGTTTCCCGGTGACTTGCGAGAGGTACGACCATGAGAAACCAAAAAGAGAATCCGAGCACTGTGAGAGCAAAAAAGCTGAGCGTCTCCATCCGCCCATTCGGATAAGAGGTACAGTTGCCTTGGGGCTTCGATTTTCTTTCGATGGCTTCGATCATTAGAACCTCAAATGTATTATCTTGCTTTACAACTAAACAGCTGTGACCTCCGGTCGTTTGGATGGAGACCTCCATGAGAGAGCTTTCATGTCGGAGGGAACATCAGGCGCCGTCTGGCTTTGGGAAGAGACGACTAAGACTACAAGCACAAATGTGAGCCACAGAATTTGACCGTTGAAGGCAGCTGACTCGGTCATGTTATAGAAAAGCATTACCGTCCAAAGAGCCAAGCTAAGGGAAGCAAGGCTGAAAGAAGGGGAGAGTCGCTTACAAATTGTTCTGTAACTGGCAACCACGAATACGAAAAGAAGGGATACTCCGATTAAACCTAGACTGAGATAAAGCTCTAGATACCCGTTGTGAGCTTCATTGACATGGCCAGCCAATTCCCAGACACGGCTGAGCCGAGGTCCCAGCCAGAAGCTTTGGTAGCCGGCCCCTATGATGGGGTTGGTATGCGTACTGAGAACTGCGTCCCAAATATTACTTCGCCCCGTCAGAGTCGGATCCCGACCAACTGCGCCTGCAAGCGCTCCATTGATGTCGAGTCCAAACGCTAGAATGAGATAAACGCAAAAAGCAGCCGGAGCGAAAAACTTCAGGAAACCAGGATGACGACGGAAGAATTTGGTATTGGCGGCCACGATGACCAAGCAACCCACAGCGAAACACACAGTGGCCGTCGCGCTATTGGAAAGATTCAATAACCAAAGGGTCATGGCGATGAAGCCTGTGTTCACTACGATGATCCTTCGAGTTTGTCTATCCTTGCGATCATGCCAACGCCTTAACGTATCCCAAAGGAAAAAGATCCCACTGACTAAACAGAGAACACCGAGCATGTTTTTGCTCGTCGTCGCCCCCACAAACATTGCGGTGCCCGTCCATTGATCATATTGCTTACCTAGATCGGGGAAATATTTGATCAGAAGAATCGAAAGCGGGACTAGAAAGAAACAAAGTCGGCGAAGCAAAAGCACAACCGCATTGAACGGATTAGAATCTGATACAACAATCAGAATGACAAGATAATTTCCAAGGTCTCTAAACCATCTCTTGAACGATATAAAGAAAAAGTCGGACCACATGACGCTCAAGAGTGCGTACAGAAGTAGCAGCGTCAAAGCCATGTTGCGCGAAAAGAACTCACCCCACTTGAACGGCCGGGACATCAAGATTATGATTGCCAGCATTATTAGCCCGAAAGAGACGCTGCGGTCCAGCGGGTTTCCTTCCTCGAAAGCCTGGGCCGCCGTCATTACCTGGCCTCCAATCCATTGGGCAGGTAATCTCGATCCATCAAAAAACAACCATATTAGGGGCACCCACAAAGCCAAAGAAGTGTGCGAATCCTTGGCGGGATCGTAGCGCAAAAGCCCCAAAACAAAGATTAAACATAAAAGCAGCGCTAGATATGGAGGCATGGTGAAAGGTACGCGACGAACACTTTGGTCTTCAATCTGACAAACATTTTTGCTCACGAGCAAGTTACAGTGCTCTGATCAGTCGATAAAATCCAATCTAATGAATATAAGTCCCCAATCGCATATGAAACCGACTGCACCTTTCCTGGATGGGAATCGCTGCTATATTCCGGGTGCTGTCATATCCGACGAGATCGATTGTGCTTTTAGTGCAGCCTTACCTTCGGGCGAATTAAAATCGAGGCTTTCAAAGATGCTGTCCATGATTCTGGCTGTTCGCACGATTTCCCCGTACGGGATGGGTACTCGACTTCCTTCCCGAATCGAGCGATAGAAAGACTCGATGAGGTATTTTATGCCGGAGTCGACGTGGAAATCGTTTGATAGGAAGAGTTTTGCGTTCGTCACCATGTTGCTGAGGTGCTGTTTCGCAAACTCGACGGGAGGAATGAATTTGTCAACATAGCTCTTGTATTTTGGGCCACGAAGTTTGAGCAGGATCTCGTGATCATGATCGAGAACGAGGCCATTCTTAGGACCATAGAGCCGCAATTCATGGATTGCGGGTTTCATTCGAGAGGAAAACGTAAAATAGGCAGTCGTAGGCCCGTCTTCGGAGATGATGACGCGAAGCTCATCAATGATCTCAGTTTCATTAATGCTCTTGAGTAGTGGGCTCACAAACCCGTAGGCCACAACGTGGGGACGATCCGTCGTCAGAAACTCAGCGATTCTGGCAATCCCGTGGCTAATAATATTCTGCAGCAACTTCCCCGGCAGCCTACGTACCCAATGATTCTTGTCGCCTAGCAAGGCACGCGCGTAACTGGGGTCGCCGAGGTCATAGGAATAATGGCTTTCCATATGGACCGGCGGCCCACCCAAATATCCCGACTGAACAAGTTCCCGCATACGCCTGGCGACGGGACTGAACTGGTCGTTGTGACCCGCTGTCAGCTTGAGTCCCCTTTTTCCCGCGAGATCGACAAGTTTCTGCGCCTGGTCGGCATAGACCGTAAAGGGTTTTTCTACATAGACGTTTACGTCATGCTCGAGGCAGAGCTTAGCTAGTTCAAAGTGGCCTTCGGGTGGAGTCGTTATGTGGACAACATCTGGCCGAGCCTTCTCTAGTAGTTCTTTGAGCTCCTTAAAGTAATGCCTAATTGGAAAGCGATCGTGCAACTGTTTGGCCATCAAGGGCTCACGATCGCACACGGCAACAATCTCGCACCCCTTGATTCTTTGGATCTGCGCGGCATGACTGTCAGCAATTTTGCCGCACCCCACAATGGCAACCTTAAGCATGCATTGCACCCTGCTTGCAGCTTTCAAAGAATCGCCGCATCCCTTCGGCCGTGGGTACTTTTGGTACCCAGCCCAGCCGATTTTTTAGCTTCTGGTTGTTATAACGCGTCTTCTTCCAGTAGGTGTGCCACCTTTTTCTGTTGAATGCATTAGGCAATTGTCCTTCTGACCAGTGAGAATATTTCTCCCAGAAATAGCAAAGGGCATAGCTAAGGGCGTGAGGTATATAGATAGACCTAAACCTTCTTACGTTCTTCTTGTATGAACGCAAGAACTGGCGGCTGGTTGGCAGGTCGTCATCCACTACGTTAAATACTTCACCATCTATTCCCTTGACCAAGCCAGCCAAAACGATGGCATCAGCGCAATTGTCAACGTATGTGAATGGAATGGTATTGGTACCACCAATGTGCAGGAAGAGTCCAAAGGTATCAATGCCAACCCGACCTGGAATTGCCCCTTTACCCTCGCCATAGACACTCCCAGGTCGAATCACTACATAGGGTACGCCGAATTTCTTGTTGTAGTCCGCAAGCAGCTCTTCTTGCTTGAATTTCGCGAAGCAATAAGCCTCACCACGGCGTTCACCATGCTCTTCAATTGGGCATAATTCATCGAGAAGCCGCCCATGAGGTTTATGACAATTCGTATATACCGAAAATGAACTGATGAGGACGAAACGACGGAGTCGGCCGAGTTGCCAGCTTGCATCCAACAAGTTGCGCGTCGTTACAACAGAATTCATGAAAGCGTCAGGAAACGATTTCTCCCCAGTGCCAGCGGCTAGATGAAGGATCAGAGCTACGTCCTTACACGCGGCCTCACAATCCTGACGCGAAAGTAAATTCCCCCTGAACAATCTGACTTGAGATCCTTCAGGACGACGACTGCTGATGTCTTCGATTCTCGTCAGCTTTCCGGAGGGGCGGGCAAAGCACACTACATTTCGAAAACCCCGACTGAGCAATCCCTCAACAACACGTGAGCCGATGAAGCCTGCGGCTCCAGTGACAAGAATTGGATCATTTGGTGAAATGATGAAAGATTGGTTCGTATCGGTCGCCATCATTGGGTCGCCTGGTGAGCTAGTGGTGTTAGTCATGGAATTTGGAATGATATGATTCATATCTTAGTTTCAGAGGAAACTGCCGCTTCAACTCTCTCCTCGATAATTGTGTCGACGTGATCTAATACTGAGTGACCATGATCCGCCGACAACAAGGTCTTCTTGTGGGTACGCAGTCTCAATCTAGGAAGGTTTTCGACCTGGTCCGCAGGAACGCCTACTCGCACAGTGCCCGGGTTCTCAGGATCCCTTTCGAATACGGCCGAGCGGCGCTTGCAAAACCAGGAGACAGCCTGGCCGGCAGTGGAGAACCATGCTCCACGGCTCTTCATGCCCGCAAGCAAGTCTTGGTAGGGTGCACCCCAAAGCCTCTCCGGTGCTAGGCTGCGGTCGTGCCAGTTTACCGTCAGGACGCCTCCGAAGCGGACCGCGTTGTCCTGCATCCGGTCAAGCTCCCTGGTCGCGTGCTTCGGGGACAATCCAAGATGAGCGGGATAAAAAAGAGCTGTGTCCATCACGTGCAACGGCAATTCCAAGAGCCGGCTGGTTTCGAGCGGCTTGTAAACCTGTGTAGTACCTGCCCGGTAGCCCACGGTCCCGTTATAGCCAAAGGTGGAGTCGTACACCGCTCCGGCCTTCTCCAGAACCTTCGGGGAGTTCTGGTCGTAGTAAAGCCAGTGCATCCGAACTCCGGTCTCCGAAATTCCGGTCAAGCGTTGGATTTCCTGCAACTCCTCGCGTCCCCGTGAACAATCGGTCCAGGCATCGATGCCATGCAGCCCGACTTCATGGCCGGCGGATACCAACTTGTGGATAACATCTGCGATATCTTGGGCCCCGTAGGCGGATCCTCGAAAGGATGGCGCTGCACCATTGGCCGCTATTCCCGGCCGGTTCTTATACGGGATGATGAAGAATGTTGAACGGCATTCTCGCTCAAGCAGGAGGTATCGGTCGGCAAATTCGCGCCAAAAGTCTTTGGCGAGACCCAGATGAACGAATGGGAGTTTCAGGACTGCTGTCCAATTCGCCAAAAGATCACGGAAGGAACTATGTCCACAAATCAGTTTCCACAAAGAACCTAGGGATGCCCGGTATAAGAACCCTAACATGGTGTGATCCAATCGGTGTTGGCGGATCGATGGATGGTCGACGTCGTGGGTCAGGCAAGCGACAAATTGAAAGCCAGATGGCACGGGAGGAATCTCAACTAAAGAGATCCCGCAATCTGTAATCAATTCCCGAAGGAACGCGATGTGCAACTCAAGCGTCGGGATGCTCGCGTTGGCTGCTGGCTGCCCGGCCATCAGTAATGTACGGACTTCTGCGAACAAGTCGTATCCTATGCGCGCTCGGAAGATCCCGCCGTTCTCGTCCAGGGAAGCAACGCATTCCTGAGATTCTTCGTTTTTCAGAAGGATACGGGTTTCGATCCCGAAAGCAACCGTGTTTCCATAAATTGGAATTCGGTCTTTAGAGTAACAGAGGGTAGATGTCGCATTTGATTCGCGAGAGACACGGATTCTATGTTCATCGTCAAATGCGATCTTCCTGCCGGCATAGACAATGACGAGCTTCGCGGTCGCATTGGACTCTTGTTCCCCCGCACAGAGGAGTACATCGTACTGTCGGCCCTCGCGGCAAAATTCCCAAGGGGTCTTGAAGAGTTCAAAGAACTCGCGGACAACCTCATGTTCGGCCGTATTTGCAACGATACCGATCATCGCGAGCGCACCTAGTTCAATGCCGCTACCGGCTCCTCGTGCACTCGGAGCCATTCTTCAAACAGGACAAGGCTAAACAAGATTTTGTGGTTATCGTTTCGTCCGGAAACGTGCTGGTCGAAGAGTTCTTTGACAGCCGTTGGACGAAGATATTGAAATATCTTGGATCCGGGATCACGGAGAGTGTCGGCCATCTGATTGTCGATAGCACCCTTGAACCACTCGTCAACCACATTGACAGCGAACCCACGCTTGGGACGTTGCAAGATCGACTTGGGAAGAAAATTGCCGCAGACTTGCCGATGCAGCCACTTGCGGGAGCCATTTCTCACTTTAAAATTGGCTGGCAATCGTTCGACATATTCGACGATCTCTTTGTCGACAAACGGTACGCGCAATTCAAGTCCGTGGGCCATCGAAAGCTTGTCGGCGTACATTAGAAGTTCATCGGGGAGTGTAGAGCGGACTTCTAGAAACTGGAATCCTCCCAACTCATCCGTTCCGCTCATGAGTTCATCCATATCCTGCCAGCAGGAGAGGATGGTATCGCCAGCGTCTGGGGACAACAGCCCCTCCTGGAACAAGCTCTCGACTTGGTCTCCCGGCAGAAGTGAAAGGACATGTTGATACCGGCGCATGCGATCGGGGATCACGAGAGAATGAATGCCCCGCTTTAGCATTTCGTTTCTGGGCAACGCGGCAACGGTTGAGGAAATGGGCGCTCGTACCCAACCCGGCAAACCAGCCCACAAAGCGCCATAACGTACACCCAGGTGACGCTTATAACCGCCGAACAATTCATCCGGCCCCTGCCCGACCAATGCTACTTTGACATCCTGGCGAGCCCGTTGGCAGACGAAATACATTGGAACAATTGAGGACGCGGCAATGGGCTCTTCCAAAGTAGCGACAATCTTTGGCAGCGCCTCCTCGAAGGTTGCTTTTGTGATGTTGATGCTGGTGTGCTTCGATCCCAGTATGCGGGCCGTTTCTTCCGCGTCTCCCAGTTCATCCTGTGCATAGGACGAACCATAGCCGATTGTGTAGGTCGGCCAAGATTTCCCATTGAGATTCATTAAAGCTAGCAACATTCCAGAATCGATGCCACCACTGAGTAGCAATCCCACGGGTACATCGCTGATCAACTGCCGCTTGATCGCGCCCTTATACAGGGCAAGAAGCTCTTCTTTGGCGTCATCAGCAGACTTAGCCGGACTGAAGGGTTCAGGCTTGAATCTGTACCAGCGATTGACCTGGCAAACGCCGTCTTGAACTGTCAGTTTGGTGCCCGGAGCAAGCTTTCGCACCCCTTTGAGTATCGTGTAGGGGGACGGTGTAAACCGGTATCTCAGGAAGAGATCCAAAGAGGTGGCATCGATTTCCGGCTTCCCCGGCATAATCGCCCGGATGGGTCGCATTTCCGAGCCAAAATAGAGCGAATTCCCATCAATGCAATAGTAAATAAGCTTGATTCCAAACGGGTCACGTGCCAAAACAAGCCGTTTCTTGCGAGCGTCCCAAATGGCCAGACCGAACATCCCATTCAGGCGGTTCAGAACTTCGTCACCCCATTGCTTGTAGCCGTGAATTATGACTTCCGTGTCAGAATTCGTGCGAAAGATATGTCCAAATCCCTGTAGTTCGCGCTTGAGTTCCGGGAAGTTGTAGATCTCGCCGTTGAAAACGACCCAGACGGATTCTTCCTGATCTGACATGGGTTGATGCCCACCAGAAAGATCAATGATCGAGAGCCTGCGAAATCCAAAGCCCAGCGGCCCGGCGATGAAATAGCCTTCATCATCCGGACCCCGATGGCTGATGGACTTCGTCATTGCTTCGATATCAGTGCGCCGGACGGGCGCCTGATTGCCGAAGTTGTATTGTCCGCATATGCCGCACATAAGCTTGCTAATTCCTTGTCCTTGACTCAATAGGGGCTAGAGAATCCCTGGAATCTTTCTCCTGTGCCGCCGGCAGATTTTTTGACCCGAAGAAGCTGAGGCTCCGAAACATCTGCGACTGAGCCCAACGATGCATGGGAACATTATCCCAGCCGATCAATAGTTCACGCGCGCGGAACGAACCGTCGGATTTCTGCCAACGCCGCAAGACATCATTAAGTACTAGAGACAAAATCTGGTCCAGTTCCGGAAACCGCCCTTGTAGCAAAACACATAGGTTGATGCATTCTGCATAGTCATAAAGTTCTCGACGATAAACCGTGAGTCTAGGCGCTTTGGAGAAGGGCTTCGGCAGCCCATCTGCGTCAAACAGGTTTTTTACGTAATAGATGACGCCCCGCTCGATAGCGCTGCGACACTGCGGAGAACCCGTAAGCTGTTCAATTTTGGCAAGGGCCTTCAGCACGAAGCAGGTATGAAAGTGGTCCACAAAATCTCTGACGTTATCAGTCGAATAGTACCAAGACCCGTTCGCGTTCTGCGATTGGAGTACAAAGTTCAGATTTCTCTCGGCAACTTTTCCGTATTTTTCATCTGAGAAATCGAATGCGGCTTGAGTGAGAAGAAATGCTCGGTACGCGCTGGCATTTATGACTCCCTTGGTGTTTTCTTTCCCCGGAGTGTAGCAGCAAGTAGAAGCCTCAGGAGAGACTTCATAGTCCTGATAGTCCTCGAAGGCGTGCTGAGCGATGGATTGCATAACTTCCGACCACTGTGAATCTCCATCCAGCTGATAAACCTGCCGAAATGCCTCATACATATAAGGCACGGAGGTGATCATGGGCGTCCCTTCCGGATAGGTTCCGGTCCTTGTTTCCCAGTTGAAGGGGTAGCCCCAGCAATAGTGACGAAATCCCTTGGAGCGAGTCGTCTTGAGCACTTCCAGAAAATGAACCGCGCGCTTGAGGTATGAGTCTTGCTTGTGCGTCTCAGCAAGGAAAGCGAAGCCCATCGCGTAGTGGGCATCTGCAATCGGAAACCGTTGGGGCTTCCAGAACAGGCACCGAGCCGAGGGAACCAAAGCTTCCGAAAAGATCATGGGAGAAACTGCCAGAGTCCCGAGCAAAGGTTTCCGATAGTAAAGAGCCTTCGCGCTGCGTCCGAAGTCACTTGCGAAATAGCTCTGGTGATCGTACGACGTTTCGCCGTAGTGATCGAGCCAACGCGTAAAACGGCTGACCGCCGCTTCGACTTCGATCCGTTGTGCTTCGTTCATCATCTCGTTTTGCGCTGAAGAACAGACCTCCCTATTCAGATAGAAGCTTGAACTTATCAATCGGCTTAAGGGTTATGGCCAATTTCAGAATCGTTTTCAACTTTCTCATCTGTTCCCGGCGGTGGAATTCCATGAGCTCCTTGGAGATGGGCCGCGGCAATCTCCGCAGTGCCGCCCAGCCATAACCTAAACCGAGCGCAAGACCTTCAACCACGTAGGGTGGTTTAACCATTCGATAGGTAACCCGGAACAATTCCCAGACCGGATGCCCGCCCAGGTAGTAATCCTTCTCCCCGTAGGAGAAAGCTGCCGCAAATGCGCTGCGCTCGGCCGTTCCCAAGTGGCGGTAATGGAAGAACGACTTCTCTCGGAAGGAACGCGTCTTCCAACCCATCATACGGGCAGTGGTAACCGCGATCCAATCAATCCCACCGGCCTTGTTCGCGAAATATCCGCCTATATCGTCGAAACACTGCCGCCGAAACAACTGACACTGGCCCGATACATGGAGTTGCCCTTCAAGGCTATCGGTTTCCGAATTATAGCCTTCTTCCTTGAAAATGGTCCCCGCAACTCCGAGCCGTGAATCCTCACTAAATTTTTTCAGGAGAAATTCAAAATGATCTGCGTCTAAAGAAACGTCGGAGTCGAGATTCCCGATGACCTCATACTCCAGGTTCTTCAACCTCTCCTGGCCGGTGTTGAACGCGTGAACTTTGGCCGCAAAATTCCGCTCCATGCGGACCGGAAGGTTTACCAGTTCAATCCAATTGTATTTCGAGAGATAGGGCTCGATGCGGCTCGCCATGGAGTCCGTCGAGCCGTCGTTCACGATCACCCATTTCAGTGGCAGATGGGTCTGATGAACTACCGACTCAATCGTTTTCTCAATGAATGCCTCTTCGTTTCGGGCTGGCGTGATCAGGACGTAAGGGGGTAGGGAGTTCCTTTGTTGCATATCGGCCTCTTCCGCTTTCGTACCAGCGGTGCTAACTCGCATGGGCGGGTGGTCGCGGAGCGTACACCTCGCTGCGCTCCGTGGTCAACGATTTATCGTAGACTTCGTCGGGTTCATGCACCACAACGTGACTGCCTCGCTTCGAGAAGGAAAAGGGCACACACAAAAGATTCTTGAGCCGCATCCGCAATTCCTTGCGTCTCTCTGGTGGCACGAAAAATAGCATGAAACCGCCGCCGCCGGCCCCTAGAAGCTTGCCACCGAGTGCACCGGCACCACGGCCTGCCTCGTAAATTTCATCCAGGTTGTTGTTGGTGATGTTTTGCGTGAGCGTTCTCTTAATTTGCCAGGATTCGTGGAGCAGATGGCCAAACTCCTCGATGGAACGATTTGAGTTCGTGATGATTTCTTCGGCTTCATCGACCATTTGACGCATCAAGTCGAGTTCGTGCTTCCGTTGCGGTGTGGCTTTAATCTGTTCCTTGGCAATTTCTGAAGCTGTCCGGGAAAATCCCGTGAAAAACAGAGCACAATGTTGTTGGAGCGCTTCCATTCGTGCCGAGGGAGCGATTACCTGTTTGACCTCGAAACCCCCGTCGGTATGGAAATTGATCCGATTGAATCCTCCATACGCGGCGCTGATCTGGTCCTGCGACCCGACAGCCTCTCCAATCACTTTTTGCTCCACGTGGATGGCATCCTTGGCGAGTGCCTGCTTGTTACGTGTCTGCTCCCGCAGCGCGTACAAGGCCAGCAAAAGACCCACAGTAAATGCCGAACTCGTCCCCAACCCTGTCCGTGCGGGAAGATCAGCGACGTGCTGAATTTCGACCCCTTCGTCAACCCCTAGAAACTGCAAGCATGCGCGAACCGATGGGTGTTCGATCGCGGCATTCTGGTTCACGTTCTCGACCTTGGAGTAAGAGACGCGGCTGTGGTATTCGAAAAAAGGTGGGAGTCGCCGGCAGGTAATGTAGCAGCACTTATCAATGGCGGTAGACAAAACGGCGCCGCCGAACTCCCGAAACCAGACTGGGTAGTCGGTGCCCCCCCCAAAGAAGGAGATGCGCATTGGCGTACGGGTAATGATCATACTTTAGGCTTCCTTTTCACGAATGACCTGGCTGAAGAATTTGGTGAATGGCATCAAGGAGTGATGACGCGATAATATCGGCGTCGTCCGGCAACGCAGTTCCACTTTTTGTCTCTTTCTGATTCTTCCCCGACAATCGAGCCGTTCTGCAACCAGCGTTTTTGCCGGCTTGGATGTCGCTATCGGAATCACCGATCATCCAGGAAGCCGCCAGATCTAGACCGTGGAACCTGGCAGCCGTCAACAACATTCCTGGAGCAGGCTTCCGGCACCCACAAGAGACTTCAAGTTCGTGCGGGCAGTAATATATGGCATCGATCGTGGCCCCAGCCTGCGCAAGATGTTCGGACATCTGCCGGTGCAGGTTCTTCAATTCCGCCTCTGTCAGCAGTCCCTTCGCGACACAGCGTTGATTCGTGACAACGATGACGCGCAGTCCAGCCCGGTTTAGTTGGGCAATGCCTTCGACAACCCCCGGTAAGAGGTGGAAATCCTCCCATCGGGTTACATACTGCTCATCCGGGGCTTTGCGATTGATTACGCCGTCACGATCCAAGAATGCCGCTCGGTTCATGGCTCGACCCCGGCTGACAGGCGCTCCGAATCGGAGTTCTCTGTAATGTACGGCCCTCGCGGAAACAAAACTGCCCATTTCTTAAGACCGGCAGTACCGGCCCATTTACTCCTGGGACCCGGCCCGAGGATGGGAAAGAGCTGCCTCAGAGAGATTGTGGCAAAGAGCTTGGGCGCGCGCGTAATCCTCAGGAGTTCCGATATCGATAAACATCCCATGCTGTTCGAATGCAACAACTCCGTGCTCAAGAATTCCCGGCAGTACATCCTTTTCAAGGCTCGCCGTTCCTTCGGGAATATGCTCTAGAATCGCACGTTTAAATAGGTACACACCACCATTAACAACTCCAGGCTCCTGGTTCCCCATCTTTTCGCTGAAACGCACGACCCGATTCAACTCATCCAGGTGAACTGTGCCGTATCGAGCCGCATCCGGAACCCTACGAACGGCGATGCTTGCCCATCCGCCGCGTTCCTGGTGGAAGCGGATAAACTGGCGAAAGTCGAGTTCCAGGAATGAGTCACCATTCATGACCAGAAAGTCGGCGGTCTCCAAAAGGAAGGGTTCAGCAAGCTTTATCGCACCCGCTGTTCCCATAGGGAGTGGCTCGTTCGAATACTCAATCGAGACATCCCATTTGCGCCCGTCGCCGAACTCCTGTTTGATCTGGTCCGCTTGATGGCCCGTACACATAACCATGCGGCGGATACCCTGCGATCGGAGTTGCAAAACGAGCAGCTCAAGAAAGGGGATTTCTCCGACAGGAGCCAGCGGCTTAGGTTTCGACGATAAGACCGACCGCAGACGGGTCCCCATTCCTCCAACCAACAGCAAGGCAGGTATGTTGTCCAGCAAGGAATCCCGGTGGAGGGACGTATTTCCGCATTTATTCACAAATAGCCTATGGATCGCGACCACGACCGGAACAAGATCTCAGACACTATTTTCAAAGGACTGCCTGCCAGTAGTCCAACATTGATCTTAACGTCTGCTCGATGGAATTCAAGGGTCTCCATCCCGTGTCCTTGCGGATCTTTTTCGTGCTGCCAAAAATAATCTTCTCGTCCGAGGGTCGCATCAACCGTTGGACGGGACGAATCTCGGCTTTCACACCGGACAAATGAATCGCGAGGCGCAAGACTTCATGCATCGGATAGGTTCGATTCGCACACAGATTGTACGCCTCGCCCCGCCTGCCCTTCATCGCAGCAGAGTAAAACCCCCGGACAGTGTCTTGAACATCAAGGAAAGCGCGCCTCGGCTTCAGATTTCCGACTTCCATAATCGGAGCTTGCAAGCCCTTCTTGATCCTCACCACTTGACGAACGAAGTCGGAGGGTGCGTCATTCGTTTTTCCCGGGCCAGTCGTGTTGAACAGGCGAATGTTCACAGCAGGAATCTTGTAGTCCAGAAAATATTCACGTGCCAACAGATCCAGGCAAACCTTGCTAATCCCATAAGGATGCAGAGGCCGGAGCGGATGTTGTTCCTTGACGGGCATGTCGGAGTCGGCCACGTGGCCGTATTCCGCGCTGGAACACGCAGAGACAACCACCGGTGGGCGCCGCATGTACCGGACTGCCTCAAACAGATAGAGGGAGCCCATGATGTTCGCCTCGAAAGTATAGACTGGATCCGCCCAGGAAGCTGTCGGCAGACTCTGTGCACCCAAATGGAAAATGTGCGTCGGCTGATACTGAACGACTAGTTGGGTGACTTTCTGACCGTTTCGTAGGTCGCACTGCACCATGCGCAAATTCGATAGTTTGGGAAACTCGGCTGCACCTTGGCCCAGATAGGAACCGATTACATCCCAACCGCGTGCGTGGAGAAATTGCACCAGGTGCGAGCCGATGAATCCCTCTGCCCCGGTTACCAGTGCGATTTTTTTCATTGGAATCGAATTTCTCTCTCTTAAGTTCACTGAGCTTCTGCCGCGGCCTTGCCAACTCCGCTAAGCGACACTCGCGACAGCTTTCGCACTATCCACTCGATACACAACCCGGCCTTCTTTAAGAGAAGCGTAAGCGACTCGTGCGCGTTCTGCTTGAGGTCCCGAGATTTTCCATGTTCCATTCTCTTGAATCAGGCACATCTCCCGCCGGGCTCTCCACCAACTATCAACCTCTCTTGGCAAAGCCATCCATACTGCATGTTCCGATCGTAGCTCAGCCAGATACCCTAGCAGGGCGTCATACAAGTTGCTCGACCATTTCTCGGTCACGTAGTCGGGATGGATGATGAAACTGATCAATCCGTGCCTTTCACGGATCATGGCGATCTGTTTCTTCCATAGATCCAGTGAGCGCTGCTGCAGGATATGGAATAAGGAGTAGTCCTGTGTCGTCGTCAGCGGTAACTCGAGGATATCGCCGATGAAGTAAGGCATAACCGTGCAGCATCCCCCGCGCTGCGGGTCGAGGTGCGCCACGTTCGGCACGGACATGTCGTACGAGAATTGAAAAGCGTGGATCCAGGCGAGGTTGCGATACATCACCGGGGATCGGAACCCGACCGCTTCCCAGTTTTTTGCATACGCGTTAATTTTCACCGCGCGCTCGAGAAACACGGTTTCCGAACTGAAGAGATGTCCATCGTGATTTAGGCCGTGCAGGCACACTTCGCAGCCACCATCACGTATTTCCTGAAGGAACTCATCCGCGACCGTGTAGCGCTCCTCAGGCACAACTTCAAACGCCGAGGTAATCCCGTGCCGCTTTTCCATCTCCATCATGGTCTTGCAGAAATCACGCCCGATGGCCGTCTCCACGTCGTGAGTCATGATGCAACAGCTTGATTGGCCTTCGGGCCAGAACCAAATAAAAGGCAATTCCTCCAGGTCTTGTGACCTAAGCAACTGCTGCCACACCGCATCCACAAGCTTTTCCGTCGTGAAGTCGACTGGCCATTTGGGGAAAGGGATCGAGTCCCAGTCACGCAACGCGATCCTTTGAAGGTACTTGCGGAAGGAGACGGGGAATAGAGGCCTCAGCCAGTAGTAGCACTGCCTCACCAGGGACTTCAGCCCACCGGGGTTGATGCTCGATTGAGAATTGTCGACATACTGCTCCAGCCGAAGTACACGGATGGCATCGTCGAAGTCCGACAAACTTTTTATCGTCTGGTGACCATCGCTAACTGAACGCTCTAGCGCTTTCAGCAGTTCTACCGGGTTGAACACGGAGCGAATTCCGGCTTGCGCGCTGCCGTTTGAAGGCGACTCCAGTTCACCAGATTTGGCTTTTGAAGCTGCCTGAAGGCGCTCTACAAGTGGACTGACAATGCCTTCGGGGCAACGCGTATGTTCAAGAAAGTTAGTGAGCATTTTTTATTGGCTCTAATACCCTGTAAACAGATTGAGGCCGGGCTTTGCGCCCCTGTCTGTACTAGGACACCGGATTATTGAACTGCTAAAATCGCAGGCCCTTTTCACGGAAAGCCTGGATATGGGCCCGGGTCGGGTAACTGTAGTTCGGCCAATCCCCGGTCGGTTGCGGCGTCGGCACGGGCCACTGCTGCTCGGCCTCCTCCAGAACCTGTGCCATCATGCGTCCTCCCGCGTCGGAGGTTTTCTGATTGAGTGTGTACACGCTGTCATCCGGTGAAATCAAAATTTCCGTCTGTCGGATGATGTCTCCGGTATCGAATCCCTTCGCGATCTGGTGCAGAGTTACGCCGACCCGTTTCTCTCCATTCAGCAGGGCGTAGAAACTCGGGGCTATGCCGCGATAGTGGGGTAGGTAGGACTTGTGAAGATTCCAGGTACCGGCACGGCCGATAGCCCGGACGCGATCGCCCACATAGTGGCTGAAATTCGTCGAGATGATGAGGTCAGGCGACCATGCTTTAAGCTTCGCGAGGCTATTCGGGTCGTTGATGTTCTCGCTGTAAAACGTCTCGACGTTATGTTTGCCGGCAAGCTGGGATGGCCTGATCTTTATTTCTGAATTCATCAACTTCCGGATGACTTTCATCCGAAACATCTCCGCACCGTACCGAAACCCCGACCGCTTGATCACGAAGAACATTGCGCCGAGTTTGGATTTCTTGTAGATAGCGCAGGTAGAGATCACCGAACCGACTACCCATTCAGGATGCTTCTCATACAGATATTTCTGCATGCTTCCTGCAAATTCGTCGTCCACAGAAAGGAACACGATCCTCATTTCGTTGCCTCGACCATCGCGCCAGCCCTTTTCTCGAAGGCTTTATCGTAGGCGGCATACAAAGCTTCCATGGAGTGTTCCCAGGTCAACCTTTGAATGACTCTCTCCCTCCCGATTTTCCCCATGGAAGCCCGCAGTTCGTCATTGTTGAGCAGTCCCTCGATCTTTGCCGCGAAATCTCTTTCATCGTTGGGTTGGGCGTATAGGGCGGCGTCGGCTGCGAATAAGTGCACTTCTTCCAGATCGAAAGCGACGAAGGTTCGCCCGAGGCTCATATACTCGACTGCCTTCACCAGTGAGCATTTATCACTCAACGGCGTCTTCGGGTCCGGGCATAGGCAAAGGTCGGCCGAAGCAATACCTTCCATGACATGCGGGTAGTCCACGCTTCCGGTGAACGTTACCGTTTGCCCGAGACCGAGTTCGATGGCATATTTTTTCATTTCTTCCAGAACGGTTCCGCCGCCCATTATGTGCACGTGGAAATCACTGCGCTGGTGCACAACCACGAGCTCACGAATCGCTCGCAAGAGCAAATCGATTCCTTCTTGAGGGCCCATCATCCCAACATAGCTGAGCAGATACTTCATCCCCTGCTTCAGAGTGGGATTGGGCTGGACCCCCTTGATGTTTTGCAGCGAGGGACCATTGCGCACAACGAAGACGTCCTGATCGCGTTTGGCGCCCCTGCCTACAGCGATCTTTCGGCAGGACTCATTCACCACCATCACCACATCCGAGAAGATATAGGTGAGCCTCTCAAAAAAAAGGAGAGCTCCTACGACGAAATCCTGCTTCCGTCCTTTCCCTTTTTGCACCTCATAGATCTCTGGGGAAAGATCGTGCTGATCGAAAATTATTCTCTTCCCGAACAGTTTGAATGGCAGGGCTATGAGGATCAGCAGATCGGGAGGATTGCATATCTGAATAACATCGAATCCTTCGCGGAACAGAACCACCCACATCAGCCAGAACGACATCAGCGATGCTATGCCGTACTCAAGCACGTACGAAAGAAAGCCGCCATCGGATTGCAGAATCGGGTACCGGTAGATCGAGATGCCGTCAATTGTCTCTTGCCGGCTTGTATCTCTCTCCGTTCCCATCGGGGATATAGCGGAAACCTGATAGCCTGCGTCGCGCAAAGCGTGACACTCGCGCCAAACGCGCCGGTCAAAAGGAACAGATAGGTTCTCGACTACAATCAATACTTTCCTTTTGTCGACGGGTTTGCTGTTTTCTGGAGTATTCATGCTCGCGCAATTCTGATTGGAATTTGCGATTCAACCATCAGGCTGGATTTGACTTTACGGTAGGGAAAACCAACTTCGGTGAATTTCATTTTGTAGGGCGCACTTGATCTCAGCAAGTCTGTTAGTGAGTTCTTCTGGCGTCATTTCAACTCAGGAGGGCCGGACTCACGCCATTAAGGAGTTTGATCACGCCCCCAAGCAGCGTTTGCCTCTCTTGCTCCCAGGTATGTGCGAGGTAAACCTGCTGGCCCTTGCGTACAATTTCTGTAAGTTCGTTGCGGTGGGAATAGGTATACTCCATCTGCTTCGCAAGGTCTGCGGCATTGCCCGGCTCGAAGAAAACGAGAGACTCCTCGTTGAAATAGTCTTTGATGCCCGCGGTGCACGGTGCGATTGCAGGTTTCCCGTTGGCCAGGAAATCGAAAATTCGCACGGGCGTGTTGATATCGGTAAAGGGATTCCGTTGATTGGGAATAATACCGACGTCGCACTGTTCAATCTCATGGGGCAGATCCTCGAGCCGTCTCACTCCAAGATAGTGAACCATGCCCTGCATGCCTTTCGCGTGAACCATCTCCATCACGCGCTCCAGAAACGGCGTGCTTGGACCATAGACCCGCAGTTCCGCGGTCGGCATCTTTTCGCGCACCATCTCCAGAGCTTCGACGGCAAGGTCCAAGCCGTTTCGTTCGACCAGCGTGCCGTGATACATCATCACAAACGGTTTGGTGTGATCTTGGTGCGTCGAGGGTTGTTCCTGTGCCGCCTGGAACGGAAAGATTTTGGAATCCGGAGTATTCATGACCACGATTATTTTTTCCGGCTTGCAGCTGCGGGCAGCGAAAATGCGCTTGCATGCCAGGTTCACGGTAATAACCAGGTTTGTGCGTGCGATGCTCCACTTTTCCATGCCGCGTATGAAACGAACGCTGAAGCTGTCCTTACCCAGATCATAAATAGTCGTCATTAACTCGGGCATCGGATCGTGTAAATCCAGAATCACTCGGGCGCCCAGAGCTTTCGGTACCAATGCGCTCAATACGAGAATATCGGGCATGTTGTGGACATAGACCAGGTCATAGCGTTTCGCGAGAGCGCGTAGTGCGAATATCAATGACGAAACGAAAATGAAGCTCCCATACTGGAAAGCATAGGACAGCTTGCCGCCGCGGCGGTGCTTCATGGGTACGCGCAAAATGTTGAGGCTATCGGCGGTTTCGCGCTTTCTGTAGTTGCCCGAGCCAAGGCAGATCAAGTCAATCGTCATCCCTGCTTCCCTGAATGCATCGATCGCGCGCCGCGGCCGCTCATCCTCAGGATAGGGGGAAAAGGTAACCATGGCCACGCGCTTCCCTCGAAGCTGCCCATGTGGCGCAGCCGGAGTATGGGTGGGCATGGAAGCAGCCTGTCGACTCCTGAGAGAGGTGTCCATCGTCAGGGCTTTGGTCGCGAAGCCAGTTATGGTTTTGACAGAAGCGGAGAGAACCTAGCGGGCTGCGCCAGCCAGCATTTTATTCTTGTTCTCTACCTTCAGATTCTTGGCGGCATCCCGATCAAGCTTTTTCTGATTGGATGTCTTGATCGCCTTGAGCATCGGTGAATCTTCAAATCTGGAAAGGATCTCGATGTTGGGCATAACGCAATGCCCGCCGATAACCCCCGGAAAATATTTGACAGGTGGGAAGAACTTGATTTCATCGTAAAACGAAGTGACCTCAGCGTAGTCCTGATCGACGCGATCGCAGTAGCGCTCCAGTTCTTGAGCCCAGGCGATCATCAAGCCAAAGTAGGTCGTTTCGGTTAGCTTGGCTAACTCTGTCGCTTCGGGGGCAGAAAGAATCTTGGTCTTCAAGCCCAGGGATTCAAAGTGATTCGCAGCCAACTGGGCAGCGGCGGGGTCAAGCGCGCCCACAAACTTTGTGTAGTGTTGAAGCTCTTCGAGCATTTTCACGTGCTTCCCCCGCACGGGACTATTTACAACTGGAGTACCGGTGCGCTGAGCAATCGCTCTTGTCGTCCCAATACCCACAGTGCTGTTGATGATTGTCACTGCAGGCTTGAAGAGTTCGATGTACCGCGCAGTCTCTCCGATGAAGTCTTTGATCTCGAACGGGAAGCAAATATGAAGGACATCCACATTTTCAAGACGCTCCTTGGGAGGCTCAATGTCGATTCCTAGGACTTCGTGATAACGGGATGCGAGTTCGAAAAGAGGCTTGCCCACTTCACCCATTCCAACAACGACAATCTTCTGTAGATCCGACATTTGACTCCGCCTCCTTAAAAAGCAAATCAACTCAAAATTGACCCAACGAATCGGCTGAGAGAGGTTCCATTCAACTGCTTAACCCTAGGTAGTTGGCTCGCTGTCTGCCCCAACGTGGAATCCATCTTGATGCGCTACCGCCACTGAACTCACGGCGAAATGAGCTCGATTCTTCCGTCGGTAATCTGTAATCCACTTAGAATCAACTAGTTACAGATTCTAAGGCAAACAATCCTACCACTCAGTATAGGGCAATCGAACGACCACTAATGTTTGCGCTGACCGGATTGTTCTCTCCGGCATGTCGAACAATAAGCCATTTAAATTTAGCACTTTACGGAATGTCCAGGAAGAGTGGGATGGATCTGTCTGGATTCATCGCGATCAGAATCGCTGCGCTGTGGAAAAGATTTGCCACCATTTGACCATAGAATTCTGGCTTGCCCGCCGCCCAGGGTGTAAGTCCTAAGCGGACAAACGATTGCCGCTAGGGTCTCAGTTCGCGGTGGCCAACTTGGCTAAACGAGCGGCCGGTAATTAAAGCGACATTGTGGTGGGCAAACTTGTAAAACCATTGAGGCCAATGAAGCCAGTCGTAGCCCCCCTCGACCTTTGCCTTGAGAAGTTCCATGTCATCCCAGGAATTTACAGCCAGCCGCGGCAGAAAAAAACGAGTGCCATTTGGTTTAGCCCTGCCAATCGCTGATGAAACCCCGTTTGTATAGCCCAGGTTCTCCAAAGTGTCCGCGAGGTACCGGGTAAAGTCGCGATCCTCTTCTGGCAATGCGAAGGGGTAAGAAAACGATTCCACTGGCGCACCAATTCTTTGTTCGATCGTTTCCTTGGAATAACCAAGCTCGTAATCGATCTGCTCGGGGCCGAGGGAACGGAGGTCCGCGTGAGTCACCGAGTGAGAACCGAACGTGACTCCTTCTGAATGCAACTCTCGCACTTCATTCCAGGTTAGGTAGTCCGCCCCTTCCATGCGTACAGAGGTGTCTTGAATTCGGTCGCTGGCCAGGAAGACGGTTGCTCTAAAACCACACTGTCTGAGTATCGGAAATGCTTCGGTGTAAAAATCCTGATAGCCATCGTCAAATGTAAGTACAACGGTCTTGGACAAATCCTGGGTGCTTTCGAGTCCGATCAGCAGTTCTGCAAGGTTTATAGTCCGATAGCCCGCCTGCCGCAACCACTTCATTTGCGCGGTAAAAATTGCGGAGGAAGTATTGATCTGGTGGTAGGGATGTACTTTTCCAAAGAGGTTATCGGAAACGCTGTGATACATCAGAATTGGCACACGATGTTTCGATGACCAGCCCGTGAGCATGGCCAACGGATGACACACGTACAACGTCGCCAATCGGTCCACTCGAGGCATTTGGAATGCGCGTAGAAACATAGACCTTTTCTGTGCTTGGAAGAAGTCGAACAACCCTACAAATGAAGATTGGGGATAGACGCGGGAGGACTGCTCTGACCAAGTACAAACAGGTGCGGTGATCCTTAGGACCAAAATCGCCGGCATCGGAAAACGAAGGATGCAATTAATGCGATGCCGGCGTGGGAAACCAGGATCAGAACCGGTCGGGTATGCTTAGCGTGTCGCTGCTACCTTTACGCCGACAATTTCTTTCACCGCGGCGGCCACTTCGTCCTGCTGGCTCGCCTGGAGCTGGGGAAACATCGGCAGGGATACGATCTCTCTGGCAACACGCTCCGTTACCGGGAAATCGCCTGTTTTATAACCGAGGTGCTGATACGCTTTCTGCTGATGGAGCGGAATTGGATAATGGATTCCCGTCGCGATGCCGGCTTCCGCTAGACGGGCCTGGAAGGCTTCTCGGTCTTGCACGCGCACGACGTAGAGGTGATAGACACCCATTGTCCAGGAAGCCTCTACGGGGATAACCATGGAATCCTTTACCTCTGCAAACAACTGGTGATAACGGTGTGCCAGATTCCGCCGCGATTCATTCCACTTGGCAAGGTGGCGAAGTTTCACTGATAGCCAACCGGCCTGAATGGAGTCCAACCGGCCATTGTATCCCTCGATATCGTGGTAATACTTCTTGGCTTGGCCGTGGTCACGAATCATTTTCATCCGAGCAGCCAGGGCTTCATCGTTCGTGGTAATCGCCCCGCCCTCCCCGCAAGCACCCAGATTCTTCCCGGGATAAAAACTGAACGCAGCGGCCTTGCCCATCGAGCCAGCGCGTCTCCAGGCATTCTCTTTTTTCGAAAAATATTCCGCACCGTGCGCCTGGCAAGCGTCTTCGATAACGAAAAGATTGTATTTCGCGGCAAGTTCCAGAATTGGGTCCATGTCCGAGGTCTGCCCGTACAAATGGACGGGAACAATTCCAGCAATGCGTTGCTTTGAGCTGCGCTCTATCAATTCCCCGCGCTTGCCGTCCCAGTCGCAACGCGTTTCGAAATATTCGGCCAGTTTCACGGGATCCATGGTGTAGGTTTGCTCGTCGATATCAACGAAGGCAATCTGCGCACCAGCTTGCGAAATCGCCTCTGTCGTGGCGATGAACGTGTGCGGCACCGTAACGATAATTTCTCCGGGCTTCACGCCCGAAGCCATGAAAGCAAACCTCAAAGCGTCGGTACCGCTGTTCACTCCGACGCAATACTTGGCTCCACAAAAAGCGGCGAACTCCTTTTCAAATTCTTCCACCATCGGGCCGCCGATAAACCCTGCGTTGCTGAACGCCTTCTTGACCACCGCCAGAAGCTCGGCTTCGAGCTCCTGATGGGGTGTAACCAGATCAAGGAATGCTACTTTCGTCGGATTAGCCATCTACTTTTTCTCCTCGTTTACAAATCTCAAAAATTTAGCGGGATTTCCTGCGACGATTGCGTTCGCCGGCACATCTTTCGTTACCACGCTTCCCGCTCCCACTATCGCGTTTTCACCAATGGTCACGTTGCACAGGATGGTCGATCCGGAACCAATGGAAGACCCCTTGCACACTTTGGTTTCTTCCACTTTCCAGTCAGCTTCCGTCTGCAACCCGCCTCCGGCAACCGTTGCGCGGGGATACACGTCATTGATGAAGGTCACGCTATGACCGATAAACACGTCGTCTTCGATTTGCACGCCTTCGCAGATAAATGTATGACTGGAAATTTTGCAGCAGCGGCCCACCCTGGCGTTCTTCTGGATTTCGACGAACGCCCCAATTTTCGTCTCGTCGCCGATTTCGCAACCGTAGAGATTGATGAATTTCGATAGCTTTACGTCTTTGCCCAGCTTCACGCTGGGAGCGATGCACACGTACTCGTTCACAGAGTAATTGCCTCCCCTCGACTGCGAATCGAACGGTCGGCAGCCTCCAGAATCCGCACAACCCGAAGACCGGCCTCCCCGTCGTTAAATGGCTTCGAATTCTCCTCAATGCACTTCACGAAATAAGCCGTCTCCGCGCGCAAGGCTTCAATCTGCTCAACCTGCGGCGCCCACATGTCTCCCGAGCGATAGCTCACCAGCAACTGGTGAAGATTGTTCGGATTGGTCGACATACTCACTCCCTTGTCGTAGATCCTGAGTTTTTCATCGGCCTCAAGATCATTCCAAACCAACATTTTCTTTTCGCCGCCGATGAGCGTGGTCCGCACTTTCACCGGAGAAAGCCAATTCACATTGACATGGGCGATTATTCGCTTCGGGAAATAGACCGTGATGAACGCAACATCTTCCACTCCGTTTAGGTGTTTCTCTCCCGTCGCAACAACCGCTTCCGGCTTCGCGGCAATCACATGATCCATGATGGAGAGGTCATGGGGAGCCAGATCCCAGATCACGTTTACATCGTGCTGGAACAGGCCCAGGTTTACGCGCAAGGAATCGTAATAATAGAGCTCACCCAGCTCTTTTCTGTCCACCAGCTCCTTGATTTTGCGCACCGCGCCGGTGAAAAGAAACGTGTGATCCACCATGATCTTCAGATTCTTTCGCTCCGCCAGTTCGATCAATTCTTCGCCTTGCGCCACGCTGTAGGTAAACGGCTTTTCCACAAATACATGTTTACCGTTCTCCAAGGCTTTCTTGGCTAGTTCGTAGTGTGTCCAGACCGGGGTTACAACAGCAACGATATCGATTTCCTTTGAATTCAGTATCTGGGTTTCGTCTGTCGTGAAAGCAATGGACGGAAACACTTTCTTCAGCCGTTCCTCACACTTTGGATTGCGATCCGCCACCAAAACCACTTCGCAATTTTCATTCGAATGAAAATTGCGGACAATGTTCGGACCCCAGTACCCGTAACCGATCACACCGATACGCATGTTGGAACTCCTTGAGACTTCTTAGGTTAAACTGCGCAGCGCGTGGGGACGGCGGCGCCTTCTGGAGCGACTACAGAGGAAAGTCCTGCGTTAAGTCCATTCTGCAATCAGTGCAACAAGATCGCTCGAGTTGCTTGGGCGTTGAGCATACTTCGGGTCCATCTGGGTAGAGCTCAGTGGGCGCCTTCGCCCTGAATCACTGCCGCCGGGGTCTGCGCCAGAATCTTCAAATCAAGCCAAATAGACCAAGCTCGAGCGTATTTCAGATCCAACCTCACCATATCGTCAAAACGAGTGCGGCTTCGACCCTCGACCTGCCAGAGTCCTGTAATGCCCGGCTTGATTTCCAGTACACGGCGCCGGTGCCACACTTCATAAGCTCGAAATTCATAGGCGAGAGGGGGGCGCGGACCAACCAAGGACATTTCTCCGCGGAGAACATTCCAAAACTGAGGGAGTTCGTCTAAGCTCGACTTGCGGATAAAATGCCCAATCGGCGTCACCCGGGGATCTTTTTGGATCTTGAACACAGGCTTGGCAGCCATTCCCGAATCTTCGCCCACCTGACCGGCGATAAATTGCTCGACGTACTGCTGGTGAATTTTTGCATCACAGTCGGTCCGCATCGAGCGGAACTTCAACACGGTAAAGGTTTTTCCATGCTGGCCAAGGCGCTCCTGCCGGAACAGCACGGGGCCCTTGGAAGAAAGTTTGATCGCCAGGGCCACAGCCCCGAAAATCGGGGAGAGGAAAACAAGCGCCGCGGCGCTGCCAACCAGATCAATGCCTCGCTTGATCGCCAGTGGGAACTTACGTGCGTTTTCACGCTTTTGGATTTCCGGATACAGCTTGATGTTGGCTGAGTGGTCGTTCGCTCCGTTGCCATATTCTTCAGGAAAGAAGTGAAAGGAAACCGAGAGCGACGCGCTCTTCTCGATTCCTAACGTAGATTCAAAAATGCTCCGGAGCTTGTCCAGAAACCTCTTCTGGACAATTTCGTTACTGGCCTTTCCAAGTTCTGTCCCAATCACTCCCATCAGGCTGTTCTCAAGATACCAGCCGATGATGTCGGTTTCCCGTGTGGCTTCGGACAAGGACTTGGCCAGCATCTGGACCGTGCGTTCTTTACCGGAAATGGCGCTCACAATCTTCTGTACATCGACCAGGATTAGCACAAATCGGTTTTGAGCGCGCTCGGCTCGGCGGCGCTCCAGGTACAGCATGGAGACAAAAGCATCCTCATTCAGCAACATCCGTTGCGGCGTGTTACCCATGTTCGGCACAGACAAATGAGCGCGAACCTCCAACTTGGGCCGTTCTTTCTCCCGCCGCGCGACCGCTTCCATTGGACTCATTTTTCTTGCTCCGATTCCCATCCGATTGAACTTAGATCCCCATCGGCACGCGGATCGGCCGAAGTATCCGCTGCGCCAGGTTTTCTCGAGTCTCTTCCTTGACCACGGTAAGCCACGAGGTTTCTACTTCCATCGCCACTGATCTCTGAAGGAGTGTCACCGAAAGAACTACACGATGATTCCCCTTCACGTTAACCAGAATCCCTTCCAGTCCAGATAAGGTTCCGTAATTCACCCGCACGCGCTGGCCAACTTCCAGGTACGGCCACGGCTGCTTGGGCATTCCAGAGGACACGGCAAGCTGAAGCGATTGGATTTCCTCGTCCGAAATCGAAATGGCCGTCCGGCCGTACCCAACGATTTGCAACACACCGGGGGTGGTGGTCACAGGGCGGCGATTCTGAAAATCAAACCGGCAGAAGAGATACCCAGGGAAGAGAGGTTGCTCCACCTCTTTTACCCGGTCCGACCACTTTCGAACGCTCTTGTAGGTCGGCAACAGGCATTCAATCCCTTGCCCCTGAATCTGCGAGGCAACGTACCCTTCCTTGCGAGACCGCACTTGGAGGGCGAACCAAGAAGCCTTGGGGGCTGTACCGCCTGGCGTAATGTCAATTAGAGGGGTCAATGTTTCGTCCGTTTCCCGTCCGACTGCTCTCTGCGGTAGGCTATCGCCGTTACAGTCCCAGCGAACCGTCACCCCCTTGAGGGCAATTACCCTGCCAGTTGTCTGTCGGTTTGACTCGATCATTTGGGCGGCACCGCTCTTCTAACTTATTGAATTTACAATGGTTACAAATTGTGAGGTTTGAGGCATCGCTTCTCGCAACCCAAGAGCCGCCAGCAATGAGAAAAGCTATGCCCTATTGTTGCAATTGGCTTCCCCAATGCGGTTCTCTAGCCGGCTTTAATGCATGTTTAATGTGTTGAAAACAATACTTTTACATTGATGTCTTAGGCGGTGAACTCATGGAAAACGCAGCATTCTCGCACCTCTCTCAACAGACTCAGGCCAAGAGTCCTCACACCTTCCCGAACCAACCCTCAAGTGGCGTCCGGGTCGCAGAGGGACAGAAATCCTTCTAGGCTTCCACTAAGGCGCCCCCGAGCCCAAAACCGGCAAGAGCACTAAATCGAAAAGCCTGGAATGAAATCTGCGGCGACTACGCGAGGATCCGCTCGAGGGCGAAGTGGAGTTTCACGAAGTAATTTATGCGGCATCAAGTCGGATCGACCTTCGCGGATTTAACCGAATATCTGAAATACTATGAATGGTGTTTATAGGAAACATCCGGGAGATAGTTTGACGATCAGGAAAAACCGAGAATTTCAAAGGTGAACATGCAACACGCTTCAACATTCGGTCTCGCTCGGAGGACTCGTCCTTGACAGCCGTTCTCCCTCGACTTCCAAATCGCTGGCTGATGTTTGGAGCCTGGGTTTCGCTTTCCCTCTTGCTCTTTGCTAGACCAGTTTATGCACTCTTTCAGCTAGCTAACCAGGATGAGACCGCCTCCCACATCCTGCTGATTCCAGTTATTACCGCCTGGCTCCTGTACACAGAGCGAAAGCAGTTCGAGACACAAGGTGGTTTCAGCATCTGGCCGGCGGTACTTTTTCTTGCGCCCTCCCTACTGATGGCAATCTTTTTGCTAAACTGCGAGGCCTGCGCCCCCAAGACTCGCCTGAGCGGCTACACCCTTTCTCTCATCCTTCTGGTAATTGCCGGCTATGTACTCACTTTGGGCTCAGCAACTGCGAAGTCCTCCTGGTTCGCACTCGCCTTCCTCCTTTTCGCAGTCCCCATCCCGGATCTCTTTCTTGGAAAGATCATTTACTGGCTGCAGGCCGGTTCTGCAGCGATTGCGGAACTGTTCTTCAATCTGAGTGGAGCTCCTGTATTGCGCCAGGGCTTTGTTTTTCGTTTACCTAATGTGTCGATTGAAGTGGCGCAGGAATGCAGCGGAATCCGTTCAAGCTTAGCGCTTTTGATTCTGGCTTTGCTCGTGGCGCACTTCTCTTTCCGGCCATTCTGGAAAAAGCTGGCATTTGTGGCCACCGGGCTTTGCATGATGCTCGTAAAAAATGGGATCCGTATCGCTACGCTTACTTTACTGGCTAACTATATCAACCCCGCCTTTCTGACGGGAAGGCTGCACCATCAGGGTGGGATCGTTTTCTTCCTGATTGGTTTGGCACTCCTTTTACCAGTTTATTGGGCTTTGCGGAAGGGGGAAGCGTCTGCATCTCTTGTGGCTGTAGAGCCGTAGTAACAAATGATTTTGATCGCGAGACTGGTGGGAAACCTTCTAATCGTGAATCAGCTTTTGATTTTCTGGTCGCCCTCGTCGTGAGCCCCATACCCGTAGTAATAACCACCATACGAATCGTTTTTATCCACACGGTTAAGCACCACACCGAGCAAATGTTTCTCGTGAAATTCCGAAGAAGCCTTTGCTGCCAGTCCAAAATCAGTTGAACCGGCCCTGACCACAAACAGTACACCGTCGCACATATCGGCAAGGATACTGGCGTCGTGCACGGCTAAGGAAGGCGGTGAATCCAAAATGATCCAATCGAAGATCAGCGACATGCGTTCGAGCAACTGCCTCATGCGATCGCTGTGTAGCAACTCGCTCGGATTTGAAACCTCACTTCCACCCGGGATAAAGCACAGGTTCCCGCCTTTCTCCACTTGTATGACCTGGTATTCGTCGGCATCCCCGCGCAGGTAATCTGACAATCCCGGTGTCTCCGGTGCGCCCACGTGAAGGTGCAGGCGAGAAGCTCTCAGGTCAGAGTCCATTAGTAGAACTCGGCGATTTTCCTGCCGGATGAAGGACTGCGCTAAATTGGCTGCAACAAAGGTCTTCCCCTCCGCGGGAGTACTGCTGGTAATAAGAATCCGCTTCAGGGGTTGCGCCGACGCAATCTGGTAAAGCCGCGAGCGCAAGGTCCGGAATTTCTCGGCGCCGATTGAATTGTTCGAGAGCGCGGAATAGACGCTAATCTTTGAATCCACCTTCCACTTTACCTGCGTGCAGCGTTTCGCAAACTCCTCGAAACGCAACTGTCCCGGATCGGCCTTCGCGGCTGCGGGCTTCGGGTGAGAGTCCCCGTTCACCGGCGGTTTTCCGGCAATTTCTTCCTGGATCGAGAGATCCACAAGGTCAGAGGCCGGGCGGTTCATGATCTGCGCGCTTCGCTCTTCTGCGGCTTTTTTTAGGGCTTCGTGGATCCGGCTCATCTTTCGCTCTTTTCAGTCCTTATAGTGACCTTCATGCCTTAGAAACAAGGGCCTCGTCATATTTCTTAATATCGCCCTGCTTCGATCTGTTTTCATGAGCCCGGACGTCAAAACTGGGGACGCTCGTTAGGACTGGGAGCTTCAGGCAAAGCTCCACGTCACGCTCCGAATACATCGCCTTGTCGCTAACCGCCAGCAGGTAAAGAATGCCGAGAGACAGCGCAAGTCCGGCGCCTAGACCGCCCCCCGCGAAAACCAATTTCTTCGGAAAGGATGGGCTGGTCGGCAGGCTCGGTGCGTCAAGCACTCTGAAATTCTCTCCCTGTTGCTCGTGTTCCAGATCTGTGGCCATCGCGGAATTTTCCCGTTTCTTTAGTAGATCGTTGTAAATATCCGAAGCCGTCTGGTAACTCCGCGTCAGCTCTTTCAATTGCTGTTCCACCACGGGACTCGCCTGCAAACTGCCCTGGAGGGCTCGGATCTGATCCTGAATCTGTCCTTGCCGTTTGGTCATGTCCGCGATCGTGAATTCGTCCTGCTTGATCCTGCTTCGCAATTGCTGAATCGCCGGTGGCTCACGGAGCGCGGCTTGCGCAGCCGATGCTGTTGGCTTAGAAGCAGGCGCCTCGGCCATTTTTCGATTCAGATCGCTGATCTGTGCCTTTACCTTGATCACGTCGGGGTGCTCTGGAGTATATTTTGCCAGCAAAGCCGAAAGTTGTTGTTGCAGCAAAGCCATTTCCTGATCCATCGACTCCGGATTTTGCTGGCCCACTTGTGCGGCCTTCCAGTTGGCTTCTTGATTGGTCAGCAAGGTTTCATTTAGCGACTTGTCCTGCTGCGCGCGAGTCAGGGCTTGTGTAGTGGCGTCCAATTGCGCATTCATTCCACTCAGAAGAGTAAGATTCGTCTGCTCCCGGTCCGGCATTGATACTCGATGCTCGGCTTTGAACTGCGCGAGCCTCTTGTCCTGCTCCTCGAGCTTGGCCTTTGCTTCGTTCAACTGCTCCGTCAGGAACTGCGACACCTTGTTCGATTGAGCCACGCGGCCCGTCGCATTCTGCTCCATGAACATCGAGGTAATTTCCTGACAAATTTGCTGAGCCAATTGTGGGTCACTAAACGTCACGCTCACATTGAATCCCGGAGGCTCGTGATTGACCGATCCAGCCATCGGCTGAATGAGTTCCACATCGATCGCGGCTTTCAACTTCTCGACTAATTCTTCCATATGGGCCGTGTGGCGTTCTTGAGGATACAAGCCAAATTTGTTGATAATCGATTCCAGCCTTGACCGGCTGAGAATCTGCGCCTTCATGGATGCCATCCGCTGATTCAAGTCATCGGTGATCACCGGCTTGATCAGATCTTTCGGAACAGTCGGCTGTTCTACAAGAACCAGGGTGGACGAAGTGTATTTCTT
>Ga0210405_10000237_pt1 | contig 77834 bp, 93 predicted proteins | sample IncBWH11MmetaG_FD_155492 | JGI IMG/M metagenome (GOLD analysis project Ga0210405, IMG submission 155492) | Forest soil microbial communities from Barre Woods Harvard Forest LTER site, Petersham, Massachusetts, United States - Inc-BW-H-11-M | ecosystem: Environmental > Terrestrial > Soil >... | reverse complement strand
GCGGGCGAGGGTGGAGCACGTGTTTCAAGTGATGAAGCTGAAGTTCGGATTCGTGAAAGTACGCTATCGCGGGCTGAAGAAGAACGCGCACCGGCTGTTCGTTACCTGTGGGCTGGTGAATCTGTTTGTGAGCCGCAGAAAACTGCTCGCCGCAGCGTAGGCTCGTCCGGCTTCGCCCCGCACGCGTGGTTCCAATGGCGGTGCTGACCAGCTCCGGCATCCGAGACCCGAACCGGCAGCACGGTTTCCTGAACACTGTTGTTAGTCGACTTAGCATGAGCGCTTATTCAGAGTGTCCCTAGAGTGTGGATTCAGCAATGCATGATTCAGATCGATAACCTGAATGACGCAGTACTCTCCGTTCCACAGATCGCAGTGACTTTCGTGTTTACGAATCTCGACAAAGAACTGACAATCAAATGACATCCCAGCCGCATCTCGTCGTCTCTCCAAAGCGTCCAACCACCATGCTCTGAAAAGCCGATGACTTCGCGCTCGGGAGATACTTTTCGAATAAAGCCTCACCAGCGCAGTTATCAATCGTGAAATTCAAAATGTTTCAACAAGGAGAAATCATGAAGAAGCAATATCTAGCAGTTCTATTCACACTAATCTGCGTTCTTGGGTTGGGCCTGAGTGCTCGTGCTCAGGAACAAGACACAGTTGTTACCAACGTGCCGTTCGACTTCATAGCTGGAGGCAAGGTGCTTCCCGCGGGCACTTACAGGGTGAGTCGTGTAGATTCCACCTCCGGATCGCGAGAGCTGGAGATCAGCAGCTACGACACGCGGGCAAGCGTGTTCGTAATCCCTACGCTCTTCGATGACGTTCAATCCGGCAAAGCACAGCTTAACTTCGAGCATCTCGAAGGTGCATATTTTCTCAACGCCATTAAGACACCGATTGGGACATACGCCATAGACATACCGCCTGCGGCCATTAAGCTCGCGCAGACGCAACAGCCAAGCGGGTCTCACTCTGGAGGTCACTGAACCAACCACATCACTACTGACTTCTGGCAGGGAGTTCAGCCGCCAATAACTGGACCAGTCTATACCTGAATTCCCTGTCATCCGCCAACCAACCCTTCCGCGGTGAGGAAGAACAACGAACCGCATTCAGAATCGTACAAATCTTGAAAGTAAGTTATGGAGAGCAACTTGAAACGAACAATCTTTTTATTCGGACTATTCATGACGCTGGCAATTCCCTCGGGGCTATGGGCCCAGCAGGCCGGGTATTCCCAGACCAACCTCGTCTCAAATACCGCCGGCGTCGGAAAAACGACCGATGCTCAACTGTCCAACCCGTGGGGAATCTCTATCTTCCCTGGACAGGACTTCTGGATCGCCAACAACAACGGCGGTACTTCCACGCTCTATAGCGCACAGGGCAACAAGAATTCACTGGTGGTAACCATACCCGCCGCCTCAAAAAATCCAAACGGCAATTGTAGCCCTGGCTGTCCTACCGGAAACGTGGCAAACACCAACGGCAGCTACTTCGGGGGAGGGTCGTTCATTTTTGACACCGAAGATGGCATCATTGCCAACTGGAACGGCGGCACCAGCGCCGTAGTGGCCTTCGATAACTCCGCCAGTGGCGCGGTTTACAAAGGTCTCGCCTTGATAAATGACACGTTCCTCTTGGCCGCGAACTTCCATAGCGGCAAAGTCGACGTCTACGATCGCAACTTTAACCCCACTTCGTTGAGCGGTTCCTTCACTGATCCAAAACTGCCCGCGGGTTTAGCGCCCCACGGCATTCACGTCATCGGTAACCAGATCTACGTCGCCTATGCCATGCAGGATGCTGCCAAGCACGATGCCCAGCCCGGCGCCGGGCTCGGTCAGGTGGATATCTTCGACTCCAACGGAAACTTCGTGAGCACCTTCGTCGCTGCCGGCGGCAAACTCAACGCGCCCTGGGGCGTGGTCGCAACTCCAGCGACTTTCGGCACATTTGCGAACGCGATCCTGGTGGGAAATTTTGGTGATGGCACCATCAACGCATTCGACACAACCGGGAAGTCTCTCGGTCAGCTCACCGACCCTTCAGACAAGGTGTTGGTAAATGCCGGCTTGTGGGATATGACATTTGGCGGAGGCGGCCCCTCGGGTGATGCAGGCACTCTTTATCTCACGGCAGGAGGCAGCAACCAACCCAATTTCCCGGCCGGAGGTAACATCACCGCCGTCTTCGCCAGCCTGGTACCTGCGGCCGCCGTGGGCAGCCCAGATTTCTCTCTGAGTCTCTCGCCGCAAAGCGCAACCATCGCGCCGGGCGGTTCGACCAATCTCATGATCAGTGCCAGCGAGGTTGGAGGTTTCAACGGTCAGATTTCGCTTAGCTGCTCCTCCGCCGCTGGCCTGACCTGCACTTTCAATCCATCGACGATCTCTCCCGGAGGGACCGCGTCCACTTTGACCGTCTCTGCGGCCGCCACCCCGCCGACCAACGGCTACGGCGTTGCAACTCTATTGCCCGGCTTGGGCCTGTTCGGAACCCTCCTCACAACTCGCAAACGGAAACCGCTTGCAAGCAAGAGCATTCTGGGAATTAGCGTTCTGGGTCTGCTACTTATCATTTCAATGTTTGCCCTAGGATGCAGCAACAATTCCAAGGGTCAAACGCCACCATCGCAGGCCACTCTAACAGTGACGGGAACATCGGGCTCACTGAGCCATTCCACCCCTATAACCGTAAACGTCAATTAAGTCGATAGCCTAGTCAAGGGCGCACCCCAAGTGCGCCTTTTGCCCGGAGGCCTCAACCCTCGCCTTGTTCCCGTCTAATCCTCGTGCATTCCCCAATGATCCGCATCGCTGACCATTGTTGCTTGAGACCGGCGTAGCAACCTTCAGTTAATTCCACCCGTTTGAGCGTGACAGCGGAATAAACCTCGACCGCTTCGGTTATAGAAGACGAGGCTGATTCCTACTGTGTCCATCGAAACCAATACAGACTCTGGGCGGAAAGAACAGAAAGCACTACAAGGACGGATGATGAGGACTTATCAAAGCACGCTACTAGGTCGCACAGACGTTGCCGAAGGCACGATGGCATTTCAGTTTGAAAAGCCACACGACTTTGTGTTCAACGCGGGGCAGTATATCGACCTGACCATATCGGGGTCGCAGTATGGGTCGTCAAACGGACTAACTCATACCTTCTCCATCGCAAGCTCCCCGTTCGACGAAGAGCTTCTAGTCACGACCCGCATGCGAAATACAGTTTTCAAGCAGGCCTTGTCCATCCTGCCGATCGGTAGCGGTGTGAAAATTGAAGGGCCAATGGGCTCTTTCAGACTCCACAACAACACAGCCAGGCCAGCTGTCTTCCTCGCCGGCGGGATCGGCATCGCGCCATTCCTCAGCATGCTCTCCTACGCAGCAGGAGAAACGCTTCGCCATCCTATTGTTCTGTTCTATGCGAACCGCTACCTGGAGGATGCCGCGTTCATGAATCCGCTCTGGCAGTTAGAGCGTGCAAATCCAAGGTTCCGCTTTATTCCGACCCTCACGCGCACGGGCAAGAACTACCGAGGCTGGAAGGGGGAAACCGGACACATCAGCTCGGAAATGCTGGTCACACAAGTAGGAATTGTGCGTGGTCCGATCTATTACATAGCTGGGCCTCCAACGATGGTCGAAGCAACACGCCGAACGCTCAGCGAGGCAGGCGTAGATGAAGACGATATTCGGACAGAAGAGTTTGCCGGCTATTGAGAATCAGAAGTCTGGGTGGAGCAATGACCAGTGCTGTCTTTCTCTCCAATGAAAAGCTTTCTGGGTACGGGCGCCACCTTCGGGGCAGATCTCAATCTCATCGTGCAGCTCATCATGGGAATAGCGCTCGCTATTGGAGCCATTCTCGCGCGGCAGAAGCGTTACAGAGCTCACGGTATTTGCCAGACCACGGTGCTTCTTTTGAACTTATTGATGATCGGGCTGGTGATGTGGCCGTCGTTCCAGCAACAAGTGAAACCAGCGCTGTCTAAGGTTCCTCATAAGTGGTATTACGAAGTGGCAACGATACACGCGGTTCTGGGGATAACGGCTGAGCTTCTGGGACTCTATATCGTCATAGTGGCCGGCACGAACGTTCTGCCGCAGTGGCTGCGGTTCAAATATTGGAAGTGGTGGATGCGCGCGGAGCTAATGCTTTGGGTAATAGTTCTGCTCAGTGGCGTGGGAACGTACTGCGCATGGTATGTGGCACCATTCCGGTAATGCGGGTGCCCATCGCGATGTTCGACACGTTGCCCGTTTGGATTGGTCGAAAGAGAACCGCGACAAGATGCAAAGAAAGGTCAGAATGCCTGAACTAATTATGTACGGACTCATGGGGCTAGCCGCAACGCTAGTTATAGCCTTCTGTTTTGCATTCGTTGATGAATTCTCACCAGTGCGAAGTAAGTCTTCGCTCCATCTGATAAATGACGCACACTTGGACAGTTCTTCGATGATCAAGACTGGGACGCGGATTCCACAGTTCCGGGGGACGGCTGGTAAGCATGGCTGACACGGCTGTTCTCCCCCTGGCACAAACCCCGCACTCCATGCCACTCATGGCCCACTTGGAGGAGTTGAGGAAACGCATCATCTTCTCAGTCGTTGCCGTACTCGTGGGTTTTCTCTCGTGCTGGTCCTTCGCTGACCGTATTTTCGGTCTAGTGCAGCAACCCCTTATTCAGGCACTACGTCATCACGGCCTCAGCGGTGGGTTGGTGTATTTAAACCCGACTGAGCCCTTCAACCTCTATTTGGAGGTTGGCTTCGTCGCTGGACTATTCACGGCCTCTCCATTCGTGTTCTATCAATTGTGGTTGTTCATCGCTCCCGGACTGTATCGCGAGGAAAAGCGTTATGTTTTGCCGTTCTTACTTAGCACAGTTGGCCTATTCATCGCGGGAGGCTTCTTTGGCTACAAGATGGTCTACCCGGCGTCGTTGGACTTCTTAATCGGCTACGGCCAACGCTTCCAGCCGATGATCACGATTGGAGAATACACGAAGTTGTTTCTGACGATTATCGGGCCTCGGCCTGATCTTCGAGATGCCGATTCTCGTGTTCTTCCTCGCGTTGATGCGGGTGATTACAGCTCGCTGGATGTGGCGGAATCTGCGGTACTCGATACTCGCCATTTTTGTCGTCGCCGCAATGGTCACACCGACCACCGACATCTTGAACATGTGCCTCTTTGCTGCCCCGATGATCGCGCTCTACGCCCTCAGTATCGGAGTGGCTTGGCTGGTAACTTCGGCGCGCAAACGCAGAACGAGTGCCCTCTAGCTTACACGAGTGATCGCCCTTGCCGGGTAGCGTGACAATTATCTAACAATAAATTTACAAGTTCGCTGCAATTGAGATTCGACTGCTGAAATCCAATCACAGCTTCTGTGTCTAACGGTCCGCGTAAGCGCTCTTGCGTTCGATCCTTGACGTTCAAGCGCGCGGTGCGGAAATGTCAAAAGATTGTTTGACGGGACAAATATTTTGGAATGAGGGAATATTGCTCGACTAGGGGAGTTTCACACATTGCTGGAACACAATCATAACTGAAAGGAATTGGAGCAAAGCATGAAAGAACAGAATTCTCAATCTACTGTGGTGTCCGAGGCAAACTCATCTGAAGCAAGTCAGTCTTCGACGGGAGGAGATGTTCAGCGTCACTGGCAGGGTGTGGTCAAGCGACGTTCATTTCTCAAAGGCCTGGGGATTGCCAGCGCGACGTTGTCGGCCGGTGCCTTATTGGCGACAGAGAGCAATGCGCAGGCCACGCGGAGTAACGGCAAACTTTCCAAAGGCGATGCTGCGCTCCTGCGCTTCGCCGCGGCAGTTGAACTCATCGAGGCTGACCTGTGGCAACAATACAACGAACTGGGAGGAGTGCAAGGAGGCAATCCGGCTTACATGGCCGCGCTCAGCAACCTTGATGGCGACATGCCTCAATACATTGCGGATAACACCGACGATGAATTGAGCCATGCGGCCTTCCTGAATGCCTACTTGGTTTCCAAGGGAGTAGAACCGGTCGATCTGGATGCGTTCCGGACTTTGCCCAGTAGTCAGGCGACCGGCGCTAAGAATATCGGAAGACTGACAAACCTTCTGAACCTCGACGTTGACCTTAGCTGGTACACGCGTTACCGCAGCGGACAGAACCCCGACTTCGGCACGCACTTTAAGGGACCATTTACCATCAAGAACGAACCGGCCATCCCCTTAAACGATAGCGATACTCCGCCCGACCAGCCTCAACCCGTTCCACCTGCGACGCCGCAAGAGGCCCGCATGCAAGCCATCGCGAACACCGCGGGGTTTCACTTTGCCTACATCGAGCAGGGTGGGGCGAGCCTGTATCCCACGCTGGCGTTCAAGGCGACCGACCCTGAAGTCCTGCGCATCCTGGTGAGCATTGGCGGAGTCGAAATCGATCACTTCGGACTCTGGCATGACAAGGCAGGCAACGCGGTATCTCAGCCCCTGGCTGGTGTGACGGATCCAGAAACTGGCCTGACGTTCCCCGATCTGAATGCCCTCCACTCCGAGCTCGACCAGACGAACCTGATCCTGCCTGAGCCTTGCGAGTTTATCAGCAAGAGTCTGCCGCCGTGTTCCGTCATTCGGCCTACGTCGACCGAGAACGGAGGAGCAGTCGCCACTATCAAGTCTTTCACGGCTGACCTCCTGTTCCTTGGTCAATCGCCGGCGTTCTTTACGCTGGTGAACCGGCTGGCTGTCGAGGCTGATTCGGTCCGACACGGCTTTTAATTTGTTTCAAGCTCTCTCCTGCGTCTCCGAGCGGGCGCTGTATCTGGTTATCGCTTGCGGCGCCCGCAATTTTTACAGACGTAATGGGGAGATTTTCTCACTCAAACTGTTTTTCACTCAATCTAAGGAGGCCGTATGTTTGAAGGACTGTTTCAACCAATGCATCTGCTGGTGATTTTCGGAATTGCCCTGCTCGTGTTCGGGCCCAAAAAACTTCCCGAGCTAGGCAAAGGGATTGGAGAGGGCATCCGCGGCTTCAAGTCAGCGATGAAAGCCGAGGACGAGAAGTCAGTCAGCACAACCACTACCATTGCCAACGACCAAGCCTGATCAAGGAGTAACTCATGGGTTTCGGCACAGAAATCCTGTTCATGCTTATGCTCGGCCTCGTGGTATTGGGATCCGGCTCAAACGAAGGAGGCATCATGAGTCGGGTTACAATAGCTCGCACAGCACTTTTGGCAGTCCTTTTAGCAACATTTGCAGTCGGCTCCGACAAGACACCGCACACTTATCAGAAGGGGACGATCAGGGGTTGGGAAAATCGCACGGACATCTGGGGGGCAGGCATTGTCGGCACCGATGCTGAAGGCGTTTCCCGCAAAGTGACGGTTTTCGAGTTGAAAAGCACGGAACTGGTCTACCTGATTGGCTACTGCGGCGCTTTTCAGGCAGGACAATTCGGGTTAGGACAGGCCGTGGATTACCGGGTGAACGGCGGGAGGCTCTACATACGTCGCGACGACGGCAAAGAATACAAATGAAAAATGGAGGGGCAGAAGACCTTGCAGGACGCTAAGACCGTTGCCCCTTCCGCCAAGCCCTAACAGCGACCCTGCTAAAGACGGACGCAAGCAGCAACGCAGGACATGGGGATTGACGATGATTCTAGCCACCCCGCGTTGTGTTCAGAAGTTGCAGGCGGCGGGTTGTCGGCGAGGAGCTCGACTCTGGCTTACCTTGACATTCTACTGGAACGAGCGATACGCTTACCTAGAATGTCTACTAGAGAACAGAATGAACGGATCGAACTGTTGCAGGGCACTCTGGACCTACTGATTCTCAGGACGCTGCGGCTGGGGCCGGCACACGGACACGCTGTCGCTAAGGCAATCGCATTCAACTCCGACGACGTGTTGCAGGTTGAACAAGGGTCGCTCTATCCGGCTCTGCACCGGCTGATCAAGAGGGGATGGATTTCGGTTGAAGGGGGCACTTCCGAAAACAATCGCCGTGCCAAGTTCTACCGCCTGACGACCAAGGGACGGCGACAACTCACGACCGAGATCAGCAAGTGGGAAAGGCTGGCAGGAGCGATCGCGCGGATTCTCCGGCCGGAGGCGCAAGAGGGGAAATCATGAGGCGCCGGAAGCGCATGTTGGAGCAGCTCGATCAGGACATCCGCGACCATATCGAGATGGAGACGCAGGAGAACATCGAGCGTGGACTATCGCCGGAGGAAGCCCGTTATGCGGCGTTGCGCAAGTTCGGAAATGTGACCAGGGTTACGGAAGAGACGCGAGCAGTGTGGAGTTCCATTTGGATTGAGCAACTGCTCCGAGACGTGTCCTATGGCGTCCGGGCGCTGCGGAAGAATCCCGGATTTGCGATTGTCATCGTATTAACCCTGGCCCTCGGCATTGGTGCCAATACTGCCATCTTTAGCGTGGTGCGCGGGGTCGTTCTGGCTCCTCTGCCCTACCTCGAACCGAACCGCCTGGTAATGGTATGGGAGAGCCGTCCGAACGTGAAAACTTTAAGTACCTCATACCCTGACTTTATGGATTGGCAGCGTAATGCTCGCTCGTTCGAGCAGATGGCCGTGCTCACATCGCGCAACTATGACTTGACCAGCCCCGGAACACCGCAACACCTGGACGGCATGGAAATTTCTTCCGGTTTTTTCTCAACCCTGGGCGTAAACCTGGCTATGGGCCATGACTTCAGTCCATCCGAAGACGGGCCGCACGGAGCGCCGGCCGTCATCATCAGCAATCGGCTGTGGAGAAATCGATTTGCATCGAGCCCGCAGGCTCTTGGCAAGTCCATACGACTGGACGGCGCGGAATGCACGATCATCGGAGTTCTTCCTCCGGGATTTCGTTTCCTTGTCGACGCAGATGTATATACGTCTTTAGCGCAGGGCGAGCCGCTTTTCTATAACGATCGCACAATCCATTCGATTGTCGGTATTGCGCGCCTGAAACCTGGAGTGAGCATCGGTCAGGCCGCAGGGGAGATGAGCGCCGTCCAGGAGAATCTGGATCGTCTTCATCCAGCCGCGGATCGCAACCTGGGGACCAATATCGTACCGCTGAAGCAGGAGATTGTCGGCGATGTGGGCGGAACGCTTTTTTTGCTCTTGGGAGCGGTGGGCATCGTTCTACTGATCGCCTGTGCCAACGTGGCGAACCTCTTGCTGGTACGTTCGGCCGCGCGCCGGCGCGAGTTTGCCATTCGCTCGGCGCTAGGCGCGAGCCGTACGCGTATGGTGCGGCAGTTGTTGACTGAGAGCGTGCTTCTCGCCATGACCGGCGGAATTCTCGGCTTGATTGTCGCAAAATTGGGAGTCAGGTTGATGTTCGCAGAGTTCCCGCAAAGTCTGCCACGGGCTGACAGCATCGACGTGAATCTTACCGTCCTTTTTTTTGCGTTTGGCATTTCGCTCGTGGTCGGGATTGCGTTCGGTCTCGCACCCGCACTCAAGAGTTCTCGCGCCGATGTGCAAGGTTCGCTCAAGTCGGGAGATCGTGGCTCTACGCGCGCCCATCCTCGCGGTCAAAGCGCGCTGGTGATGATTCAAATGGCGCTGACGCTGGTGTTGCTGGTGGGCGCCGGCCTGCTCCTGCGCACCATCGGCGATTTGCGGAAGGTCAATCCGGGCTTTAATCCGCAGCACGTGATCACGTTCAAGGTGGGACTCTCGCCTTCGCTGACGCAGTCGGCATCGAGCATCCGAATTGCCTATCAGCAGTTACTTGACCGCATTCGCCAGATTCCCGGCGTAGAGGCGGCGGATTTTACAAATATCGTTCCGCTCAGTGAGCAAGACAATGGCGGCCCCTTCTGGGTCGGCCCGCAAGAGTCCACCTCCATGCAGGACGCGCCTCACGCGCTCTATTTTGAGACTGGTCCGGACTACCTTCAGACCATGGAAATTCCCCTGCTTCGAGGTCGCTTTTTCACCCCGGCAGATACCCCTGACTCAGGACCGGTCGTCGTCATCAATAGCGCTCTTGCCAAGACTTATTTCCGCGACCAGGATCCCGTTGGCCACACCATAACCGTCGCACATTGGCACACTGCCCGAGTGATCGGCGTGGTGGGGAGTGTAAGGCACTGGGGGCTGGGCGACCCCGGCACCTACAACCCAAGTCAGATCTACATTTCTTTTTATCAGCTTTCCGACCAGTGGATACCGGCGTTCGCCAGGGCTTTGTCAGTAGCGGTTCGCACTCCACTCGATGTCGCGACCATCATGCCTGCGGTCAGGAATGTGGTTTACGGAACCGGCAAGGACCAGCCAGTCTATGACGTTCGAACCATGCAGCAGATTGTTTCGGAGTCGATGTCGTCGCAACGCCTTCCGATGGTTCTGCTCGCGGTGTTTGCTACCCTGGCGTTGTTGCTGGCATCCGTAGGAATCTATGGAGTGATTTCTTACTCCGTGACCCAGCGAGTCCAGGAGATCGGAGTTCGGATGGCGCTCGGCGCAGAGAAGCGGCAAATTTTTCAGATGGTAATTGGGCAAGGTCTTCGCATGGCTGTTGTGGGCCTCACCATCGGGGCTGCGGCCGCGCTAATTCTCACCCGATTGCTCTTAAGCTTTTCACACTTGCTCTACGGAGTTGGGCCGAGAGATCCCATAACGTTCGCCTCCGTATCGCTTGTGTTGACTGGCTCGGCCGTTTTGGCCTGCTACATTCCAGCGCGTCGCGCGTCGCGCGTCGATCCTATGGTCGCGTTGAGAGACGAATAGTTGTTTGCAAGTGAACCGGCAAACCTTTCTTAGAACATCCGCGGACCTACAATTCCAAAATCGCCGATGCGGGGTTCCGAATATTTGTCCGCAATAACGTAAGTGCTTTATCGGACGCGCGACGCTGGGAAGAGTGTGAAGCAACGATTGTTGGGGCGCGCGTTCGATAATGCCTGAATGGCTACTAAAGAGGTGGCAAATATCTGTCGACCCGAATATCAGCAGTTGAGGTAACAGGAAGCCTGAGAAGCTAATCCTAGATTCCAGACTCGGAAAAGAAGGGGCGAATCGTGAGGGTCCGAATATCGGAGGGTAGAGCACCGACGCTAAACCCGTGACCGCCCCAATGCAGTTGTGATCTTCCGCGGATGCCAAAATACTGCGAGAATTGGGCGAAGACAATACAGCGAATGCCGTAGGCTGTTGCCCGGAAAGCGGCCAAACTCTCAGCCATGGGCCGGGGAACTAGGTTCCAATGACTACTAAAAAAGGAGCATTGCATACATGGTGCGTCAGGTGTACAACTGCGCCCCAACGAACCATCACACATTGCCCAACTCACTGCAAAGCTGGCCCAACCTGGAGGGGTTGGGCCGTTTTTTCCATCACTAGCCTGCTCTCACCTTTCTGGTGCTAGGCAGAAACCGCCCTCCGCACACGGGACACTCGATACGATCAAAGTCGACACGTCGCACCTGGGCGGGCGAAATCAAACCTCCACATTTCGGGCATACGGCATCGAGCGACGGCCCGCACCTTTTCGAGATTGATCTTCCGCGAGCTCGGCATGATGTGGGCATCTTAATCCCTCGTGGGATGTGGCAAACAGGGATATAGTGGGGCGGTTAAGTTTCGAGGGGGCTCAGGGTTATCCTTTATTCGGGGAACTGCCCCGCGCACTTTAAAGCAGCCTGCAGGCATTAAAAGTAGTGCAAACGATGAAAGTATTTGATCTGTTGTTGGAAGCCCTCGCTGTGATTGCAGGAGGAGTAATGTTGATGAGCCTTTCCCGTGGCGAGTTCTTTTCCTCAAAGGCATTTGTCGGAACGCTGCTTATCGCTGGGGGATTGAGATATTTGTGGAAGCACAGAGCAGATTTTCGGAAGCAGAGAGCAAAGTAGCCCACTGCTCAATCTCTTGATGCCTTCAGCATGTCGGAATAACGGGCGTATAATTCGCGGCACTATGGATGACGAACGCTTCGAGCGGATGTTGCATTTAATGGCTAAGCAAATTGTTGAGCTTAACTCTGACCTGCTAGAACTGACGGCTTCCGTGACGGCCTTGATGAGTGAGGGCCAAACGGCTACAGGCGAAAGCAGACTCCGGGCGTTTGGCTACTGATGAGTCAGCCTGTGCGGCTGCCGATGCAGGCAAGGCATGAACAGCCGTAACCAGCAAGGCGAACAGCGTTGCAGTGGTCAGCATCATCGTAGTGTTGTTCATGGTTATTGCCCTTTCAGACTGCCCTCTGGGTTTGGCTCACCGACTTGCAGCGGAACGATGTTGTTCATTCGCAGGTACTCCACCATCTGACCGTAGTGGTTGGACGAGTGGACTACAGAGTCGATGAGCATCAGAAGGCGCGTTCTATTGCCTTCGGATGGGACCGGATCGTCCATGTTACTTTCATTCAGTGCCGCCGCCGCTCTGTGAAGGCTCGTGAACGAGCCTTTGAGATATTCGATGACCTGAGCCTTTGTTTTCACGCTGCCGGGTGCTGTTTCGTGGTCGGTGCCAGCGGGCCGTTCTTCGTCCAGTGTGGCAGCGGCGAGTTGGTAGTTTGCAGCCGCTAGGTGCTTGACTTGCTCTGCGAATGTACGAACACCCGAAAACTCGCCATTGGACGGTGCGAACGAGTATTTCGCTTCCGGCATAGCTTCAGCAGCAGGTACGACCAACTGTTCAGTGTTCGTCACCCAGAAATCCACGACCTGACTAACGGTGCGTGGCTCAGCGGGTGTTGCAGCCTGCGCGACGACGCTCGTCGCGGAAAGTAGGAGAACAGCGGCAATCGCTCGGGAACGATACTTGAGTGACAATAGTAGGTTGGAAGGCAAGGAAGGTCAACTGCTAGGCTAGAGCGGCAGCGGTGCAGTTATCGCAGCTTCCCGTACTCGGCTTGGGCTTCTTTCAGGATGGGGATGTCGGGGTCGGCGCTCTGGGGAAGGAAATCCTTGTTATCAGCCAGCGCCCTAGATAATGCTTGCTAAGCTGCCCTTCCGTTACCGTTCGATGATGGGCTGCCAACCAAATCTTGTCGGAGTCGTTCCATTTCTGCCGCCGCTTCTTTCATCTGCTCAGCATATGCTTGCCCCTGTCGTGGCAGAAACCCTCCGTAGTTCTCAAGCAGCAACCGGGAGTTCATATTGAGGGCAACCATGTTCGAACGCGCTTGCCCGGAAAGGGCAGCGGTCAATTTTTCTAACTGCAAATTCCGCACCACTAGCTCATTCCTGCTCCGGGCGGCTTCTTCTCGGAGCAGTCGCCCATGATGGCGGATCAGCCCAAATGCGCATACTGCTAGCACCAGCAGGACAGAATTGGAAATAATGGTTGCGGAAAATGCCCCCTTCAGTGTGGCAGTCCTCTCTCCCTTCAATCTCGCGAAATTGCTGCTTTCCGATGAGGAGAGCGAAGACGCAATGCGCCGAATCTCATCCATGTAACCCTTTCCCTCGTCCGTATCGATTAGCTTGAATGAGCGAAGGCGATACCCCTGTTGGCGCAAACTAATAGAACGTTCCATCTCAGCCTGCTTGGATTTAGCCAAGGACTCCAACTGCGACTCCTGTAATTGTTCGCGCTGCGTCCGATTCGAGAGCCCCGTGCGGAGATTGGCAAAATCCATTTCGATCCTGCTCTTCGCGTCAGTATAGGGCTGCAAGTAAGCAGCGTCTCCGGTGAGCAGGTATCCTCGCTGACCCGATTCCATATCGGTGACATCTTTCAGTAGGCCAGACAGTTCCGCTTGGAGCGCGGAGCTTTCAAGTGTGAGTGCCGCAGATTTCTCCACCCGTTTTAGATGGGTGACGGCAAGGTATGCATTCCATGCAATCAAAGCGAGGAGCGCGGGGACTCCTATTTGCAGCGCAGCGTTTCGAATCATTTAATTTGCCGCCCTTCACGTGATGTTGAGTGCACCCTCAGTCGTGATTCGATTGGCCTTGCAAATTTCCTGCGCAACCCTGACCGCGGCCTTGCTGCTATGGACCGCCCCTTCTGCTGACATGACGGAACTGGCAGCCACAGTGAAAAGCAAAGCATCCTCGGGCTTCTCGAAGTAAAGTACAACTTGATTCGCTGCCATGAGCCTAGCTCCTACTGACTGTTCTTTGGATGATAGGCCGATTCAGCGCAGGAATGACGTTATCTGTTTTGGTGCGCCGATCACAAAATCGTCGGCAACGCAGCCTGCGAACGAAACGAGGATTTCGAAGGATCGGTAAGTCGGAGAGCCGTCTCCCCAGTCGATTCACCGAACCTTCACCCCATATTTCTGTGTGAACGGTGGAACGATACCGTTCAGGCGCAGGTACTCGACTAGCTGTCCGTAGTGGTCGGTTATGTGCCAAACCGAAATGACCGAGATGCCGAGTTTGGTGTTCGGTCCGGCGTAGCGGCCTTCGACACGGTCTAGCGCATTGTTCGCTGTGAGCGTGGCGAGGACGCGGTTCGAGTAGTCGAAGGAGTCCTTGAGATACTTAATCAACTCGGCCTTGGTTTTCGCCGGATCGTGCCCGCCCTTTTCGCAGTCCTCGGGCGGTTTCTTGCCCTCAAACTCGTTGAAGAAGGCGAACTGGGCGCAGGCGACGTGCTTCACTTGTTCCCCGAAGCTGCGCACGCCGTCGAAATTGCCTACTGTGGGGACGTAGGAATACTTGTCTTCAGGCATGGCTTCAGCCAGCCCGAGAAAGTTCCCTTCCGCGAACTGGAGTGTGCCGCTGACGCTCTCCGCGATGGACTTTGGAATGTCATCCGACTGGGCGGCTCGCTTGGTTGCGGAGTTCTGTGGCGTTGCAGATTTCCCGACAGCGGAGAGAGCGATGCCACACATGATAAGAAGGGCAGCAACACGAAAAAGGCTCATTCTAGCCTCCCGGTATTTGAAAAAGGATACTTAAGCCATGGAGTGAAGTCGAATGTGCGGGCTCTTTAAGTCGGGTGGTTCGGAAGGGGTCGAATTTTGATCCCGTTTTATGCGACCTTTCGCCCCCTGTTTCGCTGGCTCGGTTGCTGGCGCACAGGTATACCTTCTGAGCCTGCCGAAGAGGTTCTTCGACAAGACCTAGAAAAGGGGTTTCAGCGCTTGTTCGATGTTATCTGTGTACTCGAACCCAATGACCTTCGTCCGAAGTATGCCTTGACGGTCGTAGAGCATCGTGGTGGGTAAGCCTTCGATGCCACCGAACCTCTGCTTCACCTCCTCCGTCCCGACCGCCAGCGGATAGCGAACCCCGATCTTGCTCGCAAACTGAAGCGGGTCTTCCATGTCCTTCATCGTGTCGAACTTAAATCCGATCACCACGAATCCGCGAGAGCCATAGCGGTCTAGGAGCTTCTGGTAACCCAGCATCTCTTTCTTGCAGGGCTGGCACCATGTCGCCCAAAAATCGACCAGCACAACCTTTCCTCGAAGGTCAGCCGAGGACAGCGGGTATCCTTGCAAATCCTTCACCGAGAAATCAGGCAATCGTGAACCGATTTCACCTGCCGCGATTGCGGTTTCCTTCGTCTGAGTAGGACTCGCCGGATGCTGATTACAACCGACGAGTCCAGAGAGGCTCAGAAACAGCAGGCATTGTCTCAGCATCTATTCCTTCTTCTGCACTTCGAGAATCTGCAGCTTCAGTGGAGCAGAAGCGTCCGCTTTCTTCTTCCCTGCGGGCTTCTTGTACAACTGCCCGCGAACGGTGACGAACGTTGCAGCATCTACAAGCGGTTCGAGCCCTTTCGACAGTTCGTTTGGGGCAAGCGCGAATGACTGATTCGGTGCAACCTGAATGGCAAAATTGCCCGAAGAGTCCTTCACTATTTTCCCGCGTGCGGTCATGTCCAATTCGGCGACGCTGACACCGCTGTCGTATGTCGCCTTGAGAAGCTGAGCGGGATCAATCTGCCCATCCTCCTTGGGGGTAACATCGACTTTCCCATCCAGCAAGCTCGCTTGTACTGTTTGAACGCCAGACTGGCGTCCTAGGTGTTGTTTCACACCGTAGGCTCAAAAGTTTCATGTCATGCCTTCAACACGCATTTCGATGTGCTTGATTTGCGCTTGAGCCACAAGCACAACGACCATCGAACCGAGCAGAACCAGCATCGCGACTTTTTTCGTCTTCATCGGTCCTCCTTTCTTAAAGGTGCAGCCGAAACTGCTGCGTTATCCCGAAACTGATGTGACGCCGCACGGGCATGAACAGTCCGCCCGTGGAATGTGCCACGTCCCAATCCATTCCAATCCAAGTGTGCATTCCGGGGCGCACGCCAATGTATGTCGTAATTCCTGCCAGTAAAACATCGCCGCCGCTCCCGTTCTGCGTGATCCCTGCGATCCGGTCATCCTGAGCGTACAACCAAGTCAGCACAGGACCGATGAACCACTCACGAGCAACGTTCTTCGACTCGTAGGGTCGGTATGACAGCCAGAAACGTGATTCGATGTCACTGCCGAGCCGAGTTTGCTGCGTCCCCTGCGAGCGCAATAGCGTATGGAAATCTTCATCCGCGACGAGACGCTTGAAGTTGAAAAGCCCCGTGTAAGTCCAATTTGCTGCGAGGAAGAGATCGGTAGAACCCGAACCAGGCTGCAAACTGGCAGGGAGCAAACCTTCAGTGCTACCTGTCAGGTCTGTCCGCCCTATGGGAATCTTGGGACCGAGAGTGAACGACGCCTGCGTCGTCCCCCGTTGTGAATCTCGCCGATAGAAGCGGTATTTTACAAGCACCATAGCATCGCCCAAACCTGGGCCTCCAACGGACGGTGCGCTGACCATGTCAAAGTGATTTGTGACTATCGGAACGAGAATCGTCAGGTCGAAATTGCGATAGAAGCCCCACGTGAAGTTGAACTCACCCTCGTGTGCAAACGTAGGGCGGGCTGTCGCGGGAATGTTCGCGGGCGATTCCGGCGTCAGACCCCGTGTGGTGAGGATGGAGTTATAAGAAATCAGTCCGCCACCGGGAAACAACGGCGGTGCAGTTTCGGGCGCGGGACCTTGCGCTCTAGTTGTTGAAACACAAAGCAACATGACGAACGCCAGCGATGCCCGCTTTCCGCAACCATCGCGGGATACCCCTCGTAATCTCACAGATTTTCCTCCAGCAAAGATGGGAATTTCCCGACACGTGTCCGTGAAGCCGGGGAACCGACTGGAGGTCAGACTAGATACGCAGAGGCAGGGCGGCTGGTGAGGAAGAGATCGGCGGAGCATGGGAATGCTCTGCAATCATGCGGGCGGAAGGCTCTATGCCGTTAGATACGTTGAACGTCCGCACTAATCCGAGGGCGACGGGTGAAAACGAAATCCTCTGTGCAGATGATGGCTGACCAAGAGCAGCGTGTATCGCTGGCATGGTCTTGCAACACTCCTGACCGTGATGACCGTGCGACGAGCACCGCATAGAGGTGCAGCACTGCATCGCTTGTTCGGGCGTGGTCATGCCGCCGCAATCGGACGCATACGCCGCGACAGCGAGGGTGACCACAGCCAGAAGAACTTGTCTCGCAAAACCCATCGTCAGTAGCCTAGAAGTGTTCCGTAGGTTGAGTCAAGTTGGGGATCGAGTGGGGACCTAGCAACAGCCGCAGGTCTTCCCGCGCACGGCTTCCCGACCCTCCCAAACGATGAGAGGCAAGACGGCAAGAGCCGCAATCGGGTCTGCCCACTTGACGCTCCAGATGGCGTTGATCGCCAATCCCGCCAAGGCGATCAGAGACAGGTATGCGCACAGTGCTGACTGTACTGCGTCCGCCTTCAAAGCCGCGCTGCCTGTCGCTCCTGACAGCCGCCGTTTCTCTCTTGCAAGCCACGGCATGGCGACGGCGGCTGCGACCAAAATTGCTATCCCCAGAAACGTCGGCTTGGGTTCGCTATAACCCAGAAGACTCGTCACCGAAGTGACTGCGACAAAGGCAGCCAGAGCGAACAACAAGGCTCCCGCCACACTGGCAACCCTGCTTTCCGCGTCCCCGTGTGCGGCACCTGCCCGACCTAGCCGGCGCCGGTTCCCACTGGAATCTTCCAAGGGCACCAATCCGAGATAGCTCGCGATCTGCTTGCCGCACTGAAACCGATCCGCTCTCCCCAGGATCAGCACGAAAGCTAATGCGGTCAGCGCACCCACTCCGGGATGGGTCATCAAACATCGGGCCTCGGGAAACTTCTCCGCCTCTTGCTCAATCGCCTGACTCAGTTCCGCGATCGTCGGGTTCAGACGATCCAGCAGCTCCAGCAGCTCGCGTCGTCGCCGGCTGGCCCACGGAGCCAGGCGGAATGATTCCAGTTGCTGCCGTCCGTGTTCGCGCCACAACCTCTTCTTACAGCGCAGACCCTCATTGAGGGCCACGGCTTGCAACTGGTTCATGATTCGCGTGCGCGCCTGCTCGCTGCGAAACATCTGGCTCGATGAGCCCACCAGGCTATCCCTTGGAATGTTGCGTTCTCTTCCGAGCCAGCTAATTACTCACGCCGATCGCCCGGCGAGGTAGCTGGTATCGAACGAGTTGGCCCCGCGCCGCCGGAGCAACCTTAGATGTGCCCAGTCTTGCACTGCCGTCCTGGCAACCCTCACCCTCACTATCGCATGGGATCAGCAGCGCCGCATGGGTATCGCCATTCGAGTGCACGGCTTGTACACTGATCTCCCCGTTGTCGCTGATAAAGGTCGCCTCGGTCAGGGTCACTCCAGAGCCGGGCGGTACGAATGCGTTCAAGTCGATCATCGGGCCACCCTTTTCCCACAAGAACGCATGCAGGAAATTGCTGCAGTCCGACGATCCGCCCACAATCTGGCCGCTCGAATTGATAGATAGGGCGTCGCTGCAAGGATCTCCGTCCTGGCTCCCAAGATCTTTCATCCCAGCTTTCTTCGTCCAAAGAAATGCGTCGTGGGTTTGCGAGCCGGGCAAGTCCGCCGCGCCAACAATCATCCCGGCATTATTGATGGAGCTGGCCTCTCCGTTATCTCCACCGAGCGTACCCAGATCCCCTATCCCTTTGGACTTGATCCAAAGAAAGGGGTGGAAGGTTGCGTCCCCAGCCAGGTTGGAAAGGCCAACCATTTCGCCGCGATCGTTAAGCGGGGCTACCCCTGCGCCCAGGGCCAGTGTTCCCCCCAGAGTGCCCACATCCAACATGCGCTTGCCGTTCCAAACGAATGGATGCGTTGTGGGAAACCCGGTGGTGGGATTGATCGTGGAGTTGGTGAAGGACATCCCGGCCACTTGCCCGCTCTGGTTGATCCAATAGCCGCAACTGTCGGGCCCGCCCAGAGTGCCCAGGTTTTGCAGTGCCCCGCCTTGCCAGATGAACGCCAGCATTTGCGTAGCGAAGGGATTGTTAAAACACAGGTTGCCAAGAAAAAACGAGTCCGGCGTCGTAGTTAGGCCGAAGCCGGCAACTTGCCCTTGGTCATTAATGTCTCCTGCATAGCTGAAGTTTCCACCAAACGTCCCGAGGTTGATGATCTGCCCGTCCTGCCATACTACGCCGTCATATTCCGCGAAGCCGGTCGCCGGATCGATCGCGCCGTTTTCTGAGATGCCGGCGATCGCGCCGCTTGCATTGATCGCGTTGGGAATGCTGCTGTTGACTCCGGGAAGGGCTCCCAAGTCAGTCAGCATCCCGTCTTGCCACCGGAAGGTGTGGGTAACTAGACAGTCGGGCGAGAAACAGAATGGAGCATAGGGATCGGGGATGGTCGTATCAGCTGTCCCCGTAGCTACGCCGTGGTTATTGAGAGTGCTCGACGTGAAGACGTAATAACTCGAAGGCCCGCCGAACGTTCCTAAGTCAACGAACTGGTAGCTCTGGTGCTTGTGTTTGTTCTGTGCGCCGAGATGAACCGGAATCGCCAGCGCGGCGAACAGCGTGATTGCGGTAATGCACATCAAGAATCTGGATTTCATGTTGCGTCTCCTCTTCTTTTCTCTCTATCGAGCTGGCCAATTTCTTGAGCCGTATGCAAAACCGGGAAAGCGATACCGAGTCATCCGCCGCATGAGTGGCGGAGGCAACGTGCGGCTGGATGAGTCGCGAACTGCAGGACTCATTTGGGACACACTGGTGTTTGGCTGAACCAAGCTGTAGTCGCAGCCTTCGATGCCAGCATGCTTGTCATCACAGGGAACCAGCACGAAAGCATGCCCACAGAACTCGATATTCTGAGGAGCGCATCCAGGAGGCAGTCCGGTGCCTACAATTTCTCCACGGTCGTTAATGGCGAAGACGAATGTCAGTTGCAGGCTGGAGTTGGGGGCGATCAATGTATTCAGATCCACCATCGGTCCGCCGTTTTCCCACAAGAACGCGTGCTCCCCGGTCGGAATCACGCACAGAGTCTGATCTTCCGATGTGCCGACAACTTGACCCCGCGAATTGACCTGATACGCGTTACTACACGAATCGCCGGGCAAGGTTCCGAGATCGGTCATTACGCCGTTTTTCCAGAGAAATGCGTCATGCTTCTGGGAACCTGGAAGATCTGCTTTGCCGACGACCTCGCCCACATCGTCGATCCAGTTCGTATTCCCGTTGTTGCCACCAAGAGTGCCCAGATCCCTCAATTGTGGATGACTACTTTTGTCCCAAAGGAATGGATGGAATGTTGAATCGCCCGCCAAATCGGACAGCCCGACAACCTGACCTCGGCTGTTTAGAGCGGCGGGGATACCGCAGGTTCCTCCCAGCGTACCAAGGTCCGTCATGCCTTTACCCTTCTCCCATATAAAGGGGTCAGCGGTTGGAACATTCGCTCCACACGCGTCCGCAACAGAATTCGGCGTCGAGTTCGTATACGAGTACCCAGTGACCTGGCTGTGCTCGTTCAGATAGAATGCGATCGCGTCGGGACCACCCAAGGTGCCCAAGTCCTGCATCACTCCGCCGCGCCATAAGAAAGCCCGGGTTTGGGTGTTGCAGAAACCGGGAGCAAACAGGCAGAAGGGATCAGAGATCGTGTTGAGGGCGAGCCCGGCCACTTGGGCGCTATTGTTGACGCCTAACGCGAAACTTTCATACCCGTTTTCCAATGTTCCGAGATCGGTGATCCCGCTGTTTTGCCAAAGGACAGCGCGAAATTCAGGAATGCCGAGCAACGGATCTATTTCGCTGTTTTGTGAGATTCCGGAGATGTTCCCGTTCTTACTGATCCACGTGGCTTGACTGCTCCAGCCTTCGGCCAGCGTTCCCAGATCAGTCAACTGACCGTATTTCCATTGGAAAGCATGTGCGACGAAGCAGTCGGGGTCGAAGCAGAAAGAGGGGAAAGGATCGGGAGTAGGTGTATCAGCCCACCCGACAGCCGCACCTTGGTTATTCAGGATTCCGTCAGCACCGTTCGAGAAATAGCTCGCCGGACCTCCGAAGGTCCCCAGGTCGATGAGTTGGTAGTGATGGTGATTGTGGCGGCTGCGATGATCTTGATTGGCCTGAGCGGCGAGTCGGGGCAGAATCGCCAGCGAGGCCAAAAACGTGATTGCGGCAAGGCACATCAACATCCTTGATTTCATGTTGCCTCCTAAGGATTGCTTGTCTCTGTGATTTTGGTGCAAGCTGGCCCCTAGTTACGCCCTCCGAAGCGGTGATGTAGACCAGCAATTCGGGCATGAACCTCTCTCATGATTTTCCGGCTTGCATCGCCATCCAGAGGCGCAGCGATTCGCTGGTTGTCTTGGACGGCATTGTTTTGCACGCTTGAAGCTGCGGCTGGGCGCTCTCGGTCATCTTCGTCCGTTGGGATCGCTAAGAAAGCATGCCCCGCTACATTGACGCAGTCTGAGCAGACACCCGGTGGCGCTCCGACACCAGCGATTGCACCCTCGTCGTTGATAGCCATAGGCACCGCCAATTGCAAGCTGGAGTTAGGAGGAATCAGAGAATTCAAGTCAACGATCGCGCCGTTCTGCCATAGGAACACGCGCATGCTGCTAAAATCGCACGAAAACGAAATACCGGTGACCTGACCTCTGGAATTAATTGCCCAGGCCTCGCTGTAGCAATCACCATTCAAGTGTCCTAAGTCAGTCGCTACCCCGGAATTCCAGAGATAGGCGTCGTAGGGCTGAGTTGGAAAGGCCGCAGCACCGACGATTTCGCCCGCATCATTGATCGCATTCGCGGTCAAAGGATTTCCTCCGCTTGTGCTGCTGAAGAGATCAATCATTTTTCCGTCGCTCCAGAAAAACGGGTCTATAACGCATCCGTTCAGACTGCCGGTGCACCCTTGATCTCCGAAAAGGGTCGACAGACCGACGACCTGACCATTGCTGTTAAGGCCACCCAACATGTTGTCGATCCCAGAGCCTGCTAGTGTCCCGCCTAGAGTTCCGAGGTCAATCATTTTGCCGTTTTTCCAAAGGAACGGGTGAGTGGTTGGTAATCCCGTAGTGGAATTTATTGTCGAGTTTGTGTAAGACCATCCCACGACCTGCCCAGGATTGTTCACAAATCCACCCGCAGCGTCCGGACCGCCTAGGGTACCCAAGTCTCGCATCCCGTTGTGCTTGTCCCATACAAACGCGCGGGTTTGGGTGCCCATCGTGGATCCCCCTATTTGCCAATCGAACATGGAAACCGGATCGGGAATTGTATTCAACGCAGATCCGACTACTTGTCCCCGATCATTGATACTGCCTGCGAAGCTGCCGTTTCCACCGAAAGTGCCAAGGTCGGTGATGGCGCCCTTCTCCCAAAAGACGGCCCGCAGCTGATTTATGCCAAACAGCGGATCGATCACGGCAATTTCTGAGCCTCCGGTGATATCGCCACGTGCGTTGACAGCAGCGGCATCGCTACAGTAGCCGCTGCCTGCCAGGCTGCCCAGGTCCACTGCCGAACCGTCTTGCAATGCGAACGCATGAAACACGTTTGGAACGAGACCATCCAATCCTCCGCAGACGAAGAAATTGCTGTAAGAATTGGTAAGAATCGCCGTTGCCGATGAACCCACGGTCGTGCCCCTGTTGTTGATAGCAGGAAACACGTTAAACGGGGGATTTACTAAGCTAGCTGGGCCGCCGAACGTCCCCATATCGATGAGCTGATATTGGTGGTGCTTGTCGTCGTTGTGACCTTGTCTGTCCTGCGCGGCGAACTGAACTGGGATCGAGAGCATAGCCAATAGCGGAATCGCGGCAATGCATTTTCGGTTTGTGGATTTCATACACAAATCTCCTTCGGCTTTGTGGTCGCGTCGGCTTCGGTGTGGAACCGGGGTGGGAAGTTGCCGACTGCTTAAGGGCATACTCTCCGCCCATCGCGGTTGAGGCGTCAATGGATCCGATGTCACTTGAATGCGACATGTTTATGGCATGGCGCAAGTCGCTTTTTATGAGGGGATTGAAACAGTCCGCATACTGCCAGCCAGCGTTCACAATGTGGTGTTACACTCTCCGAATTGCACAGGGAAGGGGGCGCCCTGATGGGACTTCCTGCCGAATCCGAGCCGAATGTTCGCTTCGGAGAGTTCGAGCTTGATTTCTCCACGCGAGAACTTCGGACCGAAGGTCGGAGGTTGATCCTTCAGGAACAACTTTTCCAGATTCTGAAAGCCCTGCTGGAACGTCCGGGCCATTTGGTAACTCGTGAGGAATTGAAGCGCAGGCTCTGGTCTTCCGACACATACGTAGATTTTGAACGCAGTCTTAACAAGGCAGTGAATCGGCTGCGCGAGGTGTTAGAGGATTCAGCCGACCGGCCTCGATTCATAGAAACTTTGCCTCGCCAGGGCTACCGCTTTATTGCGACCATTGAGCCTAGCTTCCATTCTGCTCCCCCGGAAATGGAACTCATCAGCGTAGCAAGGCCAATTAAGAAAAGAAGCCTAACGTGGTCGCGCGAGGCGAAGTTGTCCGCGGTGGGTTTAGCTGTACTGGTAACGATTCTCCTTGTCTGGATAGTAGGTCGAAAGAATAAACATTCAGGTGATACCGCCTCTTCCGTGGGTATTCGATCAGTGGCAGTGCTTCCTCTGGAAAATTTGTCCAGTGATCCCAACCAGGAGTACTTCGCCGACGGTATGACCGACGAGCTAATCACGAACCTCGGTCAAATCAGCGCTCTGCGGATTATCTCCCGCACGTCGGTGATGCAGTACAAAGGCGTGCACAAGCCACTGCGACAAATCGCGCGCGAACTGAACGTGGATGCCGTAGTTGAGGGCACGGTGATGCGCTCCGGGGACCGGGTACGGATTACTGCACAACTGATTCAAGTCTCTTCGGATCGGCACCTTTGGGCGCATGCTTATGAGGGTGATCTGAGCGACATTCTCACGCTGCAAAATCAGGTTGCCGCCGACATTGCGAACCAGATTCGGATCAAACTGACGCCGGAGGAACGGGCTGTACTGAAGAGCACACGGATAGTGAAACCAGCGGCCTACGAAGCCTACTTCAAGGGCCGTTATTATTGGGATACGCGCAGTACAGAGGGAATAACAAAGGCGATCGACTATTTTGGAGAAGCTATCCGGGACGATCCAAACTTTGCTCTTCCCTATGCCGGGCTGGCCCAAGTCTACGCTGCACTCCCCGACTATGTGGCGGTTTCACCGCGCCAATGCTATGGCAAGGCCAAAGTCGCGGCGACTAGGGCTCTCGAACTCGATGACACGCTCGCGGACGCGCACACTGCCCTCGGGGGTATCACGCTGACGAACGATTATGACTGGTCCGCTTCGGAGCGGGAATTTCGACGTGCGATCGACCTTAACCCCGGTTATGCCGATGCCTACCATTGGCACGCAATCAACTTGATGTTCATGAGCAGGTGGGAGGAAGCGATAGCGGAGATCGAGCACGCACACCAACTGGATCCGCTGTCGATCATAATCAACGCGAACATCGGGTTCGTGTACTACCACGCCCGACGGTTCGATGACGCAATCGCAGCCGAGCACAAAGCTCTGGAATTGGATTCCAAGAGCTTTGTTGCCTATGAATACATGGGTCTGGCATACATAGGGAAAAAAATGTACAAGGAAGCTGCGACTAATTTGCGCATGGCCGTCGATTTGTCTGGTGGGGCCTCCGAAAGCTCTGCCGAATTGTTGTCTGCCTATGCCGCCGACGGTAACTTGGCTGAAGCGCGAAGGATCCTCGCTAGCCTGGAAGGTCGCTCTCGCCACGAGTATGTTCCGTCTTTCAGCCTAGCCGTCGCTTACGCCGGACTAGGAGACAAGACCCGGGCCTTGGCATACTTGCAGAAGGCCTACGATGAGCGCTGCGATCTGGTCCCTACTTTAAAGGTCAACCCGCTCTTCGAGTCCTTGCATTCGGATCCGCGATTTCAGAAGCTCTTGCAGCGGATCGGATTTCCCGCGTAGGCCGGCCAGCCGTCTATCACCCAAGCCTGCGAGGCCATTCGGCGCATCCCCCTCCAGCCGTTACGAGGATGCGAGTAAGTGACTGTCCGGGTAGGAATCTGCCCAAATCCCGCGTCGACAGTGCCCTCAATCGCAGGCTGACCTGCTTTACTAATCGCTGAGACGCCCACGAGCTGCGCCAGCGCCTGCCAATGCCAGGGATGCGGACGGTAGCCCTCGCGAATGCGGCCAGTATGGTAATTGGTGTTCACTGTGGTCGGGTCCACATTGGGGCTTTCACGCGGTTCAATTGAACAGTTCGCCACAAGAGCAACGATGCGACTGCAAGACAAACCGCTACCGCAAATATGGAAGCCTCCGGCCCAAACGCTCCCCCTGTCAGAATCACAGGTCCCTTCAGCGTACCCGCGAGCAATCCCGGCGTAGTAGAGTACCCTGACACCGACATCCCAAATAGCGAACCCTCGGTGAAATTCCAACCAGCATGAAGGCCTATCGGAAACCAGAGCCGTCCGGTCACCACGTAGGCGGCAGCCAGGAGCACACCCGCTTCGAGCGCGATCGCAATCGAGCTGATGACTGTCGCCCCTGGGTTGAACGCATGTCCTAGCCCGAATAAGGCTGAGGAAACTAACACGCAGACCCACGTTCCTGCCACGATTTCCACGATGCGGAATACAAAGCCGCGCACGAGCGTTTCTTCACCGATCCCCACCGTCAATGCAGTGAGCGCACCGGTAGCTAGACCGGAGGCCGATCCGTGTCCGGCTAGATGGTAGTCACCAACAATCCACAGCAAGCCCATGACCGAGGAGAACGGAGCGATCCCGAGTCCAAGCCCTCCAGCAAATTCGGTGACGCCACACTTCCCGACCAACTCCGGGGGTTGATGACCCTCGATCGATCGCGTTCCGGCCAAGTACGCAGAGAAGATAACTGTGGACAGAATTACCGATGCCCCTGTGTCTTTTACGTGGCCGCGAATTAATACCTGCGTGCTGAACAAGAGTCCAAGACCGGCCGCGAAATTCAGCAATGGCAAGCCCAGCTCTTTGCCCGTCCGCTTCACACTCTCGCGCATTCATGGGCCTCCTTTCCGCTCCACGATCTTACCAGTGTGTTGGCACGCTGATTCTTTGGTGCTTACAGAAAATCATGACCGCGCCGTACAGTTGCTCCTCCCGCAAGAGTTTCAAAAGTTTGGTAGCGGTGGATGTGCAGGAGGAATTATTTCCGGCGAGAGTTGGGCGGGTTCCCCCCACTTCCAAGGAATTTGCTGATCAAGTGGCGAAGTCACGCTGGCTGCGGATTCAACGCCTCTTACACTTACGGTCCAACTACGATGCAGACATTTACATCTGGGGGAATCCGCTAAAGGACGCTCTCAGGGCCGAGGAACTGGCGGCAATTTGCACAAGGAAAATCCAGCATTCTCCGCCATGGGATCGCAGCAAAGTGCTTCGTTTTTCCGCCGCGAACCTTTGCCAGCGTTGTGCTCGCTTCGAGCAGATCAGGCCGAACTGGCGGGCGCCTTGGGCAACCCTTCACGAAGTGAGCGTGCTACGACCGAAATTGAGTGTATCGTCAGCGTATTGCGAGTCTAAAGCCAAATCCGGCGTAACTGCCTGATAAGATTTGGCGTCCCACTCATACATTTTTTGAACTACGCCTTCCTCACTATGTAAGTCGGCTTTGACCTACCCTCGGCGTAAGCACGCTTATGAGAGAGCTCAAGAAGAGGCGGGTCTCTTCTTTTGTCTGCATGGGGACCAGTGAATCTGTTACCAATTCACGCCGTTTGCACAAGCAAATACCACTGATGAGTATTTCGGATACGCCATACTTGGCCGACAACTCGCGGTACGGTCTACGGTAAAAGCTTGCGGGGCCGATAACCACACGCTTCGACCAAGAGCACACTCCCGGTCGTTGCGACTGGACTGCGATCATCCGGGAGCGGACTCCCGCGCGTGACAACACCCTCGGCTTCATTCGGTGGTAAGCGGCACATAGCCGCGTCGGCCTCCGCTTGGCTCGGCTCACGCAACTGTTCCGAACAGCCACCCGACGCCTGCGGTTAGCGCCATGGCCAGCGCACCCCAGAACGTGACGCGTATTGCACCCATCGCTACTCCTGCACCGCCCGCGCGTGCAGCCATCCCGCCTAGAAGGGCGAGGAACACCAGTGAAGTTCCGGAGACAAGGGGGATCAGCTTTGCCGCCGGGGCTATAGCAGTGACCATGAGAGGCATGGCTGCTCCCACAGCGAAGCTGCCAGCCGACGCCAACGCAGCCTGAATCGGACGCGCACGGAGAGTGTCGGAGATACCGAGTTCTTCGCGTGCATGCGCGCCTATTGCGTGATGGGCCATCAGTTGCTCGGCGACCTGTTTCGCAAGCGAAGGATCGAGCCCGCGAGCGACGTAGATTGCCATCAATTCCTTGTGCTCCCCCACGTCATCTGCTTCAAGTTCCGTGCGCTCGAGCTTGAGTTCGGCCTGTTCGCTGTCTGCCTGTGAGTGGACAGACACGTACTCACCGGCAGCCATCGACATAGCCCCCGCCACTAGGCCGGCGACCCCTGCGACTAATACATTGCTGTGGGTCGCATGTGCAGCCGCGACACCAAGCAGCAGACTCGATGTTGAAAGTATGCCGTCGTTCGCGCCCAATACCGCCGCGCGCAGCCAGCCGATGCGTCCGGTGCGGTGTCGTTCCTTGTTGCCTGCAGGCATTCTTGGGGCCTCCTTAATCTGAGATGGCGCCCGCACAAAGGGGAGATTATGGCAGATCGAATGAGCGACAGAACAGTCGCGATGGGCAGCGAAGGCGGTGGAGGTGGGCATGTTTGACTTTCGACACCAGGGGTGAAATCATTATTTTCGGCGGGAGGAATAGCAGATTTGCCCGCACACTTGACGTTGTTCTCGCCCTTCTTGCGCATTTATTCTTCCTTCATTATGGGAAGTTGCCTTCTGCGCATTCGGAATTCTTGAGAGGGGGTCAATCATGTCACTCGTGGCAGTGTCCAAGAACCTCATCAAATTTGATACTAAGACATTCCTTTCGACCATCAACGGCGGTAGAAAGATCGAAGTTTTTCCCAAAAAGCAGACGATCTTTGCTCAGGGCGACTCGTCCGATGCTGTTTTTTATATAAAGGAAGGAAAGGTAAAACTCACTGTTGTGTCGCAGATCGGGAAGGAAGCCACAATAGCCATTCTGAACAAGGGCGATTTCTTCGGAGAGGGTTGCCTTACAGGGCAGCATCTCCGCCTGTGCTCCGCCACCGCAATGACCGATTGCTCCGTGATGAAAATCGACAAGAGGTCCATGACAGAGGTGCTCCACCGAGAACACGCGTTTTCCGATATGTTCGTGGCATATTTGCTGACACGGAACATCCGATACGAAGAGGATTTGGTTGACCAGCTTTTCAATTCCAGTGAGAAAAGACTGGCCCGGATATTGCTATTGCTGGCTCATTTCGGCAAGGAAGGCGTGCCCGAGACTGTAATTCCAAAGATGAGTCAGGAGGCCCTCGCAGAGATGATAGGCACAACCCGGTCGCGGGTTAGCTTTTTCATGAACAGGTTCAGGAAATTGGGGTTCATTGATTATCACGCTGGCGATGAATTACAGGTTCACAGTTCACTTCTCAACGTCGTTCTCCACGACTAGAACTTCGTTCTGACAAAAACGGAACTACTCTCTTGCAGACGAAGCAACTCTGGCTTCGCCATTTCTTTGACGACTTCTGCGAGTGTTGCTTTGGCCGATTGCTTTTTTGTTTTTCTTTTACCCATACCGCCATGATTTCACGGGTCCGGGGACGTCTACAGGTCAATTTGGATCATGTATTCTGAGCCGAAGCGGGCGTATCGCCATTCGGTCGCGCTGAAGCACCTCACGGAGTGTGGACACCTATATTCGGGAAGCCTGAGCAATTTTGAGCAGTCACCAAGTACGCCACCGTTGTAATCTCTATGGCAGGTATGAAGGAACTATGCGGCCCACGGTCGTTTTGTTCCTCTGGTGGCGCGCAGCCGTATATTCGTATACAGGAAAAGTGGCTCATCCACCCGCTGCGCCACGTCTATTTTTTGAACGGTTGTTCACACAGCAAGTCAAGTACAGCGGAATTGCGAGGGTGCAGGAACGTACTCGCGCAACAAATCCGCAGAAAGGCGGCGATGTTCGCCTTCTCGCCAACTAGTTTCTGAGCTCAGATTTCATATAGGAGACGCAAATGGCTACTTCAACTCTATCGTCGAATGAGACCTCGCAAGCTCGCCGGCTGAAGCTTGCGTCACCCTTCTTGGCCGGTACTAAGAAGATTTTGATTGGTGGCAAGTGGGTAAATGCCAAGTCGGGAAAAACATTTCCGGTCTACAATCCGGCGACCGGACAGGAAATCGCACGAGTTGCCGAAGGGGATCGAGAGGACATTGAGCTGGCAGTGAAAGCTGCCCGTACCGCGTTCGAAAGCGGTCCCTGGCACAGAATGACTCCGTCAGAGCGCGGACGCCTCATTTGGAAGCTTGGAGATCTCCTCGAGCAGCAACTGGAAGAGTTCGCCGAGCTTGAATCGCTGGACAACGGGAAACCAATTTCTGTGGCGCGTGCCGCGGATGTCCCGCTGGCAGCGGATTTGTTCCGCTACATGGCGGGGTGGGCAACGAAGATCGAAGGAAACTCAATTCCGATTTCGGTGCCGTACACTCCGGGAGCGTCTTATCACGCCTATACGCTCCGGGAACCTGTAGGAGTCGTGGGCCAGATTATCCCCTGGAACTTCCCTTTGCTTATGGCTGCCTGGAAGCTGGGCCCGGCCCTAGCGACAGGTTGCACGGTGGTGCTGAAGCCGGCCGAACAGACGCCGTTAACGGCGTTGCGGTTGGGCGAGTTAATAATCGAGGCGGGATTCCCAGAAGGCGTTGTCAATATCGTGGCCGGCTTCGGGGCCGCGGGAGCGGCGCTAGCCTCTCATCCCGACGTCGACAAAGTCGCTTTCACAGGTTCCACAGAGGTTGGCAGGCTCATCGTGAAAGCGGCTGCCGGGAACATGAAGAAGGTGACCCTCGAACTGGGCGGCAAGTCTCCCAATGTGGTCTTTAAGGACTCGGACCTCGAAACCGCCATCGCGGGTGCGGCTAGCGCAATCTTCTTCAATCAGGGCCAGTGTTGCTGCGCGGGCTCGCGCCTGTATGTAGAAAGCAGCGTCTTTGACAAGGTCGTCGACGGCGTAGCCGAGCACGCAAAGAAGATCAAAGTGGGGCCGGGGCTCGATCCAACCACCCAGATGGGCCCGCTCGTATCCGACGAGCAACTCAACCGCGTGTGCGGCTACGTACAATCCGGTATTGCCGAGGGAGCGAAGGCCGTTACGGGCGGACGTAAGACAGGGGATGCCGGATTCCCGCAGAACGGATACTTCGTCGAGCCCACGGTTCTGGTGAATACCCGGCAGGACATGAAGGTCGTCCAAGAGGAGATCTTCGGCCCTGTGGTAACAGCCCTGCCATTCAAAGAAGTCGATGAATTGATTCCAAAGGCAAATGACTCCGTATATGGCTTAGCTGCGGGAATTTGGACGCGCGATCTTAGCAAAGCTCACCGGGTGGCGGCTGCGTTGCATGCGGGCACAGTTTGGATTAACTGTTACAACATCTTTGACGCGGCGCTACCATTTGGCGGATATAAGCAGTCCGGTTGGGGGCGCGAAATGGGTCACGAAGCCATCGAACTCTATACACAAACCAAGGCGGTCTGCGTGCAAATATAGAGTCTAAAACGCCGGAGTTACGGGTGGACGACGGTCCCCCCGTATGGTTTTGCGACCAACAAAAGCTAGGCTCCGCTCGTGGTTAAATACGGGGCGGTTTAATGGGTGCAACCTCGCTCGTTTCCGTCTCGACGCAATTGCTTTTTGCGACAGCAACGAGCGGCAGAATTTCTCATTAAACGCGAGGCGTCAGCTATGGCAGAGAGGTCGTTTTCAGCGGCAACCAGCAACATCGATTCGACTCTTCAGGAACAGCCGCAAGTTTCCCTGCCCGGAACACTTCCGCCAGAACGCGCACATCAAGAGCGCCGAAGATTACGAGCACATCTACCGTGAGTCGGTCGAGCAACCGGAGAAGTTCTGGGGACGCATAGCTGAAGAGCTGCGTTGGTTCAACAAGTGGGACAGAGTTTTGGAGTGGAACTGTCCCTGGGCCAAATGGTTTGCCGGCGGAAAACTCAATCTCTCCTACAACTGCTTCGATCGCCACGTGCAGACCGGACGTAAGAACAAAGCGGCCATCATCTGGGAAAGCGAGCCCGGCGAAGTCCGCACGTTCACCTATCAGCAACTCCATCGCGAAGTCCAGAAATTTGCCAACGTTCTCAAGTCCCTCGGCGTTCAGAAAGGCGACCGCGTTGCCATCTACATGGGCATGACTCCCGAACTGCCCATCGCCATGCTCGCCTGCGCCCGCGTCGGTGCGCCCCACACCGTGGTCTTCGGCGGATTCTCCTCCAACGCCCTTATCGACCGCATCCACGACTCCCAGGCCAGCGTCGTCATCACTGCTCTGTCAGGTTCCGATTACGACGCCCCCATCCACGGAAATCACAGCCCCGTGAATGAAGCTTGCCTGGTCCGAAGCCAGCCAGAAGTATGTGTTGGCCACGTCTTCTGATGTTCCTGCCCGTCCCAGCGGCGTTCGTGCCACCATGGCTTCGAGGACTTTCGTGGGCATCGCCCTCACCATGTCTGTCGCAATAAATCCCGGAGCCACGGCATTGACACGAATCTTGTACTTGCCCAACTCCCGTGCCCAGGTCCGCGTCATTCCGATGACACCGGCCTTGGAAGCCACGTAATTCGTCTGCCCGAAGTTCCCAAGAAGTCCCACCACGGAGGCCGCGGACAGAATTACTCCACCTCCACCCTTGATCATGTGGGGTACCACCGCGCGGGTTACCAGGAAGACCCCCTTCAAGTTGACCCCGATCACCGAATCCCACACATCCTCGCTCATGATTGACTCGGGACTTCCGCCGTTCCACTTCACCAGCTGCGCATCGCGAACGATGCCGGCATTGTTGATGAGAACGTCGATGCGGCCCCACTGCTCGACAACTGCGGCAGCGGCAGTCTCAACCGCGCCGGCGTTGGTGACGTCAACCGCCTGAAAATGAGACTCGCCCCCGGCCACTTTGATCGTGGATTCTAATTGAGGCGCGGTCTCGGCCGAAACATCCCAAGCGGCGATTCTTGCGCCTTCCTCAGCGAAGCGCAACGCAGTCGCACGTCCTATTCCGGCCACGGCTCCTGTGATTACGACGACTTTCCCATGCAGCCCGCTCTCCCTGGCTGCCTGGCGTTTTTCGCGGACGGCGGGCGTGTCCATGAGCGTAAATTCCATTGGTTGAGTCGCGTTGCGGACCGCTTTGTTCCCCGCCGGTTGCGGAACGCCTTCAGTAGCCGGGTCTTGCTCAGAGCGAGGCATGGAAGCTCCTAGTCATGTCATCCTGTTGGGGGAAAGCGCCCTGGTTGGGCACAGTCAATTTCGCTCCTCAGTGAAGGCGCCGCAGAATAGAGTAGCTGCTTTGCCGCAGTGCGTCAAGCCTTGCGGCGAGATTGCGCCCCGGGTCGGCTCTTTTTCGGTACCCGTTTAATCAATAAAGATTCCAGCTCTTCGATTCGCCGCTTGAGTTCGGCCGCCTCACTAGCCTTCACCGGGGTTTCGGACAAATCTTGCTGCGACTTCGGGTCTCCGCTGGTTCCATTCGCTGCCAGAGGATTGGCCCAGCGCCCCTGTATGAACTCGAAAGGATTCACCGTTGACGGCAAAGCGCGGGAGGCATTCTGGTACATGTCCATCATCGCCTTCATGTACCGCAGTGCATTCTCCTGAGTCGCCCTTCCAGAAGCGAGGATCATCTGCCGCAGCACATCGAGCGGGAAAACGGAATTTGGCGTCTTGGCGTCCTCCAACACGATCTGCGCCAGGACCAGCCGGGTCAGGTCTTCCCCGGTTGCCGCATCCACCACCCGCACCTCATGGCCATCACGCACCAGTTGGGCAACTTGACCCTGGTTGATGTATTGGCTGGTTAAAGTGTTGTAAAGACGCCGGTTCTCGTATTTCTTGATAATGAGTGGTTGAGGGATATTTTGTTTCATGTTTGCGCTTGACAAGCCCCCAAAGAAGAGTAGCATTAGATCATGTTGCAGTGCAGCATAAGTCGCAACATAATTAAATCCCGTTCTCTAAAAGGAGCAGATCATGACAACCACCTCTAAGTCAACCCACAAGGCTGCGGCAGCGGTAAAACCCGAATTCGTGGACACCTTTTCTCCCCTGGTTCTCAACAGTGTGGAGCGGGTCGCCGACTTGCAAAAGAAGACCCTGGACATCGGTGCCGAACAGACCGGCGAATGGATCGGGGCCTGGAAGAAAACACTCAGCTACTTCCCGGTAACGACGTCCCCGTTCCTCTTCGATGTTGTCGGCCAGGCACTCCAAACCGCCGTCGAAACCCAGAAGAGCGCCATCGACCTGGTGCTCGAGCAGACCAATGCCGCCAACGGTATTGCCAAAGTGCGCGGCGAGGCGTACTCCAAGATCGCCGATGGCGTTACCAGCTCCATCCAGAAGTCGCTTGAGGGCTCCATGGAAGCCCAAAAAACGATCCTTGAGTTTGCCAGCGAGCAAAACACGGCCGTTTTTGAATCGACTAAGAAGCAGTTTGGCGCGGCAACTGGCCCAGCGGCAGCGATCGTCGACACGTTCCAGCGCGGGACCCACGCTGTTGTCGAAGCGCAAAAGGCGTTTCTGAACATTGCTTCCCAGTCGTTTGCCGCCGCCAAGCGCTAACGGTTGTCGATTTCAGGGCGTGGGCAGTCACCAAGGATGCCAGCCGGGCGGTACAAGACACCCGGCGGGGTATCCTCTTGACTGTCTCTGGTGTATCGTGCTGATAAGGAGTCGTAAAATGGCCGAAGACCCAACCCACGATAGTAAGCGGCTTGATCCGATGGAACCCTGGCGGGCGGCGCGCGACCTCTATATGGATGCCTGGGGCAAGACCATGGTTGACATGGTGAACAGCGAAGCCTACGCGCAAGCCACGGGCACGATGCTCGATAGCTACATGACGATGTCGGCTCCATTCCGCGAAGCGGTCGAAAAAGCGATGCTCAAAACTCTCGAGCAAATGGCCATGCCTTCCCGGGCTGACATCCTCTCGATTGCGGAGCGGATGACCAACATCGAGATGCGCCTGGACGACCTGGATGCCAAACTCGACAATATTCAGCGGTTGATTGTGAAAGTCGGCGGAGCGCCGCGTCCGCGGTCGGCGAAAACGCCGCAGCCCGGTAGGAAGAAGACGACTAAAGCAAAATCGGCGAAGACAGGAAAAAAGTAGGATGACAGAAGCTACGGTTACCACCGACCCAGTTACCACCGCCGTGGACCGGCTGCAAACCCTCAACAAGGCAATGACCACTAAAGCTGCCATTGCACAGACCCCGAAGGAGTTGGTCTGGACGCTGAACAAGGCGAAGCTCTACCGCTACGTACCCGTTCTTCCCAAAGAGAAGCGCCATCCCATTCCCCTGTTGCTGGTTTTCGCCCTCATGAACCGACCCTACATTCTCGACCTGCGTCGCGGGCATAGCTTTGTCGAGTACATGCTGAACAAAGGTTATGATCTCTACTTGCTCGATTGGGGAGTGCCCGGGCCAGAAGACAAGAACCTCAGGTTTGACGACTACACCCTGGATTACATGCCGCGCGCGATTCGCAAGCTCAAGACCATCTCCGGAGTGGAAGAGTTCAGTCTCCTGGGCTGGTGCATTGGCGCCATTCTCACCACTATTTACGCCGCCCTGCGCGGCGACGAAGGCTTGCGCAACCTTATTCTGTTGACCGCTCCGCTGGACTTTTCCAACAAGCAGAGCTTGACCTTCGCGCGGTGGACCGACGAGCGCTATTTTGATCTGGAGAAGGTACTGGCGGCGTTTGGCAACATGCCCGGAGAGATGATCGACTACGGCGCCAAGGCGCTCAAGCCGGTGGAAAACTATGTCGGCAACTATGTGAAGCTATGGGACAACATCGACGATCCTCGCATGGTGGAAGGCTGGCATGCGATGAACACGTGGGTGACCGACAATGTGCCTCTGGCCGGAGGCGTCTTCCGCCAACTCATCGTGGACCTTTATCGCAACGACAAGCTGATGCGTGGTGAGCTTTTCATCCGAGGTGAACGCGTCGAACTCAGCCGCATTCAAGCCAATCTGCTCACCGTGATCGCGGAGGGCGACCACATTACGCCGTCCTGCCAGTCTGAGCCTGTGATGTCGAAGGTCAGCAGCCCGGACAAGGAACTCTTCCGAGTTAAGGGTGGTCACATCGGAATCATGGCAGGCAGCGGAGCCAGTAAATATACTTGGCCGCACATCGATGGCTGGCTGGCCCCACGATCTCAGTAAGTTCGACACTTCTCACATGTGGTATCCGCCGTTGACATTCAATTCCTGACCAGTGATGTAGTCTCCATCCGCGGCAAGGAAAGCGGCGGCCTTGGCGATTTCCTCCGGCAACGCGAACCGTCCCAAAGGAATCTTCGCCTTGATCTGCGCGGCAATCTCTTCCGGAATGGCATCCACCATTTCGGTAGAAGTGAAGCCGGGCGCGATGGCATTGGCGGTAATGTTGAATTTAGCCATTTCCAGCGCGAGAGTTTTGGTGAAGGCGATGATGCCGCCCTTGCTGGCCGAGTAGTTGGCCTGCCCAAACGCGCCCATTTGCCCGACCACCGAGCTGATATTGATGATCCGCCCAAACCTCTGATTGATCATGGCCGGCAAGGCCGCGCTGGAGCAATAAAACGTACCGTTCAGGTTGACGTCGATTACTTCTGCCCAATCTTCGTCGGTCATCTTGCGCATGCTTCGGTCGCGCGTAATACCTGCGTTGTTCACCAGGATGTCAAGGCGCTGCCATTTGTCGAGCACTTCTCTGACGATGCGCGCGGCGTCGCCCTTCTTGGCCACGTCGCCCTGGATGAGCAGGCATTCGCCACCCAGTTCGCGGATTTCATCGGCCGCGCTTTCGGCGTGCTTGACGTCAGCCCGGAAGTTCAGTGCAACGTTCGCCCCACGGCGTACGAGTTCAAGCGCGATCGCACGCCCAATGCCGCGCGAGGCCCCGGTCACCAGCGCGACCTTACCCGCGAGCGAAGTCGGCTGGAAATCTCCACGTACATCTGAAACGTTTGCCATTTCGAGTCTCCTGTCTTCAGAATTGCAGCTCACAATCGCGGGATCGATTCGAATAACGACATAGCCCCCAACCGCGCCGGCACCGAAGCCGGGCGCGAAAACCCGCATGGGACGGTCAATCCTGCCTTCTCGAACCGCGTCATGGACAGCCATGAGAATACTGGCGGAAGAGGTGTTGCCAACCCGTTCGATGTTGAAAAAAATCCGGTCCCCAGGGATCCCCGCCGCCTCTGCCAGCGTTAGCACCATGTTCTTATTGGCCTGGTGCGGTACAACCAGATCGATCGCGTCGATGAGCGACCCGCTGCCACCGTTGGGGTTCGGAAGCTGCGCCAACTCATCCATCATTTCTTTCAGATAGCGAGTCACCAGGGCCTTCACCTCCGGCCCATACACGGTAATGTTGTTGTCGAACTCCGGGTTCGGCCAAATGATGGAGTTCACTTCCGACCATGGCCCGCTGGCATACGTTTGGAAAAACTCGATATCGGAAGGAGTTCCTTCCGGCGCCGGCGCCACTACTACGGCCGCTGCGCCATCACCGAAGATCATGCGTGACGTCCGCACCGTTCCGATCTTGTCGGAGAATTTTTCCGCACAGATGAGAAGGACCGGCCGATCGATCTCTTGGAGCAGGCGCACTGCCTCCGCCAAACCATAGGGCATCCCAGCGCAGGCGGCAACGATGTCGCACGAAGCATGCGTCTGTAAGAGGCCGAGCTCCCCCGAAAGCCAGGTGGCAATCGACGGAATGAGGGTGGTGCTCGTGCAAGTGCAAAGCAGGACGGCCCCGATTTCCGCAGGCCGCCTGCCGGACTTCGCCAAGGCCTTCTTGGCCGCAAGCAGGGCCATATCCTCAAGGGGCAACTGCGTGTAACGCCGCTCCTCGATCCCTGTCTTGTTGCTGATTTCTACCGCGCTCATGCGGGACCAGCAGTAGGCGTGGTTGCGGATGAGGTCTGCGTTGCTGCAGGTCACCTCACCCTCATAAACGGCAATGGCCTCCAGCCGGGGAAGAATTGCGAATCGTTTGCTGACGTCCACCGGAGGATACGGCTTGATGGGCTCACTCAGGGCCAGAGTGTCGGGTCGTTTTGTCCGATACGGGCGAATCCGCGGTCCCCAATTTTCGTCCCTCTTCACCCGCTGGATAAAACGCAGCACCTCCTGGCTCCGGGGATGGAATGCCACGACGTAATCGTCGTCCTTCAGTTTGCCGACTTCGATTTGAGTACTGGTAGATGGGTCCCAAGGATATTGGTTGTGCAGGATCATGCACTGCCGCATCAATGCTTCCAGTTCGGGCACGGGATGCAGGCAATCGATTACATCGTCGAACGTATAGCGCAGAGAATCGGGGTCATACGTTAGCAGCTGGCAGGTGCGGTTCGCAGGGTCGGCCAGCGCGTCCGACACCGTCGGACGGATCGGGCGGAGCTCGCCACCGGAGCTAAGTTTGTTGCGAAAAACATTCAGCAGAATGCTGAAACTCCGGTCCTCCAGCTCTTCGTCCCAGGATGGGGGCAAAGCCTGGAAACCAGCCCCGATCGCCGTTGCGATCGCGGATGCATCCCTCGGCTTGTACACCGGCAGGAAGACATCCTCCCGCTGCCGCGGGAGATCTCTCCAGCGGGTCGGGCGTTTCTCGTACATCGTGAAGGTGTAGCGATTCACCCAGAAAACATTCAACGCCAGATCACGGCAGAGCTCATACCTGCTCTTGTATTCACCCGCCTGCACGCGCGCCGCCATCTCCGCGTCCGTCGGAGCTTTCTCCCCGAAGTCCCGACGGATCACTGCCGCAAATTGCTTAAGGGTTTTAAATACAGAAAAGTCCAACTCCGGGAAAAAGTTCCCGGGGAAGACAATGCGCCCGTGAGAGTTGATAACGAAAGGTTTCAGCAACATTGGCTACATCTTCTTTCCATTGAGCGGTCGACCCCAGTCGGCCGAATTGTATGCCAGCTTGAGCATTGCCGCCATCACGGTTCCCACCACTGCCATCCACAGGTTTCGCTGGATAGCCGCGTGATAAAGGACATAAAACACGGGAATTCCGAATACGACGAGAAAGACGCAGTACCACTGGGTAAGAATCTTTCTTCCGCTTCTGTCGTTGGCATCCACATTCTAGATTTGCGTTTATGCTAGATCACCACTCTCTCGCGGTACTCGCCGTACACCCGGCGCATGGCGTCGGAGATTTCGCCGACCGTAGCATTGACTTCGACGGCTTCGACGATCACCGGCATCAGGTTGCCAGTACCGCGCGCGGTATCCTCGACGGCCTTCAGCGCGGCGTGCCATTTCGCGGGATCACGCCTGGTGCGCAGCGCACGCAGGCGCTCGACCTGCTTGCCTTCCAGCGACTCGTCAATGTGTTGCAGCGGTATCGACTTCTCTTCGTCAAGCTCGAAGGCATTCACGCCCACAACGATGGCTTCGTGGCGATCGACCGTCTGCTGATACTCGTAGGCAGCGTTTTGGATCTCCTGCTGCACGTAGCCGCGCTCGATCGCCTTCAGAACGCCGCCCAGGGCCTGGATTTTGTCAAGGTAGCCACGCGCGCCCGCCTCAATCTGATTGGTCAGCGACTCTACATAGTACGAGCCAGCCAGGGGATCGATGGTCTGCGGCGCTCCCGATTCGTGAGCGATAATCTGCTGGGTGCGCAGAGCGATGCCCGCCGACTGCTCGGTCGGGAGTGCCAGCGCCTCGTCGAAGGAGTTGGTATGCAGCGACTGCGTCCCACCCAATACGGCCGCCATTGCCTGCAATGCTGTACGGGCGATATTGATCTCCGGTTGCTGCGCCGTGAGGGTTGATCCCGCAGTCTGCGTGTGGAAGCGCAACATCCACGACTTGGCTCTCTTGGCCCCGAAGTGATCGCGTATGATGCGGGCCCACATGCGGCGCGCGGCCCGGAACTTCGCCACTTCCTCCAGGAAATTGCTGTGCGCGTTGAAGAAGAACGAAAGCCGCGGCGCGAACTGGTCCACATCGAGACCGGCATCGATCGCGGCCTGCACGTAGGTCATGCCGTTGGCCAGCGTGAATGCCACTTCCTGCACAGCGGTGCATCCCGCCTCGCGCATGTGGTAACCGGAGATGGAGATGGTATTCCATTCGGGCACGTTTTTGTTGGCGTAGGAGAAGATGTCGGTGATGATACGCATCGCCTGCGCCGGCGGATAAATGTAGGTACCGCGCGCGATGTATTCCTTCAGCACATCGTTCTGCACCGTGCCGGATAGCTTGCGCACGTCGCGTCCGGTGCGCCGCGCGGTCACGATGTAGAGGGCCAGTAGAATCGACGCTGTGGCGTTGATGGTCATCGAAGTGGAGATCTTCTCCAGGTTGATGCCGTCAAACAGGCGCATCATGTCCTCGATGGAGTCAATCGCCACTCCGACCTTGCCGACCTCGCCCATGGCGAGCGGGCTGTCGGAGTCGAGACCGATTTGCGTGGGCAGATCAAAGGCCACACTCAGCCCGGTGGTACCCCGGCTCAGCAAGTACTTGTAGCGGCGGTTGGACTCTTCGGCGTCGCCCATGCCGGCGTACTGCCGCATGGTCCAAAGCCGGCCGCGATACATGGTGGCCTGCACACCGCGGGTGTAGGGGAATTGTCCGGGATAATTGAGGTCGCGGTCGTACTCCCGGCCTTTGAGGTCCGCCGGGCTATAGAGAGGATTAACGCTGATCGCGGGCATGGCTGCCTCACTCAATAAAGATGACTCAACTATCAGTGACCTATTCCCGAACCACGGCCTTGCCAACCGCCGTCTCGAGCTGCCTCTCGCTGAGTTCCTCGAACGTCTTCAGAATCTTGCCGTCATAGGGTGTTAACGCTTCGGTAGGCCATGGCTTCGTCCTCTTCTAAATCTCGACGTGCGGGACCTGATCACTGGTCGCGGTTGTCTAAGCATCGATGAGCAATGTTAAATCGCCGGTCCAGCATATAGTCTCTCCGCGAAGATGGGGAAGCTGTGCAGTTTTGCTCACGATGGCCGCCGAGGATCGCTCGCGTGCACGAAGTCAGTCGAATTCGACCAGCACCTGGTTTAGTTTCACCGCCTCTCGCGGCGCCACGTTGACCGTTTTCACCGTTCCCGCAATCGGCGCGGTGACGGCGGTTTCCATCTTCATCGCTTCCAGTACAACCATGAGATCGTTCACCTGCAACCGCTGTCCCGGTGCCACCGGCACATGCACGACGATTCCGGCGAGAGGACTACGGCACAATTTGGCTTCATGATTATTGGGATCCAGGGAAGATCCCGGTTTGGGGGGCGAACGCAATACGGTCGATTGAATAGTGGCCGACGCCGGTGCGGGGCGGTTGTCCTGCTTCTGCGGAGGAGAATCCTCATCGGCGACCTCAACCTCGACTTCATACGCTTGCCCATCGATCGAGATCTGGAGCTTCATTGCCCCCTCCGCTCTAGAACTCCCCTGGCTTCCATGATTTCGGCGTTCGCCGCCATGGTCAACGTCCACCCGGGGTGAGGTTATGCGAGGCTTGGAGCATCACACGCCCCTGCCGTGCCCAGCGATCGACTTCATATTCCGTCTGCAACATTCTCGCAGAACGAATCTTGACCCTCTGGCCGAGAAACTCCGTGACGGCTGCGGCGATCACGGACACTGTTTCCGGCGTCACTTCGTGAGACGACTTTGATTTGGAATCCATGTTTGCCCCCGAGGGCCTCACAGCGGAATCAGCCCGTGCTTCTTGGCGGGACGAAGTTCCCGCTTCGTGTGCAGGGCCTCCAAGGCCCGGCACAGGTATCGCCTGGTCTCGGAAGGCTCGATTACGTCGTCCACGAACCGGCGACCAGCGGACACATAGGGATTGGCGAACGTGCTGCGATAAAGTTCGATCAGCTCATCCCGCCGTTCCCCCTTGTCTTCGGCGGCGTCGATTTCGCGGCGAAACACTATTTCCGCAGCGCCTTCGGCCCCCATAACTGCGATTTCCGCCGTCGGCCAGGCCACCACCCGGTCCGCCCCAAGGTTTTTACAACACATGCCGATATAAGCACCGCCGTATGCTTTGCGTATCACGACCGTGATCTTTGGGACGGTTGCCGCTGAGTAGGCGAACAGGATTTTTGCTCCATGCCGAATTATGCCGCCGTACTCTTGCTCGACCCCGGGCAGAAATCCGGGTACATCGACAAAAGTCAGCAACGGGATATTGAAGGCATTGCAGAATCGAATGAAGCGAGCCATTTTATCGGATGCGTTGATGTCGAGCGCCCCTGCGAGTACGCACGGTTGATTGGCGATGATCCCCGCCGTGCGCCCTTGCAAGCGCCCGAAACCGATTACTACATTCTGGGCGAACCCGGGCTGGATTTCGAAGAAGTCGTGATGGTCGAGCAAGCGCCTGAGCACGGTACGGATGTCGTAAGCCACTTTTGGTTCCGCCGGTAGCAAATCATTTAGCGCAGGATCGTCTTCCAAGTCCAGGTCGTAGGCCAGGCGCGGCGGGTCCTCTAGGTTGTTCGAAGGCAGGAAGGCGAGCAGGCGGCGGGCAAGAGCAAGCGCTCCTTCGTCGTCTTCGGCGATGAGGTGAACGACTCCGGAGCGATTCATCTGGGCTGCTGGCCCACCCAACTGGTCTGCCGTTACGGTCTCTCCTGTCACCTGCTTGATGACCTGGGGACCGGTGATGAACATTTGTGCCCGCCTGGTTTGAATGATGAAGTCGGTCAGCGCCGGACTGTAGGCTGCGCCGCCGGCGCAGGGTCCGCAGATGATGGAAATCTGCGGTACCGATCCGGAGAGCATCACATTGTTGTAGAAGACACTGGCGTAGCCCGCCAGGCTGTCGATGCCTTCCTGCACACGCGCTCCGCCGGAATCGTTCACGAAGATGAACGGGCTACCGGTCTTCATGGAAAGCTTCATCATCTCGGTGATCTTGGCGCAATGCACTTCCCCGGCTGCGCCGCCGGCTACCGTGAAATCCTGGCAGGCCAGATGGACTAGGCGGCCATCAATCGTCGCGCATCCGGTAACCACACCATCGGCTGGAAGGTCTTTGTCAGCCATGCCAAAATACGTGGCTCGGTGCTTGGCGAAGTGACCGATCTCCTGGAAGCTTTCGCGATCGACCAGTTCGTCGATGCGTTCCCGGGCGGAGAGCTTGCCGGCCGCGTGCTGCTTCTGAATGCGCTGTGGGCCGCCGCCCTCCTTAATCTTGGCGCGCTTCTCGCGAAGTTCGGCAGTCCGCTCTTTCATGGTCGCGTTAGCCGGTTTGAGTATTGGTGTCGCCATGTCGGACCTCCCTGGCAGGGGTCAGAAATCTGAAAGCTGGCTATGACCCCGTTTTCACTGCGCCGCTGTCACTGTGACTTTGTGCTCCTCACCGCTAACCCTGACGATGTAGCTCCGGGATCCTGGCCCGGCATTGCCGCACGCACTCTCCAAGGGCGCCGGTTCAGGGCCAGCTCTAGGGTCAATCGATTCCTTGCCAATGTTTTTCGGCCCTGCCTCCCGAGTCCGGAAAAACTGCGCTGCCGCCTTGGGAAACATGGCGTAAGTCAAAACATCTTCGTCGCTACCATTACAGCTGAGCGTCATGGCCTCGCTTCGCCGCCGCTCCCATGATGGCTCAAGCAAGTCGGCCGCACGCCGAGTAATGGCGGGTTTGTTCGCGTGGTTGGCTGCCTTTTCGACCACTTCCGGGTCTTTTTCTCCCAACGTTGTGCCATAATACCCGAGCATCAAGTCGGCGAACTCACTGGTTATCACTTTATACTTGCCTTGCAGAACATTAAACATTGCCTGGGTGCCGAGGATTTCACTTGCCGGACGGGCTAGCGCAGGATATCCGGCGTCGCGGCGGACGTTCTGGATTTCCGCCAACACTTCGTCCAGCAAATGAGGCGTGCCTTGGCCCTTCAGCAGATATTCCATGTTCAAGATGAGCGCTGCCGGTATCTGGTGTTGGAAAATCTCAGTCTCAACACCGATCGGCTGCTTGACGAATTCGTAGTAATGCGGATGGACGTTGGCAATATGCTGTTTGATGCTGTGCAGTCTCTCAATGTTCAAACGTGATTCATAACCGGTCCCTTCCAGCATGGCAACTACGCTCTCGGTGGGATTGTGCCCGCGGCCCAGCGCTAAAGAGCTGATCGCTGTGTCCACGATGTCGCATCCCGCCTCAATCGCTTTCATCAGCGAAACCATGGTCACGCCTGTCGTCGAATGGGTGTGGACGCTGACCATCGTGTCGCTTCCGCACTTCTGCTTGATCCCCTTGACCAGGTCGTAGGCCGCCTGTGGCTTAAGCAGACCGTCAACGTCCTGCACGCAGATGGAATCGCAACCCATTTCCTTGATCTGCTGCGCTATGTCCACAAACAGCGGGATCGTGTGCACCGGACTCGGCCCGTAGCAGATTGCGCCCTGTGCGTGCTTGCCGGCCTTCTTCACGGCCTCAACGCTTGCCTCCAGGTTCCGAACATCATTCAGTGCGTCGAAGATCCGGAAGACATCGATGCCATTCTGCGCCGCCTTCTCGACAAACCGGCGGACGATAGAGTCATCAAAGTTCCGATGGTCAACCAGGTTCTGTCCGCGCAGCAGCATTTGTAGTCTGCTCTTGGGGAGCAGCCTGCGGTAAGTCCGCAACCTCTCCCAGGGGTCTTCATTGAGAAAGCGTATGCAGGAATTGAATGCCATCCCGCCCCAACACTCCACCGACCAATAGCCAGCGTTGTCCAAATCTTCACACACAGGGGCCAAGTCTTCGAGGGCGATGCTGGTTTCCAGAAGGCTTTGTTGCGCTTCTCTCAGCAGCAACTCGGTGATTTCCACGGTGCGTGCCATGTGACGTTCCTCCGCAACAATTCTGTTGCGTCAAGCGAATGGTGCTGTGTTTCGACGGTGAACAGCGCGACTAAGATACCCGGTTACGAAAATCCCCAGCCCGTGCGAAATCGGATCCAAGAAACCTTTAGATCGAGATTACATATGTTTATACCGCGATGGCGGAGCAACACTGTTCCATTTCGCTCACTCCCAGGCGAATAGCGTCAAAGCTGGACCCGACATGGTCAACTTCCTGCACGCCTCCACGGAAAAATAGATTTTGTGAGCAAAACTGAACAGCTTTCGTATCTAGGCGGACACATAATGCAGAGGGCCGCGATTCAACGTGATCATCGAGGCCTAGACCGCTGCGACAACTTGATCCCGCTCCCGCCCGATGAAATCTAGAAGAGGGAGAAGCCATGGCCTACCAAAGCGTTAACCCCTACGACGGCAAGATCCTGAAGACGTTCGAGGAACTCACCGACAAGCAGCTCGAGAGGGCGCTTGAAACCGCCGCAACCTGCTTCGAGAGCTGGCGGCGCACAACTTTTGCGGAGCGAGCGGCCGTGGTCGCGAAAGCGTCCGCTATTATGCGCGCTCGAATCGACGAGTTCGCTCGCCCGGTGACGCTCGAGATGGGCAAGCTCATTGACCAGGCCCGCGGCGAAGTGATGCTCAGCGCGGACATCATCGACTACTATGCCAAGAATGCCGAGCGCTTCCTCGCGCCAGAACACCTCAAGCCGAGTTCGGGCGAAGCCGAGGTCGAAAGCAGCCCGTTCGGCGTGCTCTTCGGCGTCCAGCCCTGGAACTTTCCCTACTACCAGCTTGCGCGCTTTGCTGCGCCCAACCTGATGGCGGGCAATGTCGTGATGGTGAAACACGCAGGGTGCGTTCCGCAGTGCGCCATCGCCTTTGAGAGGCTGTGGATGGAGGCGGGTGCGCCAGTGGGCGCTTATACCAACCTGCTGATCTCGCATGATCAGGTGAACCGCGTGATCGACGATCCTCGGATCAAAGGTGTGGCATTGACCGGAAGCGTGGCAGCCGGCAAGAGCGTTGCCGGGCGAGCTGGTCTCAACCTTAAAAAGTCGACGATGGAACTTGGGGGCAGCGACGCCTTCATCGTGCTCGAGGATGCCGACCTCGATAAGACGGTCAAGTGGGCGGTCTGGGGCAAGATGAACAACACGGGCCAGTGCTGCGTCGCGGCGAAGCGCTTCATCGTGGTCGAAGAGTTGGCCGACCGCTTTCTCGGCAAGTTCCAAACCGCGCTGGCGGCGCTGAAGCCAGGAGACCCGATGGACGAGGCTACGACCCTCGGACCCCTGTCCACGGAAGCGGCCCTGGTACAACTGCTTGGCCAGGTCGAAGGAGCCGTGGCCAATGGCGCCACCCTGGTGATGGGCGGAAAACGTATCGATCGCCCAGGTTCGTTCATGCAGGCGACGATCCTTGCGAATATCAAGCCCGACAACCCCGCCTTTAGGGAGGAATTCTTCGGGCCGGTCGCCCTCTTCTTTCGAGTCAAGAACGAGGATGAGGCGGTTGCGCTTGCCAACGACTCGGACTTCGGATTGGGAGGCTCGGTCTTCACCAAGGACGTTGCGCGCGGCAAACGCCTGGCGAGCCGCGTCGACACCGGCATGATGTTTGTCAATCATCCAACCTGGACGAGACCGGATTTGCCGTTCGGCGGAATCAAGGACTCCGGCTACGGGCGCGAGCTCAGCAGCATGGGCATCCAGGAGTTTGTGAACAAAAAACTGGTTTGCGTCGAAGCGATCGATGCGCCGGCGTAGGCACGTTCCCTGGACCGTTTCAGCTTTGAAAAAAGGAGTTACATATGGCACTCAAAACGAACGCTGCAGTGATTGATCAGCCTGTTTCCTCAACGCGACAGGAATCGCACATCTCGTCTTCCAAGGCGAGCCAGATGAACGTCGCAGTAGTCGAGCGGTTTGGCCAGCCCATGCTGCTGCAGGAATGGGACATCCCAACTCCCGGGACGGGCCAGATCCTAATCAAAACCGAGGCCTGCGGCGTCTGCCACACCGATCTCCATGCCGCGCATGGGGACTGGCCGGTCAAACCCACGCTTCCCTTCATTCCGGGTCATGAGGCCATCGGGCTAGTCGCCACCGTCGGGTCAGGAGTAACGATCGTCAAGGAGGGCGACCGGGTCGGCGTGCCCTGGCTTTATTCGGCTTGTGGTCATTGCGAATATTGCTTGAGGGGCTGGGAAACGGTCTGCGCCGAGGCGCAGTTTGGCGGCTACACCAGGAATGGCGGCTTTGCCGAATACCTCCTCGCAGACCCAAACTATGTTGCCCATATACCGGACGGACTCCAGGCTCTGGATGCCGCCCCGCTGATCTGCGCCGGCGTCACCACTTACAAGGGGATCAAGGAGAGCGGAGCTAAGCCCGGTGAATGGATGGCCATCTCCGGCGCCGGCGGATTGGGGCATCTGGCGATCCAATATGCCAAGGCCATGGGACTGTTTGTCTGTGCCGTCGACATCGATGACGGCAAGCTGGCGCACGCCAAAAAAGTCGGCGCCGATCTCGTGATCAACGCCAAGGCTGGCGACCCGGCAGCCATCTTGAAGAAGGAGACAGGTGGCGGAGCTCATGGAGTTCTGATTACGGCGCCCTCGCTCCCCGCGTTTAAGCAGGGAGTTGGCATGACCCGGAAGCGCGGGACTTGCGTATTGGTGGGATTACCGCCCGGCGAGTTTCCGGTTCCACTGTTCGATGTAGTGGCGAACTGCATCACCATCCGGGGTTCGTTCGTCGGAACGCGCCAGGATATGGCCGAAGCGCTTGCCTTTGCCGCCGAGGGCAAGGTCAAAGCCGATATCGAGCTCCAGCCTTTGTCTTCGATCAACCAGGTCTTTGACCGGCTTGAGCATGGCAAGGTGGCGTCACGCGTCGTCCTCGACTTCGCGCGAGCCTGAAACGTCTGAATCTTGCAGTGGAGTGAGCAATTCTGAGCAGACACGCGGCCGCCGCGGATGATCCGATCGTTGCGGCTGAAAATAAAAAGCCGAGCTACACGCTCAACCATTCGGGACCCCAAATGGAGACCCGATTTCTCCCATAACGTTCTTTCGCAGATTCCTCTCAGGAGGTACAAGGCCATGGCTTTCATGGAAGATGTTGTCATCGTGTCGGCAGTACGCACGCCAATTGGGAAATTTCAGGGCGCTCTTTCCGATTTAAGCGCGCCTCAACTGGGCGCCATCGTGGTGCGCGAGGCCGTCCGCCGCGCCGGTATCGATCCCAACACCGTCGATGAATGCATCATGGGTAACGTCATCTCCGCCGGATTGGGCCAGAATCCCGCGCGCCAGGCTGCTCTCGGCGGCGGACTCTCCGACAGCGTAAGTGCCCTGACCATTAACAAGGTCTGTGGCTCGGGATTGAAGGCGGTCGCGCTCGGCCAACAAGCTATCCAGACGGGAAACTCGCACTTCGTGGTGGCCGGCGGGATGGAGAGCATGACCAATGCTCCCTATCTTCTGCAAACTGCCCGCAAGGGATTTCGCCTGGGCGATCAGAAAGTGGTTGACTCGATGGTGCACGATGGCCTGTGGGACATTTTCAACGACTACCACATGGGCATTACCGCCGAGAATGTCGCCGAGAAGTACAAGATCACCCGCGAGGAGCAGGACGAATATGCCCTGAACTCGCATCGCAAAGCGGTGAGCGCGATGAACGAGTGCCGCTTCAAAGATCAGATCGTGCCCGTCGAACTGCCATCGAAAAAGAAGGGCGGACCTCCAGTGTGGTTCAGCAAGGATGAGTCGCCGCGCGCGGAAACGACCATTGAGGCTTTGCGCAGTCTGAAGCCGGCCTTCAAGAAAGACGGGACCGTGACCGCCGGCAACGCACCGGGAGTCACCGACGGCGCTTCGGCTCTTGTGCTCATGTCAGCAGTCAAGGCGAAGGAGCTTGGACTGAAGCCGATGGCGCGCATTGCGGCGCAGGCCAGCAGTGGCATTGATCCCGCGTGGATCATGATGGCGCCGGTTGAAACCGTGCGCCGGCTTTGGCAGAAGACCGGATGGAAGAACGAAGATGTCGACCTCTACGAAATCAACGAGGCGTTCTCCGCGGCGGCGATCGGGGTCACGCGTGAACTCGGACTCGATCTCAACAAAGTAAACGGGAATGGCGGCGCGGTCGCTCTCGGACATCCGATTGGCGCGAGCGGCGCGCGAATTCTTACGACTTTGCTTTACGCGATGATCCAGCGCGACGTGCACAAAGGCATAGCGGCGCTTTGCCTTGGCGGCGGCAATGCCATGGGCCTGGCGGTAGAGCGGTACGCATCATAACTCTGGTACCTGAGCTCGCTCGCGCCAGTTTCGGCGGGCGAGCCAAAGGGAGGGGGTTCACTTCATGTCCACGATTTCTGCCATCAAACTCCCGGTTTCTTCGATCAGGCCAGGCCCGTCCCCAGTTTACCGTTCCGAAGGCCATTCTCTAGATCCGCTGTTTCTTCCCAAAAGCGTTGCTCTGATCGGCGCTTCCGAGCGTGCCGGCAGTGTAGGCCGCTCGGTGCTGTGGAACCTGCTGAGCAGCCCCTTCGGCGGCACGGTTTTTCCGGTGAATGCCAAGCGCTCCAATGTGCTCGGGATCAAGGCTTACCCCAGCCTGCGAGATCTGCCCGACAAGGTGGACCTGGTGGTGGTGGTCACGCCCGCCGACACCGTACCCGAGATTATCGCCGAATCGGTGGAACTGGGAATTCCTGCCAGCATCGTCATCTCTGCCGGCTTTAAGGAATTCGGCGAGCACGGCAAAGAATTGGAGCGGCAGATTGCCAAGACCATCCGCGGCAAGATGCGGCTCATCGGCCCCAACTGCCTGGGTGTCATGAATCCGGTCCGCGGCCTGAACGCGACCTTCGCCCACACCGTCGCGCGTTCGGGCAACGTGGCTTTTATCAGCCAGAGCGGCGCGCTGTGCACTGCGGTCCTCGACTGGAGCTTGCGCGAGAATGTCGGCTTCAGTGCCTTCGTGTCGATCGGCTCCATGCTCGACGTGAACTGGGGCGACTTGGTCGACTACTTCGGCAGCGATCCGCGAACCAACAGCATCGTCATCTACATGGAGTCCATCGGCGATGCGCGGACGTTTCTGTCGGCAGCGCGCGAGGTATCGCTGAACAAACCCGTGATCGTGATCAAAGCCGGGCGTACTGCCGCCGCTGCCAAGGCCGCAGCCTCGCATACTGGATCGTTGACCGGCAGCGACGAAGTCCTGGACGCTGCTTTCCGCCGCTGCGGCGTGCTGCGCGTCAACAGCATAGCCGACATCTTCTTTATGTCGGACGTTCTGGCAAAGCAGCCGCGGCCTAGCGGCAAGCGTCTGTGCATCTTGACCAATGCTGGCGGGCCGGGGGTTCTGGCCACAGACGCCCTGGTCGCGGGCGGAGGTGAACTGGCCGAACTGTCGGAAGAGACGATGAGGTCCTTCGACGCCATTCTGCCTCCGCAGTGGAGCCACAATAATCCCGTGGACATCCTCGGCGACGCCGAGCCGGAGCGGTACGCGAAGTCACTGGAGATTGCCGCTAAGGACCCAGCGATCGACGGCATGCTGGTGATTCTCACTCCCCAGGATATGACCAACCCGACGCAGATCGCTGAAAAGCTGAAGCCTTACGCCAAGGGATTCGGCAAGCCGCTGCTGGCCAGCTGGATGGGCGGCGCTGAAGTCGCGACCGGCGAGGAGATCCTGAACCAGGCCGGCATTCCGACCTTCGAGTTCCCCGACAGCGCGGTGCGCGCCTTTAACTACATGTGGCGCTACGCCTACAACCTGAAGGAAATCTACGAAACTCCAACCATGCCGCAACACGCGGGCGCCGCGTTACAGAGCGGCATGGCCGAGACTATTATCCGCAACGTACGGCAGACGGGCCGCACTATTCTGACCGAGTACGAGTCCAAGCAGTTGCTTAAGGCCTACGACATCCCCACGGTCGAAACGCGGATCGCAGTCACCGAGCAGGAAGCATTGCAGAACGCGGGGGAAATCGGCTACCCGACTGTGCTGAAGCTGTACTCGCTCACCATCACGCACAAGACAGACGTAGGCGGCGTGCAGTTGAACCTGCCCGATGCCGCCGCGGTGAAGACGGCATTCCACGCCATCAAGCGGTCGGTCACGGAGAAAGCTGGCGCCGAACACTTCCACGGTGTCACTGTACAACCCATGGCAAAGCTCGACGGCTACGAGTTGATCCTCGGCAGCAGTCTGGATTCGCAGTTCGGCCCGGTGCTGTTGTTCGGCACCGGCGGCCAACTCGTCGAAGTGTTCAAGGACCGCGCGCTCGCCCTGCCTCCACTGAATTCCACCCTCGCACGGCGGCTGATGGAGCAGACCAAAATCTACCAGGCCCTGAAGGGGGTCCGCGGCCGCAAGCCGGTTGACCTGCAGGCTCTCGAAGATTTGCTGGTGCGCTTCAGCCAGCTGGTCGTCGAGCAACTCTGGATCAAAGAAATCGATATCAATCCGCTGTTGGCTTCGTCGGACCGGCTGGTGGCTCTGGATGCGCGCGTAGTCCTGCACGGGTCGGAGCTAACCGAGGAGCACTTGCCGGAGGCCGCGATCCGGCCGTATCCGATCCATCTGGCCAGCGAGTGGATGATGAAGGATGGCGTCGCCGTGACCATCCGGCCGATTCGACCCGAAGACGAGCCCGCCGTCATCGAGTTCCACACTAAGCTCTCGGAGCGTAGCGTCTATCTGCGCTACCTCCAGCCTCTGAAGTTTACGCAGCGCACCGCTCACGAACGCCTGACCCGCATCTGCTTCATCGACTACGACCGCGAAATGGCGCTGGTGGCCGAGCGCAGGATCGAGGGCGGAGGGACGGAAATCCTCGCTGTCGGCCGTCTCAACAAGCTGCACGGGCGTGAAGAAGCGGAAATGGATGCGGTGGTCATCGATGCCGCACAGCACAAGGGCCTAGGAACCGAGTTGTATCGCCTCCTCATCCGGATCGCGCGCGACGAGAAGCTAAAGATGGTGGTCTCCAACATGTTGATCGAGAACCGCGAGATGCGCGCGATGTGTGTGAGGTACGGATTCAAGATATTCTCGAATTCAGAGGACAATATGATCCGGGCGGAGTTGGAGCTGTAAGGCTCACCCGTTTTGTCCCACTAGATTGACCGCAATCGAATCCAAGCGTGCAGACTGCCGCTTAGCGCTGGGCAGATGGCTTGAGGTACTGAACTGCCCGGTGAAACAAGCTTGCCAGAGCTCCGCGAAGGACTGGCCCAGACGCTGGCTGGTCGCGTGAATCCAGGGTTGTTTCGCAAAAGAACCGCCACATTTCTTCGCTGGCGTTCGGCCCTTTCGGGTCGGCAAAGCGCCCGGCCGACGGAGAACCCGACCAGGCATGACCCAACCCTTCGATTAACCACTTCTCCATCAATAACCGGCCAGCGCTGTCCTCATACTTGCACTTTTGAAAGCTATAGCCGCCCGGGACGCTGCCGTTGATCAATTCTTCGGCCTGATCAAGCACGCTTCTGCCATCCCCATTTTCATCGAGGTAATCGTTTGTTCTAGCCCACTGAGTAAGTACCTGGTCGGCATTGACAGGATTGAGATAAGGATCTGCAGCCCCTTGAAAGACAATTACAGGCATGCGGCGTTTGGGCTTTTCTCGCAAGCCCACGCTCATCGCCTGGAAGGCGAGTAGCCCCTGGTGATTCGGCTCAGGGCCACCCATCGTGATTGCACCGAGACCCGCAACTGCGGTCGTGGCCGCTGCAAACTCCAGGCCCGCGACCACACCAATCCCCATGAACAGATCAGGGTAGGTAGCTCCCATTACAACTGCCATCGCTGCCCCCGCCGAGAGACCTGCCACATAAACACGATCGGGGTCAATATTATGTGACGAAACGGCTTGCTCGATAACAGCGGCAAGTATGGATGGTTCTCCGGCCTCGCGCGCTTGGTGATTTGGATCGAACCAATTCCAACATCGCAGGGGGTTGGCCTCGGTCGGCTGTTCCGGATAGACGACCAAAAAGTTGTCCCTCTCCGCGATCGCATTCATTCCACAAATTTTGGCCAGGTCCTTGGCGCTCTGCCCGCAACCATGCAGCATCATGACAAGAGGCGACTGTTCTCGGCCATGGTGATTGGGCGGAACCCAAAGTCTATACTTACGCGAGCCGGATATACTGCTCGCGCTGCCGATTACCCATTTCCCGGCATGACGCTGCGATAACACTTTACGGCGGCCGAGGATGCGGGCGATTTGTTCCCAGTCCATTGAATGCAGGTACAACCGTCTTTATTTCTTGGAACACATGGCATGGTCCGCTTCGCAGTTACCCGACGAAAATAGGAATGAAATTCCGGAACGCCGTTAAAGCGGGCTTCGAACGGCGCTCCGAGGTAATAGCTGATCGTGATAACGCAGAATCAACGAAAGGGTGCGCGCCTCATGCCGTGCGTTTTGAAGCGATCGGTGCCTTGGCCGTCTGCGTGATAAGATCCAGCGCCTTCTTTTGCACTTCAACCGCACGCTCGATCGATCGCTGAACGGTCTTTGTAAAGTCCGCCGCAACCTTCTGCGCCGAGTTGCCGCTATCCTTCGCGCTCTCGACCAGTGCGGCGGTCTGTTTCACGATTTGGTCGATCACTCTCTTCTGCGTTTCGATGTACCCCTCAAAGGCTTGTCCGGCCAGGTCATACACGGCAGGCGCCGATGGTACGGCCTGAGGGCCTTTCTTGTAAGCGGCGATCGCTTCCGCATTTTGTCGCGCGGCGTCGTCGAGCGACTTCTTCTGCAATTCCGCCGCTCGTTCCACTCCGTTAATAAAGAGGCTCGCGAACTCGGTAGGAGGATTGTTCTTGGTCTCTGTCATTTGATCCTTTCAGACTGCCGCCGTTCCCGGCGGAGCACACTTTGGTGATTCCTCAACATCGCACGGCAGGACGTTGAAAGTCTGTCCACAATTGAACACTCTCCGGTATGAGCAGAGAGTGCGCGCCCAATCGCTCATTGCATGTGCTGACCGCCATTGATGGAGACGTTGGCGCCGGTGACGAACGCCGCCTCGTCCGAGCACAGGTAGACGATCAACCCCGCGACCTCGTCCGGCTTGCCCAGTCGGTTGAGTGGGATCTGAGGGAGGATCTTGCTATCGAGGATATCCTTTGGAATGGCCATTACCATCTTTGTTCCAATGTAGCCGGGCGAGATGGTGTTGACGGTCACGCCCTTCTTCGCCACCTCGAGGGCTAGAGCCTTGGTGAAGCCGTGCATGCCCGCCTTCGCCGCCGAGTAATTGGTCTGGCCGAACGCACCCTTCTGGCCATTCACCGATGAAACATTGATGATACGACCCCACCCTCGCGTGACCATGCCGTCGAAAACCTGCTTGGTCATATTGAACACCGAATCGAGATTAGTGTGAATGACCGCATCCCAGTCAGCTTTCGTCATCTTTTTGAACGAGCGGTCCTTGGTGATACCAGCGTTGTTGATGAGGATATCGATCGGGCCGATTTCGCGGTGGATGTTCGACACGCCCAATTCACATGAATCATAATCGGACACATCGATCGGAAATGCCGCGACCTGATAGCCACGTGCTTTCATGTCAGCGAGCCAGTTCTCAGCGTTGTTATTACCCGGAGAACGCGTTACGACAACGCGGTAGCCAGCGTCGTGCATCTTTGTGCTTATTGTTTCGCCAAGTCCACCCATACCACCTGTGATCAGTGCCGTTCGCTGCGTCATATTTTATCCTTAAACTCGCAAGATACAGGCTGCGTTACTGCGCTCGTAGGTTTTGGCCCTACTGCCATAAAGCGAGATTAGGCTGAGAGAGTCGCTATTCTCCGATACGTTGGGTTCAACTGCAGCAACCATGGCCGCTCTGGTTTCCCGCAGACTTGCCCAAGTATTGCTCCGGACTAAGGTCGAACTTCTCTTGGTACTGGGAGCCGCAGAAGTAGTAGGTCTGACCTTTATGCTCGGTCTGTCCAGCAGCGGTAGCCATTTTTAGGTCCATGCCGCGCCAGCAGATAGGCTACAAACAGATCGGAGAATGTGTGTGCCCGGTGGAGCGCAAGCATCGTTGCCTTCTTGTCAATGCGCAGAACTTCGCAGTCCGTCATTGGGGTTGCAGACCCCATGCGCAAGAGCTGTCCAGCCAGCGCGCCTTCTCCGAAAAACTCTCCCTCGCCCGGTGGTGCTCTACCGCTGCGGGTTGCGTGGACGGAGAGGCCCATTTTCCGTACGAGACGTACTGCACACTCGTATCGCCGGCAAATGGTTCCGTAATGAACTTTCTCATCTCGGGACTTTAATGTCTGATCAAAAATGCTCACAACGAGTTCGCAGCGGACGCACAAGGGAGGACTCGCAAGAGTGCTGGGACTGAAATGAATGGAGGCACTTCACGGCGAACAAGGGTTTTCCGATATGTTCGTGGCGTATTTGCTGGCGCGGAATATCCGGTATCGAGGAGGAGTTAGTGGAGCAACTGGTTAATTCCAGTGAAAAAAGGTTGGCCCACGTGCTTTTCTTGCTGGCTCATTTTGGCAAACAGAGTATGCCGCAAAGCGTGGTTCCTAAGATCAGTCAGGAAACCTGACCGAGATGATCGGCAACAACCGGTCGCGAGTAAGCTCTTGGACGAACCCTTCCATTGAGACGTACGATCTGCCTTTCGAGTGGAGGGCTCTGCTCAATGCTGTCAGTGTCGGACGGTAGGTCGGTTGAGCACGTAAAAAGCCGAACCCCGGGGAGGTCCGGCCTGACAACCTGCGTTCTAAGTACAGAAAGTAGAGCAGTCGTGAGGGTCCGAACGTCGATGCTGTCAGTCGACACTAACCCATGACCGCTCTGTCGAACATTTCGGATAATACGTTGCCCGAAACAGCACGACTGTTCAAAATTGCACAGTTTTGAAAAACATCAAAGGCTAATCTGACACGGTTCGTGACTAGGTGGTGCTCTACGACTAAGACAGAACCAGGAGCTGGACACAGAGTTTTGCTCGCGGACGACAATTACGCCTTACAAGCAATGATGAATGACGGGCTTAAAGCCAAGCGACCTAAGCTTGTAAAAGCCTTCAGTGTTGCCGAAGCTCCGGCTCCGGATTCCGATGTGATTAAGCGCGCCCAAGAAGGCGACGCCGATGCGTTTGCCGCGCTATTTCACGCCCACAAGGCACGGATCTACTCCGTATGTTTGCGCATGACCAACAATGCCACGGAAGCGGAAGATCTCGCCCAAGACGCATTCTTACAGGTGTTCCGCAAGATCGCCACCTTTCGCGGCGCCTCGGCGTTTTCGACATGGCTTCACCGCATTGCAGTCAACACGGTGCTGATGCATTTTCGCAAGAAGTCGCTCAACCAGGTTTCTCTGGAGGAGCCGTACAACGACAGCGAGGGCGCCCACATACGGCGCGAATACGGAGCCAAAGATTATCGCCTGGCAGGTTGTGTCGACCGGGTCGCGTTGGCCTGCGTGATCAAGGAACTGCCGCGCGGGTATAGGACAATCTTCTTACTGCACGAAGTCCAGGGCTACGACCATCAAGAAATCGCAAAGATGCTCGGTTGCTGCGCAGGAAACTCGAAGTCCCAGGTGCACAAAGCCAAGTTGCGGATTCGCGAGCGGTTGGCACGTTCGCCGAAAGCCGGGTCCGCAACCATTCGAGTTGCTGGATCACGCACCGGACCCGCAGGGCCACTGTGCCCGTCGATTATCGCGGCAAAGCCGCTGGAAGCTGCCCAAATCGGTGCCTACTGAGGTGTTGCCCCTGCCAGTGAGCTCATGCTTCAGCCCAACCTTGGATGGTCGTTTAAGCTTTCCATGAGAGCGCATGCCCCTACTGGCTGCGATTCCTTCCGAGCCCTTGCCCATCTTGCCCTTTGCGCCTGTGCCATCTTGCGCCGTGAAGCTGCCGATATAATTCGCGTCGGTTGGTTTGCGTTCCCGAGTGTTCCAGAACCGTTTAACGACTCAATCACTAAAATCGCTTGGTCTATGCTCTCTACACGTGCGTGCGCCCGCTTGCGCTCAGCACGAAGCTGCTGGAGCGCACTGGATAGGTTTCCCATCTAGTTCCCCCTCAAGATTGACAACGGAGGCTATTGTATAAGACTGGAGTGACCTACCATGGGCAACGTCAGGGGCGAGACGGGTCAATCTCGACAAAGTGCAGCCGTCCCTTGACGCTACATGCCCGAAATGCGGAAAGGTGATTTCACCCGCCGAACTTCGGCGCGTTGACTTTGAGCGTATCGAGTGTCCCGCATGCGGAGAGCGGTTTGCGCCCATCGGGGCGGAAGGGCGATAGTCGCCACCTTCGGCTCGGCAACTTTCTTTTTTGCGGGGTCTCGTGCTAGTCTTGACGGCTGTAGCCAAGCCCATTCGTATCCACAGTTTTATCTGCCCCATGAAGCCTACCCTGTGCCAGACACCGAAAGCGAACAAGCGGGACGAGACATTCGGGAAGAGTCTAAAGGGCCGTGCCGCGTGCAGACCCTCGGCTTTAAAGCAGCTTTGCCCGAGATTACCACTTAGGTACTGTGTGCAATTGTGTATGACCAATATTGACCAGCCGCGCCCGATTGCCGAGCCGTATGATTTAGCCTCTTTTTCTAGACGTGGAGAACGGCATTCCCGCGTGAACTGACCGTGTCAAGGAGACAGATGGCGAAACGTGCTCTCGGTTTCAGTTCCACAGTTTTCCGCAAAAAGTTCCGTTCTGGCATGACTGTGCGGAACTACCGAGACAACGAGGTCATTTTCGCGCAAGGGGATACAGCCGATGCAGTTTTCTACATCCAGATCGGTACGGTGAAGCTCACGGTGGCCGCCACGCGTCGTAAAAAAGCTATAGTCGCGGTACTGCTGCGGGGTAGCTTTTTTGGCGAAGGCTGTCTAGGAGGACAATCTGTGCGGGTTTACACAGCGAGAGCAATTGGGCCGACCAGTATCACTCGACTGCAGAAGGAGAGCACGCTTCGCACGCTCAAGCGAGACCCGCAGTTTGCAACACTATTTGTTGCATATCTGCTTTCCCGCGTCATTCGAGTCGAGGAAGACTTGGTAGACCAATTCTTCAATTTCAGCGAAAAGCGACTGGCACGAGTCTTGTTGCTGTTTGGGCAAATAATCAAGGAATCAAAGCCGGAGCACCCCCTAAAGGTGAGCCAAGCAACCCTCGCGGAGATGGTTGGTACCACCCGCGCAAGGGTAAGTAAATTTATGAATGCGTTCAAGAAGAAGGGCTTCGTCAGCTACAACGGGGGCTTGCAAATAAATAGCGCACTTATCAGCGCCTTTCTGCAAAATCGGCCCATGTCCGTTATCAGGAGGGCGTAGACCATCCAGATGGGCTTCCCGGAACTGGTGACCAACCTTTTGTACGTGGAGGTTTGTGTGACAAAAGAACTCAGCCCAAAGCAGGTACTCTCTGTTCGCTGTCCGACCTGTGGAGCCGCTCCGGGGGAGAAGTGTGAACTTAGCACTGGCCAATCGCGCACCAACCCGCATCGCGACCGCCGATTGGTAGCAAAGGACCAGCCTTAGCACAATGTCGACCCACCACAAATTGGCGAGTTCCTCGGCGAACAGCAGGTGGCCAGATACCTAGCTGGCGTCCTCCCGGCTGCACCGGGGAAGCAGACGCTCACGCGCAACAAGTCTCGCGCAACGAACGACGCGGCGATCGATTTCAGGATTCGAAGGAACTGGGGCCTGTGCGAATGCGATGAGGGAGGGAGAAAGTGCAAGCGTGAAGAAGAATGCGCACAGCAAGAATCGAGAAGGCTTCGACATGGAAGACCTCGGATCAGTGCGAAATACATCCTCGAATGAGGATGACGGCGTAAAGGCGTTGTTGTCCGGCCGCGCCGCGGCACAAGTGTATACGCTACACGCAGGTTTCCACGGCTCGCGTGGTGCAGAGCTACAACGCAGCACATCCTCACGCCTCCCGCTCGGCGCAAGTCGCTAAACACGCGCGGCTAGAGTTGGCGTGACTAGCACCGCGTTTGGAGAGACGACAGGGAGACGCAGCAGAGCGATATTCTGTGTTCGATACCCGACGGTTGTTTCCTTAACGTCTATGGTATAACCGAGCCGGCCCGGTTCGTATCCTTTCTCCGCAAAGCTGGTGCCGCATGATAGACTAAGAGAAAGAACATTGGCTGCTGCTATGTGAACAGGCTGCGACTGAGCAGGACCCCGAAAAACTGATGGATCTTCTTGACAAGGTAAACCGTTTTCTGGAGGCGGAGGAAAATCGCCGCAGAGGTACGCCCAGCAGGCCACTCGCGACTGAAAGTTAGAACTACTTCTCTCTGAGTTTTCGGGTTGCGGCTGATCAGGGAGAGCCGATTTAGCAGATTTAATTGCGATATTCCGAATAGTCAGTCGTAGTGCGCATTTTGAACCACCTTGCCAGATCATCCTTCGATTGCACGGTTGTACCTTTGCTGCTGCGGGCTGCGCGGATTGAACGGCGACGCATCACATGCAAAGATTCCCCAATGCACTGCCACGTCTGTGCGATTAACTCTCGGATTGGCGTGAGTCCACTCATTTGGTTCACGCCATTTTCCTTGCTGGCTTTTCGCGGTGAGTGCAGCAGATTGGCTTCAGACTTGGCAGACCGGCCCAACCACCTTGTTGCGAGCTAGACCTTCTTGAGCCACGGTTGGTGCAGTCTCATACGACCGTCATCATCCCATTTAACGATCGCGTCCTCTTCGTTCGCTTCCTCAACTGTGCCGAACTCCCCCGTCGGCTTTCCGAAGTTGCCCAACCCCTCGACGCGATCTCCGGGATTGAGTTCCTGGTCGGTGGCAGAAGGCTCGGCGAGCGGCGGCTTCTTGGCACGGTCTGCGTCAGGTGTTGCACCGGGATATGACAGAGGCGGTTGGGGTACTTTGTGCAGTTTGGATATCCGCTTATTGGTGATATGGGTCATATTCCATTGTTCTTTCCAAGAGTCCAGAACGGCACCCTACGGTGAAATGTTCTTCTCCTCGATCGATACAGCATAGGCTTGGAAAGAACGCTTTGGCTGGTCCAAATTGCACAGTTCTGACAACTAATCTGGTTAGATCTGAGAGGTTGCGGCTCGAGGGCAGCAAGATCGGCAGCCTCCACAACAAACATGGCTACGCCGGCAGCAAACATTGCCACAGTGGTGATCGCAACTACGGTCGATCCCAAGCGGGAACTCGGTTGGCCCTGCATCAGTTTCTTGTCCGGAAGCTACGATCAGGATTGCGACGAGAAGGAACGGGACTAACAATCCGTTGATGACAGCTGTCCAGTAGATGCCTTCACAGGATTTTCTTCTTAGGCTCTCAGGAATGCCGGGTATAACGTGGCTTTCATGATGCTGACCCGCGTTCATCATTGAGTTCTAGCTGGAGCAGCGAAAAGATTGGCGTCTTCAAATCGAAAGTGAGCGGTTTGGGACAGACAGAGAGGTCCTTACCAAATAAAGTGTGTGCTGTTCCACTCTGGATGCTCCAGGTTCCCAGCCGGAAGCTCGATCGGTGCACAACGCGCGAGAGTTCTGCGTAAGGATCAGAAGCAAAATCAAGTCCTAAGTGAAATTCCAAAGCGACACGCTTCGAGAATCTTAGGAGGATTCTATGAAGAACATGTTTCTGCTGATTGTCGTACCGGTTCTACTGGTCACAGTAGGGTTTGGACAGGTTCCCGCGCCGATCAGCAACACCGACCAGGCCAGCATCAAGGGATGCCTTGGCGGGTCCGATGGTAATTACACCCTGGCGGAGGACGGCACAACTCAAACTTTCAAAGTCACCAGCAGCACTGTTGCCTTGAACCTACATGTGGGCCACGAGGTTGAAGTGATCGGGCAAAAAGCGAACGCAGATACGAGTTCCGGGTCCTCTGACAACAGCGTTGTCGTCACCGGGGTGAATATGATCTCCGAGCACTGCGCCACTGTCTCCGCCGCGACTGCCAATACTCCCGCTGTGGCGGATCCAACACCCGCTGCGACTGCCGGCGCTCCTGCTGTGGCGGACACCACACCAACCGCGACTACCAGCACTCCCGCTGTGACAGATCCAACGCCCGTCGCAACCACCAGCACTCCCGTTGTGGCTGACACCACACCAACTGCGACTGCCAGCGCTCCCCCTACGGCTGATCCAACACCCGCTGCCACCAACAGTACGCCCATGATGGCGAACGCCAGCGCACCCGAGAATACTGAGCGCCTGCCCGACACTGCCACCTCGCTGCCGCTGCTCGGATTGCTAGGTCTGGGCCTGCTGGCGACGGGTCTGCTGAGCAGGAAGTCGCGGACAAACTAACAGTGACTTTGAAGCAAGGTGCACGAGATGGAAAGAGCATTCCCCGGAGCGGGCGAGCTGAACGAGTCGAAGGTTGTGCTTGCGCCTTTATCGAAAAATCAAGGCTGCATGCGGCGACAGCTCGCCCTTTTCTTAACCGGCGTTGGGCTGTTGTTCCTGCTCTACGTGTCTCTCCAGTACTGGCAGATGTACGCCGCTCAGAGAAAGCTAGCACTGGACTGGCAACGGCAGGACGCACGGCCAGCAAACATTGTGGGCAGCGATGGTAACGCCCTCGTCCGGCTCACTATTGCAAAGATCAACCTGGATGCAGTGATCGTGGAGGGCACCTCGCGCGAGTCGCTCAAGCTCGGTCCGGGCCACATGGAGGATTCGGCTCTTCCCGGATCTTCTGGAAACTCGGTTATCGTCGCCCACCGTGACACTTTCTTCCGTCATCTCGACGAGCTGCAGGAGGGGGATGGGATTTACCTGCGGCGACAGGGCGAAGTCTACCGATTCGAGGTTACCGGACGTCGTGTCGTCGAGCCTTCGGATCTCTCGGCCTTACGACAATCTCCTTCGGCGCAGCTTACGCTGATTACCTGCTATCCGACACACTACGTCGGACCAGCACCGAAGCGGCTGGTGGTCGTAGCGCGTTTGATCTCAATACAGCGAACCCCTAGAACTGAAGGGTTGGAAATCGCCGCTCAACCACGCGGGGAAGCGTTGGGTCTACATCAGCGCCCAAACTGATTTGTGGCCCCCCGGTGAGGAGTTTAAGCAAAACAGACCCTTCGGTTCTGTCGAAGAAGAGCGCGCGATTTTGACCAGCTTTTTGGGTGCACGTTGTTGGATGATTGGAATCGTGAGGAAACAAACGGCTTCGATAGCGACTGTTCGTCGCACGAGAGAATGGCCACATGAATAACTGGATCAAAACGTGTTGCGCAAGGAATTTGTCCTCGGTTGTGCGGATGATGCACAACCCCGCAACCGTCATCGCGACCGTCATTCTGCTCGTGTCGAGCGTACTCCCCCAATCGGATCCCGAGAGATTCGGAGTATCGGCTCACGACCTGGCACGGAAGATAATCACCAACGAACTGAAATTCCAAGATGAAGATCACTGCCACTGGATGTACCGGCTCGAAAAAGAGGTATCCGGGAGGAAAGAGGTCGAGGAGATCCTCGAGACAAACAATGGTTCTCTCAGTCGACTCCTCTCCATTGATGGCCGCCCACTTGACGACAAACAGCAGCAGGAAGAGAACCAACGCATACAGAAGCTCGTGAGCCATCCAGATGAACAACGGAAATTGCAGCAGGCCAGCAACAAGAAGGCAGAACGAGGGGCGCACTTGTTCAATATTCTGCCGGATGTATTTGTGTTCGTCTACGCGGGTCGTCAGGGGGACCTCGTAACTCTAACCTTCAGACCAAATCCGAATTTTCAGCCTGCTTCCGTTGAAGTCCGGGTTTTGCACGGCATGCAAGGTGAGATGACGGTCGATACCAAACAAGAGAGACTGGCTGCGCTCAGTGGCTACCTCATGGAAGATGTGAAATTCGGAGGTGGGCTGTTAGGACACTTGGACAAGGGAAGCAAGTTTGAGGTTAGGCAGGCAGAGGTGGCACCGGGTCACTGGGAATTGACCGTCCTGGGTGTGGACATGAAAGGAAAAGCTCTCCTCTTCAAGACAATCGGAGTGCGGGAGACCGAGAACCACAGCGACTTCCACTTGGTGCCGGATGACCTAACACTTGCTGAGGCGGCTGGCCGACTCTACGGACAGAGAGTTGAAGCCGAGAATCGCTAACGGATCGCAAAGCAGTCTTCAAAGCTGTGCAATTTTGAACAGTCGTCCCACTTTGGGCAATCTATTATTCGACGTGTTTGACAGGGCAGGTCCACACACCTCCAGGCGACTTGAATCGTGCGGGAATCGGGATTGATCGCCTTCCCGTATCAAAAAGGTCGCGCTTCTATGCTGTTGCGTGAGAGGCGATCTTGTGGAAGGCGTAAACATCGGCGAAATCAGTTATGACCACATCAAGGTTTCTTCCAATCGGTCATGGAGCTTAATTCTTCCATGATCGCCCGCAATCTCTGTTGGCGTCGCTCGTGATCTTGGAATGCGATAAAGTCCGCTCTGGGCATTTGTAAAAACGCCAGATTTCGCTTCTGGATTTCCGCGATCTCCCGCCTCAACTCCTCGACTCGCCCCCGGATGTCCTCCATGATTCGAGATTATAGCGGTACCCTCACCCGGCTTCACTTTCAACTTAAAGTCGGCTGAGTGTCGTTTTCTCTGCGCTTCGCGGTGACTCGCGTAAAAGTTTGACAGTTCTCTTCGCTTTGCGTATGGGGCGGGCTTCACAATCTGGAGCTGACGGGTCGAGGTCTCCCACGTAAACCGGTGCCGGAGAAAGTGCGCACGGTTGCGCAATCACCTGGCCCGCCAGCACACCCAAAGCTAGGTCTGCTGACCATGAGAAGAAATGGCTCGGCTGTGCCCCTCCATGGCACGCGAGTGGAGGTGTTGCGCGGGGAATTGGCTGCCCCGTGGCGTATCGCCTTTTATATTCTGAAACCTGAGCAATTTTGAGCAGTCACCAGGTATTCCGCCGTTGTAACTTGTCAGGAGATGTGAAGGAACCATCGACCCACGGTCGTTTTGTTCCTCTGGTGGCGCAGACGTATATCCATATACAGGAAAGTTACACCATCCACCCACTGCGCCACATCTACTTCGGACGGTGATGCCTGGCCATGACACTCAAGAATGCGGCGTTGCTGGCGCTGATCGGAACGATTCTGATAACAGACCTTTTAGTCTGGGATTTTGTCTTCAACGTCCTCAATGTCCTGCGGGGCCTGATTCCTGCGGCAATGCTGTTTTCTTCGTTCATTTATGCGTTTGCCTGCTTTAGCGTGGCTGTGTTCTTTTACGTGTTCCACAAAGCAAAGACGTGATCTGGAGAACGTCTCAAAGTCTCAAGCCTTCGCGCGGGGCTCGATTCGGCTCTTGTCAAAGATTTTCCGTCCTCGGCTTCGTCGTGCATCGCCGCTCGTCGAGGTTTCCCTCTGCTTCGCGAACCGTCTTATTGCAGCGGAACCTGCGCCGCCCCAGATGTTTGACAATCGCAGGGCACAAGCCTAGCATTGCGGTTGAGCAAGCTACCTCTTCTTACTCTTTCAGGTTCCCTGAACTAAGTCAGCCCATCTGAAGTTTTTTCTCCTTAGGCTCTCAGGAAAGCCGTGTACCCCATGCATCCGAATGCGATCCTGAACGAAATTCAGCAACTCTACAACGTGAGTGACCGTCTTGACGCGCTGGCGGGACAACATCCCCTCGTCTCAGAAGCGCTCATCTCCATCTCGGGAAGCGTTCGTAACGCGGCCACTTTATTGGGTGTGCTGGTCGCGACGAAAATAGCGCCGCTCTCCGGATTGGATCCGGCAAGTGCCTGATTGGCTCATCGCTGTCGTGAGATTTTTGTTTTGGGATTTCGGCGCGGAGGCTAGTCGTACGCTCTCAGCGAAGATGCCGGATTGGACATCACCTTCACCGCTTCCTTCGTTTGGTTTTATTTCGCGAAGTGAGCGAAGTTGACCACTTTTTGGGACGAATATTCGCTACTGTTCCTTGTTCTCGAAACTCGAAATCCATTCAGCGGTTAGTGTCGAAATTCCGGGCTGCGGACCATCCCCATGAGGAGAATAAATGAGTAAATTGAACTCTTGCATAAGAGCATGCGCTCTCTTTTTACTGTGGGCAACGACAACGGTGACCCTGCCTGCACAGACCTTTAAATCACTGGACAGCTTTGACAACACCGACGCCGCCTTTCCGTGGGCGACGCTGGTCCAGGGCAACGATGGGAATTTCTACGGGACGACACAGAATGGCGGAAACACTGCCTGTTCCTCCGGCTGTGGCACGATCTTCAGAATCACCCCAAATGGCAAGCTGACCACGTTCAGCTTCGACGGGACAAACGGCAATGGCCCCAATCGCGGGGTTGGTCCAAGCCGCCAACGGGGACTTTTACGGTGTATCCGGCGGCGGGGCTAACGGTTTGGGGACGGTCTTCAAGTTCACCCCAAACGGCGGGCTGACCACGCTGTACAGCTTCAGCGCAAACACGGGCTACGGTCCCATAGGGGGCCTGGTCCTGGCTAGCGACGGGAATTTCTATGGAACAACCTCGAGTGGTGGTCCGCCCACCGGTCAATGCAAACCGAGTGGCTGTGGCACGATCTTCAAGATCACCCCGAAAGGCGAGTATACGACGCTGCACAACTTCAACGGTATACCTGATGGTGGCAGCCCCCTGGCTACGATGACCCAAGCCCCGAATGGGAAGTTTTACGGGACAGCATCAAATCTCGGGAACGCTGGTAGCTACGGTACAGTCTTTACCATGACGCCGAAGGGAAAATTTACCGTGGTCCACCAGTTCAACAATACGGATGGCGCCTACCCGTTCGGTGGGCTGATCCTGGGCACTGATGGCAACTTCTACGGTCAAACGGATCTCGGGGGAGCCTCCGCTTATGGTGCTTTCGGTACAGTCTACAAGATGACCCCAAGCGGCAAGGTGACGACGTTGCATAGCTTCGAACAAACGGACGGCGATAACCCCATTTCAAACCTGGTTCAGGGCACTGATGGGAATTTCTACGGTACCGCGGCCTATGGCGGGAAGTACCCCAACTTTGGCACCGTCTTCAAAATTACCTCCGGTGGCAAATTTTCGACGCTGCACAACTTTGACAGCACGGACGGCTCCTATCTCTACGCCGGGCTCATTCAGGCCACGAACGGGACATTTTACGGGGCAACCTACGCTGGCGGCTCCAGCACTGCCTGCTCGTATGGCTGTGGCACGGTCTTCAGCCTATCCGTGGGTCTGGGGCCGTTTGTAGAAACGCTGCCGAACTCCGGCAAGGTAGGTGCGGCCATTAGAATCCTGGGAACGGATCTGACGGGCACAACCAGCGTCAGCTTCAACGGCACGGCAGCGAAGTTTAAGGTCATCTCGAAATCGGAAATCGAGACGAACGTACCGTCAGGCGCGACCACCGGCACGGTCGAAGTGACGACCAAGAACACGCTTAAGAGCAACGTGGTGTTCCGGGTGACGAAGTAATACCTTGAGCCGTTCGGAATCAAAGAATAGAGGCCCCGATCTCTGGGCGGCTTTTCTTTCGCATCACGCGCCCACGGGTTTTTGTGACCGGTAAGCGTCGATAAGAGGCGGATTACACGTTTTGACCGCCGGGTCACTAAGTGTAACTGAGATTTTACGACCGGAACCGGTTCGTTCAGTTCCATGAGGGCATTCCCCAACGAACGAAGGTGCGGTCTTGCATGGCGATGGGCGCATCTGTTATCCATGTCCAGTTAATGAAAGAAATCACGAAAAATGCCGTCCGTGGGATTGAGCAGATTCATTCAACTTGGATCGAGTTCGAGGTCGCTGGACAAGGTCAGAGTTTGATAGCGCTGTGCGCTGATGACATTGAGTTGTGGCCGCCTGACGCGCATCCTCTAATTGGACGCGCAGCGGTTTCGGCAGAGATGGCGCGAGCGACAACGAAAATTCACTGCATTGAGAACGGGCTGTTCTTTCGGTGAATACTGTCGCGGGTTCGGATATACGGAGTGATGCTCCGATCCGCCAAACATTGCAAGAACTCTCCGTTCCCGTACGTCGTGTCGGGCCGCCACCGATTCTGGTTCTCGTCCTTGCCGCCGAAGGTGACTTTCTTCGCGCCGGTGAAGCTGGTTCCGGTAATCGTCACCTGAGTTTCCCACCACCGGGCGACTGGTCGGGCTAAATCTCAGGATCACGGAGTGACCCGAAATACTTTGTTGCTGGTCAACTTTCGTCCGGGTGTGGTTACGGTCACGCTGCCTGTCGTCGCGCCGGCAGGAACCTTCGCGGTGAGGTAAGTGTCAGAAACGGCCGAGAAAGTTGCTGAAACTCCGTTGAACGAGACGTTGGTGGTCCCGGTTAAGCCCTGGCCGAGGATTTGGATCGTCTTCCCAACTTTGCCCGAGGACAGTGAAGGTACGAAGCTAACGAACGGGCCTAACCCCATGCTCAGGCTGTAAAGAACGCCGCAGCCGTCGTTGCACCCCTTGAGACCTCCTTCGTAAGTGTCTGAGTAGAAGGTTCCATTCGTGTGCTGGAAGAGGGAAACCTCCGGCAAGTCGCCCGTAGTACTACGAAATTTGAAGTTGTGAAGGTCGGTGTATTTGCGTTTCGAGGTGAACTGGAAAAGCTCGCCGACCGCGAAAGCGCCGCCTCGGCTGGCCGCACCATATAACTTGCCGTCGGTTGCCTGGACCAGACCGGCGGTTGGTGCGCCATGCAACCCCGTGAAATTGTAGAGCACGTTGAGAGCTCCGGCGGGGGTCATCTTGTAAACAGTGCCAGAATTGTTCGATCCGCCCTTCGCGGTTGTGCCATAGAAATTTCCGTCGCTGGCTTGAATGATCGGGCCCGTTGCGAATTGCCCGTCTGTGCTGCTAAAGGTGTGGAGCGCAGTGAATTTGCCGTGCGCGGTGATCTTGAACAGCATGCCGCCGCCGCCCGCACCTAAGGTTGTGCCATAAAAGTCGCCGTCGATCCCTTGCATCAAAGCTAGAGGACAAGCAAAGCTGCCAGGAAATGGTTGGCGGATCGGAGCATCACTCCGTATATGCGAACCCGCGACAGTATCCACCGAAAGAACAGCCCGTACTACGGCCCTGAGCGGTTTACTTACGAGCCCGAAAGCAACCGCTATATCTGTCCCGCCGGCCAGCCCCTCAACTATGGTGGTCGAGTTCATCGGAATCGCGCCTACAACTACACCGGGACCCGCAAGCGTTGTGGTGCGTGCTCGCAGAGACCGCAATGGACCAGTGCAGCTTTCCGGTCTCTTATCATCCACCGGTACGAATCGGCTCGGCAACGGGCGCGGGAGTTGGCGAACACACCAGAGTTCGCCACTGCACAGCGGCAAAGAAAGAAGGTGGAAGCCTTATTCGCGGAACTCAAGAATCAGATTGGGCTGCGGCGCTTGCGCCTGCGGAGACTGAAGTTCGTGCGGGAGCAGTTCTTCCTGGCAGCGGTGGCCCAGAACATCAAGCGACTAGTGCGGTTCCTCAGCCAACCGACAACACCCACTCTCGAAGCTGCCACTTAGTTGAGGTGAGAAGAAAAACTCGACGGCCGCGATGATCGCAGCCAAAGCGCATTCCGATCACAGACTTTTTCAACAGCCACGCCTGTTTGCGACAGTTATGGCGCCAAAGCACGGTCAGATCTGCTGTGTTCGGTTGAACTATCAGGGAATATGAACGAGGGGTTAACGGCCCGATGATTCGGCGGGACCGCGCTTACTTACACGCCCACGGTGGCTGATCGGTCCGGGTTAGAAGGAACGCGTGAGTCTGCCCTTTTATCATGCCATAGCCAGTGATCTGTCCATGATCGTTAATTCCACTGGCGAACTGGAGAGACCAGCCAGAGTTCCGGGGGATCAGCTTGTTCAAGTCCTGCATGCCATTTGCTGTAGTCCACACAAAAGCGCGCCATCCGGAATAGCCCACGACCTCCCCGCGATCATTTATCGAACTGGCTGCACTCCAAGAGGCACCAGTCAGCGTGCCCAGACTTTCAATCTTCTTGCCTTTGCTCCATGCTACCGCTGTGTTGTTGGAAGTACCGGCGATCTGGCCTGAGTTGTTGATGCTGCTCGCCCATCCCGCAGCGTTCCGAGATCCTGCATACCAGCAGACGCTGTCCACGAGAACGCGCGCCACCCGTCGTCGCCGCCATTGTCCGAGAACCCGACGACTTGATTGTGTTGATTAACCGCCAGCGCCTGGCTGTAATGTCCTCCAGGAAGTACGCCCAGATCCTGCAGACGACCGTGGTTGTGCCAGAAAACGGCATGAGGCTCATTGCCGCTGCTGTCAGAGAAGCCGACAATCTCACCACTGTCGTTAATGCCGGTCGCCTGGCTCAGGTAGCCATCCGGCAGCGCACCTAGATCGTGGATCTTTCCCTGAATCCAAAGGACGCCATGTATAGGAGCGCCACCATTCATGTCGGAGTATCCTGCCACTTCGCCGGACGCGTTGATCCCCATGGCCTCACTATTGAAACCACCGTGAAGCAGTTCCAAGTCTCGCATACCTCCGTGTTCGCTCCAGAAAAAACCGTGGCGCCCATAGACCAAACCAGAACCAACCACATGGCCACACTTGCTAACACCTTGGCCTTCGCTATTGTTGCTTCCGGCAAGGCCTCCCAAGTCAGTAATGTTGTAGGTCTGCGCGGCCGCTAACGAACCGAGAATTAGGATCGCTGACGTCCACGAGACGAATGGATTACCTCTGGTCATAACCGCACCTCGCTTTGCGAAGAGTTTGCGCGGAATTGAATGGAGCATTGTAAGCCAGGATGGTCCAGAGCAGATACTGTGCCGTCGTTGGAGCAATGCCTCAACAAACAGAACTGGGTTGCTGTTGCAAAATCGCCATTACACTCATCTGCCTTCCCTGAGGGGATTTGAGTGAAATGGCCTGATTGCTACAGTTATCAACTTGGGCGAGCGTTACTGGGTTGTTACTTCAAGAACCTGAAAGAGTCGAGCGCCGTTTTGAGCGTGCGGTGTGCCTTCTCGAAATCGAAGGGCTTCAAAGGCACGTCAGAATATCCATCGCTTGTAGAAGCCACTCTGATGTCGAGTTCGTAACATTTCCCTTGGTGAAAAGTTGAATAAACGAGTCCAGCCATTCCGTGGCCTGTTCCCACCCCGTCAGTCTGAGTGACACTGAATTTCACTCCATTAACCGTCTGGGTTCTGATAGGCACCGTGCGGAAATCCTCAGCGACGCTCCGACATTTATTTTCAGTATCTGCGCCTTTTGGTTCCCTTACGGAGAAAGCTGCAGCCTCAAAGTTGGTCCCCTTCTTATCGTTAGTGGCGTACGCTGTGCATGCGACGGTGCTTTCGGAGTCGCAGGAGACATCGGAACAAACGGACGTGTAAGCTTCACAAGATTCAGCTGGTATCCACCAGTGAGGCTGATTTGGGTCTCTTTTGCACTGCACAACCGAGTCGGGATAGTCAAAACGAAATGTCTCGTCCGGGCTGACGTAAGTGCTCTTCGTTGATTGTGGGCGATGAGTTTGAGCCACAAGCACGCACGACGCACACAGCAGCAATGCAGCAGGAACGGTCCACCTCATAAGGAAAACCATCATACAGCGAGCGGCGCGGTGGTTTACCAACGCATCAGGAGGCATGGATTACCGTTGTAACATCGCCATTGGACTCATTGAGGGGGTTCTGCTGTAACGGCCTGATTTCGACAGTTGAAACAACCGCGACCCGCTACAGGAATTGTTGTATAGCTCGCTGGAGTCTGTGGATGCCCCTCGCCGTTCTGTTTATGCTCCCGTCATGTTCCAAGTGGTAAAAGAAAAAATGGACAGTGCCCACCCGCAACAATGCCACTTTAAGCTTCCCTTAAGGTTGGTGGTTCATAGTGGTAGGGTCGGATGTGGCCCGAAATGGGGCACTCTGGTAACGACTGTGAGAACGTCATCAAGCTTTCGATGGAGTACGAAGATCGACTAACTTGTTTCGCAAATTGTGGTCACACTGGAATCAGTTGCAAGAGCTATCTCATTTCAACGACAAATGCTCCCTCCAAAAGGCTGCTGTTTGAATCGATTCGAAAATTTGCTTCTCAGTCAGGAGAAACATGAAAACGAAAACGATTGCATTGAGCCTGGTGCCGTGGTTTGTCGGGGCAGCGGTGTGCTTCGCGACCGACGCCAACATGATGGGCACTTGGAAGCTAAACGAGGCGAAGTCGAAGTTGGGCCCAGGGGCGCCCAAGAACAACACCGTTGTCTACGAGGCTGCGGGTGACAATGTGAAAGTTACGATCGATGGCGCAGACAAGGACGGCAAGCCGACGCATAACGGGTGGACCGGCAAGTTCGACGGGAAAGACTATCCCGTCACCGGCGATCCGACCTCAGACGCGCGGTCGTATACCAAAATCGACGACCGCACGTTGGGATTTAACGTCAAGAAGGGTGGCAAGGTCACCACCAGCGGTCGCATCGTCATCTCTGCTGACGGCAAAAGCCGCACGGTGACCGCGAGCGGAACCGATCCTTCAGGCCAAAAGTTCCACTCTACTTCGGTATATGACAAGAAGTGAACCATTCGCAGCTTTGACCGACAACACCGAGTGCCCTTCCGCTCGGAAACCACTGGCGGAGGATTGTTCAAGCCGCGAGGGGTCAACTCTTGGGAAGTCGCCATAGTGCTCATTGACCCTGAGCCGGGGGTTTTGAGCGCAATGGCCTGTGGCTGTTGAAAAACTCCTTTTTCCTCGAAATCCCAGAAATTTGGGAGGTAGAAAATGTCTAAGAAAACCGAGAACGTCGTTTGTAGAGCATCCTGACGCGATTTTATTTTGGCGAATTTCGCGGGGAGGAGTTTTTCAACAGCCACGCCTGTTTTCAACATCTACGGCTCGCACGTTATATCCGTCACAATGTCGCCAAAGCTAAAACACATTGTTTCCCCGGTTTACGGTTTCGCCCTTCTCGCCGTGTGCCTGTTCTGCGCGGTGCTGAGTGCGGCGTATGGCTGGAGTGAAAGAACTCGCAGCAAAAGCAGCGCAGCCACGTCCGTAGTTGTCGCTCTTTTTTTCGGCTATATGGCCGTCGTTTTCTTGTTGCAAGCTATTGGGAGCCGACAGTACGAACGAGTGACTACAAGCCTCGGATTCGTGCCGCTAGATTGGAAGGACGTGCCGTTCAACGACGTGCTTCGCGCCATCTTTCAAGGTCGAAAGAAGATGTTTCTGAGTCGGGTTGTTCACGGAGAGGCTTGCGGTACACATGTTTACTTGTTCAATCGGGCCCGCGATGTTGCGTGGTGGAGCGAGAAAAGGACGACAATCGTGTTCGAGCAATCGCAAACGCGGAACTCAGATGATGTTATTACACGGTGCTTATCCGAAAAGGGTGATGCTGATTTAGCTTTTCACGGCCACTGGTGCATGATTCAGGCGCGGCACGAAATCAAACCGACCGCACTACCGCAATGGTTGGAAACTGTCTTTGGTATCACGAAGCGTTCGCAAGGGTTGTGAAACGACTCACTTCCTTGGAGCGTTATGAGCGTCGTATCATGGAGCATGAATGGCTTTTCCAATAAAAATCTGCACTGTCTGCGCAAAAGAGTTCGAGTTGAAGCCGGATAAACCTGGTTTCGCCAACCGCTGCCCGGCCTGCAGTTCCCCCGAACCAACTGTCCCGACAGCTAAACGCCAGATCGACGCTGACGAGCGTAAGGCTGCGAGTGAAGTGAGCGAGGCTCGTAGGCAAGCGATGCGCGAGCTACTGTACCGCAAAGGTAGCTAAATCGCCGTCCCCAGTAACCCACTTGGGTGACAGTGGAAGCGTCGCTTCAATGAGCGCTATGGCCTCCCTTGAAAAGAGCCGCAACTCACTGCAAACAAGGGTTTGGCGTAGAGCCTCTTTCCATGCTTCGTTGTGACCGGAGTCCGGTCATGCTGACCTGGTTTCAACAGTTGACATCAGCCACTCCGGGTTTGGAGCATCGCTGGCGGCTCGACGTGACACGACAACATGCCAGGTTTACAATTTTGCGCAATCAGAACCGAAGAGACGAGCAAAGTTCCCCGGAGTTGTCTCGGGCTATGCTGCGATCCGAAAGATCGACGCCACACGCATTTGGACGGGCGACCACCAGACTTGATGATAGCTGTTGTATCATCCCCGTCATGAAACTACTCACTTGGGAGAAAGGGTTCTTTGCGGAATTGACCACTCTCGGTCTAGTCTGGCAGCGATTGGCAGGATTAGCGGCGCTAGTCTTAGTCCTAGCCGTTCCCGCCCGTGCTCAACAGTCCGACTTCGACTCCTACAAAGTCCGTCTTAGCGGGTTCTGGGCTTATTCGAATCCTTCAGGAAGCCTGGAAGGGTCCGCTGACACCGGGACGATCAATCTGCAACAGGATCTGGGCTTCAACAGTTACTCGACGTTCGTCGGCAAGTTCGACTGGAAATTTACCCGCAAGAACCATTTGTATTTTGTTGCCACGCCATTCAACTCATCCCGGCAGACAGTGCTTGATCGAACGATCGACTTTCAGGGCCAAACCTTCGTCGGTGGAGCAACGATCCAGAGCAGCGTGAAGTCGAATCTCTATGCCCCCGGATACCAATACGACATTATCCGGCGAAAGCGTGGACACCTTGGAATCGCAGTACAGGTCGATCTTTTTGATGCTTCGGCGAAGATAAGTGCGGCGGCCCAAAACGTCAACGGCGGCCAGTCGCAAACGGCGACCGGATCGTTCCTGGCCCCAATTCCCGTGGCCGGACCCGAATTCCGCCTTTACTTAACCAACTCGCCAAAGCTTTTTGTGGAAGGGAATGTTTACGGGATGTACTTCGGCGGGTATGGCAACTTTGTCTCCACCGCCGATACGGTTGGATGGACGCTTACGAAGCACTTGAGCATTAACGCAGGCTACCAGCTCGGTTCGCGCCTGGTGGTGACCAACAATGCCAGCTCCGACCGCATCGGCCTTCGCTTGACCCAGAAGGGTGCCCTCGCCGGAGTTGAGTTTTCGTTCTAAGGTTCTGTAAAACGTTTCAGCTGCGCCGAAACCAGCCGGGTAGGGGGAACGATAACTGGCGTAATATCTCGATTACGCTCAAAACCCCAAGCCCCGGCGAACAGGCGGCGTGAAATTGGTCTTTCAGGGGAATGAGCTTAAGTCAATACGTTTGGCTTTCGTAGGCGCCCATGTCGCAGCCGGTGGTTTCCCCTCCCCCGGGACGCGGCAGGCCGCGCTGGTCGGTCTTCAGAAGGTTGCCAGAGAAGTCACGGCAGCCAGCGGGATTGCCGGCGTCAAGCGCCGGGCTGCCTTTCTGCAGCGCCAATGTTTCCGTGGGACCTCCGTTCTTGTGCAGCAAGCCGAGCTTGGGATTCTTGTTGTTGAGATCCCCTGTACTGCTGAAATTGCATGTGCTGTCGCTGCTCAGATTGTAGCCGTCGGACGTGATCGTGCCGGCACAGTTCCCGCCGTTCGCGCTGTTCGCGACAATGCTGTTTTGGATAAGAACCGAGCTTCCCGCGTTGCTGAGAGCCCCGCCGCCGCCGTTATTCTCGGGGTTGTTGCCAATCGTTGAATTGCTGATCTGGACGGTTCCCCCTTGGCTGGAGATAGCTCCTCCGCTGGTCGTGGCAGCGTTCCCGCTGAAGGTACTGTTCGTAACGGTGAGGGTTCCCGCATAGTTGAAAATCGCGCCGCCGTAGCCCGCGTTGTTCCCCTGCGACGAATTGTTGCTGAGCGTGCTGTCCGTAATCGTCAGTGTGCCGCCGTTGCAGATAGCGCCACCAGAGGTGAAATTATTGTTAGCATAGTTGGTGTCGAAGGTCGAGGTCGTGATCGTCATCGCGCTGCGGTTGTCGATGGCGCCGCAGCTCGCGCTGCGTCCGGAAAAATAGGGGCTGTTCCCAACGAAGCTGGTCTTGCTGATGGTCGCTGTCCCGGTGTTGAGGATGGCGCCGCCGCTGAGCGCCGTATTCAAGTAGAAATTGCTGTTGCTGACAGTAAGCGTGCCGGAATTGTCGACGCCTCCGCCGCCCGTATAGCCGACACCTCTTTTGATGGTGAGCTTCGATAGCGTAACACTGATGCCGGTGCCGACCGTAAAGACATTGAGGTTGTTTGTGCCGTCGACGATCGTGGTCGCCGCCTTGGCGCCGTTTAGCGTCAGGTTAAACGGGATGCTTAGATTTTCCTGGTAGGTGGCCGCGGCGATCTGAATGGTGTCGCCGGACGCCGCAAGCGAGATCGCACGTCCGATGGTGGCGCAGGCCGTGGCTTTCGTCTTGCAATTATTGCCGTCGTCGCCGTGGACTCCATCGACATACCATGTGCCAGCGAGCGCTGGGGAAGACAGCATGATCAGAGCGAGAACCGGGACAACGCTGCCATTCAGCATAGTGACTCCTCCCGGCAAAAATCTGCTTGCGACAACCGCCGACGATCTTAACCGACACTCACCGGATTCGCAACAAGGGGTTTCGCCTTCGTCAAGACGCACCTCCTCCATCCCGCGCCGATAGCCATAGCGAACTCCGGGCTACTCACGGGATTTTAGCTCCCGAATTCCACTGCCTCAATGACTGATTGGCGAAAAATCGCCATTACGCTCAAAACCCTCTCAATGAGCGCTATGGCCTGTTAGCAGAAGTTGCGCGCGACCAGCATCGGCGTGACGCAAGAAAAGCCGCGCAGACATCGGGCGGCCTCTATCGCTGATTCCGAGCGGCTCAGAGCCTCACTGCGTCACCGTGAAAATGCCGCTACTTATGGCAGTTCCGCCCGGAGTCGTGATTGCGATGTGTCCAGTCATTTCTCCCGTGGCCACAGTGGCCGTCACCTGTGTGTCGAAGTTCAACAGTGAAAGTGGTTGCCTTCACTCCGCCAAATGTGATCTTTGTGGTCTGAGTGAGGCTAACGCCCGTGATCGTCACGACTGTTCCAACCGGGCTGCTGGACGTGAATCTCCAATCTAAGGAAGCACCTGGAATTTCTTGTTGCTCTCCGCAACTCATTTGCCACATTCGGGTTTATGGGGAGAGGAGCGCGGAGGTGGGTGGTTCCCCAAAAACATTCTCCCGAGGAAGAGTAGCTCATGTCACAAACTGACCCTAAAATCCGGATGCTCCGCAGGCTTGTATGGATCGAAGGGAAACGCTTTCAGGGTTTTGGTTGCTCCGAATGCGCCTGGGTGTTCAAAGATTCCGGCTTGCCCACTGGCAATTCCTTTGATGAAATGATGCGGAACTTCGAGGTGCGGCGCGACAGAGAGTTTTCATCTCATGTTTGCGCGGATCACCCAAGGAACACCAGCGCCAAAAGCTGAATCTAATGTCGTCATGGCCGTTTTTCGAGCTAGACCATCCTTTCAATTGACGCGATTTCTGCATGAGCCAGCGCCCCACCCTCGATGATTCCACTTTCGAAGGATTGTTGGCCGCAGCTTGGGTTCTCCAGGGCCAGCATGAACAGGAAGCGCGCAACCACCGACATGCCCCCAATGAAATGCTGGCCGAGCAAACCGAAACTCACGTAAAACCGCATTGCGTCTCAGATCGCGATACGGATAAGCCGGACAGCAGCTTTGCGTACCAGTTGGAAGATGATGTGAGCACATCCCGTTGGGGACGCGTGCTGGTTCTGGTGGTGTTATTGGGGTGCGTCGCCGCTGCCGTCTGGCATTGGCGCCGTGACCTTCGAGACTGGGCCGCCAGGTTTTCCCAGCGACCCGCAGCTCCTGCCGTTTCCAGCACTCGACCGGCCATCGGCACAAGCACGCCGGGGAGCAACGAGAATGAGCCCGCGAGCGGCACCGTCCGAGCGGTCAGCAGAGCGAATCCGCCTGCAGGATTATCTGCGGTTGAAGGACCGCAAGGAGCATCGCTTCACAATTCCGAGAGCCAGACGACACGCGATGCGGAGAGCACGATGGATCGGAATAAGCGGACGCCCCCGAGTCACAAGATACAAAGTCTGGCGGATGGTGTTTGGGAAAAGACGGCGACCAAACCTTCTGCGTACATACCGTTCAACTCTGTGCCTATGGCCGCGCGGCATGAAGTGCGTGGCGTTTCCAGCGCTCGACCGACCGCCGCCGGCCCAAGGCGCAATAGCGATGAGCATGCGAGCGGCACCGTACGAGCGAGCGCGGTCGCGCCCGCTGGGGTCAGCAGAGAGAATCCACCTGCAGCGTCATCTGCGGTTGATGCACCGCAAGGAGCATCGCTTCACAATTTCGAAGGCCAGACGACACGTGATGCGCAGAGCACGATGGATCGGAATAAGCGGACGCCCACGGATCACAAGATAGAAAGTCTGGCGGCAGGTGCTCGGGAAGAAGCGGCGACCAAACCTTCTGCGGGGAAACCTTTCGACTCTGTGACTATGGCCACGCGGAACTACGTGCCTCGGCCTCCGCCGGGCTACGGGGCCTCGAACATCGCTGCGATGGCCGGTCACAGAGTCGCGAGACCGCCTTCTGAGGGTGGACCATCGGCGAATGAGTCTTGGTCTGAACACCGTCGGATCGCGATGAGCCGCGTGCCGCGTCCGCCGTGGAGTTCAACCAGCGGGAGGACTTCAGAGCCTTCGGTTCCTCGCCCGCCCGCAGAGCGAGTTCCACGTGCAATCCCAAGGTTCGACCTACCTCCATGGCAGGTTCGGTAGCGTCCGGCGCCCGACCGTAACATCGACTCGGGCCTCCAGTAGGGCAGCGGCGGTGGGTAACCGTACGTGCCCGAGCATATCCCGCTGGCCCGCTGGGAGGCCGCAGGAATTCGTTCCAAAATCCCCCGAGAATTAGCGGCGCCCAAGTGATTGCTTCTGCTGCGTCCAAGCCAGTTCGCGGAACAAATTTCCGCGGCCCGGGTTCTCTTTATTATTGGTCTAGGGTGCTAGCTCAACCGCCGGCCAGTTATCTGTCTACGCTTTTGAGGTGCTCTATGAGACTCCCCCGCATTGTCTTTTTGGCTCTGATCACCACTTCCGTCGCCACGCTAGCCAAGGCACAGCAGCAGGACTGGATCCCTCAGGGTATTGAAAGCCTGGGTCAGAATGCCTCCTCGCGAACCGAGTTCACCCTGGACCACTCCATGCTGGTATTCGCGTCCAAGCTAGACCAGGACGACGAAGACCTGCGCCGCGTAATCGCGGGCGTAAATGCCGTCTCCGTCCACAGCTACCGTTTCCGGGAGCCCGGGATGTATGATTCGGAAATTCTGAGCTCCGTACGCCAACAGTACCACGCGGCAGGCTGGAAGCACATGGTCAGCACCCACGAAAAGGATGGTGCTTCAGGCGCAACTGATCTCTGGATCCGCTTCGAGAATAAAGCCATCAGAAACATCGCGGTTCTCTTCGCCGGGCAAAATCAGCTCAACTTCATCG
>Ga0210405_10000235_pt1 | contig 78416 bp, 77 predicted proteins | sample IncBWH11MmetaG_FD_155492 | JGI IMG/M metagenome (GOLD analysis project Ga0210405, IMG submission 155492) | Forest soil microbial communities from Barre Woods Harvard Forest LTER site, Petersham, Massachusetts, United States - Inc-BW-H-11-M | ecosystem: Environmental > Terrestrial > Soil >... | reverse complement strand
ACTGGTTCATCGTGGTTTCCTGAACCGCCGCGACGGCGCCGGGACGCAACGTGAGCAAGTAACTATTCGGCTCGCCAGGCGCTGTACCCAGGTCCCAGGAGTTTTCATACTGCTGCTGGTGAATCACGTCGCGGAACTGCGTCGCCTGGTCCGAAGAAATGTTGCGCACCACGATGTGCGAGTCGTCAACACGCCGCACTTCGTCGTAGCGGATATTCTTGCTTCGCAACTCCGTGGTCAGGCGATCCACCGTCTGGTCGGTCTCCTGCGCGATGGCTTCCTGCACCTGAACCTGGAGGATCAGGTGCGTGCCGCCTTGCAAATCCAGACCGAGTTTAATCTGGTGCTCGAAATTATTCTTGAGCGCCGTGAGCGACGTCGGGAAATCCGGATAGCCGATTACGGCATAGATGCACAACACAATGACTGCGAGGATGAATAGAGCTTTCCACTTCAGATTAGGGTTCATGGTTAAGAGATCAAGCGCAAAAGCGAGCGGCTCATGGAGTTATTTCGCATCGTCGGATGCCTCCACCTGAGCAATCGCTGCCCGCGCGACGCGAATTTTTACATTATCGGCGATCTTCAGAATCACGGTGTCGCCGTCCATGCCATTAATTGTGCCGTAGATGCCCGCCGTGGTGATGACCTTGTCGCCGTTCTTCACGGCCGCCAGCATCTCCTGCACCTTCTTGCGCTGCCGCTGCTGCGGCAGAATCACCAGGAAATACATGATTCCGAACATGAGGCCGAGGGGAATCAGAAAACCGCCGAAACCCCCGGCGACGCCGCCGCCTTGCCAGAAAATCAATGCCGCCAGATTCATGCTCTGAATTGTTCCATGCCTTTCCGAGTCTTTTCCGCGAGGAATGCAGCTTCGTAGCGCCGCCATCCTGGCGGCAAGCCTGCTCGCCGGCAAGATGCCGGCGCTACCACCAAGCCGCTTCTGAACGAACTCACTTCTGGCACCTACGCACTACATCCCGAACCGGAAGGTGAGAATACCATTCTCCAGCGGGTGAGTTCCCGCTTCCCTTCCCGCTCGATTCTCCTGCTGAGATTCGACTTGTGCGGGTTGCCCGCGCCCTCCAACGCTTTACACGCGTCCTGGGCGGTTCGCTTCAGACTGGACCCGCCGCATAGCGCGCGCGCAGCTCTGTTGCGAATTTTACAAGTTGTCCAAAACTGATAGCCTCTCGGATTTGCCGCATTATGTCAAGGTAAAAGTGGACATTGTGGTGGGTGGCGAGGATGGCCGCGGTGATTTCTCCGGCGGCGAAGAGATGCCGAAGATAAGCGCGTGTATAGCGCTTGCAGACCGCGCAAGTGCAGCGCAGATCGATGGGGCGCTCGTCTTCGATGTACCGCGCGTTCTTGATGAGCACCCGGCCTTCGCTGGTGTAGAGGCACGCGTGCCGCGCCGCGCGCGTCGGCAGCACGCAATCCATCATGTCAATGCCGCGCGCCACGTAATCGGCGATTTGCTCCGGCCGTCCTACGCCCATCAGGTAGCGCGGCCGCTCTTTCGGCAGCAGCGCGGTCACCTCCGCGGTCATTTCACAAGTGGTTTCGTGCGGCTCGCCGACTGCGAGGCCGCCGACCGCATAGCCGGGAAATTCGAGTTCCAAAAGTTGCCGCGCACTCTCTCGCCGCAGGTCCGAAAACGTAGCACCCTGCACAATGCCGAACTGCCATTGCGCGGGTTCGCCATTCTGCTGCGCTTGTTGCAGAAAATATTGCCGCGCGCGCCTCGCCCATTCCGTCGTGCGCTTCAGCGCCGCTTCGGCGATGTTTCGCGGCGCGGGTGTTTCAATGCATTCGTCGAGCACCATCGCAATGTCGGAACCAAGCGCGAGTTGGATCTCCGCCGCTTTTTCGGGCGTAAGCAGATGCTCCGAGCCGTCGAGGTGCGAGCGGAAGCGCACGCCTTCATCGGTGATCTTCCGCAATTCCGCAAGGCTGAATACCTGGTAGCCGCCGGAATCGGTGAGAATCGCGCCGTTCCACGACATGAATTTGTGCAGCCCGCCAAGTTTCCGGATCAGCGCGTGGCCTGGCCGCAGATATAAATGATAAGTATTGGCAAGAATGATCTTCGCGCCGAGGGTTTCCAGCGCTTCCTGCGTCAGCGCCTTAACGGTAGCCGCCGTGCCCACGGGCATGAACGCCGGCGTTTCGATCACTCCGTGCGGCGTTTTCAACTGCCCGCGGCGCGCACCGGTCGAATCGTTTTGCAAAACTTCGAACGAAAAATTCACCCGATTAGTGTATCAGGAGAGCGCGAACGCCAATCCCACACGGATCGCGAGATAAGCTGCGAACATGCCGAAGGCAATGCCGAACGATGCGCCGCCCTTTAATTTCTTGGGATTTGTCGCCGCAAATCCGACTGCCATCAGCGCCACGACCCACAGAGTGAAGATGTCCATGTTTTTCCCGAACGCTTGCAACCACTTGGCCGTGTCTTCCGGAAAGAACGCGGCAAGGTTCGTGGCTACCGGATTTTCCAGATCAATCGTGCCTGGTGCCTTTAGGAACAGCACCAGCAGAAATACGAGATTACCCAGCATCACCGGCACATACGCATGGGCAACGATGCTGAGCGCCGTCTTATACCCCACGTTGACCCCGCCCAGCACGTTATAGGCGCCCCACATGATCAGCGCCACCACCAGAATCAGAATCAGCGGCGCGGGCACGCCAAATACATAGGTGCTGATGGGCGCGAACTTGGCGCCGGCTTCGATTCGTTGTTCCTTCTGCTCAGCGGACAATGTCGAGGCCGCCGGGCTCTTCTCGATCTGCTGGCTCATGAACTCGCGCCAGTTCATCTTCTGATTCAGGCCAATCGCCACGGCCAGACCCAAGCACGCCAGAATGATTACAGGAAGCAGCCAGCCGGGTCTGCGAACGATGTCTTCAAACGTAGCTTTGGGGGAAAAGAAAACGCCGAAAATTCGGCCAAACGGGGAGATTGCAGCCTGCGGCTCCGCCACAGGAGCAGGAATGGTAGCCATCGAGGAACTCCTTCACCACGGTGATGTCACGAATTGCTGCTTAGAGTGCTACGCAGGGCCCGCACGAAAATATCACACCTGGCCTGCGCGTGCGCCTCGAAGATGGAACACTCTTGGAGCCATCGATAGTTCTGCATCCGTCACACCTCTAATCCGCGAAGGCCACACCCGATAGTAAACTGATAGGCTCGATGGCCACCGCGGTCACACACCGGGTTGACTGGTCGCTGCTCTGGCAGCAGCGCGGATTCCGTTATTTTTTCACGGCGATGTTCGTCTCGCTGTTCGGCAGCGGGATGAATTTCATCGGCGTGAGCTGGTACATCATGTCGGCCACGCACTCGACGGTTGCCGTAAGCTGGCAGGTTATTGTTGTCACGCTGCCCGGCCTCGTCGTGCCGTTTTTGGGCGGCGTGCTCATCGACCGCCTCGACCGCCGCTACCTCGGCGTGCTGCTCGATCTCTCGCGCGGGTTCGCCGTGCTGGCCATCGCCTACATCGCCTGGCGCGGCCACCTGCACATCTGGCACCTCTATTTCATGACGCTGATCACCGGCACGGGTTCCGCGATGTACTGGTCCAACGTCAACGCGCTGGTGCAGGAAGTGGTGCCGCCCAGCCAGTTCACCGGCGCGAACGCTTCCGTGCTCGTCGGGGTGCAAAGCGGCATGCTGCTGGCGGGCACCTTCGTCGGCTTTTTCTACGACAACATGGGCATCGCCGGAATTCTGCTGATCGACGGGCTCACGTATTTCGTTTCCGCTTATTGCCTCTACCGCCTGCGCACGGGCTACGTTTCCCCGCGAGATCACCGCCAGTATCCGCGCGAATATTCCGAATCCACGGACACGGCGTCGCAAGCGCTTGGCAGTGGCGAGAATCCTGAAATCACGGAAGCCGGAACTTCGCTGGCCATTTATGCCGCCGACATGAAAGAGGGCTTCCTCTACCTGCGCAGCCAACCGGTGGTGCTTGCGCTGGGAGTCACGCACGCCATCCTGATGGCCAGCGTGGTCAGCGGCAACGTGGTGGTGGTCGCGCTGGCGAACGATGTGCTGCATTCCGGCTCGCGCGGATTTGGCTTCATCGAAGCCGGCTGGGCCATCGGCGCGATTGCCGGCGGCCTGATCACCAGCCAATTGCCGCAGCGGGTGCGTTTGCCGCTGTACGTTGCCGTGATGGCAGGCCTGGCGCTGGGCCACGTGGCTGTGCCGTTCGTCACGTTTCTGCTGGGGGCGGCAATTCTTCAGGGCTGCTTTGGATTTTTCCGCGCGCTCGGCGGCATTGTCGCTCAGTCTTCTTTAATGTCCATCGTCCCGCGCCACTTTATGGGCCGCACGCAATCTGCATTCGCCATCATCGCCACGATCCTGCAACTGGCGATGAGCTTTTCGCTTGGCTGGCTCGCGCAACGCTTCGGCATTGCCACCGGCTTTTTCCTGCTCGCCGTGATGTATGCCGGCGCCACGCTCTCCGCCTCGCGCGCCCGCGCCCTCCTGCGCTAAACTTTTCAGTAGTCATGCTTACTCGCACATTCGAGGCCCTCGTGGAAATTCAAACCATCAAGCCTTTTCTTCATTATTTCGGTACCGTTCGCGAACGCACCATGCGCGTGGCCCGCTGCGTTCCGCCCGACAAACTCGATTGGACCTATGCTCCGGGAAAATTCACACTCGGCGATTTGCTGCGGCACATCGCGGTCACCGAACGTTTTATCTGGGGAGAAAATCTGCAAGGGAAACCCAGCCAATACAAAACCCACGGGAAGGAATTGGCCGACGGCTACGAAAATATCGTGGCACTGATGGAGCGCCTGCACAAGGAATCGCTGGAAATTTTCTCCAGCCTCACCGACGCCGACTTGCACACCAAATGCAAAACGCCCGGCGACGTCGAAATCACAAAGTGGAAATGGCTGCGGCTGATGGTCGAGCACGAAATCCACCATCGCGGCCAGATCTACCTCTACCTCGCGATGCTCGGTGTGCCAACGCCGCCTCTGTACGGGTTGACCAGCGAGGAAGTTCGCCGCCAGGGCGGCTCTGAATAATTTGCAGCTTATTCTTGCGCCGGCCAGCTCTCTTCTTTTCCACCCAATAGCTGCACGGCCGCCCGGTTCAATTTCGAGCGCAAGGTAAATCGCTCGTTGGCCTTCGCGATGTAACGCACCGCAACTTCCACGCCTCCCAGCACGGGTTTCACGCTGAGGGCCGGCACCGCGGAAAATCCGCTCATGTCCCGCGAACCCGCCGCGCGCCGCCACTCCTGCTCCGCCTGCTGGCCGCTCTCGCGCGTTTCTTCCTCCACCTTCTTGCGGATCGCTTCGACGATCGGATAAGGATCCTTGCCGGTCGGCAGCACCACGGTGAGTTCGTCCCACAACCACTGCCCTGTGGTTGAAAAATTAAAATAATGCCCCTCAATCGCAAAGCTGTTGGTGAAGGTCACGCGCCGTCCGGTCGGATGCCCGGAGTCGGTCCAGTTCCCCGTTTCCAGCAGCACCGTATGAAACGGCCCGATCTCCACCACCTCGCCGGTCACTCCGTTAATTTCCACCCAATCGCCCATGCGAATTCCATTCTTGCCCATCAACACAAACCACCCGATGAACCCGACGATGAAATCCTTCAGCGCCACGGTCAGTCCGGCACCGGCAAGTCCGAGGAACGTTCCCAACTGCCCCGGCGGCCCGAAGATCACCAGCAGGATCAGCAGCAGCGCAATAAACTGCATCGAAACTCGCGTCACCGTATGCAGCGACTGGATCTGCCGCCGGTCCATCGAAAGCCGGCTGACCAGCGAATTCATCCACGTGCTGAAAAACAGCGCCACCAGCGCGATCGCCAGGATGATCAGCACTCCGGCCAAGGCGTTGTGGAAGACGATCCACTGCTGCGCCGCCACCAAATCCATCCACTTGCCGTAAATCCCGGAAAGTTCCTTGTGCGTTTCTACGCGCTTGTCGAGCGCCGCAAGCGTTTTCTGATTCTCCGCAATCTCCTGGGTTTTTTCCAGAAGCGCCGCGGACTCGTCCTGGCTTTTCCCTGCCGCCGGTGTCCGGGCGATCGGCGTCGCGCCCTTGTTCTTTTTCGTATGATGCGCCAGTTCCGGGGACTTCTCTTTTTCCTCCTCCACTTTCGCGTCCAGCGCGTTGTGCTGCGCCGCCAGCGCCGCTGCCGCCGCATCCGATTTCGCCTTGGCATCCGCCAGTTGCCGCTTTTCCCAATGCAGCGCCATCCATTGCCGCACGTGATGCACCAGGCCCAGCTGGTCCGCGGGCGGCGCGCCCGTGGGAATCGCAGTGTCCGAACGGTGCGCAGTCTCCTCGTGATCTTTCTTCAGCGCCTGAATGCGGTCGGCCAGGCTGCCTCCCTCGCGCGCCAGATCCTCTTTCGCATCGTCCAGTTCATCCTGGTCCAGATCCATGTCCGCTTCGGCCTGCGCCAGTTCCACCTGCAGCGCGTCCTGCTTGCTCGCGGGCGCTTTCGCCAACTGCTCAGCAAGCAATTTGGCATGGTCCTGGTCTGCGTTCAGCAGCTTTTGTGACTTTTGCAGGCGGTCCTGGATTTCTTTGGCTTCGGGGCTGAGCGGCGGCGGGTGCAGCAGCGCGTCATGAAGAGCGGAATCGAACGTCAGGTCGACCTCGTAATCCGCCAGGCGCAGCGCTTGCTGGGCCAGCACTCGCTCGTCGGGCGTGCCGGCAAGTTTCGCCACTTGCTGGGATATGGTCAGTGGCGATTGGTCCACCAGCATTACGCTGACACTCTTTGTTTTCTTGGCGAACGGTTCCACGCGCGCCGTCTCTGGCTCGCGGGAAATCCAGAACCCATAAATGGAGAGACCCAACAGCAGAACGATGACGCCGCCGAGAATTTTCTGCGATTTATTCATCAGGTGACCATGCAATGCAGATAGAGTTCGCTTTCGCTGGGAATTTCCAATTTCCCGGATTCCCGCGGGAAACGCAAGGACTTCCTCGGCACAATTGCGTGCAAAGCCGTTGCTCCGAAGGTCCCGGCAGATCAGAACGTACTAATGATGCGAATGCCGCGACTTATGCCTCGGCGAGCGTCAGGTCTGTGTACTTGAAGTCGTCACCCTTACAAAGAATCGGTTCTTGCTTCGTTTTTGCCAGCGCATACGCAAAACAGTCGCCGAAGTTCAGCGAAGCCTTGTGACCGCTGCCCTTCCCAAAATCCCGGTACGCCTCCCTCGCAATCCGCGCATGCGCCTCTGTGACCGGCTCGATCTGGAGTTCGGCCTCGCGCACCAGTTCATCAAACCTGCGGCTGGCGATCGGATCGCGGCTTCCGTCAATTACCACAGCTGCTTCCACAAAATTAACTGCTGAAACTCTGCGATCCCGTGCTGCGGCTATCGTTTTGGCGAACGCCTGTGCTTCCGGCTCGGCTCGAAGTATGGCGATAAGCGCCGACGAGTCCACGATCATCGCGGCAGACCTTTCTCGTCGTAGAGCAATTCCCCATGATCCACGCTGCGGAAAGGCTCCTTGAGATGCGCCGAGCAATCCTGTCCAATTCGCACCAGCCTTTGTGCTAGGTCATCTCCCTCTTCCGCCCGCAACCGCTCCAACCGCTCCCGGAGAGCCTCCGTAATCGCGGCTGTCATGCTTTCGCCGGTCAACTTCGCCAACTTCTGCGCCAATTTGTGGGTCTCCTCGTTCTTGATGTTGATTGCCATGGCTTCTATACCTCTCCACCTTAATTCATCTACCATTCTACCATAACGATTCTCCCCCACCAAACAAAAACGCCCGGCAATTGCCGGGCGTTTTCTCCCAATTTCTATTTTCCATCTTCCTACAGGTAATCGCGCGAGGGACCTTCCAAAAACGCGCGCAGCTTGCGCGAGCGCGACGGGTGCCGCAGCTTGCGCAGCGCCTTCGCCTCGATCTGCCGGATGCGTTCGCGCGTGACCGCGAACGACTGGCCGACTTCCTCCAACGTGTGCTCGCTTCCGTCGTCCAGGCCAAACCGCATCTTGATCACTTTTTCTTCGCGTGGGGTCAGCGTCTTCAGCACCGAAGACGTCTGCTCCTTCAGGTTCAGGTTGATCACCGCATCGGACGGCGACACCACGGCCTTGTCCTCGATAAAGTCGCCCAGGTGCGAATCTTCCTCTTCCCCGATCGGCGTCTCCAGCGAAATCGGCTCCTGCGCGATTTTCAGGATCTTGCGCACCTTGGACACCGGAATGTCCATACGCTTGGCGATCTCTTCGCTGGTCGGCTCGCGCCCGAGTTCCTGCACCAACTGGCGGCTGGTGCGCACCAGTTTGTTGATCGTTTCGATCATGTGCACCGGAATGCGGATGGTGCGCGCCTGGTCGGCAATCGCGCGGGTGATCGCCTGGCGAATCCACCACGTCGCGTACGTTGAAAATTTATAGCCGCGGCGCCACTCGAATTTATCCACGGCCTTCATCAAGCCGATGTTGCCTTCCTGGATCAAATCCAGGAACTGCAATCCGCGGTTCGTGTATTTCTTCGCGATCGAAACGACCAAACGAAGGTTGGCTTCGATCAATTCCTTTTTCGCTTGCTCGGCTTCTGCTTCGCCGCGATGAATGATCGTCAGCGTGCGCTTCAGTTCGGTCAGCCCGACTTCGCTGGCCTCTTCAATATCCTTCAGCTCGGATCGACGTGTGCGCAGTTCGCGCCGCGCTTCCGCCGCGTTGTCGCCCTTGGATACGTCCGCGCGCCGCTCCAGACGCCCGGCTTCGCGCTCCAGTGACTGCAAACGCTCGACCGTGCCGCGCATTTTGTCGATCAGCCGCTTCTTTTCGAACGGGTTGAAGTCAATCCCGCGGATTTCCAGCGAAATCGCGATGCGCGTCCGCGCCACTTCCCACTTCGCGCGCACGTACTGCTTTTTCTTCGCCTTGGCCGTGTGGTCCAGCTTCACCGCCTGCTTCAGCGCCAGTTCGTAGAGCTTCGCAATCTTGTCGATGTATTTCAGCGTCTGCTTGGTCTTGTTGGCGATCTTCTCTTCGGTCAGCTCTTCGTCGTCAAACTGGACGATTTCCTTGATCGACCGCGCGCCCTTGCGCAAATCGTCGCCGACGGCGATGAGCTCCTTGATCACGATCGGCGACCGGGTGATCGCCTTCATCACCACCAGTTGCCCGCGCTCGATGCGCTTCGCGATGGTCACTTCGCCTTCGCGCGTCAGCAAAGGCACGGTGCCCATCTCGCGCAGATACATGCGCACCGGATCGTTGGTCTTTTCCAGCGAACCCGGCGTCAAATCCAGGTCGCTGCCCTCCGCCTCGTGTCCGTCGTCCTTGACCACCGCATCGCGGTCGCCGTGGTCAGAAGACACCTCAACCGCTCGCGCCGCTTTCGCCGACGCCGCATCCTCGTAAATCTCGATGCCATTGCGTTCAAATGTGGTGAGAAGGTCATCGATCTCTTCCGAAGAATGCACTTCCGCAGGAAGAGAATCGTTTACTTCGTCGTACAGCAGGTACCCGCGCTCTTTGCCGACGGCAATGAGCTGGCGTACCGCATCATATTTTTCCTCTAAACCGGTTGCTGCCACTGCACTCCTCCCGCTTCCTAAATCTGTCTCTCGATTTTCGCGCGAACTTCACCGCTATAGTTCCGCGCACTGTCCACACGAAATGCAGAGAGAAAGCCCGCAATGGGCGAAGGGAGGGAGCGAATCCCCCGGAACACTCTCAATTTTTTCGGTGAAGCTCGATGCGCCCTGCTGTGTCTTTTGTGCTGCTGCACGCTTGCCCGCCTGCCGTACCGTTGCCGAACGGTCCCAAGCACTATAGACATAAATATAGATGCCGGAACAGAGCAATCCGTTATCCGCGCAACCCTTTTACGCTACAGGCTTAAGTCCCTTCCAGTCAATGTTTTAGTTTGTGGAAAACGACCTGAAGAAGTGGAAGACTCGGCGGCCCAGCATCCCCTGAATTCCACACCAGATAAAGGGTTTAGCCAAGATTAAAGGCGATTTCCCCATTCCAGGACCCGAACCTTCCACAGCCGGGGCCTTGGGAAAGGCCGGAAAAGTCTGTTGCATCAGCCATGGCGCCCCACCTGTATTCGCCGAGCGAGGTACACCGCCAGGACAAGATTGACCACCAGGATCACGGTTTTACCCGCACTTGGGTGGCGGGCGAGCTCGTAGATCTCCAGCGGCAGGAAGGAACCCGTGATGATCACCGTGAACCACATCGCCCACCGCTTCACCAGCCAGAGCCCGATTCCTTCCGTCAAAAACAATCCGCCATAAAGAAAACTACCCACGATGACATCCCGTACCCTGTCGGGCGTGAGCGCCGCGGCAACCGACAAAGCACGGCCGACGAATCGGCTGTTCTGCAGGAAGCCCAGCACCCGGGCCCAGTCTTCCACCACGCCCGCGATGTCCGTATGAAGCAATTTCAACGCTGCCACGCCCAGAACGATCAGCAAAATGCCTTTCAGCAGCTTGAACAGCGCGATCAGACGGATCACTCTGGTTTGGGATGTTTTCATGGATGAATTTTTGTTGCCGCTGGCGCCAAACGCCGGTTTTATCTGAGCTACGCGGTTCTTTCCCAGGGCGGCGGCACCTTCACCCAGGCCATTCCGCCCGCCTTCGCCGCGTGAATCCCCATCTCCGTATCTTCAAACACGAGGCAAGCCTCCGGAGCCACGCCAAGATTCGCCGCCGCGCGCAGAAACGCTTCTGGGTCCGGCTTGCTCTTCGTATACTCCCCCGCGCACACCAACGTGTCGAACCTGTCCAGCAATTTCAGGACGTTCAATGATGCAGTCACCGATTCCCTCCTGCTGCCGGACACCACGCCGAACGGAATCTTCCCGTGCTGTGCCTCGATGTGCTCCAAAACCTCGGGAATCGCTTTCAGTTGCGGCAGCAATTCGAAATAAAGGCTCTCCTTCCGGTGTTCCAGTTCCTCCACCGGCATCTGCAATCCGCGTTCCTTGTTGAGTGTGGAAATCACCTCCGCCACCGGCATTCCTCCCCACGCATAAAACTGCTCCTCCGAGAACTCGCAGTTCCATTCGCCCAGAGCTTTCTTCCACGCCAGGTAATGCAGCGGCATCGAATCCACAATCGTCCCGTCGCAATCAAACAAGTACGCCCCAAACGAACCTTCCGGCAATTTCAATTTCATCGGATTCTTCTATCTCTCCCAGGAAAGCATTTTGAATGTCATGCGCAATAAAAAAAACGTTGTCATCCTGAGCAGCGCGTCTCTTGCTTGCCTGCCTGCCTGCCGCAGGCAGGCGTTGCGAAGGACCTCAACGTAAAGATGCTGCAGAAGATGAAATTGATTCACTTAGCCTGGCTGCCCTGCGGCTGTGAGCTGCTTCATCAACTCCTGCTTGCGTTCCAGCAATTCGCGCAGCCCTGCGCCGCTCGGGTTGGCTTCAATCGTTTTCTGCACCTTCGCCAATTCCTGCTCGATCTGCCTCCGCCGCAACGCATCCAGGCAGCTTTCCGCTTCTTCCCACGTCGGCTCCTGCGCGTCTTCAAATAAAATTTCAAAAAATACGCGTCGCTCCCGCTCATCCAATTGTGCGCCAATCTCTGTCGCCGGTATCGGCTCGTCAGATAGTCCCGCGACAATCAGCGCGGCGAACACTTTCTCTGTCTCCAGCCCTTCGTACAGCCGCCCATGTTGCAGGCGCCGCGCCAGTTCCTTCTTAAATCCTTCCGCTTCCGCCAACATGCGGATTAGCCGCCGCTCAATCTGTTTCGCCGGCTTGCCGACAAGCTGTGGCGACACTTTCACTTCGCCGCGCCGTTCCGTCGCCGACTTGTTCAGCGCCGCGCGCAGCACCGGCTCGTCAATCCGCAGCTGCTGCGCAATCCGCGTGGCCCACTCAGAACGCAGCAGTCGGTTCGGAATCCTTTGCACATACGGCATCAGGAAATTCAGCGCGCGCTGCTTCCCTTCACCGGTGCTCAGGTCCATCTGCCGCGCCCGCGCAATCAGGTAGTCCACATACGGCGGCGCTTCCTTCAGCAGCTTGATGTACGTCTCCGCTCCCTTTTCGCGAATGAACAGGTCCGGATCAGCCTTCTTGTCGCCAACCGCTGGCAGCGCCAGCACGCGCACTTCGAAATCGTGCTCCAGCAGCAGGGTCAGCGAACGCTCCGTCGCCGCCTGCCCCGCCACGTCCGGGTCGTAATTCACAATCACGCGCTTCGTGAACCGCCCCAGCAATTTGATTTGTGGCTCCGCGAGGCTCGTGCCGCAACTCGCCACCACATTGCCGATTCCCGCGCGTGCCACGGCGATTGCGTCCATGTAGCCTTCCACAAGAATCGCAAAGTCTTGCCGCCGGATAGGCTCTTTCGCGCGGTCCATGTGGTACAGCACGTTGCTCTTCGAATAAATCGGCGTCTCCGGCGAATTCAGATATTTCGGCAAGTCGTCGCCCAGCGCGCGGCAGCCAAACGCCACGATTTTCCCCGATTCATTCGCAATCGGAAACGTGATGCGCCGGCGGAAGCGATCGAACAAGCGCGCCCCCGACTGGTCGCGCGAAATCACCCCCGACTCCACCAGCAATTTCTCCGCGTACTTCGGCTTCAGTTGCCGCAGCAGCACGTCTCCGCCGCTCGGCGCATACCCAATCCCGAATCGCGAAATCATCTCCGCGTTCAGCCCGCGGTCTTCCAGGTACGCCCGCGCCGCCCGGCCCTCCGCCGTCGATTCCAGTTGCCGCATGAAAAACGCCTGCGCTTCGCGGTGGATTTCAATCAACACAGCTCGCTGCTGATTTTCTTTGCGCTCCTCGGGCGTTCGCTCTTTCTGCCTTGGAAGGGGAATGCCGCACTTCTCCGCGACCACCTTGACCGCGTCCGGAAACGGGCACTTCTCCATCTCCATCACGAAGCTGAAAACGTCGCCGCCCTTCCCGCATCCAAAGCAATGAAAAATCTGCTTCACCGGATGCACCGCAAACGACGGCGTCTTCTCCCCATGAAACGGGCACAACCCCGTAAAATTCTGCCCGCTCTTCTTCAGACGCACGTATTCGCCGATCACGCGAACAATGTCCGCCTGCTGCTTCACCCGATCCGCAAATGATCCCGCTTCCGCCATTTCTTATAATTTTAGATCAACCACTGTGATTGCTTTTCCGCCGTGCTCGTCGCTCTCAAATTCTGCACTCTCAACGAGCGGGTGCGCCCGAAGAAACTCTCCGAGCCCTTTGCGCAAAGCGCCTGTCCCGTGCCCGTGAATAATGCGGACGCGAACTACGTTGGCCAACGCCGCCTCATCGAGAAACTTGTCCACCTTCTCGCTCGCCTGCTCAACGGTCAATCCAATCACGTTGATCTCGCCCGTCGCGCCGCCCTCGCTCGACTGCGCGCTGACCGTGATGTTCTCTCTCTTCGAGGGTTGAATCGCGGCCTTCCCCTTGGCCTCGCCTTCCACTCCGGTTATCTCGTCCACTGCCACTTTCATCCGCAACGGCCCAGCTTCGATCTCCGCCGTCGATCCCTCAACGCGGCGCAGGATTACCGGTTTGCTGAACCCCCTCACGCGCACCTTCGCGCCCGGCTGCAAACTTTCCGCGCTGATCTTATCCAGCGTCTCGAGCCGGATCCCCAAATCCTGCTGTGATTCCGAAATCGTCTGCAACACTGCTGCGTTCAACTCTTCCTTCGCTGTGCCGCGCACATCCTGCAACTTCCGCCTCGCCGTCTTTTCCATCTGCGCGCGCAATTCGCGGTCCTTCACCGCGGCCACCACGCCCGCCACGTTTTCCTCGAATCGCTTCTGCATCTCCGTGAACTGCTTTTCCAGTTCCGCGATCCGCTGCTTCTGCCGCTCCACCCAGTCCGAGCGCAGTTTCTGGCGCTCCGCTTCCAGCGCGTGCCGCTCCTCCGCCATCTGCTTCTGCATACGGTCCAGTTCGTCGCGGCTGCGATGCAGGTATGCAATCAGGTCCGCGGCTTCGCTCGCTTCTGGCGTCAGCAGCGAGCGTGCATGCTCGATAATCTCCGCCGCCAATCCCAGTCTCTTGGCAATCGCAATTCCGCTCGACCCGCCCGGCACGCCCACCATCAACCGGTACGTCGGCCGCAAATTCACTTCGTCGAATTCCACCGCCGCGTTCACAATTCCCGGCGTTTTCGAAGCATAGGTTTTCAACCGGTCATGGTGCGTCGTCGCCAGCACGATGCACTTCTTCTTGCGAAACTCTTCCAGCAGCGCCACGGCCAGCGCGGCCCCCTCTTCCGGCGCCGTGCCCGTGCCCATTTCGTCCACCAGCACCAGCGACTGCTGCGTAGCCTCCGCCAGCATCGTTTTCAGGTTCAGCATGTGCGCCGAAAACGTGGAAAGGTCCGCCGCGATCGATTGCTCATCGCCAATATCTACGAGCACGCGGTCAAACAGCGGCAGCACCGCCCGTTGCGCCGCCACCGGAATACCCGCTTGTGCAGAAAGCGCGGCGATTCCCGTGGTCTTCAGCGCCACGGTTTTTCCGCCGGTGTTCGGCCCGCTGATCACCAGCAACCGCTCCTCGCCGCCCAGCGCCAGCGACATCGGCACAATCGCGCGATTTTCGCGCCGCAGCTTGTCTTCCAGCACTGGATGCCGCGCCGCGTCCAGCTGCAACTCTGTCGCCTCTGCAAACTCCGGCACACACGCGTCGAAATCCCGCGCAAACCGCGCCCGCGCAAACACGCTGTCAAGGTCCGCAATCGTTTCTCCTGCAAGCCGCAGTGGCCCCTCCATCGACCGCAAACGGTCCGTCAACTCTTTCAGGATGCGGAAAATTTCCGCCGCCTGGTCTTCCGCCAGCTGCACCAACTGGTTGTTCGTCTCCACCGTCTCAAACGGTTCCACGAACACCGTCTGCCCGGTGCCGCTCGCACCATGCACCACGCCCGGCACATTCCGGCGCTGCTCCGAGCGCACCGGAATCACAAACCGGTCGTTTCGCAACGTGACGTAATCTTCCCCGCTCTCCGCCTGGCGCGAACGCAAAATCTGCCGCAGCGTCTTCTGGATCGAGTCGCGCGTCTGCTGAATGCTCGCGCGAATCCGCCGCAGCGCGCTCGACGCGTCGTCGCTGATCTCTCCGTTTGGCAGCACGCATCGCCGGATCACCGCTTGCAAGTCCCGAAAATCGCCCAGCGACGCGCAACGCGCCGTCAGCAGCGGAAACTTGTCCGCGTCTTCCCGGAACTGTTGTTTCAACCAACCGGCCGTTTCCAGCAGCGATCCCACATCCAGAAATTCCGCCGCCTCCAGTACCGCGCCCGGCGCTTCCAGCCGCGCCATCCATGTCTCCGGATCCGCCAGCGCGCCAAATCCCAACTCGCGCGTCAAGCGCAGCCATTCGCGCGCCTCGCGAATTAGCGCAAACGCGCTCTCCAGCGCCGCGCGGTTCGTGCTCACCTCCAGCGCATCAATCACCCGCCGCCCCGGCGCGCACGTCGTCCGCAGCCGCAGCAACTCCCGCAGCTTGTCGAACTCCAAGACGTCCTGCGCCGATCGTGACATTCTTCTCAATCCTTCCTCTTTGTTTGTCGATTTTCTATTTTCAATTTTCTATTTTCCCGCTTTCAACTTGTCCGCCAGATATTCCGCTGCCTCTTCGGGATTCGCCGCGCTATACACCAAATTCCCATTAGCCTCACCCCACACCCGATTTTCCGTCGAAGGCCGCGGCCCCTGCTCCACCTCGCGCACGCGGTCAAGAATCGGCTGCCAGAAATCGCCGACCACTACGATCGGCTTCCCCGCGATCACCGATTTGTTCAGCATCTCCCACACCACCGCGAGCTCCACCAAGGTTCCCGTCCCGCCCTTGCACACCGCAAATCCGTCCGCTAGCCGTATTAACTCAAACAGCCGCTCGTCCCACGTCTCCATCCGCACTTCCGTATCCACCCAGGCATTCGCCTTGCGCTTGAAAAATTCCGCGGTCACGCCATAAGTCTTGCCGCCGCCCTCTTTCGCTCCGCGTGAAACACCTTCCATCACCCCGCCAAACCCGCCGCTGCAAACCGCGAACCCGCGCTGCGCCAGCAAATTCCCCAACTCGCGCGCCTCTTCATACTCCACATCCCCCGCCTTCGGCCGCGAACTCCCAAACACCGTAACAATCTTCTCCGCACTCATCCCGTGCTCTTCTTCCCCGCTTTTTCGTTACTTCCTTACATCATTGCTTCATTACTTCCCTCTTCTCATCAAACTCTTCCACCATCGCCAGGCAAACTCCGTCAATCGCCGTATGCACCTCATGATTCTTCGCGCCCTGATTGTTGCTCAGGAGCGAAAAAATCAGTTTTCGCCCGCCCGGTGTTTCCGCGTATCCGGACAGCGTTCGCACATGCGTCACCGAGCCAGTCTTCGCGTGAATCTTTCCCGCCAGCGGCGGCTCTTTCATCCGCTCGTTCAGTGTCCCGTCCGCGCCGGCGACCGGCAGCGACGCCAGAAACGCCGGGAACCACGCCTGCTTTTGCGCGTATACAAGCAGTGCCACAAACGCTCGCGGCGTCACCAGGTCGTGCCGCGACAATCCCGACCCGTCCGTCTGGATCACGTCGCCTTCCGGAATTCCCGCCTTCGCGTAAAACGCTTCCGGAAATTTCTGCAAATCCTCCGGCGTCGCCCAACGCCCCTGCTGCCGCGCCGCCGCACGCAGTAGAACTTCCGTGTGCAGGTTCTGACTGATTTTGTTCACCAGCTTCACCGAATCCTTCAGCGGAATCGAAAGATGCTCGGCCAGCACCGTCCGCGCAACCACGCCCGTATCCGGCTCGTGAACGGCGCGCACCGTCCCGTCGATTTTGATTCCCCGATCCTTCAGCAATTGTGCCAGCAGATTCGCCGCGTGCAGCGCCGGCTCCTGAATCGCCAGCACCATTTTTCTGGGGGCGCTGCCCGCCGGCATAAACCCTCTCACAACCACCGTGTCCCCGCCCGGGTCGCGCATCAGCCGCAAATCCGGCTTCTCTTTCGCGCCGATGGTGGTCACTTCGTTCTTCACCACGAATTCCCGCGTCGCCGGCTCAACCACCGTCGCCACCGCTACGCCGACCTTCTCCCCCGGAGTCAATGTCAGCGTCACCGTGTTGTCGTCCACCACAATCGCGGAAATTGCCGCGCCGTACTCCCACACCATATCGTCGATTTCCCAGCCGTCCGGGTAGCGCTCTCGCGGGAAATAGCTGTCGTCGCCGACCACGTCTCCTGAAATCTCTTTCATCCCGCGCGCGGCAATCGCGTCCGCAAATTCCGCCAGCGCCTTCTCCGGGGGCCCCTCAAACTCTTCCTTGGTCTCGTATGGAAACTTGCGATTGGACAAATTAGGATCGCCGCGCCCAACCAAAATCAAATCGCCGGCTAGCTTTCCGTCGGGCGCCAACGTTCCGTTCGTTTCGATCGTTGTGCGGAATCGGTACTCTGGCCCCAACGTGTCCAGCGCTAGCGCCGTCGTCAACAGTTTCATATTCGATGCCGGCAAAAAAAATACGCTCGCATTCCTCTCATACAGCGTCACGCCGCTCTCGGCGTCTACCACCAGGAGCCCCCATTCCCCCTTATCCACCGGCGCTGTACCCAGCAAACTCTCCACCCGCGCGCCAAATCGCGCGGCGGCGAGGCTCATTTTTTCTTGCGAGCCCTTTTCCTGCGCTCCCACGAATTGCGTGATCGAAAGCCCAATCAGCGCGCAAATCGCCTGCCGCATCCCTCTTCGCTCCGCACTCCGCGCAATTCCGCTCTTGGCAATCCCCATGAACTGAAAGTATAGTCGAAAGTCAGTGGGCGCTTGCTCCCGCAGCGTCGCGAGGAGCAAAAGCAGGGCGCATCGCCACATCCAGCCACGCCCCGCAGCTTCCACCGCCCGTATGGTTTGATCAGTTGGGCTCAATCGCTGATGGGAAACAACAATTTGAAAAGGTGGATTCGAATGAAAAAGATAGTTCCGTTTTTGCTGGCAGCTTCGTTTCTCTGCCCGCCCCTGGTTGCCGACGACCGCAAGGAAAATGGACGCCTCGAGAACTGCGGCGTGGTGATTCAAGAAATCATGGATATTCCCGACGACATCCCGCAGGACCTGATCGACAAAGCCTACTGCATCATCGTTTATCCCTCGGTCGTCAAAGCCGCATTTGTCGTCGGCGCCAGCTACGGCCGCGGCGCGATGACCTGCCGCAGCGGCGAGCATTTTAACGGCCCCTGGAGCGCACCCACAATGATGGCTCTTGAGGGAGGCAGTTTCGGCTTGCAGATCGGCGGCCAGGCAACGGACTTTGTTCTGCTCATCATGAACGGCCGCGGCGCAAATTCGGTTCTCAGCTCCAAGGTAAAACTCGGCGCCGACGCCTCCGCAGCCGCCGGCCCCAAAGGCCGCAACGCGGAAGCCTCCACTGACGTGACCTTGCGTGCGGAAATTCTTTCCTACTCTCGCGCCCGCGGACTTTTCGCCGGCATTTCCCTCGCCGGCTCGACCGTTCGCCCGGACAACAGCGCCAACGAAAAGCTTTACAAAAAGAATATCGCTGGGAAGGACATCGTCTTCAAAGGCGTTGTACCCGTTCCCGCCTCCGCGCAGAGATTCATCTCTTATCTGAACAAGAAATCGCCAAAGAACCTTGCATCCGGCAAGGAAATCTAACCTCTAACGTAAACATATCCTTGGCTTTAATCTGGGGCCCTGCGACGGGAATCGTAGGGCCTTTTTTCTTGTATTTCCCCCAAATATGACCTATAGTCATTTATGTCTGCAGGTCATATTATGCCCGAATCCTTAACGACCATCCCCACCAATCGCCGCGAACGCCAATCCCTCGAGCGCCGCGAGCGCCTCTTCCGTTCCGCCCTCGATCTCTTCGCCCGTAAAGGCTTCGCCGAAACCACCGTCGAAGACATTACCAACGCCGCCGATCTCGGCAAAGGCACCTTCTTCAATTATTTCCCCAGCAAGGAACACATCCTCCTGGCCTTCGGCGAAATGCAACTTGGCAAGCTGCGCGCGGCTGCGGATGAGGCTCTAGCAAAGAACGAGCCCACGCGGGTGTTCCTGCGTTCGCTCGGCGCACGGATGACGCAAGAGCCGATTCGCAATCCGTCCATCATCCGCATTTTGCTGCAGGCATTTCTTTCCAACACGCCCGTCCGCGAATCCATGATGGACCTGCAAGCGCGTGTGATCGCCATCCATACCGAGATGATCCAGCTCGGCCAGCAACGTGGAGAAATCCGCAACGATCTGCCGGCCGAGGTCCTGGCCCAAGTTTTCCGGCAAACCGTTTTTGGAACCCTCTTGATCTGGTCGCTATATGGAGATGCCACTTTGCTCACCCGCATAGAAGACGCTTTCGAAGTGCTCTGGACCGGGCTAGCACCGCGGAATGCATCGTCTCCGGGTTCCGCGGCCGGATAACCCGCGTCGGAGATGGAAACTATGAATCGCAAAATACTGATTCCCGTTGTCGTCGCCGCCGCGCTCATCGGGCTGGCGGTGTATTCCTCCGGAATGCTGCATCGTGACGCTTCTCTCCACGGCTCCGGCACGGTCGAAGCTCGCAACATTCGCGTCGGCTCCAAAATCGGTGGCCGCATCGATAAAGTCCTCGTTCGCGAAGGCGATCCCGTCGAAGCCGGACAGGTTTTGATTACCTTCGATGAGAAAGAACTTGCTGCGTCGCTCGGACAATCCCGCGCCGCCGCGGAAAAAGCGCAGCGTGGCTACCGTCCCGAGGAAATTGCCGAAGCCCGTGCCGCGGCCGCCCAGGCCAAGGCCGAATACGATCAGCGGAAAAACGGTTACCGCCAGGAAGACATCGACGCCGCGCAAGCCGATCTCGATCGAGCCAACGCCGATGAAGTTCGCGCGCGTCTCGACGCCCAACGCTACGATGCGCTGGCTGCTAAGGATCTCGTTTCCAAACAACAGCGCGACACCGCGGACGCCAACTGGAAGATGGCGCTGGCGCAACAGGCGAATTACCACCACAAGCTCGATCAATTGCATCGCGGCTACCGCCCTGAGGAAATCGCCTCAGCGGAAGCCCGCTATCGCCAGACGCAAGCCACCCTCGAAAAGCTCGAAAATGGCAATCGCATCGAAGACATCTCCGCCGCCAAAGCCGCGCTCGCCCTCGATCAAGCCCGCTTTCGCGAACGCCAGGTCGTTGCGCCCTCCGCGGCGTCCATCGAAGTGCTCGACGTCCGCCCCGGCGACCTCATCGCCCCGAACACACCGATCGCCACGCTTCTCGAACGCGATCAGATTTACGTCCGCATCTACATTCCGGAAACTGAGATCGGCCGCGTGCATCTTGGCCAGAAGGCCCAGATTCGCGTGGATTCCTTCCCCAATCAGGTTTTCGACGGCGCCGTCGAGCAGATCAACCAGCAAGCCGAATTTCTGCCACGCAACGTGCAGACCGTGGAAGAGCGCGTTCACCAGGTGTTTGGCGTGAAGGTGCGCATTGACGATACTTCGCACCGCGTCCGTGCCGGCATGGCCGCCGACGTCACTCTGGCCCCAGGGAGCTGAGCGTGGCCGACTCCGAAAAACCCGCCATCTCCGCGCAAAATCTGGTTCGTCGTTTCGGCAGTTTCACCGCCGTAAACGACGTCAGCTTTCGCGTCGAAAAAGGCGAAATCTTCGGCTTTCTCGGCCCCAACGGCAGCGGAAAAACCACTGTAATCAAAATGCTCACCGGCTTGCTTCCACTTTCGGGTGGCGATGCCTCGGTCCTGGGAATCGATGTACGAAAAGATCCGGAGACGGTCCGCGAGAATATCGGCTACATGTCGCAGAATTTCAGCCTGTATTCCGATCTCACCGTGACCGAAAATCTCACCTTCTATGGCCGCATTTACGGCCTCTCCAACGACCGCCTGCGCAAGCGCATGGACGAAATCGTCCAGCTCAACGGCCTCGGCCCGTACCTGAGTCGCCTTTCCGCGCAGCTTTCCGGCGGCTGGAAGCAGCGTCTCGCCCTCGGTTGCGCCATGCTTCACGAGCCAAAATTAATTTTCCTCGATGAGCCCACCGCCGGCATCGATCCCGTCGCGCGCCGCCAGTTGTGGGATCTTCTCTTCGAACTCTCCGCCCACGGCATCACGTTTTTCGTCACCACGCACTACATGGACGAAGCCGAGCGCTGCAGCCACGTCGCCTACCTTTATTACGGGAAGCTCATCGCCGACGGCACGCCCGATTCCTTGCGCGAACTCCCCGACGTGCAGCCTCATGGCACCTACCGCGTCGAAATCACCACTCCGGAAGTAACCCGGGCCTTGCGCTTCGCCCGCACCATCCCCGGCATCCGCAGCGCCACCATCTTCGGCCAATCCGTCCACGCACTAATCAACGATGACCTCGATCTCGAACACCTACGCGCGCAATTGCTGAAACAGGGCATCGTCGTAGCGGAAATCCGCCCGCTTGCGCCTTCGCTCGAAGACGTCTTCGTCGAGCTCACCTACAAACACCAGGCGGAGACCGAGGCCACCCGTGATTAATCCCTTTCGGGGTTTCAGCGCGGTCTTCTATAAGGAAGCGCTGCACGTGCGCCGCGATTTTGGCACGCTCTTTTTCTCATTAATCATTCCACTGCTTCAGATGTTTCTGCTCGGCTTCGGGATTGACACCAACATCCGCCAGATCAACACCGTCGTCTACAACGCAGACGGCCGCCGCGAAAGCCGCGAACTCCTCGACCGCCTGCGAAATTCCGATACGTTTAACCTGGTCCGGTATGTCAACACCGATCACGACCTCACCGACGCCATCGTCTCCGGCAAGTGCCGCGTCGGCATCAAAATCCCCGTGGATTATTCCGACAAGCTGCTCCACCAGATGAGCGCCCAGGTGCTTGTGCTCATCGACGGCTCCGATTCTTCCGTCGCCGGCCAGGCCATCAACGTCACCACCGCCATCGGCCTCGACGAATCCCTTCGCCGCGCCCTTGCAAACAGTGGCACAACCTCCTTTGCCGTGGACATGCGCCCCAAAATTCTCTTCAATCCCGATTCCCGCTCGCCCAATTTTTTTCTGCCCGGCCTCACCGCGATTCTCCTGCTCAACGTCACCACGTTTCTCACAGCGTTCTCCATCGTCCGTGAAAAAGAACGTGGCACCCTCGAACAGCTCTTCGTTACCCCGGTGCGTCCCATGGGACTGCTTCTCGGCAAGCTGCTTCCCTATTTGATGATCGGCTTCTTCGAACTCTGCATGATTCTCACCTTCATGCGTTTCATTTTCAGCGTGCCCATTCACGGCAGCGTGCTTTTGCTCGCCCTGCTCTCCCTGCCGTACATTTTCGTGTCGCTCTCGCTCGGCATCCTGATCTCCAGCAAAGCCAATTCCCAGGCCGAAGCCATGCAACTCGCCTTTCTCACTATCCTTCCCAGCATCTTTTTCTCCGGCTATATCTTCCCGCGCGAAACCATGCCCAAATTCTTTTTCATCCTCAGCTACTTCGTCCCCGCCACCTATTTCATCGACATCACCCGCGGCATCATTCTCCGCGGCGCCGGATGGGTGCACCTCTGGACCGACGCCGTCGCCCTCTTCTTCATGGGCACAATGCTCCTCGTAATCGCCGCCCGCCGCTTCCAGAACAAAGTCATCATGGCGTGATATTCTGCTTTCGCCCTCCGCTTCACGACTCGCACAGTCATTGAATTCAGCGGGATCGCAGCGCCGGAGGCGCGGCAGAAGTTAGCCCAGCGCGCCTGCCCTGAGCGAAGTCGAAGAGTAAGCGCTGGGTCAGGAATCGGAAATAGGAAGCGCCGTAGGTGCGACAGATTCATTTCGCACCGAATAATCAATGACTCTTGTAACCAACCGAACTTATAATCCGTAATTTCGTTTCGCGAAAATATCCAGAGGATCTTCGTGTCCTGTCCGATCTGTCAAAAACGCAAGCCCGGCCGCTTCTGTCCTGCAAAAGGCGAAACCATCTGCCCCGTCTGCTGCGGAACCGAGCGTGAGGTTACCCTCGACTGCCCGCCCGACTGCGCCTACTTAGTTGCTGCCCATCGCTACGAGGAACAACACCCGCGCCAGCTCCCCGCCGACACCCCACTGCTCGACGTTCGCCTCGCTCCTGATCTCGTGCGCATCCATCCGCAACTTCTCTCCGCCATCGCCTTCACCATCGCCAAATTCTGCGCCGCACAACCCGCCGCCACCGACCCCGACGTCCTTGCCGCCCTGCAATCGCAAGCCGAATCTTACAAAACGCTTTCCGCCGGCATCGTATATGAGCAACCACCGGTCCCACCCATACAGCGCGGACTCTACGACGCTCTCACCGCTTTTCTTGACGAAACCAAGCAAGCCCCCACCCAAAATCCCCAGGGCCGCCCCAAAGACTCCGAAATCTTCCAACTCCTTGTCTTCCTATATCGCATGGGCCTGCTGCGCGCCAACGGCCGCCCGCGCTCCCGCCGCTTCATCGAATTCCTTCGCGGCCAATTCCCCGGCGCCCACGAACTAAAGCGCGAAGAATCCCGCATCATCGTTCCTTGAGACATCTTCCCGGCCGCGTTAATCTCTGTTCTAATCTTTGCGGCTCTTGGTTTTTCCTCTGCATCGGAGGCCTTCGATGGCACGTCTATTTTTAGCCGTCCTCCTAATCCTGATTCCAGTGGACTTTTCCCGAAATCAACTGAAACAGAATTCCGCCAACTCCCCGACCGTTTCGATATCTCTCCCCGCGAACATTCCATCCGAATCGGTCCAGATCCGCTACTTCCTGATCGGTTCCTTTGGTGGGTATGGCAGTTTCATCGAGCCCAGGCCGAACCAGAGAGATTACGAAATCGATGCCTCAGCCGAACGCAGAGCCGCAGACTCGGTCAAAATTCTGGTTTATGCCACAGGTTGCAAAATCCAGACTTTCGACTTAGAACTAACACGCTTACCGAATCCAAAAGTGCGATTCGTTTGCGAGGTACTCCCCCGGATCAGAATTGACGGTGAAATCCCAAACGAGCTAACGCACCATGAAAATGCGGAATTAGGCGTAAGCTACATGGTGTTTTGGGCTAACCACTTCTTTGGTATCGCGGACGGCGTGGTAACCGAATTCCTAGTGGCCAAGATAAGGCCGGATTCGGATGGTAGTTTCCGCCTGGACATTCCCGACTTCAGCGCGGATAACACGGGCTCCACTTATTCAGGTGGCGTGAGTTTGCGATTCACTCTTCGCGATTCCAAGACTCTGAATCCGATTGCCTTCAATCTGAGCCCTGCGCAAGCCGAATATCAATCGGAAACTCATGAACTACGGATTCTTTCGTCCTACCCCCCGGGCCTGAAGTTCGTTGCCCAAGCGAGTGACTCAACTCATCCAGAAAATCAATAAACACGTCTTCAGCCGGCTGAGCAGGAGCGTATCCCGTGCACTTCCCCACTGACCGCACCGGCGTCCCAGCCGAGGGATAGAGGGATAGCTGGGCCTGCTGAGCGTTCGGGCGCTCGCCCTCCCACGGGCGTGAAGCGAAACCAAATTTCTGACGGATGCGCGCCACTCTCTCGGATGCCTTTTTGCGATACTCTTCCGGCGCGTATCCGTTTTTTGTGTACCACTCGCGATACTGCTTCGCCAACCGCGGGAATTTCTCCTCGATGAACGGCAGGAACTGCTTTGCCGACGCCGGCATCAGGAACAGCACGCCTGACCAAAACCACTCCGCGCCGGCCTCTTTAGCTGCCGCGGCCACGCCTTCCAGTTCTCCGTCCGCGTCCGTAATCCCCGGCAGCAGCGGCGAAGCCGAAACGCCTACGTGCAATCCTGCCTCGCGCAGCTCCTTCACCGCCACCAACCGCAAATCCGGCCGCGGGGCTCGCGGCTCCAGCAATCGCGCCAGGCGCGGCTTCAGCGTGGTCACCGTAATATTCACCGTCAGCGCCGATTTCGCCGCAATCACCTTCAAAATATCAATGTCGCGCACAATCTGGTTCGACTTGGTGATGATCGAAACGCTCAATCCTTCCCGCTTTGCCAACTCTTCTAGGCACGCGCGCGTCACGCCATATTCCCGCTCCGCCGGCTGGTAGGGATCCGTCGCCGTCCCGATCGCGATGTGCTCCGCCTTCGTGTATCCCGAAGCCTTCGACGCGTGCGAGTACTTCCGATCCACATCGTGCCTCAGCAGCGCCGCCGCATCCTGCTTCACGAAAATCTTCCGCTCGAACTCCCCGCCGTCAATCTCCATGTACTCGTGCGTATACCGTGCGTAGCAGTATTTGCAGGCAAACTCGCACCCGCGGTACGGATTGATGGTCCAGTCAAACGGCACCCGCGCTGAATCGCATTTATTCAGAATCGATTTCACCGGCAGGAAAAAATACTCCGGCTTTTCCAGAGACTTCCGTTTCGTATCCGCCACTGGGGCTTCGGCCGCAAGGCGAGCAATGCCCACCAGTGGCGCATGGGAAGTCGGAAATTCCGGCAGGGGGCAATCCGCCGTTGGGCTTTCCAGACTTGCCTTACGCCGGCCGGCTTCGCCCTGGGCAAGGGCGCCGGCCTCTGGCTCTGGTTCAGCAGGGCTAAAAGGAAGGAGTTGTATTGCAGGGCGTCGAACGAGGCGGCGCCGCGTCGCGAAACGCGGCGTCGTATGGGGAAGAACTGGGGACATGGCTCACCTCGATGCGAATCCATTGTTTCGCTTTTTGTTCGCCATGTCAAGAATTTTCTCTTCCTACCCTCCCCGCACTCGTCCACCGCCTCTTTGCTTAGAGAAAACTCCGAATCCATTCTCCTCGCTCGCGCGTAGCACCTCTTGATACAGTAATTTCTGGGAGCCCTCCGCATGCGCGCATCGAGTTTCACTCGCATTCTATTTCTGTGCAGCCCATTGCTCGTCACCAGCCTCGCTGCCGCGCAAGCTCCGGCGCAAACTCCAGTGCAGAAGCCCGCTCCAACCTCTCCGGCAAAGCCCGCGCCGGCTGCCAACGCCCCAATCGCCTCCCCCGTGTCCCGCCACTATCCCATCCTCATCGTTGGCCATGGCAGCGAGCCCTCCTGGTCCTTGCGCCTGGGCATGAAAGGGCCCGAGCGCCTCGACCGCGCCGGCTACCCGCCCATCGTCCTCGATCCAGCCGAAATCGCGCCTGACGAACCCGGCGTCTCCTGGATCTATCACGCCAAGGACACTGTCACCGGCGCCGACGTGGCCGTCGAGCTTTCCCGCGAATCGTGTTCCGACGGCATTGGCGACATCAAGTACACCTTCAAAGTCGAGCTGCAGCACGTGCAGATCGGCACCCTCAACGGTTGCGGGCAGAGCGCTCCCGAAAAATTTCCCGAGTTCCGCAAGAAGAATGGGCTGGATCCCGACGACAACGCGGACGACAAAAACAAAGATAAAAGTAAGGATAAAGACAAGGACAAAGACAAAAAGTCCGTCCTCGATCCCATCACCAATTTCCAACTGCCGACTTCCGTCGCGTTTCTTGACGCCGCCGGCAAAGTCATTTTCAGCCGCAGCGCAATCAGGCGAACCGTCGCGCCGGAGGGCTCCGAGCTCTCCGTCTCGCACGACGGCAAGAAACTCCTCTACACCCGCTCCGATTCCAAGACCGGTCCCGAGCGGACCATCGTTCTCTACGATTGGGACACTGGCCGCTTGCGCGATCTTGCCACCACCAATGTTCGCAGCGCCTTCTGGTCGCCCGACGATTCCCGCGTGGCTTTCTTAAAGAACGATGGCAAAATCTGGCAGGTCTGGACGCTCCCTGTTAGCGCCCCCGAAACCGTCACTCAGTTTTCTCCACAAGAGGTTGACGCGCTCCACGGGTGGATTTCGCCCACGACGATCCTCGCCAGTGACCTGCAAAACGCCTACTGGCTCAGCGACGACAAGCCGCCGCAAACCGTCGCCCTCAAGGAAATCTACGGTGATTCCTTCCAGGTGATGAGTAGCGACACGCTTCGCCCCAATCCCATCAACGCCGACCTGCTGCTCATCTCCGCTTATTATCAGAAGACACCCGCCGGGGCGCCCGCGGATTCCGTCGGCCTCAACTCCACCTTTTTTCTGTACGAAGTTCTTACGAAGCGCCGCACCATCCTCGGCCCCGCCGATTCCTACCAGCGCTCCGCCGAATGGTCCCGCGACGGCCTGCAAATCTTCTACACCCGCGGCGTCCCCGGCAAGGTCCCGCTCTCTACCTGGAGCGTCTTCTGGGACTCCAGCAATCCACACCGCTTCAACTCTGGCGCCTTCTTCGTAATCGGCAAATAATTTTTGAGTGCGGAAGCGAAGCTTCCGCCTTACCAACTGAGGGCCAGCCGACCAATCAGATTAGAACAAGCACGTGTCACCCTCAGGGACGCGACTTTGCCTCCTAGCGCAGGCAGGCGCCCCGAAGGATCTCACCCTACGTCGCGCCGCTTACTTCAGCGACGCCATATCAATCACAAACCGATACTTCACGTCGCTCTTCAGCAACCGCTGGTACGCATCATTGACCTTTTGAATCGGGATCAACTCGATGTCCGACGTGATTCCGTGCTTCCCGCAGAAATCCAGCATCTCCTGCGTCTCGCGGATGCCGCCAATTGCCGAGCCCGCCAGCCGTCGCCGCTTCATAATCAGGTTAAATGCACTTACCGGCGCAGGCTTTTCCGGCGCGCCCACCAGCGTCATCGCACCGTCGAGCTTTAGCAGCTGCAAATACGTGTTCAGGTCGTGATCCGCGGAGGCGGTGTCCAGAATGAAATCAAAGCTCCCGGCATGCTTCTGCATCTCTTCGGCATTTTTTGAGATGACCACTTCATCGGCGCCCAACCGCTTCGCGTCCGCGGTCTTATTCGCCGACGTGGTGAATAGAACCGTGTGCGCGCCGAACGCGTGCGCGAACTTCAGGCCCATGTGCCCCAGACCGCCCAGGCCCACCACGCCCACCTTTTGTCCCTTGCCAACATTCCAGTGGCGCAGCGGTGAATACGTGGTGATTCCCGCGCAAAGCAGCGGCGCCGTTCCGGCCAGGTCAAGCCCCGCCGGCACGCGCAACACGTAATTTTCATCCACCACGATCCCGGTCGAATATCCGCCGTACGTGACGCCGCCGAGGAATTTGTCCTCGCCGTTGTAAGTCAACGTCAGGCCGCTTTCGCAATACTGCTCTTCGCCGGCTTTACAAGCCGGGCACACGCCGTCCGAGTCCACCATGCAACCCACCGCGGCGATGTCGCCGGCCTTGAACTTCGTTACCGCGCTGCCGACCTTGGTCACGCGGCCCACGATTTCGTGGCCTGGCACAACGGGATACACGGTTGGCATCACCTCTTTCCATTCGTTGCGCACCTGATGCAAATCTGAATGGCAAACCCCGCAAAATAGAATTTCGATTTGCACATCCTGCGGGCGTGGCTCGCGCCGCGGGATGCTGAACTTCGCCAATCCCGAAGTCGGGCTCTGCGCCGCAAACGCGCCGGCCATAAAGGTCTGGGGCTTCCCTGAAGTAGTTTCTTTTGCCGTCTGTCGTCCTGCTTCACTCATTTCTCTTTTCCTCCAAATTTGATTTACGTAGAGGACCGCACTGTGGCACAGCCGGCCGCTGATTACTAGGCCAGCTGCTGGCAGCCAATGCCTGGCTGCCCCATGATAATCGGCCTTCTCCCACATCTCGTTAGAGTTAACTTGTCTCCGCTGGGTCACAGAATTTCCTTGGTTCATCGGAGATGCCCGGACGGCTCACCGATACCTTGAAGCAAGACTCTCGGACTTGGCAGGCGTCGAGAGCGAAACGGCCGCAAGTTTTTGGTGAGAAAATGGGATGTAGAGACACCAGCTTCCCGTCGCTCGAATGTCGGCCAGACTCTCGCGAGGATCACGGCGGAAGGCTGACCTGCCCACCCGCATCGCGTGACTGGGAGAGTATCAACAACGAAGAAGAGAACAGCAGGCGAAACAAGCGTAAGCCTCTGCGGCAGGATCAGCAGGCCGCCAGCCATCACTTTTGGATGAATATTGAGTTGTCGTTGGTTGATTCGTTCCCAAGCAACAAAGCTTTCTCGGTTCCAGTCCATCAGGCTTCTGAGAGCACCCCACCAGTCCTATCAGGCAGTACTGGAAATCCTGACCCTGCGTACTATAGCCACTAACTCTAGGAATTCGAATACTTATGCAGACCAACAGGTGACTGGAGGAAGCCTGTCTATGTTCAGTAAAACCCCATCCCACCAGCAACATACCGCGGAATCCGGCTTTTCCTTGGTGGAAACGGTCGTCGTATTGGGGGTGGTACTTGTTGTCGCGGCAACCGCCTTGATGAATATCCTCCCCTCTGTCCGAAACTCAAGAGCTAATTCAGCGATGGAAATGGTCCTCGGAGAAATGCGGCGGGCGCACGAACGGGCAGTGGATGAACGCCGTATTTACCGCGTTAGCTTTGTGGCCCCCCAAACGATTCAAGTCGATATTGGGCAGGTTGTAGTTATCGGCTCAACGATCACCGATAGCACCCCAGTGTTCGTGGCGGCTCAACCGCCACTGACCCTTCCCGGCAACATCCAGTATTTGGCGGTTCCCGGCATTCCGACCAACCCAAACGCCACGCCTGATGGTTTCGGCGTAGGAGCCGCATCTATTGACTTTGATATCGCCAACGGCGGGGGTGCAACGCAAATTTACTTCCAGCCCGATGGGAGAGCGCTCGATCAATTAAACCGGCTGAACGATGGAGTCGTCTACCTTGCCGAGCCTAACAACCTTTTTTCAAGCCGTGCGGTGTCTCTGTACGGTACCACCGGGCGTTCCAAGAGCTGGTTCCTGACGCAGGTCAACGGAGCACTCAAGTGGACACAGTGAGAGCGATCCTCCGTCCGTCAACGCCGCGAGCCCGAACTCGCCAATTGGGCTTCGGCCTAATCGAGGCGATGATCGCCGCGGTTATCCTGATTGTTGGCCTGGCTGCACTCGCGGGACTCTTCGCTCAGTCACTGACCAATCTGGTGTACACGCGTGAAGACCTTATCGCAAAGCAGAAAGCGCGTGAGGCATTGGAGGCGGTTTACACGGCGCGTAACGACGCTACGATTGGCTTTGCCGGCATCCAAAACACTAATAATGGGGGCATTTTCCTGACTGGTTTTCTGCCACTTTTCCTCCCCGGCCCCAATGGCATCGTCGGGACAGTCGGGCAATCGACCATTCTGGACCGGCAAGTACTCCCGGGACCAGACGGCATTATCGGGACAGCAGATGATGTCATCCTGCCCCTGAACAATTTCCAGCGCCAGATTCTCATCCAGCCTTTGTTCGATGCCAATGGAAACGTCAGTCCCGACATCAGGCAAATTAGCGTGACGGTGCAGGTAACCTCAGAGCAACGCGGCACCCGGAATTACACCGTCACCGGATACATCTCTCGGTTTCAGTAAGAGGACCACCATGCACCGTTCTTCGAACCGACCGCAGCTGGGATTCACGTTGGTCGAGCTATTGATGGCCCTCGTGGTCACCATAGTCATCGTGGGCGGGGGTATTTTGGTGTTCACAAACTCCGTGCAATCCTCCACGCGCTCTTTGAAGTATTCTGATATTCAAACCGAAGCGCGGTCCGCCCTCAGCCAGATCACCCGCGATCTTTCGCAGGCCGGCACGGGCGTTCCTTTGAACGGCATCCCCATCCCTTCCTTCGCTGCCGGCGGTGCCAACCCAAATTTTGCCTGCGACGCCACGCAGTGCTTTACCGCCGTAGACCTCCCGATTACACAAGGACTGCTATACAAGGTAACCCCCGGCAACGCCATTGGACCCACGATTTCCGAACCCAGCGACGCGATCAAGGTAGTCTATGTGGACCCGACTTTGAATTGGACGGCGGTTCAGGCGGCCGCGATTGCCCCGAACGGCGGCAGCGTGACTATGCCTGCGGCCACGGTTCCGGCGGTGAATGATCCGGCACTCGGCATCACCCCCGGGGATGTCATGTTGTTGCAAAATGCCAACGGTTCCGCGGTTGGCGTCGTGACTGCCGTAGCGGGGCAGGTCATCTTTTTTGGCGCCGATGCGCTGAATTTCAATCAACTAAACGCCCCTTCCGGGAACATTAAGGCCTTGGGAACGCCGGGCACCAACCCCTTGACCTATCCCGCGACGCAAGTCTCCCGCCTGATCATGGTTACTTATTTCATTCAACAGTTCGCCGGACCCGACGGTCCAGACGCACGAATCATGCGCCAGGTGGGCGCGCATTCTCCCGTGCCGATAGCGGAACACATTGAAGACTTGAAATTCACCTATGACGTTGTGGATCCAATCAGCAACGCCCTGACGGCCAATTCGCTGGACGCTTCGCTTGGCAACCCGCCGGTCTCGCAACCCAACCAGATTCGCAAGGTCAACATCAACGTTACCGCTCGGGCACCCCGCAAGGAAGCGACCGGAGATTTTCTGCGCATCAATTTAACGACATCGATCGGTCCCAGAAACCTCAGTTTCCGGGACAGGTATAACTAGGCGTCCGAGGAAAAAGAGGCCTCCCATGAAAACCAATTTACTTGGCGGCGTCCTGTCGAAGCCTCAAAAAGGAGTCGCCCTAGTTAGTGTCCTGCTGATGCTTGCCATGATGTCCGCGATGGCCGTTGCGCTTGTGTACAAAGTCAACCATGAGCAACGCCTGCAGTCAGCCGATTCGGGAAATACGGCTGCGTATTATGGGGCGGAAGCCGGCATGGAAAAAATGATGGCCGATCTTTCCTCGCTCTATGCACAAACAGCCGCGCCCACTAATTGCGACATCACCAGGCTGCAAAGCAACCCCCCGCCACAAGCGGCCGTCGGCAGCACTTATCCGGAGTACGTGTTCAATGTGCCGGCCGTTGGAGGGGGATGCGTAGCCCCGCCGACCACGGTGCAGACCATCAGCAGCGGTCCAAATGCTGGATTGCAGGCCGGAATCGTTCGCATGAGTTTACAGGTCACCGCCGACAGCAAAGCAGGGGATGAAGCACGCTTGATCCGCAGCGTAGAAGTCGCGCAAATCCCTGTCTTTCAGTTTGGCGTGTTCTCTGATAGCGACCTGAGCTATTTCCCGGGTCCCAACTTTGATTTTGCGGGCCGCGTTCAAACGAACGGGAACCTCTTCCTGGCGGAAGGAGCGGGCGCCACGCTCACCTTTCACAGCCCGATCCGTGCCGCTGGAGACGTCGTCCGCGACCAATTGGCAAACGGCGCCGGCACGCTGGCCCAGGGGCGCACGGGAAACGTTTTAGTCCCAACCGCGCCGGGTGGCTGCGATGGTGCACAGCCGGCTTGCCGAAATCTAACAGTCAATCCGAATGACGGTAGCTCCAGGGGAGGACCCACGCCCACCTATTCTGCCACCGGCACAGGTACCGTAAATCCCATCTGGAATTCTCTTTCGACTTCAACCTACGCAGGCATGATTCTCAGCGGTACCACCGGAGCGAAGCAGCTTACGTTGTCGTTTGTGCAGCCCGGCGTTGGCCCCATCGAAATTGTGCGGCGGCCTCTGCCGGGCGAAGCCGGTACATCCCTGGTTGGTGAATCTCGCCTCTACAATCAGGCGCAAATTCGCGTTCTGCTTAGTGACGATCCCGCCGAACTGCCGGGCGGCGCGGGCGATCCGCAAAATATCCGCCTCGCCAACCTGCAAACCAGCGCCGCAGCGCCGGATTACACGAATGGTGTTCCAGTTGTAGGTCTAGCCGGGAATACATTTTTTGCCGAGGGGATACTAACAACCGATTCCAAAGCCGGCGTTACGACCACAAGAGTCGGCCCCGGTGGTGAAAACAATTGGACCATCGTACCGGCGACCCCTCCCGCGGGAAATACCACTTTGGTTCCCCCGACCGCTCCCCTCCTTGCCGCTACAACTACTAAAGTCAACGGCACTACCACCGTTGTCCAGCCGTGGAATCTGCTGGACGGTTATCTGCGCGTGGAGATTCATCAAGCCAATGGAGCCTTCCTTCCTGTTACCCAGGAATGGCTGCAATTGGGTTTCGCTCGCGGCGTAAATCCTCCCAACAACGTTGCGCCTAACACCGTTCACCCAAATGCCATTCTGATCCTTCAGATGCAAGCCGACCGCAATGGCGACGGGGTAGCGTCCCCCGCGGAATTAGTGACGGATGGCGGCACGAATAGCGTCATCACCGGGCCGGCCACACGCAATAATTGGTATCCCATCAATATGTACGAAACGCGCGAAGGCGAATTTCGCGAGAATCAGCGCGTCACAGCCAACTGCAGTATCGGCGGCGTTCTAAATCTCGTGGAAATTGACGTCAACAATCTGCAGCGATGGCTTAACGGTGCCATCGGAGCTGCGGGCGGAGCCACCGAATTTACCTCCCAAAACGGCTACATCCTCTACATTTCGGATCGCCGCGGCATGATTGCCAGCCCCACGGCAGGCACGAAAAACGGGGAGTATGGCTATGAAGATGTCATCAATCCGGGCAGCGTCGCCGGTACGCCGGATCAGACCTTGAATCCCGGGGAAGATGTAAACGGAAATGGTTTGCTCGACACCTACTCTGCGAACTACCTGGGATTGGGATTTGGTGTTGCCCAGCCTGGCAGTCTCCCCAATAAACCCGTTAGCTGCATGGCCGTTGCCCGGCCGAATTGGGTTTCTGGTCCGCGCCACGGCGTACGCCTCGAAAACGGCACCCTCGGGAATCTGCCGGTGCGGCCCGACAACAATCTCGGTGGCTTTACCGTGGCAGCGGAAGAGCCTGCCTACATCCTGGGCAACTACAATGCGAATAACGCTGGTTTTGGCGATCCGCACTCCGAAGCCGCGGTGATGGGCGACACCGTCACGCTGCTCTCCAACAACTGGAGCGATCTAAACAGTTTCACTAACCCGGCTACCGTTGCCGGCCGCGTCGCCAACACCAGCTATTACCGCGTCGCCATTGCCAGCGGCAAGAACATCAACTTCCCGCAGCCCGGTTTCGCCGGCGTGCCGACGGATTTTGGCACCGACGGCGGCGTCCACAACTTCTTGCGCTACCTGGAAAATTGGGGTGGCGCCACGCTCAACTATCGCGGTTCGATGGTCAGCCTGTTTTATTCGCAGTATGCCACCGGCGTGTTCAAGTGCTGCGGCACGGTCTATTCTCCTCCGACCCGCAACTATGCCTTTGACATCGATTTCCTGGATCTCTCCAAGCTGCCTCCGGGCACGCCCAGATTCCGTGACATCGTCAACGTCGGCTTCCAGCAAGTCTTCTAACACGGCCCGGAGCTGCAGCCTCACCGCAATTTTCACTTGACTGTCTCATTGCGTTCGAAGAGTCTTAACGACGGAAGTAAATATCTCCCAGGTGGCATCCGGGCCCCTGACAACTTCATCGGGGGTTCGAGTGGAAATCCTCAGTACACCGCGCAGGTTTCCTTCTTTTTCGCCGTTTGCGCGAATAATTACGGTGCTGTTGGTCGCCGGTTTCGTCGCCTATCAACTCGGTAAAGGTGAAGTCAATCCCGTCCTGCAGCTGGTCGTGGCCGTCGTCGTCGCGCTCATCGTCGCCATTCAATTGGTGCCCCACGGCCCGGCCTACATCCGAAAACCCGAGCAAGCTCCCGACAGAATCACCCTGCAAAAAATCAACTTGGAACCAGTGATCCTGAAGCGAGCTTATTCTCCGCCGCATCTCACCCAATTCGAGTCCCGCGAATTTTCTGAACCGGCATGGGAATCGCCGGACAGCGATGATTCGTTCCGGGATTTGCGCCCATTCTACGTTGTCTATCCCAGGCGTAATTTCACCGCAATTGCCGCTTCCCTGAAATTCCATGGAGATCAGGACTACCGCGGCTGGCAGCCGCTAGCAAATTCGGCTCCTCCGCCGGCGCAGGCCGGGCATACCGACGAGCACTATCAGTGGATTCTGATCGCCTTCGTCCCTCCAAAAGCCTCTTTCGACGCCAAGCTCAAATTCCGTGACTCGCAATCCAGGCTCGGCGTCACCGTTCTTCGCGGCCTCGTTGCCTCCGAACACCGCTCATTCCAGTCCGTCCACCTCAAACTCCCTGCGCCCGTCGAGCACTTCGCCGCCTCCGCCTCCGAATAATCTAATAGATAATTCCCAAGCCCCCACCCCCTGGGTATCTCGTAAGTGATAGCAGTGATTTGACTTGCGGAGGGGCCGCGCAAGTGTGGGAGTGATTGGACTTAGTGCGGTGAAGTTTTCGAAGGGGAAGAATAGCTATGTGTACTAGTAGGTAACTCCCCCTCCCCCTGTTTTTCGTAAGTGACCGAAATAATGGAGTTGAACTCCTCTGATTTCTATCAGTTTTGAACTGATGGAAACACGGGACTTAATTGAGGCGGGTTTACGACCGAGAAGGGGCGGGCTGTGTAAAGAAACCAATCCCCGCGCGAACCCTTCATACAAAGCACTCAGGGCGAGCATGGGTAATTCTCCTGCGTTAGTAACCACTAGTCAATAGTATCCTGTAGTACAAAGACGATTTTGGGACGAAAGGGTAACGGGCAAGAGTACGGAAAAAGAAAAATCAAAACCCGGACCCTCGAAAACCACGAGGATGCGGCACCCAAAACCGTTCTAACCGTCGATCTGTCGCCCACCCGCCACTTCGAGCATATTCGCCACGGCACGCATGGAGGGCGAGTGCCATCCCCGCTTCGTGCGCGGTATCAATGTTCTTGATTGTTTCCACTACTATCGTCGTGATCGCGATGCGATCTTGACCCGAACCGATGGTCGTGGTGATTGTGCTTGTGATCAACGTGCTTACCTGAGAGAAAGTAAAATGGGGTGTCCACGCCACCTGCGCCGTCGCATACGCCACCCACGACTCCGTATGAAAACACCATAGCGGTGTTCGCGCCATCGTTGCTGACGCCACTGACTCCGGCCGCGGGATTGTCCTCACCGATGGCAGCAGCAACAGCCCACTCGGTGGTAGCGATCTGGAGCGCATTTGGGTCCGTGTTTGCGCCCGTGTACAAATTAGCTGAAAATCCGTTCAGGAAGAAAGTAGTAGGAGCGCCGTTAGGATCAAAACCTTCCGCAAACATGTATTCGCCAATGCCTGTCTGGCTGGAAAGCGCGGGATTGATAGTCAGTGGGTTTACAACGCCAGATGTTGTGGCGAAGCATGGGAGACCGGTAAAAGTCGGGTTGGACGCAAGCGCCACCGTGCCGGCCATCTGCCCGTTTGCAGGGGGCGCACTGAAAGTTATGGTTGCGCTCACCGTCGAGTCAAATGGGGAACCGTTGTCAGCACTAAAACTATCCAGAGAGCCAGAAGCCGAACCGCTTGATATTGTTGGAAGAAATGTTGCCACGAAATTGCCGGGACTGCTCTGTGTAGCGAGGCTGCATGCGGAAACATCTCCCGAGGCGTAGTATGTTCCGGAAATCGCAGGAACCGTATAAGACGTGTCACCGGGAACTGGCGTGACGGAACTGTATGCTCCCGTGTAAATAAACGAGAAGTTAGGTCCCAGTCCAAGATTGTTAACTGTGATGGTGATCTGATAATTGCTTCCTCCCAAGGAAGCCCAGGTAGGAACGACGTTGAAGCTTTCAACGTCAATCACGCAGATGGAATTGGCGACTGATCCGTAGGTGTAGCCTGTTCCATCCGCATTGAGAAAAGTGGAAAAACCGCCCGGATATAACACTGTTTGAGCAGAGCTGTCTCCGCTCGTGTGAACGATTTCCCAACGGCCGACTGCCGGGTCTGATTCCGTTATCGTGTTAGTGTCTAGCGTCACAGCACCCGTGATTGCAAAAATCCGCCCGGCAACGCTGCTGCCGGCGGTGATCGTGTCGCTTACGTTTGCGAAAATGCTACCCACAAAAATAGTGTTGACGCCAAGAGTGGTGGAGGTGCCGACCTGCCAGAACACGTCTCCTGCGGTCGCGCCATTGGCAAGGACCACAGAGGAAGCGCTCGCGGTAGTCAGCGTGGTTCCCACTTGGAAAACGTAGACGCCTTTACCGCTGAGGGTGAGGGTTCCGGTCAACTGCGCCGAGGATCCAAAACAATAGACGCCAGGAGAAAGTGTGACAGCGTTGGCGCTTGTACCCAGAATCGAGCCACTCAAATTGGTCCCGCAAGTTTCGGCAGCCAGAGCGTTGTACGCTGTAAACGCGTCGGCCTGTGCCGATGTGGCGCTCGCATCATCGGAGTGGATTGTCCCTCCGATTACCGTGCCCGGCGGGAAGCCGGTTACAGCGGTTCCAGGACTCACGCCCAAATCTCCCTTGATAACCGTCAAGCCGGAATTAGTAACCGTTGTTGCGGCCAGGATTGCGAAGCTCTGCGCGGAGCCAAGGGGTGGCGCCGACTGCGCCCGTGCAATGGTGCCCATGCTTAGAATGCAAACAACAATCAAAATTCTTTTCATCGCGAAAGTCCTTGGCTAGGTTCCGCTTGACCTTTGGTGATATTGCTTGGCCGACACCTGTGAATCGATCTCGGGCCTTCCGGCGGTTGCCCCCAAACTACGAGAGGCAATCGGACGCCCAGATCGGAAAGGTCGTAAGTGGTTGGAACTGGAAGAAACTCGACTGGCAAGAATTTCCGTGGATGGTTCGAATTGAAACAACACTCCCGTGCGGGAACGAGGTCCGATCAATGATGTAAACTCCCTCAGTGCTCCTGGTACAAAATCCCTGCTCGGTCAAATCCAAGCCTTGGCTGGAGCGCGCCTCTCAAGTCCATTCTGCATTGGCTGGTACCCCTCTCTCGGTTCCTGATCCTTTGACAGAGGAGGTGTGGCGTACCCCTTGAGCTTGCGGTAAAGGGTCGTCTTTCCAATGCCGAGCACATGTGCGGCGGCGTGCTTATCTCCTCCGGTTTCGCGGAGAGCGTTTAAAACGGCGCGACGCTCGATTTCCGCGAGAGGGAGAAGTTCATTCCTATCGGGGGGACCGATAGCCGATGCGACGCGGGGAACCGAGGCCAAGTCATCAATCGTCAGAACTGGGTCAGAACCTAAAGCCACTGCGCACTCGATGGCGTTTTCTAATTCACGGACATTGCCTGGCCAATCGTAGGCCAGCAATCGCCGCAATGCGTCATCTGCGATCGAACGAACCGGTTGTACGGATTCGGAGAATTTCTCCAGGAAATAGGCGACCAAGAGGGGGATGTCGACCTTGCGCTCGCGCAGCGGGGGCAGCCTGAGTTGGATTACATTTAATCGGAAATACAGATCCTGACGAAACGTCCCCGCCCTCACCCCAGCTTCAAGGTCTCGATGAGTAGCCGCAATGACGCGCACGTCGATTGCAATTCTCTCGGTAGACCCCACTGGCCTTATCTCCTTTTCCTGGAGCGCCCGGAGCAATTTGGCTTGTAAGCACACTGAGAGTTCACCGATCTCGTCGAGAAAGATGGTTCCCCCGTTAGCGGTCTGGAGCAGCCCTCGCTTCGCGCGGTCTGCGCCCGTGAATGCTCCTTTGAGATGTCCGAACAACTCGGACTCGACTAGTGTGGGAGTCAGGGCCGAACAATCAACGGGGACAAGCACCTTCTCGCGCCGTAACCCCGTGCTGTGAATGGCTCGCGCAACCACTTCCTTTCCTGTTCCGGTCTCGCCCAAGAGGAGCACCGGAGAATTGCTCTGACTGATTTTTCCGATCAACTCGCTGAGAAGACGCATCGGGGCGGAATTACCAATCAATCTGGACAACGCAACGCGAGGGGAGGCCGCGTGCTTTTCCATTTTTCCGGCTTTCTATTCTAAATTTGGGCGTACCAGATACTTACTGGACTACGAAGTTAGTGCAATACCGTAGAGTGCGTCGTGCGATCGGCTACGAGACTGAGCTAGTACCGATACAGTACACTCTGTACGTAAATCTTGGTATAATAACGATTGCCCAATATAGTTATCCTGATAGTTGCACAAATCGTCCCCACGTCCCCACCGCGGTGCCCCGCCCGATGTGCACCCCACGCACTATCTGTCGGAGCGCGCCATGAGCCAAATCGGGGCACCACTTGCAGGTTCGTATGATTACGGCGATGTCGCTCGCTCGATAGTAATCGCCATCGCCGCCTCCTATGCCGCACTCGATCTTGGCGGACGTGTGACCGCCGCACGCGGCAGGGCTCGCACAGCCTGGTTGACCGGTGGCGCCATTGCGATGGGTATCGGGATCTGGGCGATGCACTTCAAGGCGTTGTTGGCGTTCCGCTTGCCGGTGACGGTGGGCTACCACTGGCCCACAGTTCTGGTGTCGCTCGTGATTGGTGTCCTTGCGTCGGCGATCGCACTCTATATAGCGACTCGACAAGAAATGGGGTCGGTTCAGGCGTGGACCGGCAGCGTCATCATGGGCAGCGGCATCGCAGCCATGCATTACGTTGGCATGGCTGCCATGCGAATGGCGGCGGTAACCCGATTCGACCCACTACTCGTAGCCTTGTCCGTTGTGCTTGCGATCTTGTTTTCCCGTATCGCGCTGATGTTCACTTTCGATTACCGCGAAGATTTCAGGGGAACCACTTCGGCCAAAGTCATAAGCGCAGCAGTGATGGGTGCCGCCATTTCCCTGATGCACTACACAGGCATGGCCGCAGTCACCTTTATGCCCGCTGCCGCGTTCCCGAACCTAACGCATGCTGTGAGCATCTCGCCGCTCGCCAACAATGGAATTTTGATTGTTACTCTTCTCGTAATCGGCACAGCCATCCTGACGTCATCTGTGGATAGGCAGACGCAGGGGGAAGTCCGGCGACTCAACGAAAGACTCGAGCAACGGGTCGTCGAGCGCACCAAACAACTTACAGCCGCTAACGAGGAGCTGCGCAGGGAAAATGTGGAACGTCAGCGGGACGAAGAGGAGCTGCGACGCCTCTCCGGACAACTCTTGCGGTCGCAAGAGGAAGAGCGACGGAGAATCGCGCGGGATCTGCACGACTCCACGGGCCAAGACCTCGTCGCATTGGCAACGATGCTTGGTCAACTCAGTGGTTCAATTTCTTCGATTGAGCGAAAACCACATCGCCTTCTTTCTGAGTGTAAGGCGTTGGCGGACAAGTGCATCCGTGATATCCGCACGCTTTCTTACCTGCTGCACCCGCCGGCCTTGGATCAGGCTGGTTTAGGCGATGCGATTCGTGACTATGTTGACGGCTTCACCAAGCGAAGTGGAATCCAGGTGGAATTGGAACTGTCACCGCGCCTCGGACGGATGGAACGAGATGTGGAGTTGGCCTTATTCCGAGTAGTGCAAGAGAGCCTCACCAACATCCAGCGCCATTCGGGGAGTCAGCAAGCCAAAATACGAATTGTTCGCAACTCGGATCTCAGGCTGGAGATTAACGATCTCGGCCGGGGAGTCTCTGCCAATGTGCAGAAAGGGGAAGAGGAACCTCGGTTCGAAGTTGGTGTCGGTATCCCCAGCATGCAGGAGCGAGTGAGGCTGATCGGAGGGCGGTTTGATTTCGAGTCTAGCAGCCACGGCACCACAGTGCGCGTGACGATACCCCTCGGAGGAGAACGAACGTGAAAAACCTGCGCATTCTGATAGCTGACGATCACGGCCTGGTACGGCGTGGCGCTGGGGCGGTCCTCCGTTCTCGACGGGGCTGGAGAGTTGTCGGCGAGGCAGCGAATGGCCGTGAGGCGGTAAAAAAGGCTATAGAACTGAAACCGGATGTGGCGGTCGTTGACATCGGCATGCCCGAACTGGATGGAGTCGAGGTAGCACGTCAAATCCGAGAGGCAGTTCCAGATACCAAAGTTCTCGTGCTCACCATGCACGAGTCAGACCATATGGTCCGCCGCGCCCTTGAGGCAGGTGCTCGCGGGTACCTCTTGAAATCCGATCTCACGGAGTGCCTTGCGAAAGCCGTGAAAGCCATTGCAGAGGGTAAGCGCTTCCTAACCCCCAAAGTATCCGAAATCGTTCTCGATGGATTTCTCAAGCCAAGAAGCCAGCATCAGCATGGGAGGGGAGCAGGCCCGCGAACGACACCCCGCGAGTTCGAAATCATTCGCCTCCTGGCAGAAGGGAAATTGAACAAGGAGATCGCGGCGTTATTGGGAATCGCTGTCAGGACCGTCGAGACTCACCGAGCTAAAATCATGCTCAAGCTTGGCCTGCATTCTCTGGCCGAACTTATTCACTACGCGGTGCGTAACGAAATAATTTCATCAAAAGAGACGAGGTAAAGTCTTGGTATCTTCTCGCGCCGCAGACGTCGGGATGTCCGTTTAGGGCAGGGGTTGAAGACATACTCTTGTCCAAATCTTCAGGTGCTCCTGCAGGTTTTCCATGGTTTCGGAGTTGGCGTCGAGACGTTCTTCCTGCGAATCGGCCACGAACAGCACACCATCCGCGCCCTTCAGGATCACCTTGCGGCTGGCCTCGCAAACGACCTGCCCGGGCACGGGCTTGGGCTTGCTTCGCTTTTGGGTTGCTCTCGTCGTTCCGGGGATCGCCCATCTCCGCCACCGTTGCCGCCTGCGGCCGCTTTCCTCCGACTCAGAGGTGTATCCAATTCCCCAGGATCAGCGCCAGGGTGGTGCTGCCCACGATCAGCCAGAGGATCAGGCCTTGCAGCAGCGGGCGAACGCCAACCTTGGCGAGCGTCTGCTTGTTCAGGCCTGTGCCGATCAGGAAGAGCGTTACCGTCAAACCGATTCTGCCCAGGTGATTCAGCAGGCTGAAGGCGCCGCTGTACGCGGGCAGCAGCGTGTTCAGCAGCGCGGCAAAACAGAAAAACAGGATGAACCACGGCCACTGGATGCGCGCTTTGCTTTTCAGGAAAATTGCCGTCGCCACCGAGAGCGGCACGATCCAGAGCGCCCGCGCGAGCTTGATGGTGGTCCCCACCGCCAGGGCGACCGCGCCGTATTTCGCGGTTGCGCCCACCACGGAGCTTGTGTCGTGGATCGCCAGCGCCGACCACAGGCCGAACTGCGTCTGGCTCATGTGCAGCGCCAAGCCGATCACGGGAAAAAGGAACAGCGCCACGGAGTTCAGGATGAAGACCGTTCCGAGCGACACGGCCATTTCTTCTTCGTTCGCCTGGGCAATGGGGCCGACGGCGGCAATCGCACTGCCTCCGCAGATGGCCGTGCCCGCGCTGATCAGAAACGACGGCTTCTGCTGCACGTGAATCAGATAGCCAAGGCCCAGCCCCAGCAGCATCGCGCCGGTGATGCCCAGCGCCGTATACACGAACCCGGACCGCCCCGCGCGCAGCACCTCGTGAAGATTCATGCCGAATCCAAGCGCCACCACGGAAGCCTGCAGCAGAAATTTCGAGAGGCTCCTGCTCTCGACGTGAAACGGGTGGGCTAGCGTCAGGCCATAGATGAGGCCGCCCAGAAGCGCAATCGGCGGCGAAACAAACCCGCTGGCCGCCAGGATGACGCCAACAAAAAAAAGGCTCTTACCCATGCGCCGAGTCTAGCAGAAGCGGAACGCTCAAATGCTGCCACACAGTGCGAAAGATTTTCAGACGGAAATTTTCAAGTTGCGCCACGCCCCACATTATCCACACAACCGGCGTGGGGCGCACCCTGAGCTTGCTCGCCGAGCGAGTTGCGCGCCCTAGGAATGTGTTGTTTCCGGCTCGCGAACCAAGTCCTCAAACAGCGTCCGAAAATGAATCATGGATTTTCTCAAGTCTTCCGTGCTGGCCTCGCCGCGCGATTGCCGAAGAGCACCCTGATGCGCCGCCCGGTAATTGTCGAGGACCTGCGGGTGGTCCACAGAGATGTCCGCCACACGCTGTTCAAAGTCGCTCATGGGATAGCCACGTGTCAACATGACATCGCCCAACAATTGGTCGGCTTCCGTTACGGCGCTTCCGGGACCGTCGACGAACCGCGCCTGAACCCGGGCCCAGGAGTCGATGAACCGGGCACGATCCTCCGGTGCGAGGGGCCGGATGTTCAAGTTGTCCACGCGTTCGGCGCGCTTATCGAGCGACGCTTCCGCTTGACGGCGGCTGCCGCCAGCTCTCACGGTGCGGTTATATTCCGCGTCGCCAAACTGCGCTTGCAATCTTTGCGTCCGGCGCTTGCGCGAAAACTCCCAAAGCGCGATGCCGCCGGACATTAGCAGAATGACAGCGACGACTATCAGTACTTGCAGGGGGCCAATTTCCGGGAAGTTCATAAACTTTCTCCTGTGCATGCGTGCGGAGCGGCGGTGGACTCATCCATATCGCCATGCCACCACGAGAACTATACTAAGCAGTGGCTGTGCCCCATAGCTGTACACATACGCACACTCTCAAGCCTTGTTCCGTTTCTTATGCTCCCTAACCACCTATATCTCCCGATGAAATCGCGCTAGACTCAAAGAGACTGCGGGGATCCAAATGAGGACGGCCAAATCGCGGCAAAAATGGATCATGCTCGTTTTGCTTGCGTGGGCCGGATGGGGTCTTTTCGCCAGCTCGATTACCTGCAGCCAGCAATCAGCCGCGCCACCGGCCGCCGCGGCGAAACAGGATGCCGCACCCAACCCCACCAACAACGTGCGCCCGGCCATGAAATGGACGCGGTTCGACTACACCTGTGAAGCCGGCGCCAAAATCACCGTCTACGTCCGCGACACCACCGCCAAAGTCCGCACCAGCGAACACATCTACATGATGCGCAAGACGGGCTCCGCTGACGGCAACCGCTATTCCGACGGCAAGGTTCTCTGGTGGGGCAAGGGCGACACCGGCTCTTTGCAGGAGGACACCCAGGATGGCGATGGCAAAATGCTCGTGAAGGGATGCATTCTCGACAAGCCCGGGGACGCCGCAAAGCCCTGAAACGCTCATCCCCCGCCCGTACTATCGTACAGGTGCCCGTTAGGTCCCTATCCGTCCGTGGCCGGTGACCCTGACACCCCCGCACCTTATACTTCGGAGATGGCGCAATCTCCCACCCCTCAGTCGCCGCAAGTCGGCATCCTTGTGTTTGAGGATGACCCGTACAGCGGAACCGCGCTCCGGCAGATGCTCGATTCCGAAGGCTGGCGCGTGCGCGTGGCCGCGGACCTCAAGATGTTGCAGACCGAGCTGAAGACCGGGGAATATTCCCTGCTGATCGCCAACATCGCGATGGTCGGCGTCGAATCGCCACTCTTTCACGTTCTTCGTGAATTAGCTTCCGTCAGCGTGGAAGACGGAGCCCGGCTGCGCGTTCTTTTTGTGGTACCGGAGATGACCGGGAGCCAGTTTGTCCCGGTAATCGAAGAGGCCCGCCTGCCGTACGTGCTGCGGCCCTTTCACTTGCACGATTTTCTGGAAAAGGTGAGCGACCTTCTGGTGGAAGTCAAAGCGATTGAGGGGCCGCTGCGCATGACGCGCTACGAATTTGGCGCCGCCCGCAAAAAGAAGAAAGCGGCCACCAAGACCAATTCCATGTTCGCCTCCCGGGAATCCTACTCGTATACCGAAGAGGAACTCGCCGAATACGAGAAGCAGGAGACGCAAACCTCGTTGTTGCGAAAGAACAAGAACCGCAACAACCTCGGCAATACAAGAGGGTAGGAAAAAACGAAGTAAAGATGTAACGAAACAACGATCCGGCGCAATACCCTCGCAATCTTAGACCGCCCGCTGTCAACCATTCCCCTGCAAGAAAACTCATCCCCCGCGTTCTAACCCCAGGCGCGCCCTCGGGGCACGACCAGGAGGATGAAATGAATCGCATTTTGATCAGCGTGCTCGGGCACGGTTTGCTGGGAATTTCGGCTCTGGGGATAGCCTCGCTCGGCTTCCTTTGGTATTCGCCGACCGGAGCGACGCCTCCGGGAAAGCAGGAGGGCGAATGGCGTCTGCTCGATCCGGTGAGCTATGAAAACCTGACCGTGTTTCCGGTGGTCAGCTCTTCCGGGTATGACACAAGTTCGTTTTTGACGCTGGAAGAAGGGTTGTCGAGCGGACAAGTGACCGTGCGCGAACAGGGTGCGGACGTGATCTACCGCAACCGCGACGGCTCGCGTCCCCCCATGCAGAATTACGGCGGGCCCTCCGTGAATCAACTGGTGCTGGTGAATCACAGCAAGAGGCCGTTGTTACTGCTGGCGGGCGAGCTGGTCAGCGGCGGGAAGCAGGACCGCGTGATTGCCAAGGATCGCATCGTGGCGCCTTTTGGCGAGCCGTTGCCGCTGAACGTTTTCTGCGTGGAGCACGGGCGCTGGTCTTCCGGATCGCAATTCAATGAGGCGAAAACGATTGTTCATCCGAGCGTGCGCGAACAGGCCGCGGTGACCCAGAAGCAGACAGAGGTGTGGGCGGCGGTGACCGCCGGTTCGATGGCCGCGCGGCCTCCAGCCGCGCCAGCACCGCGAGTCGGAACCGCTGATCTGGAAGCGACCGTTCGGGACGAGGCGCCGACGCAATCCTATTCCAAGCTCTATGAATCACGCCGCGTGAACGTCCCCGTGGAATCCGTGGTCAGCGAAATCGAGCGACGTTTTCGCAGGGAAACATCCGGGTTAAAGGGAGAGCGCGTGGTCGGCGTGGTGGTTGCCTACGGCGGCGAAGTGGCGTGGAGCGATATTTTTGCGTCCGACGAATTGTTCAACCATTACTGGAGCAAGCTGCTGCGCAGCTATGCGGTGGAGGCGGTTGCGCGACCGACACTTCGGGAGAAGGTTTCCGCGGAGGATGCGCGGGAATTTCTGCGGCGATTGAATGGCCGGGAGCAAACGGAATCCGAGCCCGGCGTATATCGCTGGCGGGAGATCAACGAGGGCGGGTTGTCGCAGATTGAGCTGGATGCGCTGGACCCGAAGATGTTTACGTTGCACCGGTTGGTGTTGCGGCGAACGAGCTGAGGAGTTTGTTTAGATGCGACGGTTGCGTTTGAATCGGCGATTGGTGGCTGGGCTGACTCCGCAAAAGCGGCAGCTGGGCTGCCGCACTCCAAAGTAAGAGCGGCCCGTCTCGGAAGACGGGCCCTGCAGAAACTAGATGCTTGGGGCGTCGTGGAGTTTTCTTACGGCGCTCGGGTCGTGAGTGGCAGCTAGAAGTTGCGCTACTCCGGCCTTCCAGCTTGGGTGGCGGAGATTCGGGGCGATTTCCGCGAGCGGAATCAGCACGAATTTTCGCTCAAGCATGCGCGGATGTGGCACCTGCAATTCCGGCGTGTCGATCGTTTCGTTTCCGTAGAGCAAAATGTCCAGATCGATCTTCCGCGGGCCTTTGGCGAAGGCTTTTTTGCTGCCCATGCGGGCTTCGATAACGCGCAGGGAGCTCAGCAAGTCGAGGGCGTCGAGTTCGGTTTGCGCTTCGAGAACCGCGTTCAGAAACCATTCCTGATCGAGGTAGTCCACCGGCTCGGTTTCGTAAACGCTGGAGACGCGCCGGATTTGCACGCCTGATTCTGGGAGCAGCTCAAGCGCCTGAAGGAGATTGGCCTCGCGTTCGCCTACGTTTGTGCCGAGTGCGATGTAGACGGTGATCATCGAACAATTTCCTGGATGCGACCCCTGGATCAAGTAAGAGACTTATTTCATGCCGGCGCGGCGACGGAGCATGCCAAGCATGGCCTGGGCTTCGGGAAGCTTCCAGAGAGTTGATACACCAAAGAAGAGGGTGCCGTAAACGGATAAGACGATGACCGCGACGAGGATCGGGCCGTGATGCCCGACGGCGATCAGGATGCCGCGCGCCGCCGCTGCAGCGATCAACGCGGACACCCACACTTGTACCAGAAACGCCAGTGGAACGCCAACCTGCCCGATGCGGCGGCGGATACCTCGCTGCAGCAGCGTGAATTCCACCCACGACGCGATGCCCGCTGAAATCGTGAGGCCCGCAACGCCCCAGCGCGGTTCGATGCCGAGGAGACGCGGCAGCGGCAGTGCAGCGAGGTAACCGAGCAGCGTGGTGAGCAGGACGCGAACGATGGCAAAACGCAACAGCGTGCGTGTGTCGCGCAGCGCGTAATAGCCGGAAGAATATAACCGCCCAAGCGTGGAAGCGAGGAGCCCGACAGTTGAACCCGCAAGGATGCCCCAGACATAGATACCGTCCGCATGTGTGAAACGTCCCGACTCCGACTGATAGATGCCGGCTACGATGACGTCGCCTAGCGCGAGGAAACCTACTATCGACGGAACGACAAGAAACGTGATCTGCCGAAGGCCGGAATTCATGCGCGTGCGAAGGATGCCCGCAACTTCGTCGGCCGCGCCGAGCGCGCCGCTCATCACCGGGAGTTCCGCCGCAGAAACGGACATGCCGAACAGGCTGACCGGAAGCGTATAGAGCGTTTGCGCATAGGCCAGCGCGGAAACGGCACCCGTTGGCAGCCAACTGGCGAGGAATGCATCAATGTAGGCGCTGATCTGCACCACGCCGCGGCTGATAAACACCGGGAAGAAATTGCGAATGACGACGCGTACATGCTCGGCTTGGTGCGAGAGCGAGAGTTTCAGGCCGCCCAGGAGTTTGAAGACCATCGGAAGCTGCACCAGAACTTGCAGCGCGCTTCCCACGACGGAGGCCCAAGCGGTGATGACGACCAGCGAATTCTGCGCGCGGCCCGCGCCGAAGGTGAGCATCCCCGCGATCATGGCGATGTTCCAAAGAACGGGTGCGGTGTAGGAGAGAAAGAATTTTCGGTGGCTGTTCAGGACACCGAGGCACCAGGCGGAAGCGACAAGCAGTCCCGCGCCGGGGAATAAAATCCGCACAAGAAGGATGGTCAGTTCGCGTTTTTCGCCCTGGAAGCCGGGGGCGATGGCGTTGATCAGCCAGGGGGCGGTGAGCACGCCGAGGAGAACAAGAATGGAAGTGCTAAGGGTAAGGAGCGCCGCGACCGCCCCGGCCGTTTTTCGCGCTTCCTCCTTGTCCTCACGGGCAAGGAGGCTGGCATACACGGGAATGAAAGACGCCGAGAGCACGCCTTCCCCAAACATATTCTGCAGAAAATTAGGGATGCGGAAGGCGGCTTTGAATACGTCGGCCGCGTCCGAATTTCCGAAATAGTGGGCAAACACCCGCTCGCGAATCAGGCCGGCGACGCGGCTCAAAAAAATTCCCGCCGCGACCAGAAAAGCGAATCGCCGGGAGCTCACGGGTGCGGATTGGGTGGCGGAAGAATCAGTCAAGAAAGTTTCCAGACGTGCCGAAGCGGCTCATTCCTTCCAAAGTTTCCCTAGATTGAAGATACCTTACCCGAAAAGAGTGGGCTGGCGCCAATTGAGCGGGTGTGCCGTGAATCTACTTTCCTCCTTCGCCTCAACCGATTGTGGCCGCTGGCAGTGATAGAATTCCACGGGGCAGGGGAGGCCAGATGAAAAAATCCAAGGACACCGAGTTATCTTTGCAGTTGGCAGTCATCCTGGGTATCGCGCTCCTTGTTTGCGGGGGGCTGCGGGCGCAAGACAAGGATTTCTCCAAAGTGGAGATCAACGTAACCAAGGTTTCCGGGAATATCTACATGCTGGAGGGAGATGGCGGGAACATTGCCGCGTCCGTAGGCGAAGACGGAATCGTAATCGTAGACGACCAGTACGCTCCTCTGGCGGACAAGATTCAGGCTGCACTGAAAAACCTGAAGATCACGGACAAGCCGGTGAGATTCGTGATCAACACGCATTACCACGGGGACCACACCGGCGGAAACTTGCCCTTCGCGAACTCTGGGTCAACGCTGATCGCCCAGGACAATGTGCGCAAGCGACTGGAGAGCGGGGGAATCGCGGGCAACGGCAGTTCGCTAACGATGGAGGTGAAACCCGCACCGAAAGGGGCGTTGCCGGTGATCACGTTTGACCACGACGTGACCGTGCACCTGAATGGCGAGGACATTCGCGCGCTGCACTTTCCCGCTGGGCACACCGACGGCGACGCCATCATTTTCTTTCCGAAGAACAACGTGGTGCACATGGGCGACGATTTCGTGCGCTACGGTTTCCCCTTCATTGACGTTTCCAGCGGCGGCAGCGTGCAGGGGATGATTGCCGCGATGGACAAAGTTTCGACGCAACTGCCTCCGGACGTGAAGGTCATTCCCGGGCATGGCGCGCTCTCGAATCTGGATGACGTGCGCGAATTCACGAAGATGCTGAAAGAAACCTCGGCAGCGGTGCAGAAGGCGATCGACGAGCACAAGACGGTCGAGCAGATGAAGCAGGAGAAGATCTTGGCGCCCTGGGCGAAGTGGTCGGGAGGGTTCCTCGACGCCGACAAATTCATCGAGACGCTCTACAACTCGCTCACCGGCAGCAAGGGCGAGTTCCTGAAACACAATTAGTCTTCAGTTATCAGTTCTCTGTTGTTAGCTAGAAACAAGAGACCGGAGGCGAACTAACTGCTCGCCAGGCAGCGGTTATTCGCCAGGGTCCTTGCCCATAATAAGGGTTTCCCTTATTATGGGTATATGAACATCACCCTGTCCCTGGACGAAAAACTGGTCAAGGAAGTCCGCAAGATTGCGGTGGATCGCGATACGACCCTTACGGGCCTAGTGCGCGAGTACCTGCAGAAACTTGCGGCGGAGAACGCCAAACGAGACCGTCAGAAGCGCCAACTGGAGGCGCTGGAACGGACCTTCCGGAAGGTCAAACTCAATATAGGGGACCGCACCTGGAAGCGCGAAGACCTGTATGACCGCTGACGAGTTTTTGGACACGAATATTGTTCTCTACGCCTTCGATGACAGCGACCCACGAAAACAAACCATTGCCCAGGAGTTGCTGAGAAAAGCGGTTCGGACAGAATGTGTAATTTCGGTTCAGGTATTGTCCGAAATCTCCAACACAATCCTTCGGAAATTAAAGATTAGCAATTCGATCGATCTGCTTCGGGAGATTCTGGATCGACTCGAACCCGTGCCTACCGTGTGTCCGGACGAACGAACCGTGCGGAGAGCTGTAGATTGTCGCGAGAGATACGGCCTTCACTTTTATGACGGAATGATCATTGCAGCCGCGGAACGGGCGGGTTGTAAGAAAATCTGGTCCGAGGACTTGAACGCGGGGCAAGAGTATTTTGGCGTTAAGGTGGAAAACCCCTTCGCCTTATCCGCAGAAACTTAGCAGGATCTGCACGCGCGCGAGGGCCGCGTCTACTCGACAATGATGCGATCGGCCCATTCGACGAGGCTTACAAATATTGCGGGACTTCCAAACTTCGCGCCCCAATTGCTGAGGTCGCTTTCCGAGACGCCACGCGCCCGGCTGCAGGCCCCTCAAGCAAAGATGGGGATGTGCTTGGCGGCAATTTTTTCGAGCGTCTCGCCCAACGGCGGCCACCCTACCGGAAGCACGGAGCTTGCCGTGGCTTTGCGCATCAAGTAAGTGGCCTCTCCGAGAAGAAAAATCTGAACATCGTGGCCGGCTTCGCTGAGCACGTAGCCGTGCGAAAACACGAATGAAGCCCGTGTGGGGTCATCCGTGCCCCAGGCACTTTTCATCATGATTTTCAGTGATTTTTTTGGTTCTTCGGCTTTCGCCGTCAACGGCAAAAATGGCAACCCCAGCAATTGAGCAAGAAATTTGCGTCTAGCCATGAGTGTTCTCCGACCTTTGGTGTTGCGATGGAAAAAGTAAGGCAACGGTACTCCGTAAGTGCGAGAGGGTCAATGATGGATTTGAGTGACGGAGCCGGGCGAGAGCGTGACGTTCAGAACAGGCGCGGCTGACGCTTGGGCAGTTCGCGGCCGAAATATTCGTAGGCGCGGGGGGTGGCGACTCGGCCGCGCGGCGTGCGATCGAGCATGCCGATCTGCATCAGGTAGGGCTCGTACATTTCCTCGATGGCGTCTTCTTCTTCGCTGAGGGCCGCGGCCAGTGTGCCGACGCCCACCGGCCCGCCGGCGTATTTATCCAGCAGGGCGATCATCAGGTTGCGATCTACTTCATCAAGGCCGTGCTCATCCACGCCAAGCATGCGCAGGGATTCCTGGGCCACTTCGCGAGTGATGCGGCCGGCGGCGCGCACTTCGGCGAAATCGCGGGCGCGGCGCAGCAGGCGGTTGGCGACGCGCGGCGTCCCGCGGCAGCGTCCGGCAATTTCCTGCGCGCCGGCTTCGTCCATCTGGATGTTCAGGATTTTTGCCGAGCGGCGCAGGATGATCAGCAAATCTTCCGGCTCGTAAAAATCGAGACGATGCACGATGCCAAAGCGCGAACGCAGAGGAGCGGTAATCAGTCCCGCGCGGGTGGTGGCGCCAATCAGCGTGAACTGGCTCAGGTGAAACGGGTGGATGCGAGCGCCGGGTCCTTGTCCAATCACCAGGTCCACGCGAAAATCTTCCATCGCCGGATAAAGCACCTCCTCCACGGCGGGCTGCAGGCGATGAATTTCATCGAGGAAGAAGACTTCTTTTTTCTCCAGCGAAGTGAGGATGGCGGTGAGGTCGCCCTTGCGTTCAAGGAGCGGCCCCGCGCTGGTCTTGATGACCACGCCGAGTTCGTTGGCGATAATCTGTGCGAGGGTGGTTTTCCCCAGGCCGGGAGGCCCGTAGAGTAGCACGTGGTCGAGGGCCTCACCGCGGCTGCGGGCGGCTTCAATCGCGATGGAGATATTTTCCTTAACGCGCTTCTGGCCGATGTATTCGGCGAGCGTTTTCGGGCGCACGGTGGCGTCGAGCCGGGCGTCGTCGTCGAGCGGAGCCCCACTCACGATGCGCTCGGGAGCATGCTCATCGCGGCGCAGAAACGCCTTTTTCTGACTGAATTCCGCCATATCTTCTGCCAACTAGCCGTCCGCTGGATTTCCTAGCCGATGCAGCTTTACTACCGCGCCGGCGTGCTCAGCGCTGCAAGAGTAACACGAAGCAGTTTTTCAAAATTGGAGGTGCCTGCCTCGCGCTTGGCTTCGGCCAGGGCAGTGTCCGCAGTTCGCTCATCGTAGCCGAGATTGAGCAGCGCGGATTTCACGTCGGCTTCAACGCCGGCGGGCGAAGAAGGAGCCTGCTTTTCGGTTTCAATGGTCACGGCCTCAAGCTTGTCCTTGAGTTCGACGACCATTCGCTCGGCGGTTTTTCTCCCGACACCGGGAATCTTCGTGAGGCGCGCGAGATCGCCGGTGCGAATGGCCGGAACCAATTCCTCGACATTCATGCCGGAAAGAATTTTTAAGGCGAGCGACGGGCCGACACCCGAAGCGCCGAGAAGTAGTTCGAAGAAATGCTTTTCCCGGGCAGAAAGAAAGCCGTAAAGCGACAGGGCGTCTTCTCGAACATGCGTGTGGATCAGCAGAGTGACCTCGGCATGAAGATCGCCGAGCGCGGCAAACGTGGAGAGCGGCACAGCAACCAGATAGCCGACGCCGCCGACATCGAGAATGACTTGATTGGGTCTTTTTTCGAGCAGACGGCCGCGGAGGAGTCCGATCATCGATTGAAAGTATTGCCGCTTGGGCGCGGTGGTGTCAACGCGGGAAAGGCGCCGCTTTATTTCGCGTGATGCGGAGAGACTTTGTCGAGCAAATGAATCAGCGAAAGCCCCGCGGCGGGAGCTTTCACCGCGCCGCCCTTAACAATCTGCTTGGCGGAAAGTTCCTTGCCATAGAGCGCCTTGTTCGCGCCGTCATCCGCGCGCATGGTGGACCCTTCGAGCGAGACACCGGCAAAAACACCCCGTGCGCGGGAGTAGGAAAGAATTTCCGCTTTCATCACGATATCGGTTTCCGCGGAGGCATCACGGCCAACCGGGCCCGCCGCAGCGGAGGCATCCGCGCCAAGTTTCACTTTGCTCGAAAGAACGGAGTTTGCCCCGGAATCGTTCATCACCAGCAGCACAAAATCCGTGGCCTGGCCGCCGATTTGCAAACCGAAGCTGCCGCCTTCCAGTGCAAACATCGCAGGCGCGCTCCACGGGCCGTTGTGGCCTTCGCCGGTGCGGCAGGTGATCACGCCGCGGCCATAGCTGCCGCCGACAATGAACGCCGCCTTCAAAACAGATGGGTAGACAATCACGCACACGGACTTGCTGAGCAGGTCATGGGGAATTCCCTGATCCGGCGTTGCCAGAATTTCCTTCAGCACTGTGTAGGAATTCTTCAGGCGATCGTCTTCTTTATCCTGCGCAAATGTTGCAAAGGCGGTGAAGAAGAGGGCCACTGCCAGAATGCGGATTTTCATTTTCGATCCTTTCGTTCCGCGGATTTTGTCAGGATGCGGCGCGCGCCTGAAACAGTGCGGCAACTTCAGGATGGTTGCGTTCTTTGGCAAGATCCAGGGCGGATTTCCCATCGTTCGTGGTGGCATGCAGATCAGCGCCGTGCGCCAAAAGGAGTTTGGCGATATCGAGTCGGCCATTCGCCGCGGCGGTAAGGAGAGGCGAGAAGTTTCCGGAGTAGCGGTAATTGGCATTCGCGCCGTGTTCGAGAAGCCATTGAACGACGGCAAGGTGGCCGCTCGTTACGGCGCCGGTGAGGGCGTTGTACTCCGAACCATTGGTCGCCGCGGCGTTGATGTCGGCGCCGCGAGCAGCAAGATATTGGACGACTTCCAGATGGCCGAGAAATGCCGCGAGGGCCACGACGGGAAACCCGTCAGGAGAAAATGCTGTGGCCTTGGCAAGATTTTTCTCGATTAGTTCCCTCACGCGGGCAAGATTTCCCATGGTGGCTGCCTCCGGCAATTCCAATACTGCGCCACTGGCGACCAGAAAATCGCGAATTTCAGCACGACCCATATAAACGGCTGTGAGTACGCCGGAAACGCCGGAGTCGTTCCTGGCCGACGCGAGCGATGCGTCGGTTCCGACGATGGACTTCACCGCGGCAAGATCGCCAGCGCGGATCGCCTCGAACAACGCCTTATGGACAGACATTCCGCCACCTCTCCATCCCCGCCGTCAGGCGAAAGCCGCTAAGATTATGCGGCCGGGATATCGTTGCTCACAAACGGAAATTCCAAGATTTTCAACCGGCTGCGGAAGATTTCTGCGCCGGCTGGTAATGTCCCGGCACGGCGCGCAGAGAAATCGCAATCCGGTTCCAGGAATTAATCGCCGAGATGGCATAGGTCAGATCGACGATCTCTTTCTCCGAAAATTGCGCCTGCACCGCCGCGAAAGCCTCCTCGGGCGCATGCGTGGACGCAATCAGCGTGAGTGACTCCGTCCACTCGAGCGCAGCCCGCTCGCGATCGGTGTAGTAAGGAGATTCCCGCCACGCGTCGAGTCCATAGAGCCGCTGCTCGGTTTCGCCCGCTGCGCGCGCATCCTTCCAGTGCATGTCAATGCAGTACGCGCAGCCATTCATCTGCGACGCGCGAAGTTTAATCATGTGAAGAAGTTTATGATCCAAGCCGCACTGCGCGAGATACGCCTCCAGGTCCAGCATGGGTTTCAGCGGTTCTTTCGCAAATTTGCGGTAATCCAGTCGAGCTGTCATGGGAATGACCCTCCTTTCTCAATTGGATGAGGTTGGAAAGCGGTCGGATATCCGTGCGCGAAAAAAAAAGCGCTCCGATCAGCGGCGCGCGCGGTCTTTGCGCACGGCTTCATCAACCAGCGCGTCCAGCTCCGAGCGAGTCAGGGTAACCTCGCCGGTTTCATTTTCGCCGCCATCGCAGGTTTCCGGCAGCTCCGCGCCGCCACCCGGGGGAGGACTGACGTGATACCGGGCGCGCGAGGCCATCAGCTTCGCCACTTCTCGCGTGGTAAGAAGTTGCGGTTCGCCGCAGAGTTTTGCCGTGAACGCAATCTTGGCAAAATGTTCCAGCGTTTCCATGCGGAAAAACGCAGTCTGCAGATCGGGGCCGCACGTGACCGCGCCATGATTCGCCAGCAGCAGCGCGTCATAATGGGGCACAAAGGGTTCAAGGACAGCGCCCAGATCGGGCGTGCCCGGCGTGGCATAGCGCACCAGCGGAATTTTCCCAAGCGAAACAACCACCTCGGGCAGCAGCGCCTGGTCAAGTCCAAGTCCCGCCGCCGCGAAGCCCGTCGCCGTTGGCGGATGCCCATGGCAGATCGCCTGTACGTCCGGGCGCATGCGGTAAAACAGTAGGTGCATTCCCGCTTCCGACGAAATTTTCCGGTCGCCCTGCAGGTGGCGCCCGTCCATATCCATGATTACCAGATCTTCCGGCGACATCATGCCCTTGTTCATGCAGGTCGGCGTTGTGAGTATGCGGTTGGCATCCAGCCGAATGGAAAGATTGCCTTCGCACGCGACGATGTGGCCGCGTTCGTACATCCAGCGGCCCACAAGACATATCTCGCGCCGGTATTGCTCTTCAAGTCTTCCTGGAACTTCAGGAGTGGAGTCCGTGGCCACTTGGCGGACCCTTTCCTCGGCCGACGGGACGATTCGAACCGAATCGGATTGTAACTCTGCTGTAACTTCTGGCACAGAGAGTACGCCGAGTGGCTCAGAAAGCCAAGAGCAAATTATGCGTAAATGCCGCGCAGCTTTAGGGCTGTGGCCACGCGGTCAATCGCCAGCATATAAGCCGCAATCCGGTTGTTTACCTTGTGCGTTTCGGCGTAGCGAACCACTTCGTCAAAGGAGCGTTCCATGACGTCTAGTAGCCGCTCGTTGACTTCGCTCTCCCGCCAGAAGAAACCCTGCCGGTCTTGCACCCATTCAAAGTAGCTGACGGTTACGCCACCGGCGTTGCCGAGAATATCCGGCACGGTGAAGACCCCCCTGGCGTCAATGATCGCGTCGGCCTGCCAGGTTGTGGGGCCGTTGGCGCCCTCGCAAAGGATTTTGCATTGCACCTGGTGAGCGTTCTGTTCGGTGATCTGGTTTTCGATGGCCGCGGGGATAAGGACGTCGCACGGCTGGAAAAGGACGTCTCGCGAGCTCATCTTCGTGCCGCCGCCCGGGAAATCCTGCAGCGGCTTCTTCTGTGTATAAACCCAATCGATCACCTTGGGAACGTCAAACCCATTTTCGTTGTATAACCCGCCGCCGATGTCGGCGAGGCCGATGATTTTGTAGCCAGCCTTTTTCATCAGGTCCGCCGCCAGCGAGCCGACGTTTCCGAAGCCCTGAATGATCACCCGGGTGGTCTCTTTTTTCATCCCGAGTTTAGCCAAGGCTTTGTCCACGCAGATCATCACGCCACGGCCGGTGGCCTCGCGGCGTCCGCGGGAGCCGCCAAGTTCGATGGGTTTGCCTGTGACCACCGCTGTGGTTGCCTGGCGCGCATGCATTGAATAGGTGTCCATCACCCAGGCCATGGTCTGCTCGTTGGTGCCGACGTCCGGCGCCGGAACATCGCGCTCGGGCCCAAGCCAGTCGGAAAGTTCAGCCGTGTAGCGGCGCGTGAGACGTTCGAGTTCGCCGCGTGACATTTTGCGAGGATCGCAGATGATGCCGCCCTTGGCGCCACCAAACGGAATGTCCACCACGGCGCATTTCCAGGTCATCCAGGCGGAGAGAGCGCGCACTTCGTCAATGCTGACGTCCGGCGCAAAGCGGATGCCGCCCTTGCCGGGTCCTCGCACGGTCGAATGCAGTACGCGATAGCCGGTGAAAACTTCCAGCTGTCCGTTGTCCATTCCGACGGGAATGTACAACGTGATTTCCTTGTCCGGATATTTGAGATAGCGATAGATTCCCTGCTCAAGTCCCAGCTTGTTCGCTGCCACCTCGAAACGCGCTTCGGCGTTCTGGTAGACGTTCATCTCTTCCGGTGCAGGCGTGTGAGGCATGCAAAATTCTCCTTTGCCAGGACAGCTCGTGGAGCGGCCGGCTGTACAACATAGTTCGCCTGATGAGTCGCGCAGGCGTGAAAGTGAGGCCAAAAAGGAGGTCCCTGGCAGGCTACCCACCCACCGGGCCCGAAAATTGGCCGGGACGCCAGTATACGAAGCGGAAACTCAGTCCGCAAGGCGACGGAGCGCAAGAACTGGCGCGGGTGGTTGCGAATCAACGAACACGGCGTTGACGCCAGCCAACTGGCCCAATAGGATTTGCAATCACGATGAAACGACACTTCTGGATTCGCGGGTGTCGCATCCATTTCTGGGTTTTACTACGTTAAGTTAGCGGGTACTTGTCGATTGTAGGTAATAAATAATAGACTCCCCTCCTGGGTGGCCTTCGATAAGAGCGAAGGCCACCCAAGAGTATCTAGCGTATCAAGGGTGCGCCACCCCCCGTATGAGGTCTTCGAAGTTGCTACAAACGCTGACTGAGCTAAGAGGTGCAGTCGATGAAGAGATTTGAACTGATCGCGGCAGCGACGGGGGTGGTGATAGCTGCACTCCTAACCTGGTCCGCGTACTACTCGAACTCGCATAACGGAGCCTTGAAAATCAGTGAATTAGTCTTCTCCTACTATTTCCGTCGTCCTTGGGTCTAATGGCCACGGAAAACGCGAGTGCGTTTGGGCAAGTCGCTATCGTTTTGATGGTTGTAGTTGTAAACGGAGCTTATTACGGCTTGATATCAGCGGTAGTGCGTGCCATATTCTCCAAAAAATGAGAACCCATCGGCACCTTCAAAATACGACCTCTTCGGAAGAAGAATCTACAAATCCGCACCCAGTCGGTGCACAGTGTCTAAGGGCCTGCCACCGACCACCCCGAGGCGTCTTACTGCTCAGCGCGCCTTACCCCGTTCGACATCGTTATCGGGCTTCCAAAGCTGCCCGGCAATCGCGGCACCGACTATTGCGTAGAGCCCTGTGTTTGCTAGCCCTATCAGCAGCCAGATTGCATAGAATCCGACTTTCTCCTTCATCACTTCGCTGAAGGGGATGCACAGGAGGGCTGGCGGACAAACGATCGCAAAGGCGGTATACAGGGTTGCATCGAACTCCCCAATGAATTTCAACCACGAGAAAATGAGGGCTGTGATAGCTAGCCCCAGTGCGGCAAAAACCAATATTAGTCTTGAGGGTTTGCTCATGGAGTCCTATCGTGTGACTAAGTGCGCGCCAAGCACGCTAGCTCTCCGGCAAAATCGTGACGGTCATACGACCGGCTTGGGGTGAGGATATCCCGGGACAATGATCCTCGCCGAACGAAATTATTGGGCGCGGAACTGCAGCGTCACCGTCAGGTGCATGGACGTGGGCTTGCCGTCGAGTTCGGCGGGCTGATACTTCCATTGTTTCAGGGACTGCAGTGCAGCGTCGCGAAGCAGCGCCGGGCCAGAAAGCACCTTCATCGCGCCGACGTTTCCGTCCGCGTCAATCAGCGCGTCAATCTGAACGTTTCCGGACACGCGCTGGGACCTGGCCATCGGCGGATACACCGGCTGAACGGATTTGAGGAGCTTTGCGGCCTTCACGTCGCCGCCAATCGGAATGGGAGCGGCAGGCTCGTTGCGATGAGTTGTGCTCAAGCCAGAGAGCGGCGCGCTGTTGTTCTCACTTGCACTGACGTCAATCGAAGGCTCGGATTCGCCTGGCGCGGGAGATGCTTTGCCGCGGTTGATGAGCGGCGTTGCAAGGCGCACGTCGCCCAGGGCCGGCTTTTTCGGCTCTTCCACAGGCGGCGTACCACGCGGACTCGTAGCCGTGCTTGGAGCGACGACCGGATTCGTGTTCCGAGGAACTGTTGCTGCCGGCGTATTCTTTACAGCGGCGGAAACCACCGGAGCCGGCGGATTGACCGGAGCAGGAGTTGGCGATGAACTGGCGGCTGCAACCGAAGCCTCCGGATGGGAGACAGGTTTGGCGATCGAATGTGCAGGTTCCACGGCCGGCGAGGAGGACGGCTGAGAAGCGGTGGAACTTCCATCCAGCATGGCGGAAATAGCGTTGCCGGGCTGCCGCGAATACCAGACTCCGCCGGCGATCAACAGCAGTGAAGCCGCGATGCCGAGGAAGAGCCCCGTTTTTGAGCCTGAAGAAGCTGCATCGGCAGGTTGCGCCAATTCACCAAGTAGCTGGCCGCCGAACATGGCCACTTCTGGGCGCTGCGTGGTTTCCTGCGTCTCCGAACTGATTCCGTCGTCTGGCGATTGAGCGACCACGGCGTCCAATTCCGCGAACGAATTCGATTCCACGGTGGAGCTTTGCACGGCGGTCGGCGTTTCCGACTCGCGCGCCAGGGGTGCCAGCCACGCGGGGATCTTGATCTCTTCCACCTGCAGCGAAGACGTCCCGGCTTTCGGCGGATGAACAGTGCTCTTCACCGGCTGGTTGGCCACAGGTGCCGGAGTGAAATTTGTGAGGTCCAGAACTTTTTGCGCCAATTCCGGCGCGGAGGTGTTTTCAAGGACGGGCTCGGGCGTAGATGCCGTCGCCTTCGGCGCCTCGGCGAACAACAGCGAGCTGAGCTGCTCCTGCAGCCGGGCGGCTTGCTGTTTTAGTTCTTCCGTCGATTGATTCCCGGAAGTTGAAGTCGCGCCGGTGGATGAGGGGAGTACTGCTTTCGAGTCCGTGGGGGCAAAGAGCGGTGAAGATGCAACACTCGACACGGCGGGCTCGGTTACGCGTGGCGATTGCAGGGCCACTGGAGGAGCAGCCGGTATCGGAGGCGCGGGAGTTTTGGGAATCTCCGGCGTGACGATGGCTGGTGCCGACGGAACAGCAGTAACAGGCTTAACAGCGATTGGCAGCGATGGAGCTACGGGCTTCACGGCCACCGGCGTCGCCACGGGCAACGACTTGGGGGAAACCGGAGCAGCCGCAGGCGCGGCAGGACGTGCCGGGGCTTGCGGCAGAACCGTGTCCGAAGGAAAACGCATGCCCCAGAATCCGGGGGCAGGCTCGGTGAAACGCAACTCGACATAGCCGACGGCGTTGCCATCCGTCTTGGACTTCACAACCACGCATACAACTTCCTTCTTCGTTTTTTCGTTAGTCAGGAACACAAGCTGCCCGGGAGCAAGCTGAGCGGAAATGCGAAGCACTGCGCCGTGGCCGAAAACCAGCACGGTCTGCGAGCGTTCAGAGAAGGGTTCGCGCTTGTCGGAGCCATCCACGGAGCGGGCGCCGTTCACGGTGACGGGAACTTCGAGCGCGACAGGTTGCGGGCGCGCGGGCGCGTTACCGGGGGCCGCGGCAATGCCGGGAGCGGTTGGGGCGGCCGCGTTCTCTGGGTCTTTCACAATGGGTGTCATAACCACTCACTTTAGCTGGACTTGTACGGACAGGCCCGTACCACGGGCTTCCCGGTGCTACCTCTATATGGTGGGATTGCGGGGGAGGGGTCCATATAGTACGCAAGTACTACGGTGGATACATTGTGCGCGAAGAGTGAAGGTGCAAGTTGGAACAGAAAAGTGGCTGAAAGCTGTTCGCAGGTCCCGGTTTATCCAAGCTGCGGACAGCTCGCAACGAGCTACTTTTTGTTCGCGTCCAGCGGCGGCTGGAAGCGCGGGTCCACGGCAACCTGGTAACCGGTGACCAGTTTGTTGGTTTCATTTGCCATGCCGATCACAGCCTGGAGTTCCTTGAACATTTCCGGCGTCATTCCCTTCGCAAATGCCGACGCGGTGTGCGAGGCGATGCAGTATTGGCAATTGTTGGTGACGCTGACGGCGATGTAGAGGAGTTCTTTGGTCAGTGGATCGATGGCGCCGGGCCCCATGACGGCCTTCAGGTCTTCCCAGGTGCGCTTCAGCAGCGCGGGATCGTGCGCGATGGCCTTCCAAAAATTGTTGATGTAGTCGGTTTTGCGGGTGGCCATAATGTCGTCATAAACGGCTTTGACGGCGGGATTGGCGTCTTTGTATTCGATGAGGCCGAAAGTGGACATGAACTCGCTCCGTGGAAAATTATTGCATGCACGAAGAATGTTAGCTGGATTCCAGTTCGCTTGGTAGCGTGTGGCATTTGAAAGCCGTGTGGAACGGTGAAATCAGCGGCGGCTCACGAGCGCAGGAATTCCTTAACCAGCAGGCCGGCGAGGCGCGGCGAATTGTGGCGAATCACGCCGTGTTCTTCGAGCAGATTGTCAGCCAGTAGCCGGACTTTCATCTTCGCGACAATCGCGCTGTCGATCACCACGGGTTCCGCGCCCTCCGCCCGATACCGCCGCGCCACCTCGGGCGAGACCGACCGGCGATTCGCGACCACATAGTTGATCATGCGTTTCCCCACGTGGTTTTCAATCGCGCGTAAGTGCTGGCTTAGCGTGTAGTGCGTGGTCTCGCCGGGCTGGGTCATCAAATTCGCAACGTAGACGCGCGGCGCCCGCGAACGCACCACGGCCTGCGCAATCTCGGGAATCAGCAAATTGGGAATCACGCTGGTGTAGAGCGAGCCGGGGCCCATCAAAATCAGGTCGGCCTCCTCAATGGCTTCGATGGCCTTCGGAAGCGGGCGCGCGCCGCGGGGGATGATTTCAATTTTGCGGATGGGAATTTTGCTGCGGGAAATGCTGGTCTCGCCCTGAATCCGCTTTCCGTTCACCAGCGTGGCGACAAGGTGCACGTTGGAAAGCGTGGACGGAAAAATGCGCCCGCGAATCGCAAGGACTTTGCTGGAAACGCGGACCGCTTCTGCGAAGTCACCAGTGACATGCGTAAGCGCCGCGAGAAAAAGATTTCCGAAATTGTGGCCAATCAGACCGCGGCCCGCCTGAAACCGGTATTGAAACAATCGGCTGAGCAGCGCCTCATCCTTTGCCAGCGCCACCATGCAGTTGCGGATGTCGCCGGGGGGCAGCATCCGATTCTCGCGCCGCAGACGGCCCGAACTGCCCCCGTCGTCGGTAACCGTGACAATCGCCGTCAAATCAGAGATGGGCCGCTCGCGCGTCGGCGCTTGATCCGACCCGCGCACCACATGTTCCTTGAGCCCGCGCAAAAGCGCGGAAAGTCCCGTGCCGCCGCCGAGAGCCACAACGCGCAAGCCACGAACCGTTTTGTTTTTCTTCGCTGATTTTTTCTTCACGAGCAGCTCTGTCGTCGATTTATTCCGGCCCGGAGCGGAGTTTCCCCGGTCATATGCGATCTATCCCGGCCGGGTTGCCAATGACAGGCCAGCACAATCATTACATTCCCAAAGCCAGTTTGTGATTTCAGGATGAGCCGGGCGAGCAGGATTACCCGGCGTAACCATCTTTTTCAGGATACAGCAATTCCGTGAAGCGGGGGTCTTCCTGAAGGAATGCGAAGTCTTCGTCGTTGCGGGCGTGAAAGCGGTTCGCGGGGCGCAAGTCAATCGCGATTTTCAGATTGACCATCGCGGAATCGGCTTCGCCGGTCAAGCAATCGAGGGCGGCAAGCGCATAGTGAATATGATCCGCCTTCGGCGCCAGCTTGCGGGCCTTCTCCAGGCTTTCGCGGGCTTCGTCCCAGCGGCCGAGATTCATCATGGCCACGCCGCGCTGGTAATGCTCTTCCGGCGATTTCGGATTCTGCTCGGAGGAAGGCTTCATCCGTTGTTCGACAATGCGCAGGTGAGTACGCGCGCGATCGGCAAGTTCTTTGCTGGGGCCTTCCAAAACCTTCTCCAGCTCCTGCTTGGACCGCTGAAATTTTTGCTGGTGAAACAATCCCATGGCCTCTTCATAGAGCTTCATCTGCGCTCGGACCAGGGGATCCACCATCTCGACACCGCCACGCTGCGGAGGAGGCGTAGGTAAACTGTTCTTTTTCTTTGACTTAGAGGAACCCTTGGAGGAGGCCTTGGATCGCCCGGAAGAGCCGGAAGAAGTTTTCTGCACTTTCGCCATGGCGCGAATGCTAGCAGAGGCATTGCCGCACGTCAATGCAAGCGAGAGTTCCCGAACAAACGGGTTGCGTGCCGTCTTCGATAGCCTTAACCGAACGGCTGCAAGCCCGAAAATAACCTTTCAGAAAAAAGCGCTTATCCACGACACTGGTAGCAGTCTTTCCATCGGCGGGAGCATGGCGGAGTGCTGGCCTGCCCTGCAGGCGTATGCTATAAGTTTGAGATGTAAGTCAGGCTAACGACTCGTGCCTTTCATAAACTTTCCTGCGCGCGAAATTAATTGCAAGCTCGTGTATTACGGTCCAGGTCTCGGCGGAAAGACCGCCAACCTGCAGTGGATCTACGACCATACGGGCCAAAATCTGAAGGGGAAGATGGTTTCGCTCGCCACCGAAACCGATCGCACGCTTTTCTTCGATTTTCTTCCCCTCGATCTGGGGACGGTGCGCGGATTCAAGACCCGCTTCCACCTTTATACCGTGCCCGGGCAGGTCTTTTACGAGGCCAGCCGCAAGCTGATCCTGAAGGGCGCCGATGGCGTGGTGTTCGTGGCCGATTCGCAGGAAGAACGTCTCGACGCGAATTTCGAGACCATGGAAAACCTGCAGGAGCACCTGAAGGAACACAACCTGAATTTCGACACGATTCCTTACGTGCTGCAGTTGAACAAGCGCGATCTGCCGAATGCCATGACAGTGGATGAATTGAAGAAGCAGTTGCAGAAAAAGGGTGAGCCGATCATCGAAGGAATCGCCATCAACGGCACCGGCGTCTTCGAAACCCTCAAAGAACTCGCCAAAATGGTCCTCGCCGAACTAAAAAAGGGCGGCTAGACGTTTACTTGCCGGGGCCGCTGGTTTGTGGCAAGGTGTAACTAAATGTCCAACTCGGAACTACTTCAGAGGATTACCATTGAGCCTGGCAAATGCGGAGGCCGGCCATGCATTCGCGGCTTGCGCATCCGGGTGGCGGATGTTCTGCATCTCTTGAGTGCTGGCGCGACATTTGAAGAGATTCTCACGGATTATCCGTTTCTCGAACGGGAAGACATCCTCGCTGCCATCGAGTACGCAGCCCTTCAGACTGAACACATCGTTCTGCAATCAGCGTGAAATTCCTGGCAAGGGACACCATGCCGTGCACGTTTTGAATGTCGGACTTGCCTCCGCGAAAGACGGAGCAATTTGCGAATACGCCGCTGAAGATGCCCTGGTCATAGTGATCAAAGATGAAGATTTTTCCCGGCAAGCAATACAGCCGGGTGCGGGCATTCAAGTAGTCTGGGTTCGTCTTGGGAATTGCCGCAAAAGTGTTCTTCTGAAAACCTTCGAGTCGCTTCTCCCCTCAATCGTCGCCGCGCTGGAGGCGGGAGATCGACTCGTCGAGATTCGCTAGAGATACCAAGGATTAACTAGAAAAAAAGCACTCTCCGCTTTCATGAAGGGTAGGAAACCAATTAGTACAATCGGAAAGAAACCTCGAAAGGAACCACAACCGCTAGGGGTTCGCCATTTTTCGTTGCTGGCTCGCACCTCCAACTCTTCAGCGTTGTCATGGAATTCTGATTAAGGCCATATGGTAATCCGCGGCTGATTCGCGCCTCCTCAACTCTCCCCTGCTTTGTGACAATCGCCTCTACGATAAGAGCCCCATTGAATTTCACAGCCCGTGCGGCGTCCGTGAATTCAGGATTTGGCATATAGCTGCACCGGGGCGGTTCAATTCCCTGGCGCTTGAAGGAAGTCGGTTCGGTGACGTCAGCGTCGAACTGAGAGGCATCTCGCTTTGGCAGGGTATGATAGGATTCGCGCGCCGCGAATCCACCGCCTGAATTTCCAACCGGAATCTCAATGCGCATTTCCTTACTGGTTTCAGTGTTGTTGCCAAAATTTTCGTGCTTCAGCACCTTTGTCTTTAATTGGAGGAAATCCCCTTTCTGGGCCAGCGTGCCAAACACCAGTCTCTTAGCCCGGAGTTCGCGAGCGACCTAAGCAAAGGCTTCGGGGCGATCCAGGTAATGGGCAGGAATTCGTTCTTTATCCATGAACGAAGCAAGAGTATCGCGGCCAATTACAAGGGGCGCTCGGGGCAACGGCGCGAGAGTGGTTGACAGTGAATCAGCAAGAAGTATGCAAGCCGAACAAGTTTCGCCTGTCGGAAGCGCAAAGTTTACGACCAGGACCTGGCATGGCAGGCCCTCACACTTTTCCTTCTTCAGTTCTTTCTTTACCATCTCCGCGAGAGTTGTGATCCCGCGCTGCTGCTCAGACGTAAGGGAGAGCTGAGGCTGCTGGTCTTGAGCGACGCACCACCCCTCAAAACCAACGGCCAGAAACAAGACGAGTCCGGCCCCGAGCCAACGAAGTTTTGCAAAGTGCGCTCCTTTGCCCCAGAGTTTAACAAAAGTTACGTGTTGGAAAGATAAACAGAGGATCTGACTAAGAGCGAAGGTATCGCTTCAGAAGCTGGCGCGGGCGGCGGCTTCGTTTTCGTAGGTGGGGATGGCTTCGACGAGGCGCGTGACGGTGAGCGCGTCGCGGACGCGGCCTTCGCCACAGACGAGGTGCAGCCCGCCGCCCTGGCGGGCGAGCGATATTGAAAGCTTCACGATCGCGGAAATGCCCGAGCTGTCGATCTGCGGAATTTCGTTCAGGTTGACGATCACTTTGCGCGCACCCTCGGCCACCAGCTTATGCATGAAGGCGCTCAAATGTTCGCTGGGATCGCCGATGGTCAGCCGTCCCTGCACATCCACAAAGTGGATGCCGTTGGCTTCGCGGGAAGAAATTTCCAGTGGTGGATGCAGAGTCATTGAAATGCTTCCTTAATTCCAGGTTGGAGAGATACCGGGTGGCCGCAGGGCATCCGCGTGCCGGCGGCAATTGCATTATACGATGATAAGGATGAAGGACAAGCCAATTGGGGTTGTTCGCGGGCACCAGTGGGATGTGACTCCCGCCGAGGCGCGCAAAATCCAGCAAGAGCTGCGAACCCACTGGCAGGGCGAGGACGCGTTTGGCGAGATCCGAACGGTGGCCGGGCTGGATGCTTCCTTTGTCCTCGCCGGATCACAGGCACTGAAGAAACGAGCGGGCCGTTGGAACCGATTGCGGGAAGCCAATCGGGCAATCGGTAGCGTGGTGACGTACCGCTTTCCCAAAATGGAAGAGCTGGAACGCACCTACGCGATTCTGCCTTTGGAATTCCCTTACGTCCCGGGATTGTTGAGCTTCCGGGAGATTCCGGTTCTGCTCGCTGCCCTGAGGAAATTGCGAACCGTGCCGGACATGTTGTTTTGCGATGCGCAGGGCTATGCCCACCCACGCCGGATGGGTTTGGCCTCGCACTTAGGCGTAGTACTGGACCTCCCCACAATTGGTTGCGCGAAGAGCCTGTTGATCGGGACGCACAAGGCGTTCCCGCAAAAGGCCGGAAGCTGGACGCCACTCATCGATGAAAAGACAGGCGGCGAGCGCATCGGCGCCGTCGTACGCACGCGCACCGGTGTGAAACCCATCTACGTTTCGCAAGGCCACCGCGTAAGCCTCGAAACCTCGATCCGGCTAAGCCTGGCGGTGACCGACGGCTATCGGATTCCGCGGCCCACTCGTGACGCCGACCACTTCGCCGGCGAAATAAAAAGTAAGGTCCTGGCAGGCCAAGTATCTGAAAAATGAATCTTCTGCAGCAAAATTTCAAGCCGCGGCATCGGATTCGCCACCGTATAATCTGGGCGATCAAGTGAACTTTCCCCAAAACACTCAGCGGTTGCCCCTATAATGGGCGGGCTTAAACCTTTCGCTCCGGAGAACCTATCAATGAAGCGCGTGGGCATTTTGTGTTGTTGCGTATTGATGCTGGTCCTGAGCTCGCTCCCCATTCGCGCGCAGCAGCCTGTCGCTTCCTCGCCCGTTGCCTCACCCGCCCCCAGTACTCCCTCCCCGGATGCGGCCAGAGTCATAGCGGACAAACTCACTCAATTGGACCAGAGAGTGACGGCCGCGCAATCCTCCGCCGATAACGCGTGGATGCTGGTCAGCGCGGCGCTGGTGCTGATGATGACCGGCCCGGGCCTGGCGCTCTTTTATGGCGGGTTGGTACGCCACAAAAACGTCCTGGCCATCATGATGCAGAGCTTTGCGCTGATGGCGCTGATCACCGTGCTCTGGGCGCTGGTGGGCTACAGCCTGTGCTTCGGCGGCAACGGACCGGTGATTGGAAATTTCCAGTTCGCGATGTTGCGCGGTGTCGGCGTGATTCCGAATGCGGATTACGCGGCCACCATACCCCAGTTGACTTTCATGGTCTACCAGTTGATGTTCGCGGTGATCACTCCCGCGCTGATCACGGGCGCAACCGCCGAGCGCATGAAATTTTCCGGCACGCTGCTCTTCATGACGCTGTGGTTCCTGATCGTCTACGCGCCCATGGCCCACATGGTCTGGGGCAAGGGCGGATTTCTGAACGCCTCGCTGGGCGGAAAATTCCCCACGCTGGATTTTGCCGGCGGCACGGTGGTGCACATCACCTCTGGCGTTTCCGCACTGGTCTGCGCGCTATACCTGGGCAAACGCGTCGGGTATCCCAAGCAGCCGATGCCGCCGCACAGCCTGGTGCTGAGCTTCATCGGCGCGTGCCTCCTGTGGGTCGGATGGTTCGGTTTCAACGCCGGCAGCGCCCTCTCCTCTGGCGGGCTGGCCAGCAGCGCGTTCGTGGCCACGCATTTCGGCGCCGCTGCCGCGGCATTAAGCTGGAGCGCGGCGGAATGGCTAAAGAATGGACGTGCCAGCGCCCTGGGCGCAATTTCGGGGGCGGTCGCCGGGTTGGTGGCAATCACACCCGCAGCGGGATTTGTCGGGCCGCGCTCGGCGCTGGGTATCGGCTTTATTGCAGGAGCCTTCTGCTACTGGATGGTCACAAAATTCAAATCCATTTTCGGATACGATGATTCGCTCGACGCGTTCGGCGTCCACGGCGCCGGCGGCACCATCGGCGCGCTGCTCACGGGCGTCTGCGCGCGCGCCAGCATCAATGCGATTTATGGCGACGGGATTGCGGTCGGCGGCTTGGATGGCCACTGGGGCCAGGTCGGCAACCAGTTGGTGGGCATTTTGCTGGCGTGGGTCTTCGCGATTGTCGGCACTTTTGTGATTCTGAAAATCGTGGATGCGGTCACCGGCGTGCGCGTGACCGAAGACCAGGAAATCGAAGGGCTGGACATCACGCAGCATGGTGAAGAAGCGTACAACCTGGAAATTTGAAGCACGGGTGGAATCCATAATCAACACCAGGCGGGAGCAGAGATCCGTATGATGAAAATTGAAGCGATCATTCAGCCGTCGCGGTTCGAATCGGTGAAGGACGCGCTGCTGGAAATCGGCATTGATGGCATGACCGTGACGGAAGTGCGCGGCCACGGCCGGCAGAAAGGCCACACGGAAGTCTACCGCGGCCGCGAATACACGGTGGACCTGCTCCCCAAAATCAAACTGGAACTGGTGCTGCCAGACAGCCTGGTGAGCCGCGCTGTGGAAACGATCTTGAAGAGCGCCAAGACAGGAAAAATCGGAGACGGTAAGATATTCCTAAGCCGGGTTGAAGAAGCAATCCGGATCCGCAACGAGGAACGCGGCGAAAGCGCTCTGTAAGGATCCCGATGTCCTCTCCGCGCCCAGGTCTGGTTCCAAGTTTTCGCCCGAAAAGCAAACCGATGGATGAACCGAAGGTCACTCCGCTTTCTGAGCTGGGGCCGCAATGCGAAGCTCAGCGGGAGCGGATTCGTAAACTATTTGAGAACGGAGCGGGCGCCCGCGAGACGCTCCGGCAGTTGTGTGAGCTGGCCGACGGCACAATCAAGAGAGTCTTCGGCGAATTGTTGCGTGTTCACGGCACTCCTGCGCAGGGCATGGCGCTGCTGGCCCTGGGCGGGTATGGCCGCGAGATGCTCTTCCCCTTTTCGGACCTGGATCTGCTGTTTCTCTTCGGCAATGAAAAGGCCGAGGAGGAGTTCCGTCCGCTCATCTCTGAATTTTCGCGCACGCTTTGGGATCTTGGATTTCGCGTCAGTTCCGCCGGGCGCACGCTGGAGGAATGCCGGCACATCGAGGAATCCAACTCTGAATTTCATCTGGCGATGCTCGATCGCCGCTTTCTGGACGGCGATGCGCAACTCTTTGAAAAACTGGATACCAAGGTTCTGCTGGGTCCCGAAAAGCAGGCACGGCCGCTGCTGCATTCGGAATTGCAGCGCCTCACCCGCGAACGCCTGGCGCGCTATGGCAACACGATCTTCCATCTCGAGCCGAACGTAAAAGAAGCGCCGGGCGGCTTGCGCGATTATCATGCGACGCTCTGGATGCGCCAACTCGCGGGCGATCGCCGCGACCCGCGCATCAGCCCGCTGAATGAAGATGAGCTCACCCGCAACGCGGTGGAGTTTCTGAGCGGCATCCGGTGCTTCCTCCATTACAGCAACGGCCGCAACGACAACACGCTCACCTACGAACAGCAGGCCGACGCCGCGGAACGCTCCCTGGGCATTGACGACAACCTGCGCCGCAACGCCGCCGAGTGGATGCGCCTGTACTTCCGCCACGCGCGCACGCTGAATCGCCAACTGCTCCGCTACATGGAGCAGCGCCCGGCGACGACGCTCTCCCTTCGCCAGCGCCTGATGAACGCCATGCCGGGCGGAAAAATCGAAGCGGGCAGCGGAAGAGCGTTTGCGGTGCGCGATGGCCTGCTGGAATTGACCAACGAGCAGGCGTTTTCCGACCGGAACGCGATCTATGCGCTGCTTGCGGAATCCTCGCGCCTCGGAATCCCGCTGAGCCGCGACGCCGAGCGCGGTATCGCCTACATCATGCTGCATCCGGAGCTTCAGCAAAAAAATACACGCATCACCTGGTCCGCCTTGAGTGAAATTCTCGGCGGCGCGTTCCCTTCCCTCGCGCTGCGGCCGATGCATCGCCTGGGCCTGCTCACTGAAGCGTTGCCGGAATTCAGGACCATCGATTCGCTGGTGGTGCGCGATTTCTATCATCGGTACACCGTGGACGAGCATTCGCTGCGCGCCATCGAGCACTTGCAGGAACTCTCCGCGCCGCCTGACCAGCGCGGCTCCCACTTCGCACCGTTGTGGCGAACGGTTGACCGCCGCGACCTGCTCGTCCTTTCGCTGCTGTTGCACGACGTCGGCAAGGGCATGCCTGTGGAAAGCCACGTTGCCGGAAGCCTGCAAGCGCTCGAAACCGCCGCCGACCGCTTGAAACTCAGCGCGGAAGAAAAAAGCGAAGTGCACTTCCTGATCGAACACCACCTGGATATGTCCGCCACCGTGCAGCGCCGTGACATTTTCGATCCTTCCACGGTTTCCGGATTTGCCGCCATCGTTGGCAGCCAGGAACGCCTGCAACGGCTTTGCCTGCTCACCTACGCCGATATCCACGCCGTAAATCCGGAAGCGCTGACTCCCTGGAAATCGGAGATGCTTTGGCAACTGTTTGTGGCCACCTCAAATCATTTCAGCCGCACCGTGGACCGCGACCGCCTGCACGTTTCCGACGAGGCCCTGCTGCTCGATCAGGTCAGCCGCCAATCCGAAACCGCGTCTAAGGCGGAGATCGAGCGCTTCCTCGAAGGTTTCCCCCGTCGCTATCTCGCCGTTCACTCGCCCGAAGAAGTTGCGCTGCACTTTGCGCTTTACCAGAAACTTGGCGTGCAGCCCGTGCAGACCGATTTGAAGGAACGCCATCACGCCTTCGAACTTACGCTCTTGTCGGCGGATCGCCCGGCGCTGTTCGCGGCGATTTCCGGAGTCCTGGCCGCCTGGGGCATGAATATTGTGAAGGCGGATGCGTTTGCAAATTCCGCCGGCGTGGTACTGGACACGTTTCACTTTGTTGACATGCACCATACGCTTGAGCTAAATCCCAGCGAGCGCGCGCGCTTTCAGCAAAGCATCGCGGACGTGGTGAACGGCAAGCAACCGCTGGAGCCCTTGCTGAAAGGCCGGCTTGCCGCGGCCGTTGCGAAGCCGCCCAAAGTCACGTTCCGTACTTCCATCCAGTTCGACGACGGTTCCTCTGATCACTCCACCTTAATGGAAGTGGTTACGCAAGACCGCCCGGGGCTGTTATATGAAGTTGGTTCCGCGCTGGCTCGCCAGGGCTGCAACATTGATGTGGCCCTGATTGACACCGAAGGCCAAAAAGCGATCGATGTTTTCTACCTGACGGCGCAGGGCGCGAAACTCACGCCTCAGAAAAAGGAACTCCTGCGCGAGGTTCTGGAAGCCACCCTCGGCTAGATTTGGAAAAGCGCTTTCGTTAGGTCAATTGTTCATGGATTATTGGGAGGCGCTTGCAGCGTCGAGAGAGGACGCGGCGACGCCAACGATTCTGTGTGAGCTCTTCTCTGCGAGAAACACCACCACGGCAAGATTTTCCTTTTTCCAGCCGGGATCTACCGCGATTTGAAGCTGGCGGTCGTATCCGGCGGGATCGCGCAGGGTTTCGATTTTTCGCAGGCTACGCACCACCGCGGCATGCTTTAGCGTTTCTCCGGAGTTCTCTCCCGCTTTCACGTCCGTTTGCAGGCCTTTTTCCGTCACCGCGATCCAAAGCTCCGTTTCGCCGCGTACTGAAATTCCACCCAGGCTCTTGATCTGCACTTCAAAGGCGGGTTTCCCGGGCGATGAATTCGCGCCGGCGCCCAGGACGATCTCCGCCTTCGGCTGATTGGCAGCTTTGTGGATCGCTTCCCTGGCGGCCGCGCTGCGGCTTCCGACCAATTCGCTTTGCCCATCCACCACCATTTGCGGAGTGTAGACGCCGTCCGTGCCGAAAACCTGTGCGTAGTCGCTTTGGCGTTGCGAGAATTCGGCTGCGGAATACGGATCCTTCCAGCCGAGATGGTTCCAGTAATCCACATGCTCCTCAAGCGCCACGATCTGGACGCCATTCATCTTCTGTTGCTCGCTTAATTCCTTTAGCAAAGCATCCGCGGGTGGGCAGCTCGAGCATCCCTCGGATGTAAACAATTCCACGATCACGAGATGAGACGGGCTCCCCGGGTCGCGAGGCGCGGCCGCGCCGGTACTACGTCCAAAAGTAGAGAGAATCAAAAAAGCCGCCACGCCGGCGGCAGAGACATACAAGAGCGGGGATTGCAGCAGCTTCGACATCATGGCTTGTTTCCTTTGGTCTTCCTGTGACCCAGCAAAAGATCTTGAGCCCTCGCGGAGCGGGCTCTTCCCTCAATGAGAGTCGCAGGATTCGTAAAGGTTTCAGGCGCGCCCGCCTTCGATCGGGATGGCCAGGCCCGTCAGATGCCTCGCGTGTTCACCGGCGAGGGAAAGCACCAGATCGGCCACGTCATCGGTCTTCGCCCATTTCGAAAAATCGGCATCGGGCATGGCTTTGCGGTTCGTCGGCGTGTCCATCGTGCCCGGCAGGATAACGTTGGCGGTCAACCCGGCGTCGGCGTTTTCGAGGGCCACAGTTTGCACCAGCATGGCGAGCGCCGCCTTAAACGTCACGTAAGCGCCAAGATTTGCGTGCGGCTGCGCGGCGGTCAGGCTCCCAATCGCAATGAGCCTCCCCGACGGAGATTTTCGCAGGTGGGGAATGCATTCGCGGAAGACTTGAAACGCCGAGGTGAGATTGATGCTCTGCATCTGCTCCCACATTGCGTCGGTGGTTTCCGCGACCGAAGGGCCACCGGTAAATCCGCCAAGCACATGCACCAGCACGTCCAGACGTCCGTAGCGTTCCACGATTTTCGCGACGCCGCGCTTGATCTCATCTAGCTTGCTGAAATCGATCGTCATCGCCTCGAAATTCGGCTGAGGGAAATCCGCCGCCTTGATACGCAGCGACGCGCCGATGACGCGCGCTCCTTGCTTCAGAAACCCACGAGTGACAGATGAACCGAGCCCCCCGTTGGCACCGGTGATGAAAACGACATGATCTTGCATGAGTGGTGATCCTTCTCGGGAGCGTCTCCGCGGATGAGCGTCCCGCAAGGCCCAAAAGTTTCGGAGGGGCCGGTGAATTACCCGCGCGATGGGCAATGCGCCAGCGCCGGGAAACTCCATGTTCGCGGTGATTCCGCGGATTGGCAAGGGTTTCTAGAAGAGTAGCGCATCTGCAGTTTGCCGCGGCCGTGGCGGAGTTTGGTGAGCTCACTCTGGCGGCATCCTGGACCGTCTGGACATTGAATTAGAGGGCGTTGTACGCTGCAGACCCTGGAATGCCCGTCAAGCTCTTCCATCCCATGGGAAAACTCCTGTAACCTTTGGGCGAACCGCCAATCCTATTTGGTGAGCCGAAGGGAGCCCTGCGCAAACGCATGCCGGCCACGGTCGAGCGGGAAAAGGAACTCATCGCCCGGATTATCGCGGGCGAAACCGACCTCTTCCACGAGCTGATTCGCCCTTACGAGCGGATGGTGTATCTCTCCATCCTGACCATGCTGCGCAATGACCAGGAAGCGGAAGACGCCGCGCAGGAAGTGATGATCAACGCCTTTCGGCATTTGAAAAGTTTTCGCGGTGACGCCAAGTTCAGCACCTGGCTGGTGACCATCGCCATGAACGAAGCGCGCCAGCGGCTCCGCAAAGCCAAGGCCGCACAATTTGAATCGTTGGACGAGGGTAAGGAAGACCACGAAGGCGATTTCACGCCCGCGGTGCTGACCGACTGGCGGGAAATTCCCTCCGAGGCGCTGGAGAAAAAAGAAATGCGCCAGAAATTGCGGGAGGCCGTCGAACAACTGCCTCCCATCTACCGCGAGGTTCTGGTGTTGCGGGACCTTGAGGAACTCAACCAGGAAGAAACGGCAAGCGCGTTGGGCATCAATGTTACGCTCGTGAAAGTGCGGTTGCACCGGGCGCGCATGATGCTGCAAAAAATGCTCGCCCCCTATCTGAGTGCAGTTGCTCCGGCAAAGAAGGGCTTCTTCGGGAGGATGTTTCAATGACGCTGGAGTGCAAAAACGTTTGGGAGCACATCTCCGAATATCTGGACCAGCAGCTCGATCCCAAGCTACTCGCGGACATCGAGAAGCATCTCGAGAACTGCGAAGTCTGCTCCGCGATTCTGGATTCCACGCGGAACATCCTGGTTCTGACCGCGGACAATCGCACTTTCGAGCTTCCGGTAGGCTACAGCGAACGGCTGCACGCGCGCCTGGACAAAGCGATTCGCGAAATGGCGCAACCAAACAACGATTCCACGTAGAGTTCCGCGGATTGCGCGTTATAAGTGGTGGGTGTTCCGCAGGTGATAGAACGATTCCACGGCAATCAGGATCAGCGTCAGCACCGACAGGGCTAATTGAACTCCCTCCGAAGCGAACTTGCTCCGAGAAACTGTCTTTTGCCTCCACGCCGAAGCCGCCCGCCCGCGCAGCCGCCGCACCTGCCACAGCGCCACCAGATTAAATACCGCGCCAACCAGCGCGAACATCACCATTGGGATTCGCACGGCGTCAATGTGAATTTTCTGGTCGGCGAATTTCATCACGCCGATGGCCGCGCCAAACGTAGCCGCCCCCAACAACAGCCGCAATCCGCTGAGCGCCACAAAGATCGTGCAAACGCTCTGCACGACCGCCAGAAAAAGGCTGGACCAACCAACCCACCGGAATCGCGAAACTGTTCGCGCGGCTGCGGCTTCCGGCACTGCGGCAGGGGCCTCGACGGACTCGTCCATTGCCTCGCTCCTTGCTCAATCCGTGACAGAATCTGCCGGTTCCCATCGCGGCGCGCGGACCCGGGGAACCGGAGGAATTTGACTTGGGCACTACTTCGAGACGATCAGCAACTCCATCGTTCCAGGCTTCACGCTGGGCCACTTTTGCCCCGCGGCCGGTGGAATCATATCCGCCGCCGGCAAGTACAGCATATGTGTTTTCAAGTCGAGCGCCATCGTGCGGGCGCTTTTCTTCGTCGCAACATTTTCCACCACGGAATATTTGTCCGCCGCGTCTTCGTGGACCACAGTCAGTGTGCCGCTCTCTCCGTTCGACGAAAAAGCCAGGTTCGTTCCCGGATCAAACGCGGCCGCGTCGGCACCTTCTCCTGTCTTTGGCGTGGCGATCACTTTTCCGGAGTCCGCGTCCACTACGGCCATCATTTCGTTGTCGCAAACGGCGAACAATCGGCGCGTTTTGGTATCCATCGCGAGACCCGACGGCTCCTTGCACGGAGCCAGCGGCCAGCGATGCAGCACCGTCATTTTCTGCGCGTCAATGTGCAGCAGTTCGCTGGTGTCTTCCACGTTTACGTACACGCCGCCTTTGCCATCGGCTACGGCGAATTCCGGCTTGCCACCTACCGCGAACGTACCCAGCACCTTTCCTTCCGCCGCATCAATCACCGTGGCGTCTTTGCTCCGGCCGTTAAACGCAAACACGCGCTTGCTGACGCCGTCGTACAGGATCGCGTCCGGGTTTGTGCCCGCGGGAACGGTGCCAATCGTCTTCAGCGTCTTCAAATCAAAAATGGTCACCGAGTTGGCGCGGCCGCTGCTGACGAACCCCCGTCCCAACTCGGGTGCCAGAGCAATTCCGTGTACTCCCTGCGTGTCCGGGATATCTCCAACCACGGCGTGGGAATCCACGTCGTAGACCACCACATGCGTGGAATGCGACACATACAGACGCCGCGCATCAGCGTCCGCTACCACGTAATCCCATCCACCCTCGCCGGCCACCGGAATTTTTCCGGCCACCTTATAGCCCGATGCGGCGGCTGCCGCGCTAGCTGCATGGGTTCTCCCGCTGTAACAAAACACGCCTGCAGCAAAAGCTAATAGTGATGCAAATCCCAAGATTCCCGTTTTTCTCATCTAATTTTTCCTTTTCTCGACCAAAGGTTTGATCTGGCGCTGGCGCAAAACATTGTACCTGAGTTGTCTGTCGCGAACGAAGGGCGGGAGTTTTTGGGGCTCACGGCTTCTTCGCCGTACCCGCAGGCCGAATCTTCTCCGGCGGGACAATCCCCTGCCCTTCCAGCACGCTGTAAAATTTATCCGCATCTAGATTCTTCAGGGTTCCCACCGCGCCCGAAGGCCAGCGTATCTCCAGACTGTCGATTTTCGTCGCGGTCCCCAGCCCAAAATGCGCGCGCAAATCGTTCTGGGAGAGATAGCTGCCGCCGCTGTGAATTTCGTCGGTCTGCGTCATGCCGCCAGCCACAAGCTTCAGCCGCGCGCCAATCGCCAGCCGATTGCTCTTCGTTCCGGCCAGTTCGAAACTCACCCAGTGTCGCCCCGGCAGCCCGGGATTCCGCAGCACCATCGGGCTGCCCTGCAAATCTTCCACCACCAGATCCATGTTGCCGTTGTTGAAAAGATCACCGACCGCCAGTCCGCGGGAGACTCGTGGTTCGGTGATCGCCGGGCCGGATTGTTCGCTTGCGTCGCAAAACGTTCCGTCACCCTGATTGTATTGCACCAGCTTCGGCTCGCGGTAGCGTGCGCCAGTCTGTAGCGTATCCACCTGCGGATAGACGTGGCCGTTCACCGTGACCAGATCGAGCCACCCATCGTTGTCCAGATCCACAAACGCCACGCCCCACTTCACAAACGGCACAGAAGGTAAGCCGATCCCCGACAGGTACGAAACATCCTGAAAGTCCCACTTGCCGTCGTTGCGATAGAGCGGGCTGTTGTCCAGCGCAAAATTCGTCACCACCAGCGAAGGCCGCCCGGTGTGCAGATAATCGCCGATCGCTACTCCCATGCCAGCCTGCTCGTGCCCATCTTCGCCAAGCGCCGTGCCGGATTCCAAACCAATATCCGTAAATTTTCCGTTTCCATCGTTGCGATAGAGAAATCCCGCCGTCGAATCGTTGGCCACATAAATGTCCGGCCGCCCCGTGTTGTTGAAGTCGGCCCACACGGTCGTCAGCCCGTAATAGCCATTGGGATCGTCCACGCCGGCCTTCTTCGAAACATCCGTAAACGTGCCGTCGCCATTGTTGTGAAACAACGAATCGCCGGCGCCTTTCAATCCACGCGGCCCGCACTGCACATCAATCCCCATGTATTTGCAGGTGACGCTGCTGCCGAACGCGGGCGGATGGTGAATGTCCAGATCCACGTAGTTGGTGACCATCAGGTCCAGATAACCGTCGCCATCGTAATCGCCAAATGCCGCGCCCGTGGAAAAGCGCCCATCGCGCACGCCAGCCTTCGCTGTCACGTCGGTGAACGTGCCGTCCCCATTGTTGTGATAAAGCACGTTGCCGCCGTAGCAGGTCACATAAATGTCCGGCCAGCCGTCGTTGTCGTAATCGCCGACCGCGCCGCCCATCGCAAAGCACGGCTTCCCGATCCCCGCCTTGTCGGTCACATCGGTGAACGTGCCGTCATGATTGTTGTGATAAAGCGCCCCCCGCGCGTGCTGCCCCTTCAGTGCCATCTCGACCGTCGGCGCATTCGTGAAATAAATATCCAGCCAGCCGTCGCGGTCATAGTCGAGCAGCAGCACGCCGCCGCTCATGGATTCGATGATGTAGCGGCTCTCCGGCGCGGAAGTGTGCGAAAAGCGAATCCCCGCCTTTTCCGTGACGTCTTCAAATTTCGGAACGGCGCGATCCTTGCACTTGATCGTCTTTGCCGTCGGAGGTGGTGGCGGTCCCTGCGCCACGCCCTGCGCCCAACCATTCGGCGTCGCCACCAACGCCACAACCAGCAACAACCCTCCGCGGCTCACGAACCCTGCCCCGCCGATGCTCCGGCCATTTCAATGCTCACCAAAATTTCCTGAACCAATCGCGTCCTCCATTTTTTCCCACCTGATTGTATACCGAAGTACTGGCGGCGGTTCGATCCGCAGCGCGCAAGCTCTGTTCGCAACGCTCGACGGGAAGCTGAAAATTTGCCCCGGAGAGCGCTATAGTACTTGGGAGATGGGAGACGTTTTCTTATCGACGGGATTGCCGACCGCCGAACAAAAATTGCGCGGTCCCGAGGAACCTGTGGAAACTCTGCCGGGTTCGCCGGACCTGCGCGAGTTGACCCATCCCGAGATCGGCAGCTGGCGAAAATTCCGAGCCAGCTTGAAACCAAAATATTGGCGCGCATGGACGGAGATTTTCTTCTGCCTGGCGATGCTTCTGGGCGGATACGCCGCGCATTTCGGCTTGGCTTGGCGTCTTGGCAATCTTGCGGGACTGGTGGCTGCGCCCCTCTTCGCGGCCTGGCTGGGCTTTTGGTTGAACGCAATCCTGACCTTCGGGCATGAAGCAGCCCACTACAATCTCTCCGCCAGCAAATCGCGCAACGACTTCCTCGCGGACTGGAGCATCTGGCTGTTTTTTCCGCAATCCAGCAAGAGTTACCGCAAGAGCCACTGGCAGCACCACCTGCATCTCGGTGATCCGGAGGACACGGAGATCTCGTATCACAATTGCGCGTCACCCTGGTTTCTTGCCCGGGCGATTACGGGGATTTATCTGCTCGAACTGATGTCCCGCTATGCGCTGGGTAGGGGTGCGAAACCTAAATTACAGCCGACTCCGAGCAAACGGATCCGTGCGGTGGGGCTCGGACAAATTCTGGCGCTGGCTAGGGCGGGCACCACCCACGCCGTGCTGATCGGTGTGCCTCTGTATTTCCATTGTTATTCGACGTCCGTGACATGGCTCGTCGGCGCGGCGCTTGCCTTTCCCTTTTTTGCGACGGTCAGGCAACTGCTCGAACACCGCGCCGAGGATGCGCACTGCGCCACGGATTACCGTCAAGTGGCTCACGGGCCGGTCAACAGGATGTTCGGCAAGAATTTGTTTTCGCGGTTTTATGGCGCGGCGGGTTTTAACCGGCACCTGCTTCACCATTGGGATCCCACCGTGTCGTATACCTGCTTCGACGAAATGGAGAGATTCTTCGCCGGGACCCGCTTGCAGCCTCAGATTG